>Ga0182735_1000282_pt1 | contig 47650 bp, 39 predicted proteins | sample eDN5th30CKraftMG_FD_128524 | JGI IMG/M metagenome (GOLD analysis project Ga0182735, IMG submission 128524) | Enriched Miracle-Growth compost microbial communities from Emeryville, California, USA - eDNA 5th pass 30_C Kraft MG (version 2) (version 2) ...
CGTCTGCGGCGCGTTGTTCACGCTCGCCGTGTAGACGATCTGCTGGTTCTCCAGAACCGCAACGTCGTCAAGCGTCACCACCGTCGTGTCGACCGTGTCGGAGACAGCAATCGCTACCTGCTCTACGCTGGTGTCCCCGTCGCCGTCCGTTACCGTGAAGGAGAACTGGTCGTTTCCGCCCGTCTTGTAGACGTCGTTAGGCTGGGCGGCATATTCGTAGCTGCCGTCCGCCTTGACCCGCAGCGTCCCGTGCTCTCCTGCAAAGGGCTGCGACCAGCCGTCAACATCGAAGTTCAGTTCGATATCGTTGATGTGGGTGACGGTGGCACCGTCGGCGCCAGGCGTGAAGTCGAGATTACCGGTGATCGTCTGGGCTTCGGACGCGTCGGCGCTGGTGTCGTGCGCGGTCGGGCCGTCGTCGTTGACGGCAATGCCCAATTTGCCGGTCGCCTCGCTGCCGTCGCTGTCGACGACAGTGACGCTGAAGGAGCCGCCGACGATCTGATCGGCCGCGCCGCGGTCGGAATCGCCGTCGCTACCGGCAGCCGTGCCGGGATCGTTGTCCGGGTGCGTGGCAAGGTTTTCGGTAAGCGTGAAGCGGTACTGAACCGTGCCGCCCTGAGCGCTCGCCGTATAGCCGATGATTTCGAGCGTGCCGAAGGTCGGCTCGCCCGGCAGCGGCGCAATCGAGATCGATTTGCCCGCGCCCGCACCTGCCGCCAGCAGTTCCGCCACCGTTATCGTGGTTCCGCCGATGGTGATCGACTGCAACCCGTCCGGAGCATGGAAGGAGAACGAGCCCGTGGCGACATCGCCGTGGCCGGCATCGGAGCCGAAGGACAGGCCCTTCTCATCGACCACCACGTCGCCGCCGGCAGCATCCAGGCCGCTGGTGATCGTCACCACATCATTGGCGCCGTCGATCCGAATCGTCAGCTTGGCCTGGGAAGTGTCCCCGTCCCCATCGGCAAGAATGTAGTCGAAGACCTCATCGAGCGAATGGCCGGGCGTAAGCGCCTGCACCGCGGCGTAGGCCTCGGGGTTCTCTTCGTTCGTGTACAAGCGATAGCTGTAGCCGCCATGATCGTCGACGGTGAGCACGCCATAGAGGCCCTTGACCTCCGCGCCGTGAGCGCCAACCCAATCGATGCCGCCAAAGCCATCGGTGCCTGTGGCATCCTTCCCGTCGCCGTTTTCGGCACCGGCAACGACATCGCCGGTCACCGCGCCGGTCGCATCCTCGCCGATCGAGTTGAAATCGTCGATCGCCTTCGGGCCATCGTCCTGGAATTCGACATGAAGGCCGACCCCGGAAACGACGCTGGCCGAATCGCCGTCGCCGTCGGTGATGGTCGCCTTGACGCGCAGATCGGCAGCGATGGAGGCCACGTCGTCATGGGCCGAAGCGCTGTCGCCCTGGATGGCATGGGCGATCGGCTTGTACTGCGCAACCCAGACAAAGCCCTCGCCGTCGACGAAAACCTTGAACACCACATTGCCATCGGCTCGCCCTTCAAGGGCGCCGTCGTCGTTGGTGAACAGAAGAATGGCCTTGCCGTCGAGTGTCTTGAGGCCGGAATCCGTGCCGTTCAGTTCGGCGCCGTTCTTGTCGGTCAGTGCAAAGCTGTAATGGCCGCCATCCTTGTCGGCGCCGAAACTGCCGGAAAACAGCGGCTTGTCGCCGCCGAGCACACTCACGCTCGACTTCGCGTAGCCGATCGAGTCCGCCTCGGCAATCTGGCTCGGCGGCGCGGCGGCGGTGTCGTCCGATCCGTTGGGGTCGGGATCGACATTGACGCCGTCCGTTTCGTCGTGACGAACGACGAAGGTCTCCGTCGTTATCGTCGTTTCGGTGATCGTCGATTCGATCCCGAAAATCTTGAACGCGTTGCCGCCGGAAACGGTGCTCGTGCCACCGCCGGCATCCGACGAGAAAGCGTAGCCGTTGTAGTTGCCGACATTGAGCGTATCGAAAGGCGTCTGCCCGGTCACCTCGAGGATCGCGCCGTCGGGAATCTTGTCGAACACATAACCGACCAGGTTGCCGCCTTCGTAGACCGGATTGGGAGTTCCCGCATAGGCTTCGCCATTGACCTTGAGCGATACATCGACAAAGTCACCGCCGCTTGTCGCCGAGATGAAGACCACGGAATGGTCGACCCCTTTGCCCTCGCTAACGTCGATGGTGAAGCGCGTCGACGAAACCGTATAGGCGTCGCCCTGGCTGACCGTTGGCGGATTGGGATTATTCGCAGTGATCGTCAGGCTCTTGACGAATTCCATGGTCAGGATTTCAGGGCCGGTGATGTTGCCCTTGGTATCGTAGCCGTCAATGCGCTGGCCATCTCCGACACCAATCTTGGCGCCGGTGGTGTTGACCGAACCGTCGTCCGCATCGTTGAGATCCCGGCCGCTCAGCTTGATGTCGTGGTCGCCTAGTCCGTCCATGCCGCGAATGGCCACGTTGCCGGCCTGAAGCGTGTAGCTGACGGTGTAGGAACTCGTGCTTTCGCCGGTCTCGGCGTCGCGGGCCGTGATGACGGGAATGTCGTCCATCACCTGCACGGTGAAGGCACCGCTCGACAGTTCGACGGTATCGCCGTCGCCATCCTTGGCGACGATGAAGTCCGACAGGTCCATGGCGCCGGACAGCAGGTTCTCGCCGTCGTCGCCGGTCTGGCCGTCGAGCGAGGGATGATCAATCTGGCTATGCAGCGTGAACGAATAAGAGCCGTCAGCGCCCACCGTCAGGTCGAACACCGCCCGGTCCTTCGCTGCATCGAACGAACCGTCTCCATCGACATCGACATAGCCATGCAGCGTCGAGCCGTCGGAAACGACGAAAACCTGCTCACCGCCCGATGTCCAGTTCCCGAACTCCGTCGAGGCAACTTCCTTGAGCGAGAAGGCCTCGGTCGCATGCGCGCCATCGGCGCCGAAATTGACGAGCGCGTTCAGCGCGCCGGCATCCCCGGTGACCGTCCGACTGCCGCTGCCGGCTTCCTCGCCGTCCCGCCCATCGTCCTGGTTGGCCCAGCCGAGCCCGTCTTCGTCGACGGCGATCGCAATCGACTGATCCCCAGCAGAAACCGGAATGTCGTCCAGCACCTGCACGGTGAAGGCACCGTCCGCCAGTTCGACGGTGTCGCCGTCGCCATCCTTGGCAACGATGAAGCCCGACAGGTCCATGCCGCCGGTCAGTTCGTTCTCTCCGCCAGCTGCGGGATGGTCGATCTGGCTATGCAGCGTGAAGGTGTAGGAACCGTCCGCCCCCACGATCAGGTCGAACACCGCACGATCGGCCCCGCCGTCACCGTCAACATAACCGTGCAGCGTCGAACCGTCGGAAACGACGACAATCTGCTTGCCGCCCGAGGTCCAGCTGCCAAAGGCCTCCGGTTCAACGACCTTCAGCGAGAAGGCCTCGGTCGCATGCGCGCCATCGGCGCCGAAATTGACGAGCGCATTCAGCGCGCCGGCGTTCCCCGTGACCGTCCGATTGCCGCTGCCCGTCTCCTCGCCGTCCCGTCCATCGTCTTGGTTGGCCCAGCCGAGCCCGTCTTCATCGACCGAGATAGCGATCGACTGATCCCCAGCAGAAACCGGAATGTCGTCGGCGATCGAGGCGTTGATGCTGCCGGGAACGACATCGCCGCTTTTATCCGTGACGGTGAAGGCTATGCCGTTCAGTTCGACAAAATCCTCCCCCGACACGCCGTGCTGGATGGGCCCGAGAATCTTGAGTTCGAGTTCATAGACAACCTGGGACGTGCCGGGCGTAGCCGTGGCGCCCTTGACCGAGATTTCGATGATCGGATCGCCTTCGCCGCCGGCCCGGCCGACAAGAACACCGTTCTCGAGCGTGAATTCGATCGGCTCGCCGCCGATAGCGAAAAGCTTGCCGCTCAGTTCGTCCGGATTGGTGAAAGCAAACGCGCCCGGAAGATTCGCCGGCGCATCGTTGCCGAAGTCGACGACCACCTGGGCGGTCGCGGACGCCATGCCGCCCGCATCCACTTCCCCGGCGCGGGCCGCGTCGTCGTTGGCGTTCGGCAGGCCGTCCTCGTCGACCCGCTCGAACCCCGTGACCGAAAGGATGACGGGCGCATCATCCTTGAGGGTCTGCGCCGGGAAAAGCTCGCGCTCTTCCAACGCGCCGAACTGCAGCGCGGTCGGCGGCAGGAGGTCGATGATCGGGCCGGCGTCGCCGATGCCGGGGAACGGCTGGTTGAAATTGCCGCCAGCGCTTTCGCTGCCGGCCGCCACCGCCGTCAGCGAGCCGTCGAGGCCGGCCGCCACGTCGATCTGGTTGGCCTGCAGGGCGGCGACCAGCGCCTCCTGCGGGATCTCGACATCGTCGATGACGAAGGTGGGAACATGCAGGGCCGCATGCTCGATGACGATGCGGGTGCCATCGGGCTGCACCAGCACAAGGCTGTCGCCGTCGATTTCGATCTTTTCGATCGACGTGCCCGCCGGCAGCTTGACCGTATTGTCCTGCGCCACCTCTACGACCTTCGTGTCCGCCTGCGATGCGGCGGCGACAGGTGCCTGTTGTGCGACGGCGGCAGGGGCTTGCGGTGCCGTGGCCGGCGCCGGCGCGGCTTCCGCCTGCGCCATAAGTTGTGCCTGGAATTCCGCCGGATGCTCCACGCCGTGCCGTTCGGCAAACACCTCAGCGTTGTCAATAATGCCGTTGGTAGCCATAGCCCTGCCCCCAATTTGAATTTGCCGCCAGCAAAGCCATGAATTGTGCCGGCGATCAATAGGGCGGCTTTGTAGATGATATATCCAGATATGCTATCTATACATTATTTTGTCGTTGGTTAACTTTATAAATATACACAATTATATAATCCAGAGGAAAACCAGACGCCTGGGTCGTCCGCCGAAAGGGATTTTCGGCACCTCCGGCCGGCTAAAAAAGCCGTCGCCTTCCCATGTATAAAATTTTAATCAAACGCGACGTTTCAAGTACATCCATAACTTACTACACCTCTTAGGCGTATCTACAATCACTTCATCTAGGCTGCCTCCGAATTGCAAAGGGCAGTCTTATGAGTGCTGGATATCTTGCTTTATCGAAGCCGCGCCACGCCGCCATCGCGGCCGGGCTCGCGCTGGGTTTTTCGCTGTTCGCCGGCCCGGCGGGGCTCCAGCAGGCGCGCGTGGCCGCGGCAGCGCAGGCCCGGCCGTTCCATTCGCAGCAACGCATCGCCGGCGACAGCGACAAGACACGGGATGCCGCGGCCCCGGTCGGCCTCGACCGCATGAGCACCGGTTCCGTCCCGACCGGCGTGTTCGGATCGGTGGCCTTCCCCTTCAAGCCCAATGCGCTGGCCCAATGGCAGCACATGCAACAGGCGCTCGACCACCTCACGCGCGAAGACTGCGCCGGCAGCACGACTTGCAGGACGCGGCTGGGGCTGCTTCAGGAAACGGTGGCCGCGATTGCCGATGCGCCGATTGCCAAAAAGGTCGACGCCGTCAATCTCGCGGTCAACAAGCTGCTCCGCTACGACACGGACGCCAACATCTATGGCACGCTCGACCATTGGGCGACGCCGGTCGAGACGCTGACCACCGGTCGGGGCGATTGCGAGGACTACGCGCTGCTGAAGCTCGCCGCCCTCCGCAGCGCCGGCCTGCCCGCCGAAAGCCTGGCGCTGGTGGTGGTACGCGACGCCAAGCGGAACTTCTTCCATGCCGTCCTGGCGGTCTCGACAACCAGCCAGACCTACATACTGGACAACCTGCGCGACACGGTGCTGCCGGACAGCGCGCTGCCGCAGTACCAGGCCCTGTACTCGCTCGGCGCACAGCGCGCCTGGGTGCACGGCTACAAGCGCGGCTCTGAGTTCGCCATGCAGAAGCGCCCGGCTTCCCTCGACAAGGTGCTGCCGGGCGAAGGCGTGGCCAATCCGTCCTGACCGTGGCCCCGCCCCCTCAAGGCAGGACGTAGCAGAGGATGATGTCCTGGTCGGCGACCGGCGCCAGCACGGCGTTCAATTTTCCTCGCAGCCGCCGATCGGAAAGGGCGACCACGAAGCCGATTTCGAGCGGCACGTTTCCGTTAGCCTTCAGCGCATCGGCAAGGGTTACCAGGTGGCCGTCGAGCGTCAGGCGAAGGTCGCGGCCGACCGGTTCGGTTCCGGTGTGGGACAAGCGGGCCTGGACGAAGTTCAGGAAAGACTGGTTATAGGCCACGATCCGCTTGTCCAGCCCGAGCGCAAAGGCCGCACCGGGCGAAGCCCTGACCAGGTTGGCCACGACGGAGGGGTCGCTCACCTTGCGCGCGGCGGCCAGCGCATCGACCATCCACCGCAGGCAGTATACCCGCAGCAGCGACGTGGCGTTGGCCGCCGTCGGCGCCTCCTCCAAGATCGACTGGACCAGCGTGCCCGGCCGTTGCTTCCCGGCCTGCGCGATTTCACGCAACACCTGCCAGTAGGCCCGCTCCAGGCGAATGCCGCGCCGCGAGCTTCCGCCCTCCAGCACGCGGAAGACGGGCTCCGCATGATGCAGCAGGGAAGGCTCGTCGCTGGAACCGTTTTCCATGCGTCACCGCTCCCGCATGGCTTCGGTGCGAGCCTTGTTGATCGGCTTCAGCAGATATTGAAGGACGGTCTTCTTGCCGGTCATGATATCGACCGACGCCACCATGCCGGGAATGATGGCGTGCGATTTGCCGTCATGGGCGATCTCGGACCGATCCGTTCTCACCTGCACCAGATAGTAGGTCTCGTTGGATTTCTCGTCGAAGATGGAATCCGCCGACACGTTGGACACCTTGCCCTGCAGGCCGCCATAGATCGAGAAGTCGAAAGCGGTGATCTTGACGAGCGCCGGCTGGCCGACGCGGATGAAGGCCACGTCCTTCGGCGAAATGCGCGCTTCCACCAGCAGGATGTCCGAGGTCGGCACCACCTCCGCCACCACCGTGCCCGGCTGCACATACGCCCCGATGGTCGTTATATCGAGCCGGTTGACCACGCCGTCGACGGGAGACCGCAGGTCCGTGCGCTGCACCCGGTCGGAGGCGCCGCGCACCGTTTCGGTGACGACGGAAAGATCGGCGAGCGCCTTGGTCTTTTCGGCCAGCGCCTCCTGCTGGAAGGACAGCGACAGTTCGTCCACCTGCAACGCGGCTTCCTTGATGGCGGCGCGGATGCGGTCGAGCGTTTCCTTGATCAGCTTCAACTGGCCGGTCGAATCGGTCAGTTCCTTCTGGATGCGCAGCAGGTCCGTCTGCGGCGCCAGCTTGCGGTTCACCAGCGGCTCCAGCAAGGCGGCTTCCTTCTTGGAAACCGCGATATTGGCTTCCAGCCGCTCGATGCTCACCAGCGCCTCGTCCAGTTCCTTCCGGCGCTGCAGATGGCGCTCCTGAAGAACCGAAAGCTTGTTCTGGAAGGCGTCGCGCCGGGCTTTCAGCAACTGCGCCTCGTTGTCGCAAATCTCCGGGCTCACCTTGCTGATCTTCTCGGGGCAATGCATCGGCAAGGTCATGTCGCCGGTCTGCTCCAGTTCAAGCCGCGCGATCTGGGCGAGCAGCGCCCTCTCCCGGGCCTCAAGCTCGCCCAGGGTCGAGGTGGTCGCGGTATCGTCCAGCCGCACGATCAGGTCGTTCTTCTTCACGATCTGCCCGATCTGGACGGCGATCTCCTGTACGACGCTGGCTTCGCTGGCCTGGATGACCTGGGTGCGCGAAACCGGCACCACCTTGCCCTGGCCGCGGGCGATCTCGTCCACCTGGGTGATGGCGGCCCACGCCACGAAGGACAGGATCAGGAGGGCCACGACGACGAGGCCGATCCGGGCCCAGAAGGGAGGCGCGTCGGTCATGCCGGCCTCGCCGCGTTTTTCTGGAGCTGCTCGATGACCGCCTTCTTGGGCCCGTCCGCGATGACGCGGCCGTTGTCCAGCACGATCAGGCGATCGACCAGTTCCAGCATGCTGTAGCGGTGCGTGGAAATGACGATGGTGGTTTCAGGGCCGAAGGCGGTCGCCAGATTGTTGATCAGCCGGCGTTCCGAGGCGAGGTCCATCGCCCCGGAAGGCTCGTCGAGGAAAATGATCTTCGGCCGGGCCAGAAGCAGGCGCGCGATGGCGACCGACTGCCTTTGCCCGCCCGACAGGTTGCTGCCGCGTTCGCCCACCGGCATGTCGTAGCCACGCGGATGGCGCGAGACGAACTCGTCGACGCCGGTGCGGCGAGCTACGTCGATGATCTCCGCATCGGTCGCCTCGGGGTTGGCCATCATCAGGTTTTCCTTGATGGACCCGGAGAACAGATCGGCGGATTGCGAGGCCACCGCCACTGCCGAGCGGACCACGGCGGGGTGGTATTGCCGCACGTCGATGCCGTCGATCATCAGGCTGCCGCCGCTCGGCGGATAAAGCGCGCCGAGCAGGCGCCCGATCGTCGTCTTGCCGGAGCCGATGCGGCCGATGATGCCGACGCGTTCGCCGGCGTTCACCGAAAACGACAGGCTGGCCAGCACCTTCTGGTCCGAACCGGGATAGGCGAAATCGACGTCGCGGAAGGCAAAGCTGCCGGCGCCGATGTCGCGGTTGACGAAGCCGGTGGCGCTCGGCAGGTCCTCCGGCTGCGACATGACCGAGTTCAGGATGCGCAGCGAAAGGATCGCCTGGCGCAGGCGCGCCAGCGTCATGGCGATCTGCCCCATCGGCGCGACGGTGCGGCCCGACAGCATGACGGCGGCGATGATGGCGCCCGACGACATGCGCCCTTGCGAGAACTCATAGGCGCCGGCGATGACGATGACCACCGAGACGAGTTGCGACACGAACTGCGTCCAGTGCGCGGCCGATGCCGAAAGCTGCTTGATCTCTTCCGATGTCAGCGACGACTTCTTGGAAAGCTCGTGCCACTTGCGCAGCAGGCTGCGCTCGGCCTTGAGCGACTTCACCGTCTCGATGGTCGAGATCGTCTCGACCAGCAGCGCCTGCTTCATCGTCGACTCGTTGGCCGCCGCCGCCACCCGGCGGCCGATCCGGTGCTGCGCGATCAGGCCGATCGCTAGCGAGAGGATGAAGGCGACGACCGGCACGACCACGACCCAACCGGCCACCAGATAGATGACGATCAGGAACACGAACACGAATATCGTGTCGATGAGGACGCTGATGGTGTTGGACGTGAAGAACTCACGCACGAATTCGTACTGCATGACGCGGCTGGCATAGTCGCCGGTCTGCATGGGGCGCGAGGCCATGGTCGCGTTGAGGACTTTTTCGAACAGCAGATAGGACAGTTTGAGGTCGGCGCGCCGGCCCGCATAGTCGATCAGCGCGGCACGCACCGACTTCAGGATGAGATCGAAGAGAACGGCGCCGCCGACGCCGAGCGCCAGCACCCACAAGGTCGCCTTCGCATCGTTCGGCAGGATGCGGTCATACACGTTCATGGTGAAGAGCGGCGAGGCCAGCGCCAGGAGATTGATGAACAGCGCCGCCATCGCCACCTGGGCATAGGAACGCCAGAACGGAATGAGGGCGCTGACCAGCCAGTGCCGGCGCACGATATTTCCATGCTGTCCGGTGACGGCCGAATGCATCGTATCGGCGCTGACGGTGCTGAAGGCCAGCACCGCCCTGACCTCGTCGCGGCCGATGGGGCGTCCGCCGATCTGCGCATCCACCGCATCGAGAAGCCGGGAGCGGCCGGCCTTGCCGCCCGTCTCATGGACCTCCAGCAAGGAGACCGCCGAACCGTCGTTCAGCAGCACCATGGCGGGAAGGTCGAGATTGTCGGAGGCAAGCTCGCGCCAGCCTGAGCCATGCGCCTCGAGCCCGATGCGCTCGCTGAGGCGCTGGATGTCCTCTATCGAAGGCAGCGCTTCGTTGAAGGGAACGCCGGAAAACAGCACGACATCGGACCCCGGCCGGCCAAGGAAAATGGCGACCCGCCGAAAGACGGCCCTGAAATCCTGGCCCCTGAGGCTGCGCGGCGCAGCCTGCCCCGCCTGGTCGGCGGAGGCTGGCGTATCGGGGAATTCGAACGTCGACGTCATCTGGGATACCCGCCCCGCGAAGCGGGACGTTCAGGACAGGCCGGCGCCCGGGCGCGCACGGCAAACGGCCGAGGATCAGTGCTCAGGCTGATCCATTCACCGTGGGACAAACGCTTCTCCCCGGACTAGTTGAGCGGTGCCAGAAGATCCAACGGCAGTTCGTTCACCTGCTGGGACGGAGCGCGCGTATAGGTTTCCGTCGGCGGCGTCTCGGGGACCTTGAACTCGGTGCGTGCATAAGCCGTGGATTGCTTGGCGGCCTGCAGATGCATCGTGCTCAGCAAGGTGCCGGTCGCGGCGAGCAGCCGGTATTCCGCGAAGCGCGAGGCATACTCCGCCGTCTTGGCCAGCACGTTGACGGTATAGCGGGAATTCTGCGCACCGAGAACGTCGAGCAGCGAGCGCCGGCCGACCGCCATCTGCTCGCGATAGGAACTCACCAACTGGCTGTTCTGGGTGGCCTGCTGGCGCAGCGTGGCCGCAAGGTCCGACTGGCGGATCCGCCTGTCCCAGGAAATCCGGACGGCTTCCTCGACCTCGCGGTAGTTCTGGTGGAGCACGAGCCGCTGCTCGCTGGCGCGCCTGATCTGCTCCTGCTCGTTGGCGATGTCGATGCCGCCGCGATAGAGATTCCACTTGGCGACGACGCGGGCCTGCAGGTCCGACGTGCGCCCGACGCTGCCGTCGATATCGTTGCCGGTGCGCGCGCGGCCTTCCAGATAGACCTCCGGGTACATGTTGGAGCGCGCGGCATCGACCATGGCGTCTGCGGCATCGATGTCCGCATTGGCGACCTTGATGCGCGGATTGCTGGCTCGCGCCAGGCCGATCGCGGCATCGAGGGACTTCGGCAAGGCGCCGGCCACCGACGCGGGCATGGTGGCGCCGCCGAACGGCTTGCCGACCAGCGTGAGGAAGCGGGTCCTTGCCGCTTCCATTTCCTCTTCGGCTTCCTTGGCGCGCGCCTGCGCCGCAAGCAGGCGCTCACGCCCCTGCTGCCGGTCGGCCTCGGTCAGGGTTCCGCCCGAAATCAGCGACCCGATATCCGAAAGGACCTGCTGGTGGAAAGCGATGTTGCGGCGCGATTCCTCGATGATCTGCCCCTGGAGCAGGACTTCGAGATATTCCCGCACGACCTGCAGGCCGATGGACTCCGAGCGCTCGAGGACCCGGAACGAGGCGCTGTCGACGCGCGCGGCCTGCCGCTCCAGTTCCGCCCGGCGGCCACCGCCGTCGAACAGCTTCTGCGTGATGGTGATGCCGGCTTCGGACGGATAAAGGGGATCGTCGTCGATGCCGCGCCGGCGGGACGGGTTGTCGAGGTCGCGGGCGCCAACGGACGTCTCGAGGTCGACGCTGGGCAAATAAAGCCCCCGCGCCTGCCGCAGTTCGAACTCGATCGCCTCGCGGTTTTCCGACGCCTGCCCGATTTCCGGATTGGATTCGAGCGTTACCGCCATCGCTTCCTTGAGGGAAAGCGCGCTGGCCGTGCTCGGCACGAAGAACACGCTGGCGAGTAACGCCGCCGACGCGACGCGAAATAACGATTTACCCAACTTCCCGTCCCCTTGCAGGCGGATCGAGAATCCGCACCCCATTAGAACCCCAGTGGTTTCTTATGCCCCGGCGACGAAAAGCGTTCAACTCAATATAGTATTTTTAGCAGAATTGCATCGCAAAGAATTGATTCTGTGACGATTCTGCCACACGCCCCGGCTGAAAGTCTACCGAACTAACACTGAATCGCCGATCCTTACTTTATTGTACAAATCGATGATGTCGTCGTTTGCCATTCGTATGCAGCCAGAAGAAACCGCGCCCCCCAAAGTCTGCGGTTCATTGGTTCCATGAATTCGATAAAGCGTGCTTCCAAGGTATAATGCCCGCGCGCCCAGAGGGTTTTCCGGCCCACCTTCCATGGTGGCAGGCAGAATTCGGCCTTTTACTGCTTCGCGGCGAATCATCTCCTGCGGAGGCGTCCAGGAAGGCCACTCGGCCTTGCGGCTGACTTTTTCACGCCCCTTCCAGGCGAACCCCTCGCGCCCGACGCCGATCATGTACTCCAGCGCGGTGCCGTCGCTCCGCACGAGCAGCAGGCGGCGGCGCGCCGTGTCGACGATGATCGTGCGCTCGCGTTCCTTTCCCGCATAGGCCACTATCCTGGGAGGAATCGGCGCCGCATTCAGCCGCCGCGCAATCTCGTTGTTGTCCACGCGCTGCCTGACCCACTTTCCGGTCCTGGCGTCGAACTGGCGGACCTCCTGCCCGGCCTGCGAGGAATCCGCAGGCGCCAGGGCGAACAGTCCCGCCGCCGCGAGAGCGACGTGAAGGAGACGGCGAAAGGCGCGGAACCACGGCATGGAAAGCCCCCTCAGACTTGCTTACCAAAATTATACTGCGATTGATCAAAACTTCCCGGCAACCGCAACGTCAATTTCACGACCCATGGGGTATTGGGTCAAGCATCGATATAACGGGGATTTGAAATGGCGACGGGCGCACCTGATTCGAGAGGCGTTTTCTTGCAGCACAAACTGACGCTTTCGGTAGCCCTCGGCGGCGCACTCGCTTCCCTGGCCATCGGGCTGGCGACCTATGCGATCCTGAACGTGGTCTCACCGGTGGCCGGTTCGACGCGCGAGATGGGGCTCGCCGCCGTCGTGGCGCTCGTGGTCGGCGCGCCGCTGTCGCTCGCCTTCGGCGTCACCCTTTCCAGGGCCCGCAGGCTGCGCGCGCAAATCCAGCGCATCGCGCAGAACGACGGGCTGACGGCCTGCCTCAACGAAACCACCTTCTCGGCGCTGGTCGATTCCTACTCCAACCGGGCTGCGGTATCGGACCCGACGCGCGGCACCATCCTGCTCATCAATGTCGACGACCTTGCGACCGTCAACGATCGTTTCGGCTATAGCTGGGGCAACGAAGCCCTGACCCGGGTGGCCGCGGCCATCAAGAAGACCATTCGGGGCGGCGATATCGTCGGCCGCGTTTCCGGCACGCAGTTCGGCGTGTTCCTGCCCGGCGCCGACGACGCCAACGCCAAGCGCGTCGCCGACCGAATCTACGAGAACGTCAGCAAGCTGGAATTCTTCCCCACCGGCACGCAGTTTCCCCTGTCGATCCGCGCCGGCGCCGTCATCGTCTCGGACCGGGTCGGCTTCGACGACCTCCTGCACAAGGCCAAGGACGCACTGGCAACCACCGAAGGGACCCGCCAGGACTGGATCCAGTACGAGTCCCTGGCCAATTGGCAGCCAGGCACGCCGTCCTCGAATCTCCAGTAAGGCCGGCGCCTCTTTCCCCTCTCGACACCGTCCGGTTACGCATAAGGCTCCCGGGCGGTCGGCAGAAGAAACCGCCGCAGGCCATGTCCGGCCATCTTTCCGACGCCGGTAAGCGCCGAAAACTGCCTGACGAACTGATGAAGGAAAAAATGGTCGGAGTGGCGGGATTCGAACCCACGACCCCTTGACCCCCAGTCAAGTGCGCTACCGGGCTGCGCTACACTCCGAACCGCGCAAAGCCCTATATTCTCGCAGGTAGAGAAGCAAGCCCCCAAAATCGCAAAAAGAGGGCGAGCGGCCGCGTCGCCCTCCCCCGAGCGCCCGCAGCCGTTATGCAGCCCGGCGCTCCGCGGCCTCTCCATCATTCAGCAAAGGCCGGTGGCCGCGCAGGTAAAGAACGCAGGTCGTGCGTAGCATGGAGGCGAAATTGGGGATTTCGCCGTTGATCTCGATAGCCTCCTCATAGAGCTTCGAAATGAATTTCGGCGTCGTCAGGTCCTGGCTTTCGGCGATCTCGTCCAGAAGTTCCCAGAACGCGGCTTCCAGCTGGATGCTCGTCGAATAGCCCGCGATACGGATCGACCGGTTGATCTGGCGATAGCCTTCCGGATCCTGCCCGGCAAACACCCTGCACATGTCGATACCCTCCGTGGTCGCACCGCCATGGCGGCCAGCGCCGGCGCAAGGCACGCACTGCCGCCATCCGCCGCATAATCGGAAAAAAATACCGGAACGGCAACCGGACTTTGGTGCGGGAACGTCCTTGCAGGCGGCGCGTGGTAACCGGCTGCCACCCCCAGCCGGAGATTGCCGATCATAATGCCGTCAGCAGCATGGCCGACGGAGTCTGATTTGGCGAAAGCAATCCATTCCATGATCCGGGTCCTCGACGAGGCCCGTTCCATCGATTTCTACCGCAAGGCCTTCGGGCTCGAGGTGGCCGAACGGCTCGACTTCGAGTCCTTCACGCTCATTTATCTCAGCAACGCCGAAAGCGAATTCGAGCTGGAGCTCACCGTGAACAAGGGGCGCACCGAGCATTACGCCCTCGGCGACGGCTACGGCCATCTCGCCGTTTCGGTCGCCGATCTCGACGGCGAGCATGACCGGATCGGCGCGCTCGGCCTCAAGCCCAAAGACATCGTCGAGTTCAAGCGCGACGGAACTCTGCTCGCCCGATTCTTCTTCATCGAGGACCCGGACGGCTACAAGATCGAGGTCCTGCAGCGCGGAGGTCGCTTCAAATAGGGAGTCCGGCCGTGCCGGGCAGGCACGGCGCCAGCCAAAGCGCCCGAGCGGCGCCTGTCAGCAAGCCAGGGAGGAAAACATGGTCACGATCTATGACGGCAAGCCAGGGCCGTCCCGACGCGAGATTTTGAAGCGCGGCGGCATCGGCGCTTTGCTGGTGATAACCGGCGGCGCCGTCATCAGCCCGCAGCACGCCTGGGGGATAGAACCCTTGGCGCTGAAGCCGCAAACCATGGCCACGCTGATCCAGATGGCGCGCGACATCTATCCGCACGACCAGCTCGCCGACAAATTCTACGCCATCGCCGTCAAGACCCATGACGAGCAGGCCGCCAAGGACCCGGCCTACAAGGAACTCATCGAAAACGGCATCGCCGACCTCGACCGGAAAGCCGGAGAGAACGGCTACAGCGGCCTCGGCTGGGAGGACGAGCGGGTCGCCGTCCTCAAGCAGATCGACACGACACCCTTTTTCCAGACGATCCGCGGCGGGCTGGTGGTGGGCCTCTATAACCAGAAGGAGATCTGGCCGGTCTTCGGCTACGAGGGCGAGTCCTATTCCAAGGGCGGCTACATCGAACGCGGCTTCGACGACATCGAGTGGCTCTGAAGCCAAGCCCGCACCGACTGAATTCGCACATCATGGGAGGAAACCATGGCAGCACCCTTTGACCTTAACAACGACGGCGTCGTCGTCATCATCGGTTCCGGCGCCGGCGGCGGCACGCTCGGCAACGAACTGGCCCAGAAAGGCATCGATGTCGTCATCCTCGAGGCTGGCGGCCGTCACGAATATGAGGATTTCATCAACGACGAGTGGGATTCGTTTGCGCAGCTTGCCTGGAAGGACAAGCGCATCGCCTCCGGCGACTGGCGCGTGGCCAGGGACTTTCCCAACCTGCCGGCATGGATCGTGAAGGCGGTGGGCGGCTCCACCGTCCACTGGGCCGGCGCGTCGCTGCGCTTCCAGGAGCACGAGTTCAAGACGCTTACGACCTACGGCAAGCTGGACGACGCCAACCTGCTCGACTGGCCGATCACGCTGGCCGACCTCGAACCCTACTACGCCCGGGCCGAGGACAAGATGGGCGTGACGCGCACCAACGGCATTCCCGGCCTGCCGGGCAACAACAACTTCAAGGTGTTGAAGGCGGGAGCCGACAAGCTCGGCTACAAGGAATGCCACACCGGCCGCATGGCGATCAATTCCGAGGAGCGCGACGGGCGCATGGCCTGCCAGCAGACCGGCTTCTGCTTCCAGGGCTGCAAATGGGGCGCGAAATGGTCGACCCTCTATACGGAAATCCCGAAGGGCGAGGCCACCGGCCATCTCGAAGTGCGCCCGAACTCGATGGCGGTGAAGATCAACCACGACGACAGCGGCAAGGTCACCGGCGTCGTCTACGCGGACAAGGACGGCAAGCTGCAGGAACAGAAGGCGCGCATCGTCGCCGTCGCCGGCAATTCGATCGAAAGCCCGCGCCTGCTGCTCAACTCGAACTCGAGCAAGTTCCCGGACGGGCTCGCCAACTCTTCCGGCCAGGTCGGGCGCAACTACATGCGCCACACCACCGGCTCGGTCTACGCCATTTTCGACAAGCCGGTGCATATGTACCGGGGTACCACGATGGCCGGCATCGTCCGCGACGAGGCGCGCCACGATCCCTCGCGCGGCTTCGTCGGCGGCTACGAACTCGAAACGCTGTCGCTCGGCCTGCCGTTCATGGCTGCCTTCCTCGACCCGGGCGCCTGGGGCCGCTCGTTCACCACGGCGCTCGACCACTACGACCACATGGCGGGCCTGTGGATCGTCGGCGAGGACATGCCGCGCGAGGACAACCGCATCACGCTGCATGCCGAGGAGAAGGACGAGCACGGCATGCCGATCGCCGACGTCCACTTCGACGACCATGCCAACGACACCGCCATGCGCAACCACGCCTACAAGCAATCGATGGCGCTTTACGATGCGGTCGGGGCAACGCGCAGCTTCCCGACGCCGCCCTACCCTTCGACGCACAATCTCGGCACGAATCGGATGAGCGAGAAGCCCGAGGATGGCGTCGTCAACAAACACGGGCAGACCCACGACATCAAGAACCTGTTCGTGTCCGACGGCAGCCAGTTCACTTCCGGTGGAGCCGAGAATCCGACGCTGACCATCGTCAGTCTCGCCATCCGCCAGGCTGAGTTCATTGCCGGGGAAATGGCCGCCAAGAACATCTAAGACATACCGCAGTTAAGGCATCCTCCCACCGGCAAGTCGGCTTCAAAGCCGGCTTGCCGGCCACTTTTTGGACCGGTCAGGGCCAAGTCACGCGGTACGGCCGGCAGCGGCCAATTCGCCGCGTTCCGTCGATCCTTCTTGTCTTTCCGCCGGCTTTGCGGTCCCTATGTTAAGGATTCGCGATGTTTCCCGGAGAACGACAGTCCATGTATCGGCTCGCCCTGGCGGTGTTCTTGTTGGCCGTCCCCACGCTCGCCCATGCGACGGATGCCGGCTGGGCGCTGCTGCGCCAGGGCGGCCATGTCGTGCTTTTGCGCCATGCGATGACCAACGGCACCACCGATCCGGCCAATTTCGACATCGCCAAGTGCAACACGCAGCGCAACCTTTCGGAGCGGGGCAAGCAGCAGGCGCGCAAGATCGGCGCCTTGTTCGGCGCGCGCTCGGCGCCGGTGGAAAAGGTCCTGTCCAGCCGCTATTGCCGCTGCCTCGACACCGCGCGCATCGCGTTCGAGGCCGAACCGGAGCCGTTCGAGCCGCTCGACGTGCCGGGCAGCGACGAAATCGAACGGGCCAGGCAGATGGCGGCGATCGTGGATACGGTGCGAGACTATTCCGGCTCGGACATTCTCGTCATGGTCACCCATCTCGAAAACATCAAGGAACTGACCGGGGTGTCGCCGCGCGAGGGCGAAGCCGTCATCGTCGGCGTCCAGGGCGACGGCCTGCGTGCGCTCGGCCGCGTCACGTTCTGACGCTTCGCCCGCCCGGCGTTCCAGCCCGCGCAGAGCCGGATCGGCGCTGACGGTTGCATCCGCGGGCCGCTCTGCCATATTCGGCCTTTTCCTGCCCGCGAAAACCGATTAGACAGCGCAAAAGCATCTGCGGCCACCCTCCCCCCGCATTCGAAGGAAAAGCCCTTGTCCAGCACATTCGACAAAGTCGCCAAGATCATTGCCGATACCAGCGAGATCGACATCGACACGATCACGCCGGAAAGCCACACGATCGACGACCTCGGCATCGACAGCCTCGACTTCCTCGACATCGTCTTTGCCATCGACAAGGAATTCGGCATCAAGGTGCCGCTCGAGAAGTGGACGCAGGAAGTCAACGATGGCAAGGCCTCGACCGACGAGTATTTCGTCATGAAGAATCTCTGCGCCAAGATCGACACCCTGATCGCGGCCAAGAATGCCTGAGGGGCCGAAGCGCCCTGCTGCCTTGACGGGCCGCTTCCGCTGACCCAAAAAGCCTCCATGAACGCCCACGACGTCGTCATAACCGGCATCGGCCTCGTCTCCTCGTTAGGCGAAGGTCCCGATGTCCACTGGCAGAAGCTGACGGATCCCGGCCTCAGGCCGGTGCTCGATGCCGAGCGCTTCGCGCCCTATACGGTCCATCCGCTGCCCGAGATCGACTGGAACCAGCAGATCGCCAAGCGCGGCGACCAGCGGCAGATGGAGACCTGGCAGCGGCTCGGCACCTATGCCGCGGGTCTGGCGCTCGACGATGCCGGCATCAAGGGTAACGACGCGCTGTGCAGCACGATGGACCTGGTGGTCGCGGCCGGCGGCGGCGAGCGCGACATCGCGGTCGACACCGACATCCTGGCCGCCTCGGCCGACCGCAGCGACCGCGACGTGCTTCTCAACGAGAAGCTGACGACGGAACTACGCCCCACCCTTTTCCTTGCCCAGCTTTCCAATCTTCTCGCCGGCAATATCTCCATCGTCCACAAGGTGACCGGCTCGTCGCGCACCTTCATGGGCGAGGAAGGCGCCGGCGTTTCGGCGCTGGAGACGGCGGCCGCGCGCATCGGCGCCGGCCAGTCCACGCACATGCTGGTCGGCGGGGCTTTCCAGACCGAGCATGTCGACATGCTGCTCGGCTACGAACTCGGCGGCTACCTGCATCGCGGCCCGTGGCAATCGGTCTGGAACCGGCAGGGCGGCCAGGGTGGCGGTGTCGTCACCGGCTCCGGCGGCGCCTTCCTGGTACTCGAGCAGCGTGAGCACGCGCAAAAGCGCGGCGGCCGTATCTACGCGACGCTCGACGCTGTCTTGTCCGCCCGCGCGCGGCGGACCAAGGGTGAACTGGAAGGCTCGATCGCCGGCCTGTTCGACAAGGCCGACCTGCCGGAGGGCGACCTTCTGGCGATTTCCGGCGCTTCCGGCGCCCACAAGGCGACGGCGGCCGAACAGGCCGCCCTGGCGGCCCATCCGCAAATCGCCGCGCGTGGTTTTTCGACGCTGACGGGCCATATGAAAGAGGCCCAGTTCCCGTTCGCGGTGGCGCTGGCGGCACTCGCCGTCCACCACAAGGCCGGCTACCCGGCTTTCGACCCGGCCGAGCGGAATTTTGCCGGCACGCCGCAACAGGTTCTGGCAACGGCGGTCGGCTATCACCACTTCGAGGGCTTGGCGCTGGTTCGCGCCGCCGATTGAGAGCAGCAAGCATGGCCACGATGAAGGACCATATGGGCAGGCCGGTGGTTGCCGTCACCGGCATCGGCATCGTCACTTCCCTTGGCATTGGCAAGGCCGACAACTGGGCGGCGCTGACGTCGGGAACCTCCGGCATCCGCTCCATCACGCGCTTTCCGGTGGAGCAGCTCAGCACCCGCATTTCCGGCATGGTCGATTTCCTGCCGTCGAGCAGCAAGGGGGCCAGCGCCCTCACCTACGAACTCGCCGAAAAGGCCGCGCACGAGGCGGTCGCCGAATCGGGCTTCGGCCTGGAGGACTTCGGTGGCCCCCTGTTCCTCGCCTCGCCGCCGATGGAACTGGACTGGCACGACCGCTTCGCGCTCTACAACAGCGGCGAGGGCGACGGCGAGCCGGACCGCCTGCTTGAAGTGGCGCGTGGCCTGAACTCGTTCGACCTGTTCGAAACCGCGCAATTCGGCTCCATCGCCGACCGCCTTGCCGATCGCTTCGGCACGCGCGGCCTGCCGATCACGCTTTCCACTGCCTGCGCCTCGGGTGCTACCGCGATCCAGCTCGGCGTCGAGGCGATCCGGCGCGGCGAGGCCGACCGCGCGCTGTCGATCGGCGCCGACGGTTCGGCGACAGCAGAGGCGCTGATCCGCTTCTCGCTGCTGTCGGCGCTGTCGACCAGCAACGACAATCCGGCAAAGGCCTCGAAGCCGTTCTCGAAGGACCGCGACGGCTTCGTGCTCGCCGAAGGGTCGGCGGCGCTGGTGCTTGAATCGCTGGAAAGCGCCAAGGCGCGGGGTGCTGCCATCCTCGGCATCCTCAGCGGCTGCGGCGAAAAGGCCGACGATTTCCACCGCACCCGCTCCAAGCCCGACGCCTCGCCGGCGATCGCGGCGGTCAAGGCGGCCCTTGCCGATGCGGGGCTCGCCGAAGACAGGATCGAATACATCAACGCCCACGGCACCTCGACGCCGGAGAACGACAAGATGGAACATCTGGCGCTTTCCACCGTGTTTGGCGAGGCGCTCCGCTCGATCCCGGTTTCGTCCAACAAGTCGATGATCGGCCACACGCTCTCTGCGGCCGGCGCGATCGAGGCGGCGTTTTCGCTGATGACCATGCGTGAAGGCGTCCTTCCGCCGACCATCAACTACGACAATCCCGATCCGGCGATCCCGCTGGATGTCGTGCCGAACACCAGCCGCGCAGCCCAGGTCGAAACGGTGTTGTCGAACTCGTTCGGCTTCGGAGGCCAGAACACCTGCCTTGTCATGGCGCGGGAACCCGTTTAAGCGACCCCGTATCGCTTAAACGGAACCGAAATACTGGCCATGCGCGCACTGCAACTCATCGAGGACCGCCGGCTCGAAACCGTGGACCTGCCGCCGCCGCCGCCGCCCGCGCTGGGCGAGGTGACGCTGAAGATCAAGGCGGTGGCGCTCAACCACATCGACGTCTGGGGCTGGCGCGGCATGGCGTTTGCCAAGCGCAAGCTGCCGCTCGTGGTTGGCGCCGAAGCCTCCGGCGAGGTCGAGACGGTCGGTCCCGGCGTTGCCAACCTCCTGCCCGGCCAACTCGTGTCCATCTACGGCGCACGCACCTGCGGGCTCTGCCGCCCCTGCCGCGAGGGCCGCGACAATCTGTGCGAGCACGTTTCTGGCGTCCACGGCTTCCATCTCGACGGCTTCGCGCAGGAAAAGATCAACCTGCCGGCGCGCCTGCTGGTGCCGGCCCCGCCCGGCGTCGACGCCATCGGTGCCGCGGTCGCGCCCGTCACCTTCGGCACGGTCGAGCACATGCTGTTCGACAACGCCAAGCTTGAGCCGGGAGAGACGATCCTCATCCATGCCGGCGGCTCCGGCATCGGCTCGGCGGCCATCCAGCTTGCCAAGAAGATGGGCTGCACCGTCATCACCACCGTCGGCTCCGACGACAAGGTGGAAAGGGCGAAGGCCCTTGGCGCCGATCACGTCATCAACTACCGCGAGGACCGATTCGAGGGCGTCACCCGCAAGCTGACGAAGAAGAAGGGCGTCGACGTCGTCTTCGAGCATGTCGGCGCCGATACCTTCGCCGGCTCCATGCTGGCGCTGAAGCGCGGCGGCCGCCTGGTCACCTGCGGCTCCACCTCAGGCGTGTCGACGCAGGTCAACCTGATGCAGCTTTTCCAGCAGCAGTTGAAGCTGCTGGGCTCGTTCGGCTGCCGCATGGAAAACATGGCCGACGCCATGCAGAAGATGGCGGCCGGGCTGGTCCATCCGGTCATCGACACCGAGATCGGTTTCGACGGCATCGACACGGCGCTGAAGCGCATGGAAAGCCGCAACGTCTTCGGCAAGATCATCCTCACCGTCGGCTGAAACGATCTTGGCACGGCGTCGCCTTCCGAAACCGGGCTTCCGGTTTGCCCTTGCGCTCAGGCTGCGCAAGCTGAACTACTGGCTCATTGCCCGTGCCGCGATGGCGGCGATGGCGCTGCTGCGGCACCTGCCTACCGACACCGCGCTCAACTTCGCCGACCGCGCGGCGCGCCGCCTCGGCCCGCTGGTCGGCCGCCACCGGGTGGCGCTCGACAATCTGCGCCAGGCCTATCCGGAAAAGTCGGAAGCCGAGATCGAAGCCATCGCCTCCGACATGTGGGGCAACATGGCCCGGCTCGCGGCCGAGTATATCTTCCTCGACCGGCTGTTCGATTACGATCCGAACGCGGCGACGCCCGGCCGCATCGAGGTCAAGGGCGCGGAAAATTTCCTGCGCATCGCCGGCGAGGCAAAGCCGCATATCCTGTTTACCGGCCATCTCGGCAATTTCGAGCTGCTGCCTGTGGCCGCCGCCACCTTCGGCATGAAGATCACGGCGCTGTTTCGCCCGCCGAACAACCCCTATCTGGCCGACTATATCCAGTCGACGCGCAGCGCCACCATGGGCAACCTGCAACCGTCCTCGACCGGCGCCTCCTTCGCGCTCGCCAGCATCCTGGACGAAGGCGGCAATGTCGGCGTGCTAGTCGACCAGAAATTTTCGCGCGGCGTGGAAACGACGTTTTTCGGCCGCCGCTGCCTGAGCAACCCCGTGCTGGGCATGCTTGCGCGCCACTACGATTGCGACGTCTACCCCGCGCGCTGCGTTCGCCTGCCCGGCAACCGCTTCCGCCTCGAGGTCGAGGACCGGCTGGAACTGCCGCGCGACGGCTCCGGCAATGTCGATGTCAGGGCGACCACCCAGCTTCTGGCCGATGTCGTCGAGCGCTGGATCCGCGAAGACCCCGGCCAGTGGATGTGGTTCCACAAGCGCTGGCAGATCAGCGGCCGCCCCCGCAAGCTGCGTGGCTAAGTTTAGCCGCCGTAGTAGTTCATCACCGCGTGCCGCGCTTCGGCAAAGAACAGCCAGCGCTCCACCATCATTCCGAGCAGGTGGAAAACGACGGCCAACCCGGCGAGCATCGCCGCGAACAGGCTGGGCCCACCAGCCAGGGGCAGCAACGCCAGCATCAGCACGGCCGGGATCACGCCGCCGGCGGCGAACGCGAGTTTCCACAGCTTGGCGGCATGCTTGCGGGCGACCTTGAATCCCATTTCGCGGGTCAGGTAATTTTCCATAGCGTGCGGCCGCTCCAGCAACCGCACGCGGCCGATGTTGCCGAGACCGGTGGCGCTCTCGGGGCTCGAAAGCGGCGCCGCCTGCAGCATGTTCCGGCGCCAGAAAACCTTGGCCACCCACGCGGCAATCAGGAACAGCAGGGCCAGGAGGCACATGGCAACGCCGTTGCCGCCGCCGCAAAGCGCGAAGAAAGCAGCCAGGACAAAGCCGCCGGCGATGGCGAACAGGCGGTAGCAGAGCGGCGTCAGCTTCGTGTGCCAGGCCTGTACGGATTGCAGCGAGGCATAGATCATCGCCGTGCAATAGACCGTCACCATGCACATGACCGTGCCGACGATGCCGACCGTCGGCAAATAGCGCCCCTCGAACAGCGAGGCCCAAGCCGAGACGACCAGCGGCACGAAGGTGAGGATGGCCATCACCCCTTCGCGCGACAGCCAGCTCGAGCGCCACTGCGACAGCGCGCGCCAGGCGCGCTGCGGATTGCCGAGGTGCAGGGTGGACGCCGACAGGCCGGCGGCGATCAGCACCAGCGCAAGGACATGCGCCACCTTGGTCGCCAATGCCGACGGATCGACAAGTCCGAGCCCGAGCACCGCTGCAAGGCCGTAGCCAAGCCCGGACAGCGTCGTGAAGACGATGATGGAAGGCGCTGGATGCATCGGCTCAGATCCTGTCCAACATGCCGTCGAGCCAGGCGAAGAAACCCTTGGCACCATCGGTGTTTTCGGCAAGCGGCAGCGAGGGCGCGCTGTCGGCCAGCGGTTTTCGCGCGCGGGGCGGCAGGTACTTGTTGACCGGCCTCGTGCCCTGCTCCGGCATCAGGTCGACGCCGCCGCGTTCGGCCACCATGATCGATACAGCCGATTGCGGATCGGCCAGGTCGCCGAAATGGCGTGCATTGGCCGGACAGGTGCGCACACAGGCCGGCTGGCGGTCCGCTTCCTCGAAAGTCTCGTTGTAGATGCGGTCGATGCACAGCGTGCATTTCTTCATCACGCCGGCGGCAAGGTCCATCTCGCGCGCGCCATAGGGGCATGCCCAGGCGCACAGGCCGCAGCCGATGCACATATCCTCGTCCACCAGCACGATGCCGTCGTCCGCCCGCTTGTAGGAAGCCCCCGTCGGGCACACGGTGACGCAAGGCGCATCCTCGCAATGCAGGCAGGATTTCGGGAAATGCACGATGCGCGCGTCGCCCGCTTCGCCGACCACCTCGCCGCCGTCGGGCACCACCTCGAAGGTATGCACGCGGTTCAGCCAGGCGCCGGAAACATCCACGCCATAGGGGTCCTGATCCGACAGCGCCGTGCCATAGCCGCCGGTGTTCCACTCCTTGCAGTTGACGACGCAGGCATGGCAGCCGACACAGACGTCGAGGTCGATGACGAGGCCGAGCTTCTTCGGCGTGGGCAGGGAAGGAAGCGAGGTCACTTCGTCCACTCCTGCCCATAGCGCAGCACGGCCGGATGCGGCTCGGGCCGTCCGGGTTGGGCGAGCGGCGCAAACTGCGGCTCGCTTTCCTCGCAGGCGTCCGCCTTCTCGATGCTTACCCTGAGGTCGTACCAGGCTGCCTGCCCGGTCACCGGGTCGGAATTGGACCAGCGCAACCCGTCCTTCTTCAATGGAAGAAGTTCATGGATCAGGTGGTTCATCAAAAAGCCTTTTGTGGCTTCGGGCGCCCTCTTGTCCAGGCCCCAGGCGCCCTTGCGCTTTCCGATGGCGTTCCACGTCCATAGCGTGCTCGAATTGACCGCCTCCATGCGCGCGACCTGCACCTTGATGCGGCCATGGTGCGAAGCGACCCACGCCCAATCGCCATCGGCGAGACCGAGTTCGTCGCAGATCGGCCCGGGCACATAAAGCGGGTTCCTCGTATGGATCTGCCGCAGCCACGCATTCATCGAGCCCCAAGAGTGATACATCGCCGCCGGCCGCTGGGTGATGGCGTGGTAAGGGTATCGCTCACCGTCTACCAGCGCCTCGCCGAGCGGCTCATACCAGTCCGGCAGCGGATCGAAAGCTTCGAGGATACGGGCGGCGTGCGTCTGCGGCGCCACCGGCTCGCGCAGGCCCTGCGCCGACAGGCGGAACTTCTGCAACGTTTCCTGATAGAGCTGGAACGTCACCGGTTGCGGCGTATCGAAGAAGCCCATGCGCACGGCAAAGTCCTGATAGGCCTGGTTGGCGTGCTTGAAGAACTGCGCCTCCGTCGGGATATGCGCGGAAAAGAACGAGCCGTTCTCGATATAGCGGCGCAACTGGTCCGGATTGGCCGCGCCGCGCCCGGCGCGGTCGCCAATGGGACCGCGAAAGCCGGCCAGCGGTCCGATGCCCGGCCGCCGCTCGTGGCGCACGATATAGTCGGCATAATCCTTGTAGAGCGCCTTGCCGTGGCCGTCGGTAAAGCCCGGCAGGTCGAGCCGCGCGCCGAGGTCCAGGAGCACGGTCTGGAAGCCGCGCACGTCGCGGTCAGGCTCCACGACCGGCCAGCGGATGGCGTCCTGCACCGCGTCGGGCTCGGAGATCGGCCGGTCGAGTAGCGAAATGCAGTCGTGGCGTTCCAGATAGGTGGTGTCGGGCAGCACCAGGTCGGCATAGGCGACCATTTCCGAGGCGTAGGCGTCGGAATAGATGATTTTGGGAATGCGATATTCGCCGGTGGCGGGATCCTTGTCCTCCAGCATTTTTATGGTGCCGGCGGTGTTCATCGAAGAGTTCCAGGCCATGTTGGCCATGTAGAGGAACAGGACGTCGATCGGGTACGGATCGCCCGCATGCGCGTTCGCGATCACCATATGCATCATGCCGTGCGCCGAGATCGGCGCGTCCCACGAGAAAGCCTTGTCGATTCGGGCGGGCCGGCCCTCGTCATCGACAAGCAGGTCCTCCGGCCCGCGCGGAAAGCCCAGATGCGGCCCCGACAACGGCTTGTTGGAGCCGAAATGCTCGGCCCGGCCATGCGGCGTCGGATGGGCCGACAAGGGCTTCGGATAAGGCGGCTCGAAGCGGAAGCCGCCCGGACAGTCGATCGCGCCGATCAGCACCTGTAGGAGATGCAGGGCGCGCGTTGTCTGGAACCCGTTGGAGTGGGCGGAAAGGCCGCGCATGGCATGGAACGAAACCGGCCGGCCTATATAGGCCTGATGCCGTTCGCCGTTCATGTCGGTCCATGGCTGGTCGATGCTGATGGCCTCGTCGAAGGCGACACGCGCGATCTCGCCGGCAAGGCCGCGGATAGTATCGACGGCAAGGCCCGTCTGCCTGGCCACCTTTTCCGGCGCGTATCTCTCGTCGAGGTACTTTTCGGCGAGCAACTGGAAGGAGGGCACGGCAAAGCGCCCGTCCTGAAGCTGTACGCGCCCCGAAAGCCCAGCCCGCGCGCCCTTGGTGCCGACCGGGACGACCCGCTCGGTCACCGTCTCGTAGACCAGCACCCTGCCCTCGCCGTCGCGCGCGAAGAGGCCGTGCTCGGCCGTGCCCGGCGCGTCGATCACCAGCCACGGCGCGTTGGTATAGCGCGCCAGGTAATCGACATCGATCTTGCGCGCTTTCAGCAGTTCGTGGATGACCGAAAGGATCAACAGCCCGTCCGTGCCGGGGCGGATGCCGATCCAGTTGTCGGCCACCGCCGAATAGCCGGTGCGCACCGGATTGACCGACACGAAACGCGCACCGCGCTGCTTGAGCTTGGCGATGCCCATCTTGATCGGGTTGGAATCGTGATCCTCGGCCACGCCGAACATCACGAACAGTTTTGTCCGCTCCCAATCCGGCGCGCCGAACTCCCAGAACGCGCCGCCGATGGTCATGATGCCGGCGGCCGCCATGTTGACCGAGCAGAAACCGCCATGGGCGGCGTAGTTGGGCGTGCCGTATTGCTGCGCCCAGAAGCCGGTCAGCGACTGCGACTGGTCGCGCCCGGTGAAGAAGGCGAGTTTCTTCGGATCGTTCTGGCGCACCGTGCCCAGCCAGTCGGTGGCGATGGCGAGCGCTTCCTCCCAGGAGATTTCCTCGAACTCGCCCGAGCCGCGCGGCCCCACCCGCTTCAGCGGCGCGTTGAGCCTCGCCGGCGCATAGTGCTGCATGATGCCGGCCGAGCCCTTCGCGCACAGCACGCCTTTGTTCACGGGATGGTCGCGATTGCCCTCGATGTAGCGGATCTTGCCGTCCTTGATATGCACGTTGATGCCGCAGCGGCAGGCGCACATGTAGCACGTGGTCTTGCGGACCTCGTCGGCACTGGGCTCGGAAAGCGCAACCCGCTGTCTCGGACTCATCGGCACAACTCCTCACCTCCTACTCCTATCGGGGCGAAGGCAGAAAAGAAATGCTTTTACAAGGCATTTGACAGCAAAATTCATGCGCGCAGACGGCTGCGCCGAGCAAGAACGCCCGGCGACCGCCGACGGGCCGCAGCCGGCCGCTTGCGCAAAAAATCAGTTGGTGACGACGATCCTGGTGTTCGCCGGCCCGACTTCCTTGACCAGTGCGTAGAATTTGGCCGCGTTGGCGGTGTGAAGCCGCACGCAGCCGTGGGAAGCCGGCGTGCCCAGCCGCCTCACCGCATTGGTGCCGTGGATGGCATAGCCGCCATGGTAGAAGACCGACCACGGCATCGGCGACATCTCGTATTTGCGCGAGTACCACATGCGGTGCAGCCGTTGCGGCCGGTAGGTGCCCCGCGGCGTCACATAGCCGTTGCGCGCCGTCGATACCTTCCACCGGTAGAGAACCTGGCCCTGCCTCGATACGGTCATCGTCTGCGATCCGACATCGATGCGCGCGACGAGGCTCGCCGCGCCGGCCTGTGGCGCACCGAGGCAAAGCCCCGCCAGCATGGCCGCCATGAGCATGGTCTTCCTCATGAGATCAAACCCCTCGTTTTCCCTGCCTGCTCACTTTCCCATTCCTTTTCAATTTTTGGAACGGGTTTGTCCGTGATACACGCAAGACTTGAAAAACTGGCCACCCCGGCCCGTAAAATTTGAACGATTCCAGGGTGAGGCCGGCAGCGGCCATTCCGGGATGGCGACGCGACAGGCTTGCAATGCCCGCCGCTTGGCCCTCAAATCAGGCATGACGCAGAAACTGCTGGAACTGATCGACAAGCGCGTGGACGACCTGATCGGACTGACGGTCGATCTGATCCGCTTTCCCACCGCCAATCCGCCCGGCGAAGCCTACCGCCCCTGCGCCGAATATCTCGGCGAGCGGCTGAAACGGCGGGGCTTCGAAATCGAATTCATCCGCGCCGAGGGTGTCCCCGGCGATAGCGAGCGCTATCCGCGCGTCAACGTCGTGGCCCGTTTCGACGGGCGCTCGCCCGGTCCCTGCGTCCATTTCAACTCGCATATCGACGTGGTCGAGGCCGGCGAGGGCTGGAGCGTCGATCCCTTTGCCGGCGTGGTGAAGGACGGGCGCGTCTACGGCCGCGGCGCCTGCGACATGAAGGGCGGGCTCGCCGCCTCGGTCATCGCCGTCGAGGCCTTCATGGAGGCTTACCCCGACTTTCCCGGCGCCATCGAAATATCGGGAACGGTGGACGAGGAATCCGGCGGCTTCGGCGGCGTCGCCCATCTGGCCAAGCTCGGCTATTTCTCGCAGCCCAGGGTCGATCACGTCATCATTCCCGAACCGCTCAACAAGGACCGCATCTGCCTCGGCCATCGCGGCGTCTGGTGGGCCGAGATCGAGACCGGCGGTGAGATCGCCCACGGCTCCATGCCGTTTCTCGGCGACAATGCCGTGCGCCACATGGGCGCGGTGCTGCAAGCCTTCGAGGACGAGCTTTTCCCGGCGCTGGACCGGAAGCGGACCACCATGCCCGTGGTGCCCGAGGGCGCGCGGCGCTCGACAATGAACATCAATTCGATCCATGGCGGCCAGACCGAGGATTTCCGCCCCGGCCTGCCCTCGCCCAACGTGCCGGACCGTTGCCGGCTGACCATCGACCGCCGCTTCCTGCTGGAAGAGAAGATCGAGGACGTGAAGAAGGAAGTGACCGGCATCCTCGACCGGCTCGTCCGCGAGCGGCCTAAATTCCGCTATGAAATCCGCGACCTGATGGAAGTGCAGCCGACCATGACCGAGCGCGACGCGCCCGTGGTCAAGGCCGTGGCGCAAGGCATCATGGAAATCTTCGACCGCGAGCCGGATTACGTCATCTCTCCCGGCACCTACGACCAGAAGCATATCGCCCGCATCGGCCATTTGTACGACTGCATCGCCTACGGCCCCGGCATCCTCGACCTCGCCCACCGCCCCGACGAATGGGTCGGCATCGTCGACATGGTGCAATCGGCCAAGGTCATGGCCATCGGCCTCAACATCCTGCTGCGGGGCGGCCGGGAGTGACGGAGAGCCGCCGTTTCCGCTACATGGCGGCGCCGATTGCCAGAAAGTCGATTTACTCGATGTCGTTTTCACGCTTCTATCCGCCCGGGATTTGAAGCACCGGCCGGATTTCGGGAGGCAATCATGAGAATTTGGAAAACCCTGGTCACAGCATCGGTCCTGGCCCTCGCTTCGAGCGCCGCCGCCATGGCCGCCCGTACCGACCTCGTCCTCGGCGTCGTACTGGAGCCGCCGCATCTCGACCCGACCGCAGGCGCCGCCGCGGCCATCGACGAAGTGGTCTACGCCAACGTGTTCGAAGGCCTGACCCGCATCGGCCCCAACGGCGAAGTGCTGCCCGACCTCGCCGAAAGCTGGACGGTTTCCGACGACGGCAAGGTCTACACGTTCAAGCTGCATACCGGCGTGAAATTCCACGACGGCACCGATTTTGACGCCAACGACGTGAAATTCTCGCTCGACCGCGCCCGCGCAGACGATTCCGTCAATGCGCAGAAAGGTTTGTTCTCGGCCATTGACACCGTCGAGGTCGTCGACCCCGCCACCGTCAAGGTGACGCTTAAGCACCCGCAAGGGTCCTTCCTCTACAACATGGGCTGGGGCGATGCGGTGATCGTGGCGCCCGAATCGGCCGACACCAACAAGGAAAAGCCGATCGGGACCGGGCCGTTCAAGTTCCAGAACTGGGCGAAGGGCTCCTCGATCACGCTGGTGAAGTCGGACAGCTACTGGGGCGACCCGGTGTTCCTCGACAAGGCCGAGTTCCGCATCATTCCGGACGCCGCAGCCCAGGTGCCGGCGCTGCTGTCGGGCGACGTGCAGGCGTTCCCGTTCTTCCCGCCCGACGCGGTGGCGCAGGTGAAGGACAATCCGAACCTGAAAGTGGTGATCGGCTCGACCGAAGGCGAAACCATCCTCGCCATCAACAACAAGAAACCGCCTTTCGACAATCTCAAGGTGCGGCAGGCGATCTCCTATGCGCTCGACCGCAAGGCGATCATCGACGGCGCGACCGGCGGCCTGGGCGTGCCGATCGGCTCGCATATGTCGCCGTCCAACAAGGCCTATGTCGATCTCACCGGCGAATATCCGCATGATCCCGCAAAGGCAAAAGAGTTGCTGAAGGAGGCCGGCTTCGAGAACGGCATCAAGGCGACGCTTAAACTGCCGCCGCCCGACTATGCGCGCCTCGGCGGCGAGATCGTCGCGTCGCAACTGCGCGACGTCGGCATCAACTTGGAGATCATCCCCGTCGAGTGGGCGCAATGGCTCGACCAGGTCTTCACCCGGAAGGACTACGACCTGACCATCGTGTCGCACACCGAGCCGAACGACATCGATATCTATTCGCGCAAGGATTATTACTTCAACTACGACAACCCGGCCTTCGACAAGGTGATCGAGGAACTGAACCTGACCTCGGACGACGCCAAGCGCGACGAGTTGCTGGGCAAGGCGCAAAAGATTCTCGCGGATGACGCGGTCGTCGGCTTCCTGTTCGAACTGCCCAAGGTCGGCGTCTGGGACGCCAGGCTGGAAGGATTCTGGCAAAACGCCCCGATCCAGGCCAACGACCTGACCAAGGTGAAGTGGTCGGAGTAGCCCTTGCGCCAACCGGTCACCCCTCATCCGCCTGCCGGCACCTTCTCCCCGTGAAGAACGGGGAGAAGGGACAAGCGGTGACGTCGACGCCCCCCTCTCCCCGTTCTTCACGGGGAGAGGGTAAGGGTGAGGGGCAAGCTCTATGACGGCCTATCTCGCAAAGCGCCTTGCCGTCGCCGCCGCCACGCTGGTGCTGGCTTCCATCGTCGTTTTCGCGGTGCTGGAAATCGTTCCGGGCGATCCGGCACGGCTGATGCTCGGCATGAACGCCAGCGCGCAACAGGTGGACCTGCTGCGTGACCAGATGGGCCTCAACGCGCCCGTCATCATTCACTACCTCCACTGGGCAGGCGGACTGCTGACGCTCGATTTCGGCCGTTCCTATACCTATTCGGTGCCCGTCATCGACCTCGTAGCCGAGCGCGCGATCGTCTCGCTGCCGCTGGCGCTGATGGCGCTGCTTCTCGCCACCGCCATCGCCCTCCCGGTCGGCCTCTATTCGGCGAGCCGGCGCGGCCAGGCCGGCGACACGATCTCGATGGGGGCAGCCCAGCTCGGCGTCGCCATTCCGAACTTCTGGTTCGCGCTGATGCTGATCTACCTGTTCGCCGTGTGGCTGAAACTGGTGCCGGCCGGGGGCTTTCCCGGCTGGGGGGCAGGCCTGTGGCCCGGCCTGAAGGCGCTGCTCCTGCCCGCGATCGCGCTCGCCCTGCCGCAGGCGGCGATCCTCGCTCGCGTCGCGCGCTCGGCGCTGGTCGAAGTGCTTTCCGAGGAGTATATCCGCACCGCCCGCGCCAAGGGCATGCCGCGCCGGGCCGTGCTGTGGCGCCATGCGCTGCGCAACGCGATGATCCCGGTGGTGACCATCATGGGCCTGCAATTTTCCTTCCTGCTCGCCGGCACCATCATCATCGAGAACGTGTTCTACCTGCCCGGCCTCGGCCGGCTGGTGTTCCAGGCCATTACCCAGCGCGACCTGGTCGTTGTCGAAAGCGTGGTGATGCTGCTGGTCGCCAGCGTCATCGTCGTCAACCTCCTGGTCGATCTCTCCTATGCGATCGTCGACCCGCGCTTGCGGGGGCGGTCATGAGCGGGGCTTTTTCCAACCGCTCGTTTGTCACCGGCTTCCTCATCACGCTGGCTGTGGCAGCGATGGCGCTCGCCTCCTATGCGTGGACGCCCTATGACGTGACCAGGCTGGTCATTTCCGATAAGACGCAGGCGCCCTCGCTGGCACACTGGTTCGGCACCGATCATTTCGGCCGCGATATCCTGTCCATGATCATGATCGGCGCCCGCAACTCCATCGCAGTGGCGCTGGTAGCGGTCGGCATCGGCATGGGCATCGGCGTCCCGCTCGGCCTTTGGGCCGCGGCGCGAGGCGGCTTCGTCGACGAGGTGCTGATGCGGCTGAACGACCTCGTCTTCGCCTTTCCCGCCTTGCTTTCGGCGATCATGATCACCGCCATCTTCGGCCCGGGCGCGGTCAACGCCATCATCGCCATCGGCATCTTCAACATTCCCGTCTTCGCCCGCGTGGCGCGCGCCGGCGGGCTCGCCATCTGGCCACGCGAATTCATCCTCGCCGCCCGCGCCGCCGGCAAGGGCAGCGCGCAGATCACGCTGGAACACATCCTGCCCAACATCGCCACCCTGCTTCTGGTGCAGGGCACCATCCAGTTCGCGCTGGGCATCCTGGCGGAAGCCGGCCTGTCCTATCTCGGCCTCGGCGCACAGCCGCCGATGCCGAGCTGGGGCCGCATGCTGTTCGAGGCGCAGACCCGCATGGTCATCGCGCCGTGGATGGCGATCTTCCCCGGCATGGCCATCGTCGTCACCGTGCTCGGGCTGAACCTTCTCGGCGACGGGCTCGCCGACATCCTCGACCCCAAATCGAGGCGGCGCGCATGAGCCTGCTCGACATCGAAAACCTGTCGCTGGCGATCGGCGGCGCCCCGATCCTCAACAAGGTCAGCCTGAGCGTGGCGCCGGGCGAGGTCATGGGCCTCGTCGGCGAATCCGGCTCCGGAAAATCGATGACCGCGCTGACGGTAATGCAGCTTCTGCCGCATGCCGCGAAGGCCCAGGGCCGCGTAATTTTCGACGGCATCGACATTCTCAAGGCGAGCGAAGACAGGATGTGCGCGCTGCGCGGCGACGATATCGGCATGGTCTTCCAGGAGCCGATGACGGCGCTCAACCCGGTAAAGACCATCGGCGAACAGGTCGCCGAGGGCATCCGCTGGCATACGCGGGCGAGCCGTGCGGAAGCTGAAGAACGGGCGGCGCAAATCCTCGACCGCGTCGGCCTACCGCCGCAAAAATTCCCGCTGACGCGCTATCCGCACGAACTTTCGGGCGGCCAGCGCCAACGCGTCGTCATCGCCATCGCCTGCGCCCTCAGGCCAAAGCTGCTGATCGCCGACGAGCCGACGACGGCGCTCGACGTGGTGTTGCAGGCGCAGATCCTCGACCTGCTGCGCGATCTCGTGACGGAAAACCGCATGGGCCTGCTGCTGATCTCGCACGATCTCGCCGTCGTCACCGAGATGGCAGACCGCATCACCATCCTGCGCCATGGCGAAGTGATGGAAGCGGGCGACACCGCCCGCGTGCTTTCCGAACAACTCCACCCCTATACGCGCCAACTGGCCCAGGCCTCGATGCATGTGCCGGCGCGAAGGCAAGAGAGGACGGAGGCGGCGCTACCCCCACCCCTGACCCCTCCCCACAAAGGGGACGGGAATGAAGCGCTCCCCGCGTCCCCCTCCCCCTTGTGGGGAGGGGCTAGGGGTGGGGGTGAACATATCCACGACCGCTCTGCTTCCATAGAAGACGCCTCCCCCCTCCTCTCCGTCCAATCCGTATCGCGCCTCTATCCCGGCCGGCGCATCTCCCTGTTCGGCCGCGAGGCCCCTGCCCGCGCCGTCGACGACGTTTCCTTTTCCATGCAGGCCGGCCAGTCGGTCGCGCTGGTCGGGCGCTCCGGCTGCGGAAAATCGACGCTGGCGCGCCTGATTCTCGCCCTCGACAAGCCGACCTCCGGTGAAATCGGCTTTCTCGGCGAGACGATCAGCAACCGCAGCGAGGCCGACCTCAAATCCGCGCGCCGCAACATGCAGGTCGTGTTCCAGGACCCCTACGGCTCCTTCGACCCGCGCCAAAAGGCCGAAAAGCTGGTGGCCGAGCCGCTGCACGTGCTGGAGAAAAAGCCGTCGCCGGCTGAGCGCCGCGAGGCCGTCGCGCAGGCCCTGCACGAGGTTGGCCTGTCACCGTCCGACATGGAGAAATACGCGCATCAGTTTTCGGGCGGCCAGCGCCAGCGGCTGTCGATCGCGCGCGCCATCATCACCCGTCCGAAGCTGGTGATCGCCGACGAGCCGGTGTCGGCGCTCGACGTCTCGATCCGGGCGCAGATTCTCGACCTGTTCGCAGACCTCAACGGGCGGCTGGGCGTCGCCTATCTGTTCATCACCCACGACCTCACGGTCGCACGCGCCATCACCGATGAGGTGATGGTAATGCACGAAGGCCGGATCGTGGAGCGGGGAAAGACCGGGGACGTGCTCGACCACCCGCAATCGCCGGCCGCGCAGGCGCTGGTCAGCGCCGCCCCCGATCTCCACCGTGCCATCGCCAAACGCCTGCGCGAGCAAGGCTAAGGGGACGGAGGGGTTCCGGTTTCCGGCGCAGGGATTCGCTTGCATAAAGCAGGCGCCTGTGATCGAACGCATGACCCTTTCCGGATATTTCCCGCCCGCCATGTTCGATCTCACCGCCGAAACCGTTGCCATGCTGGCGCTCGCCGGCTTCGCCGGCGGCTTTGTCGATTCAATCGCCGGCGGCGGCGGGCTGATCACGGTGCCAGCTCTGCTTCTGGCCGGGCTGCCGCCGGTCGAGGCGCTGGGCACGAACAAGTTGCAGGGCCTGTTCGGGTCGGGTTCGGCGACCCATGCCTACGCCTCGAAAGGCCATGTCGACCCGCGCCGGCAACTGCCTTCCGCGCTGATGGCGCTTGCCGGCGGAGCGCTCGGGGCGGTGACGGCCACGGTCGTGCCGGCAGACATCCTCAGCGCGGCGCTCCCCGTCGTGCTGGTCGCTATCGCGCTCTATTTCGCCATCAAGCCCAGCATGGGCGACGTCGACCGCGCACGCCGACTGTCGCCGTTCCTGTTCGCCCTGCTGCTCGTTCCCGCCATCGGCTTTTACGACGGCATCTTCGGGCCCGGCGCCGGTTCCTTCTACATGCTCGCCTATGTCGCGCTTGCAGGCTACGGCGTCCTGAAGGCAACGGCCCACACCAAGCTGCTGAACTTTTCCTCCAACGCCGGCAGTTTCGCCGTGTTCGTGGTGGTCGGCGCCATCTCCTGGAAAATCGGACTGTTGATGGGGGTGGCGCAGTTCCTCGGCGCGCGCACCGGCGCCTGTCTGGCCATCCGCAACGGAGCCCGGCTGATCAAGCCGCTGCTGGTCGTCGTGTGCGTGGCGTTGGCCGCAAAACTGCTGGCCGACCCGGCCAATCCGCTGCGCTTGATTCTAAACGTCTGAGAATCAGCTTAAACCACTGATCAGAAACGGCTATTCTAGATTCTCATCGAGCAGGCCGGAGACGAAGTCGAACAGGCCCGGACGGCGATCTCGCCGTAACCGCTCGGCCACGACGATGGCCTTCACCTGGCTGAAGGCCCGGTCGAGATCGTCGTTGACGACCACGAAATCATATTCCGTCCAGTGCTCGATCTCGGTGCGCGCATTCTTCAGCCGCGTCTCGATGGCCGCTTCCTGGTCCTCGGCGCGCCGCTTCAGCCGCGCCTTCAGTTCCTTCATCGAGGGCGGCAGAATGAAGATCGAGACGATGTCGCCGCGCATCTTCTCCTTGAGCTGCTTGGCGCCTTGCCAGTCGATGTCGAACAGCATATCGCGCCCCTCGGCCATCGCCTTCTCGGCAGCCTCGCGCGGCGTGGCGTAGAAGTTGCCGTGCACCTCGGCCCATTCCAGCAACTCGTCATTGTCACGCATGATGTCGAACTCCCGCCGCGTGCGGAAGTGATAGTGGATGCCGTCGATCTCACTGCCACGGCGCGGCCGCGTCGTCACGCTGACCGACAGTTCGAACCCCGGATCGGTTTCGATCAGATTCCTGGCGATAGTCGACTTGCCGGCCCCGGAGGGAGACGACAGCACGAGCATCAGCCCCCGGCGGCGGATGCGGGACCCGGCATCTTTGGCAACCATCGGTTACTCCAGGTTCTGGACTTGTTCGCGAAACTGGTCGACGACGGCTTTCAGTTCCAGCCCGATGGCCGTCACCGTCGCCGCATTCGACTTCGAACAAAGCGTATTGGATTCGCGGTTAAATTCCTGTGCCAGGAAATCGAGCTTGCGGCCAACGGCGCCACCGCCGGACAGGAGCGCGCGGGCCGACGCCACGTGAGTCTTCAGCCGATCGATCTCTTCGCGGATATCGGCCTTGGTGGCGAGGAAGGCGGCTTCCTGGTGCAGGCGCGCCTCGTCCAGGTTGGCGGCGGCATCAAGCAACAGGCGCACCTGCCCGGCGATCCTCTCGCGGATCGCGGCCGGTTCGCGCGAAGGATCCGCCTCGGCCCGCAACGTCAGCGCCTCGATGGCGTCGACATGGCCGCCAAGCAGCGCGCGCAGCGCCTCGCCCTCCGCCCGCCGCGCCGCCTCCAGCCCGGACAGCGCTTCGTCGAGGGCCGCAAGGATCGCCGCATCGAGCGCATCTCGCGTCTCGCTGGTCTCGACCGCTTCCGGCATGTCGAGCACGCCGCGCAGCGCCAAGATGCCGTCGGCGGTGGCCGGCGCCACGCCGAACTGTTCCTCCAGCCGCTTGGCAAGCCCCGCGATATCCTTCAGGAATGCCTCGTTGATGACGGGCTGAACCGGCGCCGCGGCGACGCGGCTAACCGTCAGCGTCGCCTGGAAATTTCCGCGCGAAAAACGCTTCTGCACGGTCTGGCGGACCACCGGCTCCAACCGTTCGAACCCCTGCGGCACGCGCAGCCGAAGTTCGGTGCTCTTGCCGTTGACGGACTTGACCTCCCACGCCAGCGCCGCGCCCTCGTGCTGGGCGGTGGAGCGGGCAAACCCGGTCATACTCTGAACGCTCATACGCCCCGCCCCCCCAGCGGCTTTACTGCTCGGTGCTCTCACCGGCGTTTTCGGAAGCCTTCGCCGCCTCTGCTGCCTGCTGCTTCTGCCACTTCCGGTAACGGGCGACGTTTTCGTTGTGCTCTTCCAGCGTGGAGGCGAAGACATGGCCGCCGGTACCATCGGCCACGAAATAAAGGTCCTTGGTCTTCGACGGATTGGCGACGGCCTCAAGCGCGGCGCGTCCGGGATTGGCGATCGGCGTCGGCGGCAGGCCGTTGATCAGGTAGGTGTTGTACGGCGTCTGCTTGTCGATGTCCGACTGGTAGATCGGCCGGTCGGCCGGCTTTCCCTTGCCGCCGAAAAGGCCGTAGATGATGGTCGGGTCGGACTGCAGGCGCATGCCCTTGGCCAACCGGTTCAGGAACACGGCCGCCACCCGCGAGCGTTCGTCGCCGCGACCGGTTTCCTTCTCGACGATGGAAGCCAGCGTCACGAACTCCTCGATATTGGCCAGCGGCAGGTCCGGCGAGCGGCGCTGCCATACGTCCTCGACCAGTTCCTTCTGGTCGGCCAGCAACTTGTCGACCATCTGCTGGCGGGTCGCGCCGCGCGTGAAGCGCAGCGTGTCGGTGGCGAGGCTGCCCTCCGGCGGCATCGTCGACGGCATGTCGCCGGTCAGCGCTTCCTGTTCGGCGATGCGCTGCCACGCCTGTTCCACCGTCAGACCCTCGGGGATGGTCAGCGAATAAAGGACCGACTTGCCGCTCTTCAGCAGTTCCATGATGTCGCGCATCGAGGCCTGCGGCTTGATCTCGTACTCACCGGCCTTCAGCGCCGTCTCGTTGCCGTAGGCGCGCACGCCGAGACGAAAAATCCGCGCGTCGCTGATCAGGTTGCGCCGCTCCAACTGGTCGGCGATGTCGGCCACCCCCATTTTCGGCTTGACCAGGAAGGTGTCGCCGGCAACCGACGGCCCGGGCTCGAGAAAGGCCTGGCGGCCGAAATAGACCCCGATGCCGGCGCCGAGCACGACCAGCATGATCAGCGAAACCAGGAAGTTCAGGAACACGACGAACTGGCTGCGCGAGGCGCGCGAACGCTTCGGCGGCGGCGTGCCGGCTTCCGGCCGCAGCGCCTCGTTCGCCGTCTTGGGAATGATAGGCCCGGACGCTGCCGCGCGCGGGGCGAATTCTCCAGGGTTATCCGGCGTATTGCTCATGAGGGTCTATCGTTTGATCTCGCGACGAATCCATGCCGGAACAGTAGAGGCGAATATGGCAAAATTGCCGGAACGGTCGATCACGGCCAAGGGCGGCGACCCGCCCGGTCAGCCGTTGAAGCGTTGGAAAACGAGCGACGCGTTGGTGCCGCCGAAGCCGAAGGAATTGGACAATGCCACGTCGATCTTGCGCGCGCGCGGCGTGACCGGCACGAGGTCGATTTCCGTCTCCCGTTCGGGATTCTCCAGATTGATCGTCGCCGGCGCGATGTTGTCGCGAATGGCCAGAATGGAAAAGATCGCTTCCGCGGCGCCCGCGGCCCCCAGAAGGTGGCCGATGGACGACTTGGTCGACGACATCGAGACCTTCGAAGCGGCATCGCCGACGAGGCGCTCGACCGCGCCGAGTTCGATCGTGTCGGCCATGGTCGAGGTGCCGTGGGCGTTGATGTAATCGAGGTCGGCCGGCTTCAGGTTCGCGCGCTTCAGCGCCGCCGTCATGCAGCGGAAGGCGCCGTCGCCGTCTTCGGCCGGAGCCGTGATGTGGTAGGCGTCGCCGGTCAGGCCATAGCCCGTCACCTCGGCATAGATCCTGGCGCCGCGCGCCTTGGCGTGCTCCAGTTCCTCGAGCACGACCACGCCGGCGCCCTCACCCATGACGAAACCGTCGCGGTCGCGGTCATACGGGCGCGAAGCCTTCTCGGGCGTGTCGTTGCGGTCGGTCGAAAGCGCCCGGCAGGCAGCGAAGCCGGCCAGCGACAGGCGCGTCACCGGCGATTCGGCGCCACCGGCCAGCATCACGTCGGCGTCGCCGAACATGATCAGCCGCGCGGCGTCGCCGATGGCGTGCGCCCCGGTGGAACAGGCCGTGACGACCGCATGATTGGGGCCTTTCAGCCCATGGCGGATCGAAACCTGGCCGGAAACGAGATTGATGATGTTGCCGGGGATGAAGAACGGGCTGATGCGGCGCGGGCCGCGCTCCTTCAGGATGATCGCGTTTTCCGCGATGCCCTCCAGACCGCCGATGCCGGAGCCGATCATGACGCCGGTGGCGCAGCGCTCGGCCTCGCTCTTCGGTTCCCAGCCGGAATCCTTCAGCGCTTCGTCGGCGGCCGCGATCCCGTACAGGATGAAGTCGCCGATCTTGCGCAGTTCCTTCGGTTCGAGCACGGCCTCGGGGTTGAAGGTACCGTTGCTGCCGTCGCCACGCGGAATGACGTGAGCGATCTGGCAAGCCAGATCGTCCACCTCGAACTCGGTGACGCGCTTGGCGGCGCTACGGCCGCTCAGCAGTTCCTTCCACCCGTGCTCGAAGCCCATTCCGAAGGGCGAAACCAGACCGAGGCCTGTGACGACGACGCGCCTCATCGCAGGTCCTTCCTGTCAGAAGCGTAGAGTTTAGGCCGAAGCCTTGTCGATGAACTTCACGGCGTCGCCGACGGTCAGGATCGTTTCGGCCGCGTCATCGGGAATCTCGACGCCGAATTCTTCCTCGAAAGCCATGACCAGTTCGACTGTGTCGAGGCTGTCCGCGCCCAGATCGTCGATGAAGCTCGCCTGGTCCGTTACCTTCTCGGCATCGACGCCGAGGTGCTCGATAACGATCTTCTTGACGCGCTCTGCGGTGTCACTCATGTGGGCATCCTCGTCTTCATGTTTGTCTGTCTTCGTTAGCGGTCGCAATGCCGCTAATCAAGCTGAAAGATGGTCCTGCCGAAAACACGACGGCAACAGGACGGTCATATCCCCAACCGCCGGGGTCTGGGCCCGCATACACGAGAATCGGCCGGGGTCCAACGCGAAATGGGGATTTTCCCCATCCCTCAGATCATCGCCATGCCGCCGTTCACGTGCAGCGTCTGCCCCGTAACATAGCCGGCCTCGTCGGAGGCCAGATAGGCCACGGCCGAGGCGACTTCGGCGCTGGTGCCCATGCGCCGCGTCGGGATCGCGGCCATGATCGCCTCTTTCTGCTTGTCGTTGAGCTTGTCGGTCATCGCCGATTCGATGAAGCCAGGCGCCACGCAGTTGACGGTGATGCCGCGGGTGGCGATTTCCTGTGCCAGCGACTTGGAAAAGCCGATCATGCCGGCCTTGGAGGCGCAATAGTTCGCCTGCCCGGGGTTGCCGGTGACGCCGACGACGGAACTGATGTTGATGATGCGGCCATGCCGGCGGCGCATCATCGGATGGGTGAGCTCGCGGGTAAGGCGGAAAACGGCGGTCAGGTTGACCTCGATGACCGCATCCCAGTCGGCGTCCGACATGCGCACGAACAGCCCGTCCTTGGTGATGCCGGCATTGTTGACGAGGATGTCGACGCCTTCCAGTTCGGCTTCCGCCTTCTGGCCAAGCGCCTTGACCTCGTCGCGGTTGGAGAGATTGGCGGGAAACAGCTTGACCCTGTCGCCCAATTCGCCCGCCAGCCCCTCGAGTTTCTCGACCCGGGTGCCGTGCAGGCCGACGACGGCCCCCTGCGCATGCAATATCCGCGCGATCGCCTCGCCTATTCCCCCTGATGCGCCGGTGACAAGCGCCTTGCGGCCGGTCAAATCGAACATCTTTTTCTCCTTGTTGGAGCACTCCCTTTGGCAGGGAGCGGTCAAAATAGCTTTCTTACGACAACGCCGCCAGCGCGGCCTCGATCTCGGCCGGCGTACCGATGTTGGCGGTGGCGATGTCGCGGTTGATGCGCCGCGCCAGGCCGGACAGGACCTTGCCGGCGCCTACCTCATAAAGCGTGGAAACGCCATTGCCGCCGAACCAGTCGACGGTTTCGCGCCAGCGCACCCGGCCGGTGACCTGCTCGACGAGCTGGCGCGTGATCTCCTCGACGTCGCTCGACGGCTTCACCGAGACGTTGGCGACCACCGGAACAACCGGCGCGTGCCGCTCTACCTTGGCCAGCGCCTCGCGCATCGCCTCGGCCGCCGGCAGCATCAGCGCCGAATGGAAGGGGGCCGACACCTGCAGCATCAGAGCGCGTTTGGCGCCCTTTTCCGTGCACAGCTTGGCGGCGTGCTCGACGGCGGCCTTCGCCCCGGAGATCACCAGTTGCCCGCCGCCATTGTCATTGGCGACCTGGCAGACCGACCCGGCCGCCGCTTCGGCACAGGCAGCCTCCACGTCTGCCTGCTCCAGCCCGATGATGGCCGCCATGGCGCCCTCGCCCGCCGGCACCGCCGCCTGCATGGCGTTGCCGCGAATGCGCAGCAGGCGTGCCGCATCGGCGACCGAGACGAAACCGGCTGCGGCCAAGGCCGAATACTCGCCGAGCGAATGCCCGGCGACATAGGCCACCTTGTCCTTCAGCGAAAAGCCCCGCGCTTCCAGCGCCCTTACTGCCGCCAGCGACACAGCCATCAGCGCCGGCTGCGCATTGGCCGTCAGCGTCAGCGTTTCTTCCGGCCCTTCCCAGATCAGCGTCGACAGCTTCTCGCCGAGCGCCTCGTCGACTTCCTCGAACACCCTGCGCGCCTCGGGAAAAGCCTCGGCCAGGTCCTTGCCCATGCCGACGGCCTGGCTGCCCTGCCCCGGAAAAGTGAATGCGACGGCCATGTCCTGTGCTCCAGCGTAACTTCTTCCCGCCTGCTGTTGCGCAAGCCGCCAGTTCAAGTCAAGTCATCCGACGCGCCGGAACCCGGCATGAGCGAGGCCAAGCTTCGGGTTTTAGACGGTTTTTGCCGATCACTCCTGGTTAAAACCGCACACGATTCGTTCGCCGGCTCTTCCTATTTTCGCCACACGCGATAATTCAACATGACATTCCGATGACAGTTCCATGACTGCAGGCCCTGGCCTGCGCAGACCGGGGAAGTTCGAGTGGTGAAGAGTATCGCAGGCACCGCCCGCGAGGTGCCGGATCAGTTTGGCAAGGCAAGGCGACCGGCCGGGCGCGCCGGCGCAGCCTGGCATGTGGCCGGCTACGGGCTCGTCTCGCTGGTGAGTGCGGCCGTCCTCGTCTTCGCCATCGAGCTCATCTTTCGCGGCGACCTCGCCGCCACGACCAATTTCTTCTCGCAGCCGTTCAAGCCCGGTTGGACCACGATCATCCTGTTCGCGCTGATCATGATCGGGCTCGACGCCGTTTTCGGCCGCAGGCACCAGAGCCTGATGTTCGTCGCGCCGCTGACGCTGGGGCTTGCCTTCGTCGGGCACCAGAAGTCGCTTTATCTCGGCGACCCGCTCTACCCGACGGATTTCCTCTACGCCCGCCAGATCATCGAGTTGATGCCGCTTCTGGTGCGCGAACGCCCGATGACCGGCATCGCCCTGGTCGTCGGCATCGTCCTTGCGGCCGCGCTGCTGGTCTATGGCTGGCGCCTGTGGCGGCGCCTTGCACCGGCGCTGACCTACAAGGGGCGCCTAGCCCGGCTGGTGCTGACCCTGCCGCTGCTCGCCTTCTTCGTTTCCCTGATGGACTACGCGAGCTTTTCGTGGACCCGCGACCGGCTGCAGATCATCCCGATGATGTGGGACCAGAAGGAAAACTACAATTCCAACGGCTTTGCGCTGGCGTTCGCGCTCAACGTGCCGATGGCGCACGTCACCGCGCCGAAGGGCTATTCCGAAAACGCGATCGCTGCGATCAAGAAGCCGACCGTCACCACCTCCCTCCCCCCGGAAAAGCCCGACATCATCGTCGTGATGAGCGAATCGTTCTGGGACCCGACCGTGCTGCCCGGCGTTTCCATCAAGCCAGACCCCATCCCCACGGTGCGCGACCTGCGTTCCGGCTCGGTATTCTCGCCCGAGTTCGGCGGCATGACCGCCAATGTCGAGTTCGAGGCGCTGACCGGCTTCTCCAACGCCTTCCTGCCGGCCGGCAGCATCCCCTATCAGCAGTATGTGCGCGCGCCGATCCCCTCGATGGCCACGTTCCTGAAGAACGAAGGCTATGAGACGCGCGCGATCCATCCCGGCACGAACTGGTTCTGGAACCGCACGCCGGTCTACGCCGATTTCGGTTTCGACAGCTTCCGCTCGGAAGAAAACATGCCGCCGATGCAGAAGCGCGGCCCGCTCGCCTCCGACGCGGCGATGACCGACGAGGTGATCCGCGAGGCGGACGAGACCAGCGATCCGTTCTTCTTCTTCGTGGTCAGCCTGCAGAACCACGGCCCCTACGAACCGCAGCGCTACCCGGACGCCACGCACACGGTGGACGCCCCGACCAGCCAGTGGGCGCGCGATTCGCTGCAAAGCTACGCCGAAGGCGCCGCCGACGCCGACCATGGCCTCCAGCGGCTGCTCGACTGGGCCAGGCAGCGCGAACGGCCGACGGTCATCGCCTTCTTCGGCGACCACCTGCCGCCGCTGGGGCCGGTCTATGTCGAGACGGGTTTCCTGAAGAACAACGTCGCGCCGCGCAAGGAAGCGCCGGAAAAGATGCTGGAGCATCGCGAGACGCCGCTCGTCGTCTGGTCCAACAAGACCGGCCCGGTGAAGGACATGGGCGCGATCAGCCCTGCGTTCCTGCCCTACCACGTGCTGACGGCGGCCGGCATCACGCATCCCTACTACACCGGCTTCCTGGGAGAGCTGAACGAGCGCTACCGGGTGGTCGACCGCAGCCTGCTCCTGTCGACTTCCGGCGAGGCGACGCCCGACTGGGCGCGCGCCAAGGAAATCGATCCGGCGATCCGCGACTTCCGCTTCCTGCAGTACGACATGATGTTCGGCAAGCGCCGCGCCGCCCCGAGCTTCTTCCCGGAGACGATCAACAAGCTCGTCGCTCATACGAGCTGACCGGAACGCCCGATTCCGCGGCCGAATGCCGGATTAGACCGATCCGGCGCCGGCTGCGGACTTGACTTTCCAAGCGTCTCCTTTATGTGTCGCGCCAAGTTTCCCGCGTCCGGGTGTTTTCCCGTGCTCAAGCGGCGCGAACCCCACGACAAAAACGGACGAATATCATGGCCAAAGCCGCAAACATCAAGATCAAGCTCCTGTCGACCGCCGACACCGGCTTCTTCTACGTGACCAGCAAGAACAGCCGCACCAAGACGGACAAGCTGTCCTTCCGCAAGTACGATCCGGTCGCCAAGAAGCACGTCGAGTTCAAGGAAACCAAGATCAAGTAATCCGGTCACGCCGGAATGCCAGAACGCCGCCTCCGGGCGGCGTTTTTATTTGGCGCGCCACCCAGGGGTCATGCCCTGTGGGCCACGCTCGATCGCAACGGTTCTGGAAATTGGGGGTCGGCCGGCGTTTGGCAGCGGTACGAGGAGGCCACTATATGCCAGTGCCGGCCGACCGACCCCACGGACCCAGGAGATGCGGCGGACCTGAGCATCATGGGGTATGCTGGAAACGTCCCGGCAACTGGCCGGTGGACGTTTTGGAGCGTTGGTCCGAGGAAACTCCCCGGATCCTTCCAATGCTCAATCAACGTATCGGAGCATCCGTGGCGCGTCCCTGAAGCACACGGTCTTCTTGCGCCGCCAATCCGCTATTGCGCGTGCGGCGCGCCTTGATGCTGCTTTCGGACGCCCACCCTGTCGCGAAAACCGCTTTCACTCCAGGGAGACATGCTCTGGACTGACATTTGCGCAAAGGCTTATATAAATCAACACTTTCTTAACCACGACGGCCGAATCGCTTGGGTTAAGGTAAATCGATAACCTTACGCGCTTGACAGGCCGGGCAGCAGCGAAGCGTTCAGGCCGCCTTGGCGACCACCCGGTTGCGGCCGCCGCTCTTGGCTTCGTAGAGGGCGAGATCGGCCCGCTTCATCATCGCCTCGACCGTATCCGGGCCTTTCAGCAGCGAAGAAACCCCGACGCTGACCGTGACCTCGATAGTCTTGCCCTCATGGCCGATCGCGAACGGCTCGCGCGCGATCTCGGCACGGATTCGCTCCGCCACCTTCTCCGCCACGAAGCCGTCGGTATCCGGCATCACCACGACGAATTCCTCGCCGCCGAACCGGCAGGCCAGGTCGATGCCGCGCACGTTCTTGCGCAGGCGCTGCGCGAACTCGCGCAGCACGTCGTCGCCACCGTCATGGCCGTGCGTGTCGTTGATCGCCTTGAAGCGGTCGAGGTCGGTGATCATCATCGACAGCGGCCGCCGCCGCGCCACCGCGCGTTCGAACAACGTCTGCAAATGGCTGTCGAGATAGCGGCGGTTGTGCAGGCCCGTCAGGCCGTCGGTCACCGCCATCTCGATAGTCTGGGTAACACTGGCGCGAAGCTGGTCGTTGTAGCGCTTGCGTCGCACCTGCGTGCGCAGCCGTGCGGTCAGTTCGTGCGGGTCGACGGGCCGCACGAGATAGTCGTTGATGCCGAGTTCGAGGCCGCGGATGATGCGCTGGTCCTCGCTCGCCTCGGCAAGCAGCATGATGGGCAGGAAGCGGGTGCGGTCGAGGGAGCGCAGTTGCGAGCACAGCCGCAGCGGATCGAACTCATCGAAGCCCGTCGAGATGATGACGCAGTCGTAAGGCGCCTCCGCGGCCTGGAACACCGCCGTATGCGGGTCGGTGGAAACATCCAGGTCGGCGCCGTCGCGCAGCATCTTCTGGATGCGTTCGAAAGACGACTTCCGCTCGTCCACCAAAAGCACCTTCGGCGTGGTGTCGGCCGGCGTGAAGGTCCGGTTCAGCAGTTCCTCGATACCGATGTTGCGCGTGGTGGAGGCGCGCAGGCGCAACTCGTCGGTAAGCGACTTCAGGCGCACCAGGCTTTTCACGCGCGTCATCAATTGCAGGTCGTTGACCGGCTTGGTGAGGAAATCGTCGGCTCCCGCCTCCAGGCCGCGTACCCTGTCGGTAACCTGATCGAGCGCGGTGATCATCACCACGGGGATATGCGAGGTGACCGGATCACTCTTCAGGCGCCGGCACACCTCGAAGCCGTCCATGCCGGGCATCATCACGTCGAGCAGCACCACGTCGACCTTGCCGTTTTCGCAGGTATCGATGGCGTCGGGCCCGTTGGTAGCGGTCAGCACCTCGAAATATTCGGCGAGAAGCCGGACTTCGAGCAGTTTCACATTGGCCGGGATGTCATCGACGACCAGGATGCGAGCAGTCATGTCAGCGAACTCCGGGGCAGGACCTGGTGACCATCAGGCATCGCCCAGATAGGACTTGATGGTCTCGATGAAGCGCGGCACCGAGATCGGCTTGGAGATGTAGGCTTCGCACCCGCCCTGCCGGATGCGCTCCTCGTCCCCCTTCATGGCGAAGGCGGTAACGGCGATGACGGGGATGACATGCAGTTCGTCGTCCTCCTTCAGCCATTTCGTCACCTCCAGCCCGGAAACCTCCGGCAACTGGATATCCATGAGGATGAGATCCGGCTTGTGGCGGCGGGCGAGTTCCAGCGCCTCCAGCCCGTCGCGCGTGCGCACCGTTTCGTAGCCGCTGGCCTCGATGAGGTCGCGAAAGAGCTTCATGTTGAGCTCGTTATCCTCGACGATCATGACCTTTTTTGACATATCGCTCCCGTCCGGGCAGCGTCCGTGGCGGGCCGCTGCAGCCGTGCGTTCCTTCGCGAACGCGCCAAACCCGAGGGCTACCCTACACCGATATCCTTGACGAAACGGTAACCCGAGGGTCGAAAACCGCCCGGTTCCGCCCGTTCGGCACAGTTGTCGGGCCGACGGCTTGCCGCCGCCGTCCCAAAGCATTACTTCGGGGTCGCAATCCGGGAGTTCAAGGCAGAAGGCAGCAATGGCCGAGCAAACGTCGACACGCGAGAATGCCGAGGCGCTGGCCATCGGCGCGCTCGGCTTCATTGCCGGCGATCCCGAGCTTTTGCCCCGCTTCCTCGCCATCACCGGCATCGAAGCCGGCGCCATCCGCCAGGCCGCGCGCGAACCCGGCTTCCTGGCCGGCGTGCTGCAGTTCATCCTTGCCCACGAGCCGACGCTCCTGCGCTTCGCCGAGGAAACCGGTACGCCGCCGGCCGCCGTCGGCGCCGCGCTGCGGGCCCTTCCCACCGGCAACGACACTTACGAGGCTTCCACATGAGCGACGATCCCGAAACAGCGCGCCAGATCGAGGAACTGGCGCACGACGACCGCCCCTTGCTGGTGCTCGACGTCGACGACGTGGTGCTGGAATTCATCCGCCCCTTCCCGAACTTCCTTGAGAAGCGCGGCCTCCAGTTGACGCTGAAATCGTTCCACCTGACCGGCAACGTCGCCGAGACGGCGACCGGCAGGCTGGTCGAGCAGGCGGAGGTGACGGCGCTGCTCGACGAATTCTTCGACGCCCAGGCCGAATGGCAGAGCGTCACCATCGGCGCCGCCGACGCGCTGGCCGAGATCGGCCGGCATGCCGAGATCGTGCTGCTGACGGCGATGTTCCACCGTCATCGCGCGGCGCGCCGCGCGCATCTCGACGCGCTCGGCCTCGCCTACCCGCTGCTGACGACGGAGATGGCCAAGGGGCCGGCCGTGGCCAAGCTGCGCGGCGCCACCCGCCGCCCGGTCGCCTTCGTCGACGACCAGCCCGCCAACCTTCTGTCGGCGCGCGAGTCGGTTGCCGATGCCCATCTGTTCCACCTGATGGCGGACAATTC
>Ga0182735_1000289_pt1 | contig 46773 bp, 34 predicted proteins | sample eDN5th30CKraftMG_FD_128524 | JGI IMG/M metagenome (GOLD analysis project Ga0182735, IMG submission 128524) | Enriched Miracle-Growth compost microbial communities from Emeryville, California, USA - eDNA 5th pass 30_C Kraft MG (version 2) (version 2) ...
GAACCACTCAACCAGGAGCTGATCGTCGGCGCCGACAGCAAGCAGAGTGGTGCGGCCCGCACCACTAGACCAGGACCTGATCGTCGGCGCCGGTGGCGAGTTGGGTGGTTCCAGTGGAACCACCCAGCCACATCCCTTCCTTATATAGGGCAAGAACAAAATCACGGCCGGCGGGCTGAGCATTTCCTGCTGCGGCAGATCCCGCTGATTAGGAGCATGGGCACGTTCCTCAACCTTAATAAGGAAACCGTGCCCATGGCTGACAACTACCAGCTCAACATTGGCTCCTTGCGGAGTGCTGTTGAGCTCACCCTCCACACGCACCACGCAGCGCGAATCTGGATGGGCCGCCCTCAGACTGAAGGCAAGCCCAGCATCCTCGGACTGGCAGGCTTCTGCTCGAAGATGAATCAGATGTCGCGTGGAGCCTCCCAGGACGACCCCTACTCCGACTGGTGGATGATTCGGCTCGAAGAGAAGATCAACGAGTCGGACGAAGCCTTGAAGGTCATCGACAAACGCCTGGACGATGTCATGACCCAGTTGCCTTCGATGATCACCATCGGCAATAACCTCTCGATCCAGCCCGTCAAGCTGCCGCTCTTCATCTCCAACCCGTTGGGCTTCAAGGCGGTCTACCTGCTGACCTCCTACGACGAGATCGTTCGACGCATCCTCCTGGCTCAGCACGTTGGTCTCATCGGCCGGCGCGACATGGAGCTCTGGATCGACGAAGGCGCCCGCGTTCTTCGTAGCCTTTTCGGCCTGGCCCAGCTCTATCGCTTTTCCGGTGCATGCCGCGACGACTTCGCGGCGAACAACGCAAAAGCAGAGCAGGCTCGGAAGATGTACGAGCGCCACGGCGAGATTCCGCAGGACATTCTGGAGGGTACCCGACGCTCTTCCTTCGCCCCACCGATCACTCGCGGTCAACCACAACCACGCGAGCCCTTCTCCGATGACCACGAAGATCTCGGCGAGGACTGATCATCATGCTGCCGCACAACCGTCCGGAGCATGAGCTGCAACAGACTCTCTTCCGACCGCTGCAACAGACTGCCTATCAGGGCCTGCAACAGAGTGCCTCACTAAAAGGCCTTTTAAGGCCTTTTAAAGGTAAGGGGGAGATGACCCAGTTGGCCGAGCATTGCCAGGCGCTGGAAGTCGGTCTGAAACAGCTTGCCCAGGAAGTGCTGGCCCAGGTCCGCCATCACCCCTTCAGTCTGCTTCCAGTTCGGTTGATCGAGCAGAACACCCAGGCCGGCACAACCTTTCTTCGTTGGCAGCACATCCAGTCCCGAAAGATGGGGGTGAGCATCTGGGCGGAGATGCTGCGGCAACCCAAGACTCCATCCCACCTGCTGCAGGACCTGCTCGCCCTCGAGCAGCAACGAATCATCCTCAACATGCAGATGAGCCTCATCCATTCCATTGCCAAACAGGCCGACGAGTGCGCGGAGAAGATGGGCCAGGCCGAGGCCGAGTACCTGGTTCGTCTGCAGCAGAACACGAACCCATCGCAACACAACTGACCGGAGATCCACCATGAGCACACCCGTAGTATGGGAAGGCAACATCGGCTCCCTGCCCGAGTACAAGAGCTTCCCCAACGGCAACAATGGCCCGCGGCAACTTCTGCGTCTCAACATCATGTTCGACAACTCGATCCCGGACGGCCAAGGTGGCTATAAGGACCGTGGAGGGTTCTGGTGCAACGTCGAGTGGTGGCATCAGGATGCCGAGCGCTTCGCCTCTGTGTTCCAGAAAGGTATGCGGGTCCTGGTCCAGGGCCGCGCCATCATGGACAGCTGGAAGGACAAGCAAACTGGCGGGGAGGTCCAGGCGCTGAAGGTCGAGGCGAGCCGAGTTGCGATCCTCCCCCATCGGGTTGCCCAGGTATCGCTCCTGGCCTCCGGGACCGGCCAACAGCAACAGCAGAATCCTCGGACTGATCGTCAGCCGCCGGCCCAGCAGCACCCTACCCAGGACATGCGCGACTACGACGGATTTGACGACGACATTCCCCTGTAACCCCCCCTTAATTTAGCGCGCCCCTCCGCGAGGCTACCGGGGACAAGGACGTCCCATCGCGTAGCTCCTGTAGCAACCAGTCACTCCCGCATCCGGGAATGCATTTTGTGAGGCGGCCCATCGCGAAGCTGCGGGTGGCAAGAACTTTGCTCCGTCATCCGTGTCTTCAGCCCCACCTTTGACAGCAGCCGCCATGACTCAAATGATGAACAAGCCCATCACCCCCTCCGAGCTCGAGCTCGTCGAGCTCTATCGCAAGCTGAGCAAAGAGCAGCAGGCTCTACTCCTTCCCATTCTTCAGGACCGTGTGGACGGTAAGCTTTCGAACCACGAGTTCCTGGACCAACTGCGCCAAATCCCCTCCCAGGCAGACCAGCGCTAATCGCGCCCCTTCGTGAAGCTCCCTCGCCAAGAACAGCTGAGTCGTGGCGTTTCACCTCATGCCTACACCACAACTGTTTCCCGTAACACAACGCCCTTGCTTGACGTGAGGGTGTTACGGCCCGCATCACTAAGCCATGCCCGGGCCTCAGTGCGGGCGGTTAGACAACTGGTTCCACTGGAACCACTCGACCAGACCAAAACCATCAGTGCCGATGGCAAGCAAGGTGGTTCCACTGGAACCACGCAACCGGGAACACAGTGGCAGTGTTGGTGCCAACGGCAATCTGGGTGCTGCGGCCCGAAACAGCCGGGCCGAAAGGGGGGCGCTGCAAGCAGCGCCTGCCCAGGTCTCTTGTGGAACGACCCTGGGGGGGTGGGGAAATCCACTGTCTCAGAATGCGCATTTCCGGGTGTTTTCTGCCCTGGACACGCCGAGTCTTGCGTCTGAAAGAGCTATGCCGAGCCCTCTCCAGCAAAAACGCGCCACATCGTGAAGCCGCTGGAAGCCAGGCACCTCTCGACGATTCCCATCACTCGGTGCCAACCCATGAAACAGCTCAATACTGCCCTCTGCTTCACGCTCGCTCTACTGTCCGCCGTGCCCGTATGGGCAGCATCTCCTTCGCAGGACGAGAAGGTCCAGGCGCACAACGACAAGCTCTCGGTCTCCGGGGCGCTATACCGGGACGACTACATGCTCACCTCGTTCGCAGGAACCATCGATAATGGTAAATCGCTGCGCGCGAGGGCCCAGGTCACAAGTTCCTATGTTTCTCAGGTGAGTCCGGTTGGAGAGAATCTGCAGTTGACCCCTGCTACGTACGAGCACGGCTACGATCTGACTATCACGCCGGTCGTCATGCCTGACGACAGTGTCCAGCTCAGTTATCAGCTCCGTGGCGTGGAAATTCTGGGCTTCGCCCATCCTGCTGCTGATGTGACTGCCACCGGGGCCCCGCAAACTGTGCAACTCAATCTGCAGTCTACTGATCCCATCAGGGTTCGCTTCGGCCGCGAAGATGTCATCGACTTCCACTGTGCCGAAAAGTGGTCCCGTGAGGACAAGCAGGATCTCCAGCGAGTGAACTGCCGTTATCATCTTGTGGTGTCGGTTAATAAGGCTTCCAGCTTATAACCAGTCCTGCAGCGCAATCCTCATTCACGGGAGGTCCTCTGTGTCAGATCAAGCCGCGCCAGAGCAAAGGATCGATAGGAGGCACTTCAATAACCCTCACCTGACCATTGCAGCTGCTGGTGCAGAAGCTGCGCAGAAAGGGCTTCCCGTGCATGCCTGCCCTTATAAGCACCCCGCCATGTTGGCCAGCTGGCTTAAAGGGTACCGGCAGGCCCAGCAGCTGACGCTGGACCTCTAGCCCAGATCGAACCTCCCGCCAAATTCCCCCCTCCCCGAATGCCCATTTCGCGTTGATCCACTTCAGGCCTGGAGCAACAGTGCGGCCTGAATCAACGGATAGGGGCACCCCATGAAACTCATGATCATCGAGGCACCGGGCAAGCTGAAGAAGCTCGGTCCCATGATGAAGAAGCTGCGCCCAGGCGAGGACTGGATGGTTGTCGCCAGCGGCGGCCACATCCGCGACCTGCCGGAGAAGGGCCAGGACAGCACCATGATCACCACGGGTGTGCTCAAGAACTTGCGCCCAGTGTACGAAGTGCTGCCCAAGAGCCAGCGCAACGTCAAAAGCATGCGCGATGCGTTGAAGACGGCCACGGAGATATACATTGCCACTGACCCGGATCGGGAAGGTGAGTCGATTGCCTGGCACATCCAGCAGACGCTGGGCATTCGCGACTACCGGCGCATCACCTTCAACCAGATCACCCAATCGGCAGTACGAGAGGCACTGGCGAACCCGCGCAAGATAGATCTCCCGCTGGTAGCGTCCCAGGAATGCCGGCGTGTTCTGGACCGTCTGGTGGGCTACCTCGTAACGCAGGAACTTCGACGCACTCTCGGCGAGCCCACGTCTGCAGGTCGCGTTCAATCTGTCGCCGTCTACATCGTGCTCCTGCGCGAACGCGAGATTCGCAACTTCAAGGTCATTCACCACTTCGGCGTGGACCTGACCTTTCTGGATGAGGCAACGAAGCAGAAGTGGAAGGCAGAGTGGGTGACCGTTCCTGACTTTGCGACTGAAGACCCCCCCTACGTCCAGGACGGCACCTTGGCCAGGCAGGTAGCCGGGACGCGCGCCGTAATCGTCGAGTCCTGCTCCGACAGCAAGAAACGCCGTGGGCCACCCGCGCCCTTCATCTCATCGACGATGCAGCAGGCGGCCAGCGTGGCCTTGGGGTGGGATCCGGACAAGACCATGATGATTGCCCAGAAGCTCTACGAGCAGGGCGTCATCAGCTATCACCGTACTGATAACCCCAATCTGGACGACGATGCGATGGTGCATCTGAAGGCAGTTGCACGCCAGATGGGGCTGGAGGCAGTCGAGGAGCGCCGGGTATTCCAAGCCGGCGATGCCGCCCAGCAAGGTCACCCGGCCATCGCGCCGACCAATTGGGCTGACGAGGCAGCGGGCGAGACGCCCGATGAGCAGTCGCTCTACAAACTCATCCGAATACGCGCGCTGGCGAGTCAGCTTGCGGACGCAATTTACGACGTGCGTACCGTAAAGCTCTTGGCCAAGGGGCCGGATAATCGCCCACTGCGCTTCGCCGCAACCGGTAGCACCATTTCCTACCTTGGCTGGAAGAAGCTGCTCGGGGGCGATGACGCTGAAGAAGACAAGACCGAGCCTGCGAAGAATCCAGTCCCGAAAATGGAGCCCAGGCAGATCCTCCCCGTTCACCAGGGCGAAGTGCTCAGCCAGAAGACGAAGGCACCGCCACGCTTCACCAAGGCCAGCCTGATCAAGGAGCTGGAGCGACTGGGGATCGGCCGCCCGAGTACCTTCGCCGCCATCGTCAAGAACATCACCGGCAAGGGCCTGGTAGTCGAAGAGAAGCGCAAGTTGGTCCCAGGTCCACTGGGGGCGAAAACCATCGCCCAGTTGGAAGGCAACTTCACCTTCCTGCAGTTGGAGTTCACCAGCCGCATGGAGAAGGACCTGGACAAAATCGCCCAGGGCCAGGAGACGTACAGCTCCGTCGTAATCAGATTCTACGAGCACCTCGGGGCGGAGCTCCAGAAGCTACAGACCCAACCGTCCGCCCCCATGCAACGTGGTACTAGCGCCCCCGCTTCAAGGCCTTCAAGTGGCGAATACAAGTGCGGCAAATGCGGGGAGCCGCTTGTACGCAAGCAGAAGGCTGGGCAATACGACTTCTGGGGCTGCACAGGGTACAAGTCCACCGGTTGCAAGGTGTCGTACCCCTCGATCAAGGGGACACCCGATATGACCAAGCCGAGGGGTATGTAGCGCATGGCTCGCCCCCGCATGATGAACCGCTCGCCCGAACTGCTCGGAAAGGTCGTGTTCGACGGCTACGACTTCGGTCTCCAGCTGCCCTTCCTGGAAGGTGCAAACAAGGTGCTACTCGCCCGTGGCGGATACTTTATTCGCCGGGGAGATCATCCTTACCACCGGTACTGGAGGCTGCCCAAGAGCAAGCTCTTCCACGAGTTGGACCTTCTGCTCCACCGCCTGCAGGAGCTCGCCGAGGACCGCTACAGCGAAACCTGGCAGCGCTTCCAGCAGAAGCTGGAGCAGGCGCAGGCCGCCCCAACCCGAGATGCATTCACCTGGGGCTTGATGCTCCGTATTGCCCCGCTGGCCGACGGCGGTGTACTGCTATCGGGCGACTACCACCCCGGTGTTGTTGCTGTAGCGCGGCGCATGCGAGGTGTCTTCCTTGGTCACTCCAGCTCGTGGCGCATCGACGCCTCTGCGGAGCTGGTGCGCAGCAACGTGATCCTGGAGCTCGGTCTTGATGAGGACCAGTTCGAGATCCTCGATGTCGTCCAGGAGTTGCTGAGCGACGGCACCGTTGCGCCGGCGGAGGACATGCCCAGGATCAGCCTCGGTGGACCTCCACAGGAACCTACGGCAGCGGCCGGTGACGAGGACGTCTCCACCGATATCTACCTGGCGGCCGTCTCTCCGATCGAGCGGACGGAGTACACCCAGAGCGCGATCACCGAGGCCCTGCGTGGATACTCACTTCTGGACCACCAGCCCGTAGGTATCGCGCACCTGCTTCAGCGGACCAGCGCGCTGCTGGCAGACGACATGGGGCTGGGCAAGACACGCCAGGCGGTGATTGCGGCGCACATCCGCGCTGCAGGCGTGCCAATCCTAGTGATCACGCTGTCGTCCCTGTTGATCAACTGGGAGCGCGAGATTCATGCGGTCTACCCCGAAGCCCGGGTTGCACTGCAGCACGACGATCCGACTGCAGAGTGGATGGTCATCAACTACGAGCGGTTGGGCGACTTCGTGGTACAGGCCGAGCGCTTCAGCGTCATGATCATCGACGAAGCCCACAGGTTGAAGGAACCCACGGCCGAGTGGACACGCCATGGATTCGACATTGCAGCGAAGGTGCCCAATCGCTACCTGCTCACCGGCACGCCTGTGCTCAACCGCGAGACCGAGCTCCACACTCTGCTCCGGCTCTCGGGGCACTCTGTTGGCCAGCTGTCGCTCAAGGACTTCTGTGAACGCTTCGCCGGCAACCCTGAGTTCCGCCAAAACCTGCGCGCCGAACTCGGCGACTGGATGCTCCGCCGCCGCAAGGACGTCCTGCCCAACCTGAAAGGCAAGCAGCGGCAGCTGCTACCCGTGGAGCTGGCCGCAGACGAGCGTCGCATGTACGACACGCTGCGCCTCGAGGACAGGCCCATCTTCGCTCGCCTCGGTGCCCTCAGGCGCTACCTGGAGCAGGTCAAGGTCCGCGTGGCCATGGACCTGATCAGCGAGCTGGACCCGGCCGACAAGGCAATTCTCTTCTGCGAGTTCAAGCCAACGGTGGCGATGCTCAAGGAGCTCTGTGATCAGGCCGGCATCGGCAACGTCACCTTGGTCGGCACGGATACCTTGAAGAAGCGCCAGAAGGCCATCGACAAGTTCCAAGAAGACCCCGACTGCCGCGTGTTCATCTGCACCACGTCGGCCGCCGGCACCGGCAACAACCTCACCGCAGCGAACTACGTGTTCTTCCTTGGCCTGCCATGGACACCCGGCCAGCAAGACCAGGCCGAAGACCGGGCCTATCGCAACGGCCAGTTGCGTATGGTCATCGTGAAGATTCCGCTGGTGGAGAACACCATTGACCAGCAGCTGTGGCAGATGTTGCTAGCAAAACGCCAGGTCAGCATGGAGCTCATCGAACCAGAGGCAGATCAGGAGGCACTGGCGAAGTCGTTGCTAGCAGCCACCATCGCGGCGTAGGTACGCAGTTGCACTAACTTGACCATCCCTTGACTCGACGTGACCAAGCACTTGCATCAAGTCTGACAATCGCACTGCGTAATCATCACCATTAGAGTACAACCTAGATATTTGTGGTCGCGGCAGGCAGAAAACGGCCCAGGCTGTGTAAAAACGCAGCGGGTTGGTTTTTGGATTGTTATAGCGGCGCTCAGAGGCCCTGTGGGCTTCTGACGCGTCGACTCGAGTCATTCAACTGATTCGGGAAACTGCGGCTTCCGTGATGCTGCGCGACGAGTTCATCGGGGCGCGAAGAGGGTTTCAGGCCCTCATCGCGGCCATCAGTGCACTATTGCCCAGCAGGCTGAGCACCCGTTTGAAGTTGTAGGCGAGCAAATGCAAGCTCATTTCCGTGCTTACCCGGTCGAGCGTTCGGGTGAGGAAATGGGTGGCGCCCATCCAGGCCTTCAGTGTGCCAAATGGATGCTCCACCGTCTGACGGCGGATGCGCATCATCTCCGGTGCCTGATCCAAGCGGGACTGCATATCCTCGAGCACCGCCTCGTGTTCCCAGCGACTCACCCGACGCTCTGAGCTTGGTGTGCAGCGCTCCTTCAATGCACAGCCCAGGCAATGCGAGCTCCAGTAGCGGTGCAGTTTCAGTCCCTTCTCGACGCTCGAGTACCGCCATATCAGACTTTGCCCTACCGGGCATCGGTACTCGTTCTTGGCTGCGTCATAGATGAAATCACCTTTGCCAAAGCGGCCTGCCGCAGTCGCGCCCGACGTCAGCGCCTTGGGTACGAAAGCGGTGATTCCAGCTGCCTGGCAGGCCAGAATTTTTTCGCCTTTGAAGTACCCCCTGTCGGCGACCACCGAGAGTTCCTCGACGCCTATGGCCTCTCGCGCCTGCTTGGCCATGGCGCTCAGTTGATCTCGATCGACGCCGTCGTTCGTGACCTCGTGGGTCACGATTAGATGGTGCTTCGCGTCGACTGCTGCCTGCACGTTGTAGCCAACCATTCCTGTACCACGCGTCTTCATTGAACGCGCATCGGGATCAGTCAGGGAAATCTGTTTGTCCGGTGTTTCGTTGAGCTGAACCTCCATTTCCTTGAGCTCCTGCATCTTGGCTTTCAAGGTCTCGATCTTGTCGCGGAGGCGTTCGGCTTTAACCTGGGCAACGGCAGGTTCCTGACGATCTGCAGTATCCAGCGCAGTGAGGTAGCGGCTGATGCTGGACTCGATCTCTTCCATCCGACGTTTCAGCCTGGCACTGGTGAAGTTGCGGTCGCGATTGTTGACCGCCTTGAACTTGCTGCCGTCGATAGCCACCAGCGCTTCGGCGAACAAGCCGAGTTGCTGGCATAGCACCACGAACTGCCGGCAGACGCCACGGATGGCCTTGCCGTTGTCCTTGCGAAAATTGGCGATGGTTTTGAAGTTCGGCGTCAGACGTCCGGTCAGCCACATCAATTCGACGTTGCGCTGAGCCTCACGCTCAAGCCGGCGACTGGATTGGATGCGATTGAGGTAGCCGTAGATATAGAGCTTCAGCAGAACGCTGGGATGGTAAGCGGGGCGACCAGTTTCTGCCGGGACGATACCGTCGAAGCCAGCCTGCCGAGGTCAAGTTCATCGACGGACACATCGACTACTCGTACCGGGTTGGTGTCCGCGACGTAATCATCCAGGCTCTCGGGTAGTAGCGTGGTTTGGCCTCGACATTCGCCCTGGATGAAACGCTTCATGGAGTACCCCCGCTATGAAACCCACCGGCAGCATAGCAAGGGCGCCGGCCACGTTTTTACACAGCCTGGGCCGATGGCTGCCCATCGTGGATGGCGAAGGCCAGCGAGATTTTGCAGTTCGCTGCTTCCATCATTAATTGTGTAAAAAATTCGCCAATACACTAACCATCCTGCCGTCAGCAGGATGGGGCGGCCATGAAGGTTCATCAAAGGCGAGCATTCAATGTCAGCCTTGTATTTCAAGATTCGCCCGGCAACCTAGCTTTTTGAATCACTCCCGAGGCTAAGTTCTCTGAAGGCTTGAGCGATATCCTGGCGCAATAGCTCATCATCCCATGGCTTAGTTAGGAACTTATAGATCGCCCCCTTATTGATTGCATCGGTCACCGACTTTAAGTCGGTGTAGCCTGACAGCACGATCCGGATGGTTTCGGGATAGAGATCCTTGACCCTGCTAAGGAATTCGGTGCCATTCATTTCGGGCATTCTCTGGTCAGATAGAATGACCTGGACATCGTGCTTAGCGAGCAACTCGAATGCGTCCTGAGCCCGTGTTGCCATGAGGATCCTGTAGCCATCACGTCGCAGCACGCGGGCTAGCGCCCGAAGAATGTTCTCCTCGTCGTCTAACAGCAGCACCGTTTGAATCTGTTCTTCCGCCGTCAGATTGACAGCGGGCTCATGGACTAGGGTACGCTGACGCAGATATTTCTCGACCTCGGAAAAAGGCATTGGCTTGGCGAAGTAGTAACCCTGGTACTCGTCGCAATGGCTTTTCTTGAGGAAGGCAAACTGAGGCTCAGTTTCTACGCCCTCAGCAATTACTTTCAGCCGCAGATGATGGGCCATTGAAATTATGCCCTGGGTAATGGCGGCATCGTGACGATCGCTGATGATTTCTTGGACGAAAGAGCGATCGATCTTAACCTTATCGATAGGCAGGCGCTTAAGGTAATTGAGGCTGGAGAAGCCCGTACCGAAATCATCAATTGCGATACGCACGCCCAGCGCCTTGAGCCGCTGTAATGTCTCGATTGCTTTTTCAGCATTGTTGAGCAATACAGTTTCTGTGATTTCCAATTCCAGCATATCGGCGCTGAGACCGTGCTTGTGCAGCACCGACTGCACGCTCTCAACGAAGCTACTGCGTTGGAACTGTACCGGCGAAATGTTCACTGAAACTGACAATCCTTTCATGCCCTGTTCGTTCAGCAGACGTATCTGCCGGCATGCGGTATCAAGCACCCACAGACTGAGTGGAATTATTTGCCCGGTATCCTCAGCCACAGGTACGAACATCGCTGGAGAGACGAAGCCCTGAGTAGGATGCTGCCAACGCAAAAGTGCTTCCAGACCGATCACTCGGCCACTCCGGCCATCGATCTGGGGTTGGTAATAGAGTTCAAAACTCTCCGATTCGATAGCCTTTTGTAATTCATTACGCAGATTCACACGCTCGCTGACGCGCAGATTGAGGTCGTTGGTGTACCACTGATAGTTATTACGCCCCTCCTGCTTGGCCTTGTACATAGCCAGATCGGCTTGCTGGATCAGATGCATTGGCTCATCTAGGCTCCCGTCGCTCAATGTGATACCGATACTGGCAGTAACATGCAGATCGATCCCTCGGATCCGATAAGGTTTAGATATACTGGCGATTAGTCGTTCAGCTATCGGCTGCACATCGTCCATCAACGCCAAATCAGGCAGCAGAACGATGAACTCGTCCCCGCCCATACGGGCAACAGTATCACCCGGGCGGACCTGATCGTTCATACGCTTGGCAACTTCAACGAGTAACAGATCACCAAAGTTGTGACCGATAGAGTCATTGATCGGTTTGAATCCATCCAGATCAATAAACATGAGGGCTAAGCTACGCTGATAACGTTGAGATATCTTGCAACCCTGCCGAAGGCGGTCCTCAAGCAAGGCTCGGTTAGGCAGCCCCGTCAGTACGTCATGGCTTGCATTGAAGCTCAACTCATCCTCGAAGCGCTTCTGCTCAGTGATGTCATTCTGAACCCCAACAAAATGAGTGATAACACCTCGTTCATTTAATATCGGAGAGATGTATAGATCATTCCAGAAGGCTTGACCATCCTTACGAAAGTTGCGGACGACTACGTGAACATCGCGAGCCTGGCTCAATCCTCGACGGATTTCCTCAACTTGTAATGGATCACGCTCCTCCCCCTGAAGGAATCGGCAGTTGCGCCCCAGCACTTCATCCTGACTATAGCCAGTGATACGTTCAAAGGCCGGATTTACGTACAGGATCGGCAAGTCAGCCGCAGAAGCGTCGACAATCACTACTCCGTTATAACTCGCCTCTAAGCTTCGCTGGAGTAGACGCATCTGTTTTTCAGACTCTTTGCGATCGTGTATATCTCGCAGCGAAAAAAGTTTCGCGGGCTCTCCTTCCCAATCCGTCTGGGAGCTGTGAATTTCGACGTCAATCGTCCGGCCAGAGGATAGTTGTAAAGCCCACTCGATAAGCCCCTCATCATAGGGGATGGCCGGCAAGGAATAGCCCTGTAATTCATTAGTACTGAGTTGCAAAAGCTTCTGGGCAGCCGGATTGGTGTACCGCACAGCGCCTTCGCCGTCGATTACCAGTAATGCATCACGATTGTCGTTCAGTAGTTTCCGAAAAGCCTGCTCACGAAGCTTCGCCTGCTCACGTGCTGCCTGCTTCTCAGTAACATCTATACCAACCACCAAGTAGCACGCCTGACCATCAAAGTCGAAGTCATGTACCAACTTTTCTGCGAAAAGGCTTTTCCCTGTTTTATGTCGGTAATGCCACACCCCAGCAGATGGGTCAGCGGCACCCTCGCTCGTGAGGGACTGGAAATACTCACGAAAACGCGTTTGCTCCTGCTCATCGCGGATATCCAAAACCGTCATGCAAAGAAGTTCATCATGGCTATAGCCGAAAAATTTCGAGGCCGCCTGATTAACGGCGACAAAATGCAGGTCAGCTTTGGTGAACACCCACATCGGCTCTGGGTTTGCCTCGAAGAGCAAGCGGTAGCGCATCTCGCTCTCTGCCAGCCTGGCCATCGCCTGACCGCGGTCAATCGCATAGCGCACACTGCGTAGTAACTGCTGGCTATCGAACTGGCCCTTGACAAGAAAGTCGGCGGCTCCTAACTCGACGGCTGAGGCGTCGAGGCGGGCATCGCCCTGCCCGGTCAATAGAATGATCGGTCCGCTCACCCCCGCATGACGGGCCTGACGAATCAGTTCGAGCCCAGTATCGGCACCAAGACGATAGTCGACCAAGTACAGGTCGTGCTCTTGGCGACAGATTGCATCCAATCCCTGCTGAAAATTACAGCACCAGTCGAGGCTGACCTTTTCTTGCTCGGATCCCTGTAGGAGGTCGCGGGTAAGGATGAAGTCGTCTTCGTCGTCATCGACCAACAGTAGTCGCCACTGAGTTTCCGCCCGAGTCATGTATCACTCCCCTGAATCGGTAACTCGACAATATCCAGCCAATAACGCCCCAAAGAACGAATGACATCGATGAGTCCTGCATAGCTCACGGGTTTAGTGATGAACGAATTCACCCCGATGTCATAGCTACGCAAAATATCCTCATCAGCCGATGAGGTAGTTAGGATGACAACAGGAATAACCCTAAGCTCCGGGTCAGACTTGATCTCCGCCAGAGCTTCACGACCATCCTTAAGCGGCATATTCAGATCTAGAAGAATCAGTCCAGGCATCGGGAATTGCTTGTCGTCATCATAAGGCGGGCGACGCTTTAGGTAGCCTAGCAAAGCCTCTCCGTCGTGAACAAAATGTAGTTCGTTGGCAATTCGACAATCCTGGAACGCTTCCCGAGTCATAAGGCAGTCATCCTGATCATCATCCGCAATCAGAATCGTGATATTTGCTGTCTTCATGGCGAGTCCTTTTTGATTCGCGGGAAGGTGATACGAAACACGCTACCCTGACCTGGAATACTACTGGCCGTAATGCTCGCTTTATGACGCTCAATGATTTTCTTGACTATTGCCAACCCTATCCCGGTTCCCGAATAGGTTTCTCGACTATGCAGACGCTGGAATGGATTGAAAATACGATCCAAGTACTTCTCGTCGAAACCAATACCGTTGTCAGCAATACATAGGCTCCATCGGCCGTCGGGTACTGACTCTGCATAAATGCGAATTATCGGTGTGTTTCCAGCTGCTTGGAACTTAATTGCATTACTCAGCAGGTTCTGGATAACTTGGCGCAACTGACTAATATCCCCCATAATAATAGGAAGCGGCTGACGTTCGATACGAGAGGCCGTCCCTTCAATATCAGCTTCCATATCCACCAGAACTTCATCCAGTACTTGATCGAGCTCAACTAGCTGCAGGGACTGGCCGCGGCTATTTACCCGTGAATAGCTCAGCAAGTCTATGATCAGCGCCTGCATACGAGATGCCGCAGAAGTCATACGCTGCAAATAGTCGCGCCCCACATCGTCGAGGCTAGTGGCACGCAAGGCCAAGCGATCGGAAAAGGCCTGGATTTTACGAAGGGGCTCTTGCAGGTCGTGGGATGCAACAAAGGCAAATTCCTGCAATTCTCGATTACTACGCTCTAGCTCAAGCATAGTAAGCTGTAGGTCCTCCTCGGTTCGTCTACGTACCGTAATATCCCGGAAGTAAACGGCCAAACCCTCCTCCGATGGGTAAGCATGTATCTCAAACCAACGTCCCATCGGAGCATAAAAGGACTCAAAATGTGCTGCTTGTTGATCCTCCATGGCCTGAAAATAACGCACTCCAATTTCACTATCACGCGCACCAGGGAACATCGTCCAAATTTCTTCACCCAACATTTCGTGAACCGATAGGTTCAGCTGCTTAGTGGCCTCTTGATTGACATACGTGAAACGCCACTGTGTATCGACGGTAAAGAAACCGTCCGTAATACTCTCTAGGGTGTTGGTAAGCCTTATGGCCAGGCGCAGCACTTCACGCTGAGCTCGCTTGCGCTCACTGACGTCTTGAAGCGCGCCGGAAACACGCACAATTTGGCCGCTCTCATCACGTACAGCCTGACCGGCTACGCGCGCATCAAGCAATTGGCCGTTTGCATTCTGAATTTCGACATCGATATCGAAGCTCTGTCCTTCAGAAATACAGGCTTCCAGGGCAGAACGTACAGCTGCACGATGAAGAGATGTATATAAAGCCAGGCCCTCATCCAAGGTTGGCACATGACCTGGTTCAAAGCCGAGCAAGCCAAACATTTCATCTGACCAGAGTACTTGGCGACCAGGTAATTCGATGCTCCATCCTCCAAGCTTGGCAGTATTGCCGGCCATGCTAAGGATCAGGTTGCGTTGAGCGATCTGCTCTTCAATGGCTTTTTTTTCTGTTATATCCCTGGCCACACAGTAGATCACTCGATCCTCGCCCAAAGCGGCACTGAATTGCAGCCAGTGCAGGTGTCCCTCTCCATCCCAGACGCGAATGGTCAGATCGTGGATGAGTTCGCCATTTTCCAGCAGTTGGATGGCCTCCATTACTCGATCACGATCTGCGACATCGATCAGCTCTATGTAGGGCTGCCCTACCAAACTATCGACGCTATAATGTAAGATACTGGCAAAAGCTGGGTTAACCTGAATGAAATATCCTTGCAGGCTGACCATGCAGAAAATTTCAAGCGACAGATTGAAGAACTGGTCGCGTTCGCGCATAGCCTGATTTGCCCGGCGCTGGGAGCTCACGTCGCGTAGGGCGACCACCCAACCGCGTACCCCAGCCAAACCGTTCAAGGGCCGCGCGTCGTAATGTATGCTCTGCATCGGGACGTCAAACTCGCCCTGTATAGTGGTCTCCGCTTCTGCTTTCCAATTCCGGGGATCCAAAGGCAGCAACTGCTTTAACACCAAACCAAGTGGATCTTGATCGACAGAAAGGAAATTTCTGGCCGCTGGGTTCGCGAAGGTCAAAACGCCAAACTCGTCAGTGGCAATCAGTCCTTCGGCAAGGCAATCGGTAACAGTAGAGGTGAAGTCTAACTGCGCCTTGAGTCGCTGCTCAGCGGCCATAACCTCGCTCAGCAGACGATTTTTCTCTAGGACAGATAGAGCCATCTGGGCAAACTGCTGAGCGATAGTTAAGTCGTCGGCATCGAACTCACCGTCCATCTTATCCGACAGCTGCAGCAGACCAAGATTTGCGCCACTCTTGTCGAGCAGAGGTACGGCTAACCAACCGCGCATTGGCGGGTGCTTCCCCGCATGATCACCGAAGCCCCGCCAGCGCGGATGTCTCTCCAGTTTTTCCTGGGTCAGCATTAGGGGCTGATTGGTTTCAAAGATCGAGGCATAGATGCCACTGTGGTCAGGAGAGCCGCTGTAGTCCCGCCAGGCAGCATACTTTTCCGACAGTGCGACAGCATCGATCGAATTCCTACAACCCGCCTCTTCAGTAAGGCTGATTACCGCCTGATGGGCACCGACTACCTTCCGAACCTGTTCCACCAAATAGTTAATCAGAGCCTCACGCCCATGTAGCTTTGCAGTCGCAATTGCTGCTGCCCCTATAGCACGTAGTTGCTCGGCCTGACGCTCGCTGCGGGCAAGAGCACGATGCAAATCTGCAGCAGTCCGCACACGCTCGGTAATATCCTTGGCAATTCCAAACACCCCGACGATTTCACCGTCGACCATGATCGGAAGATTACTGACATCCAAATGCAACTGAGTGCCAGCAGTGTCCAAAGCTCTCACCTCATAGCGCTGAGGTATACCTTCGCAGGCCAAAGTAAAATGCTGCTGGGTTCGCGCTAAGTCGTCAGCAACTATCACCTGAGAAAAGTGGCGACCTAGGACCTGATCCGTGTTCAATCCCGTCAGCCGCAATCCCGCCTCGTTCATGCTTATAAATTGGCCATTAGGGTCAAAGGCGTAGACCGGGTCTGGATTAAAGGTGAACAAAGAGCGGAATCGCTGCTCACTCTCTTGCAAACGCTGGCGGTCAAGGCTGCGAGCGATAGCAATGGCTGCCAGCCGGGCAGCCATCGACAGCCGTTTAATCTGCTCATCGGTTGGCGTATGCGGGGCCTTCTGGTAAAGCGCGAACGTCCCCAGTACCTGGCCGTGATGAGATATCAAAGGGAAAGACCAACAGGCGCGTAATCCAAAGGGGCTCGCGAGGTGACGATAATCGTCCCAAAGGGGATCAAGCTCAATATCCTCGACCACCACCAACTCCCGTCGATACGCCGCCGTACCGCAACTGCCTACGTTAGGGCCGATGGCTGCACCATCAATGGCACGACTGTATTCTGCCGGAAGGCTCGGTGCCGCACCTGTATGCAGTTGTTTACCCGCTGCATCGAGCAGCAGTACTGAACATAGGGCCCCCATATCCTGCGCCTCCACCATGTGGCATATAGCCTCCAGCGTTTCGAGTTGCGGGTGCTCCATGGCAATCATGCTAAGGATATCCCGCTGGCTTTCTGTATCGGCCTCATTGCGCACAAGTTCAGTTATGTCATGAGCGACAGCAAACAGGGTTTGTTCATCCTCTGACCAATCGGCAGACCAGAGAACGTGTAGAACGCGGCCGTTCTTGTCGCAACAACGATTACGGAAGCTGTAGGTGGGCCGCCCGGCAACCACTGCGGCCGCCTCCTGCTCCGTTAGGCCGCGATCCTCGGCGAGGACTAGATCCAGATAGGGCCGACCAATCAACTCCTCTTGGCTGTAGCCAAATAGTTTGACGCAGGAGGGACTGACCTCGCGAAAGCGCCCTTCGCGATCGAAAGAACAGAGAACATCCTGAGTGAACTGCTGGATCCTTTGATTGAGCGCCTGAGCCTTGAGTTGTCCGGCCAGGCTACGCTGCAACTCCTCGTTTACCCTTTCCAGGTACTCGGAGTGAGCGACGGCCAATCCGGCGAGGCGCTGGCTGAGCATCAGGAAGAAGCTCAAGATGAGCCCAAACAGCATGATGAGCGCTGGTAGCACGCGCGAAGTATCGATCGCGGCCGCGTCATCGATATAAGAAACTAGGCGCCAGCTCTGATCGTGGTGGAAGCTGATGAAGTGCTCACCGACTGGCGTGTTGAAGCGCTGTTGCCCCTGGCTCTTCGAGGCATAAAGCTGCGTGTTACCTTCGTATACCTTGACGGTAAAGCCGCCCAGCTGGTCGAACTGCTCCCTCAACTCCCCTTGAATATTCAACATAGCAATCAGGACTCGAGGCGCCTGGGCAGGAATACGCAATGAGACGGCTAGCATGACATTTGTCTGAGCGTAATCAGGACGTTCAATGGGTCGACTGATATGAGGACTACCATCGTTCATCACATAGCTCAGCCACTCCAGATCGCTCCGGCGAGACAGGAAGTCTCGCAGCCATGTGGCTTGATCGTCATCACGACCTTTAATCCAAAATGGCTGGAAATGCTCGTCGAGTACACCAATCAGATGCAGATTGGGGAAGTCTCTCAGATAACTGCTTGCCTCCTGCTGCCAAAATGCTTCGCTGGGCAGGTTACCAAGTACCTCCCAGCGTTCGGCCAGACGCTTCATTAGGTCCAAACGGTTCTGCAGAGCACTTTCGGTTGCGGCTTGCACGTTGGATAGCAGCAGGTCACTTTGTCGAGTCAGGGTATCGATCGTCTGCAGGCTCAACAAATACCAACCACCACAGGTCAGCAAGACTCCCAGAGCCCCTGCCATCAATGGCATGCGCTTGATTCGCTCGTCAGGGTGTGGCACCTGCAGGCTGAGCAGAATGATGGCGATCCCCAGCAGGAAGGTAAACAGGTTGGCAATATGCGTCGAAGAGAACTTGAAACCTAGGCTGAGCGGGCCCAGCGAGGGTATCTTCCAAGAAAAATACGCAGCGAGCGCCAGCAGGCTAGTCACCAACCCGAGCACTTGAGCTATCCGTTTTGCTCGTGTGGATCCCAAACTCAGAAAAATGGCAATTACGGAAATTAATATGGCTGCCGCCAGCCCACTGCGCATGCGGATAAAGCCGGTAAGCAGGGACCTGCCTACATCTGAACTACCAACCATCTGGTTGTGAATCAGGGTATACAGTGTGCAGCCGGCGATTAAGGCCGCGAAGAGCGAGAACGGGCGCATTACTCGGCGCACGGCACTGAGCAGCAGCCCCCCCAGCAACATCGACACGATGGCGCTATCCGGCAGTAACACCACCGTATGCACAGTCGGGTTTTCCAAACCCAGGTAACCGGCAAAACTAATAAACCCCATGGCCAACAGAGCGAACGCCAGCACATATAGGTAGGCCTCGATGACCAGTTGGCGAATACTCATAATTACTCCGATAGATTCTGCGGCCCTAGCAGGCGCAGGACCTCATCGATAGTGGTGAGTCCCTGCAGAATCTTCTCCCGGGCATCGTCGAGCAGCGTGGTCATGCCTTGCTCGCGCGCAATGGCTTGCAACTGCATAGCGCCGACCCCCTGAGCAATGGCATCCCGTAGACGGTCACTCATGGTCAGCACCTCATGGATACCGATACGACCTCTATAGCCGTTATTACATTGGTTGCAGCCTTTCCCTTGATAGAACTGCATATCGGGCTGCAGGAACTCTATCCCCAAACTGCGGCGCCGTTCCTCGCTAGGTTGCGCGGTCTCCCTGCAGTAGGGGCATATGCGGCGAACTAACCGCTGTGCAATAATTGCTTCTAAGGCGGATGCAAGCACATAAGGTTTTAGCCCCAAGTCAAACAACCGGGCGATTGTTGCCGCCGCTGAGTTAGTGTGAAGGGTAGAGAACACCAAATGCCCTGTTAGTGCGGCATGAAAGGCTACATCGGCAGTTTCTTCGTCGCGAATTTCGCCCAGCAGTATGACATCGGGGTCCTGACGCAGAATGGCCCGAAGTACGCTGGCAAAGCTCAGACCTATACGCTCCCGAACGGACACTTGACCAGCTAGGTCGACGTGGAACTCCACGGGATCCTCGATGGTTACGTAATTCTTCTCCGACGATGCCTCATGCTGCAGCAAGGCGAACAGGGTAGTCGTCTTCCCGCTGCCGGTTGGCCCAGTGGCTAGAATGATGCCCTGCGGCTTATTTACTACATGGAGTAGGCGGCGCAGATTATGCGGCGACAACCCCAGATCTTCTAGCGATTGCGCGGCTGACTGGCGCTCCAGGACCCGCATCACAACTTTCTCGCCATTAATGGTCGGCAAGGTAGATATGCGTAGGTCGACTATGCGCATCGGGGTCTTGACGGTGATGCGCCCGTCCTGAGGGCGTCGTCGTTCGGTAATATCCAACTCGGCCATTACCTTGATGCGCGACACCAGCGACATGAGCATGGTACTGGGGATTTGAATCTTGTCCTGCAGCACCCCGTCGATGCGGTAGCGAACCACCACATATTTGGTGCGCGGGTGAATATGGATATCGCTAGCCCCCAAGCGTAAGGCTTCGAGTATGACGGCATTGACCAAGCGAATTGCCGGCGGCTCTTCTGAGCTGCCCAGCAGCTGCTCCAGGCTTTCGCCGGCTCCATCATCATCAAGAACGATCTCGATACCTTCATAGGGATCGCTGCTACCAACTACGGTTGCAATATCTTCGAGCCTGTCAGACTCGCCAAACAGTTCTCCCAGCTTGGCCTGCATTTGCTGCAAATCGCACAGCAACGGGTGGATGCTAAGCCCGGTCATGAAACCCAGTTCGTCGATCAACCCCTGATCCAATGGATCAGCCATGGCTAAGCGCAGGCGCTTATCGAGTACGCGCAACGGAAGCACAAACTGGCGTGTACACACGGCTTGTGGGACCAGAGACAGCAGCGATGCATCAAGCTCGAACTCTCGCAAATCGACCTCCTCAAACATCAGGTCTTTGCGCAACAGCTCCTGTATCTTGTGGCTATCGATCCAGTCGTGCTGCATCAATTGGCGCAGCACCGGGGTCTTGTGAGCCTGCATTTCCTTATGCAATTGCTGGATCTGCTGAGCGTTGAGTAGCCCCTTCTTGTGCAGCAGGATGGCCAGTTGACTGCGGTTGGTCACGCTTAGCTTGGCCAGGGTTTCCAGGTCGCGGTGCTGCTTCTCGTTCTGCTGCTCCAGAACTCTATTGCGCTGCTGAAGCGCATACTGTTCAAGGGCTAGGGCAATCGTCAGCCGCAGATCGTCGTCGTTCCAGGGCTTCAAGATGAAGCGATAGACGGCCCCTTCCTTGATCGAGCCCATCACTGCTTCGGTGTTGGCATGCCCCGTCAACATGATACGAATAGTGTGTGGCCAGAGTTCGCGTACCCGGGCAAGCAGTTCGCTGCCATTCATCTTCGGCATCATGAAGTCGCTGATGATTAGGTGAATATCCTGATCAGCGAGTATCTTCAGTGCCTCAGCGCCGTTTCGTGCGAAGTGAAGCTTATAATTCTCACGCTGTAGTACCCGACGTAGTGCGGCCAGGATGCTGGGCTCGTCATCCACCAGCAGTAGCTGATACGGCGTCAAGGGATGCGTTTCCACCGTCTCTTCTACGGGTGCCTTGCCAACGAACAGTGACGCATAATTCTTGGCCACTACAACTCCTCACTGGCTCAGAAAGCGCAAAGTCACACGTGAGCCAACTCCAAGTTTACTATGCACGAAGATCTCACCACGGTGCGCTTTGATAATGTCACGCGCGACGCTCAAGCCCAACCCGGTGCCTGTCCCCACGGGCCGCGTAGTGAAGAAGGGATCGAACAGTCGCTCCATATCTTCGACGGCAATACCACAGCCATTGTCCTCGACCAACACTTCACTGCAGCCGTCTTCCCCCACTCGAGTGGTTATACGAACGCGTCCTCCAGGAACTATCGCACGCGCGGCGTTGTCGAGAATGTTGTAAAGCGCCTGCGAAATCTTTGCGGGGTACCCCGCCAGCTGTGGTAGCGGTTCGAGGCGCTGTTCAATTACCAGATCATGGTTGAATTCCGCCTCAACTAGATGACAGGTGCTTGCGATAACCTGATTGAGATCACAGGGTAAAAAATCCTCTTGGTCGATATTGGCGAATGTCTTCAAGTCGACCACTATGTCGGCAATACGCTGGGCCCCGCTGAGCGACTCCATTAGAAGTGCCCGGAAGTCGTCCTGAACGACTGCTGTGGCCTGATCCGAAGGTAACTTTGCGCCTAGCTCTTCGAGGTACTCACCAGCCACCCGCAGATTGCTGGCAATGAATCCGATCGGATTGTTGATCTCATGAGCTACACCCGCGGCAAGCTGGCCAATGGCCCGTAGGCGAGCGCTCTCGTAGAGTTGCTTTTGCGCGTCTTCAATCACCTTAATCTGCTCATCCACCCGCAACTGCAACTGCTCGGACAGCTCCTTGTAGCGCCCCTCCGATTCCTGCAATGCCGCATGCTGGCGTTGCAGCTCAGCGAAGCTGGCCTCGGTGGTGTCATGGTGCAGACTGGCGGCCAGACGATATTTGGCCACATAGAAGAGAATGAATTCCAGCAGGCGTGCCGCAGGAGCTTGCCGGTTGGGCGCGGTAGAGCAGCTCAGCCAGGCAATAGTCTCCAGGTTGAACTCCACAGCCTCTGCTCCGGCCTGAGGCTTGCTGTGCAGACTGAAGAATTCACCGCACAGGGCGTGCAACAGTCCAACCAATCGCATTTGCTGCTCGCGATCGATCAGATCGTTTATATCGGGATCATCATCGAACCTACGCATTCGCAACACCATCCACACTGCTCAGGTAGCGGATAAAATCTTCCTCCTGTAAGCCTTCACGCTTAGTTAGATGAAACTCGGCATCGAGTCGCGGATACAGGCGCCGCAGCAGTTGGCGAAAGCTCTCGACAACCCCGACCCCTTTCAGGGCCGACGCCATGCTCAAAGGAGTCCAAGGTGTTGCCGACCAGCGTGCCTGCAACTCGTCTTCATCCACTGCCCCAGGCAAATCTCGCTTGTTGAACTGCACCACCACCGGCAAACGCTCAATGTCCATGCCCAGCTTTTGTAGGTTATCGGCCAGATTATCGAATGCGTTGGCGTTGTTATCCTGCTGTGCCGGTTGCGAATCCGCGACGAAAATCACTCCATCAGCACGCGACAACACCGCCTTGCGGGTACTGTCGTGCTGCACCTGACCTGGAACCGTATAGAGCTTGAGGCGGAGATCAAGGCCGGAAGCGCTGCGCAACCCAATGGGCATTACGTCAAAGAACAGGGTACGGTCATCTCGGGTTTCGAGTACCATCAGCTCGCCCTTACGCTGGGGCTGCAGAAGCGTATGTAATTGCATCAGGTTAGTGGTCTTGCCGCTCAATGCCGGCCCGTAATACACGACTTTAAGCATCAGCTTACGTTCTAACGCCAAGTACTCAGCCATGGCCGATCTCGTCGACATCGCCTTCCAGGAGCAGGGCACCATCGGCATCGCGAAGTACTTTAGTAATTCCCGGATGCTCCGCTTCCAGGCGCCTGAGCTCCTGACGCTGACGCTCCAGAGCACTTCGCTGATTCCGTACCTGGGCCAACAAGCGCTGGTTCTCCGAGCGCAGCAGATAAAGATCAATAGCCGCCCGCAGGGCAGTTTCGATGTCATAATCTTCCCAGGGCTTGGACAGGAAACGGTAGATTTCCGCCCGGTTGATCGCGTGCATCATCGACTGACGATCACCATGTCCGCTGAGCACCATACGCATGGCATTTGGCTGGCGCTGTTTGGCAAATTGTAGGTAGGTTATGCCATCAAGATTGGGCATCTTGTAGTCGGAGATAATCACCGCATACTCGTGCATCGTCAGCGCCTGCAAGGCTTCTTGGGCATCCGTGAATGCATGCAATTCCCACTGCTGCGGACGCAGAAGGCGCTGGAGGGCGGAGAGAATGTTCGGTTCGTCATCCACCAACTGAATCTTTATCATTCAGGACTCTCCGTTTGCATCATTCATACTATCTTCGGGTTTGCGAACGAACAGGGTGTAGCGTGCCCCCTCCGTCGCCTCGAAGGCAGCGAGCTTATCGATCAACGGGCGGGTCAGCGGCTTGCCCTCATTCAGCAACAGCATGCCGTTCTCCGCATATAGATTGCGAGCCAATACCATGCCAGGCTCCACACGACGTGTATCCAGTGCAATTATCGTCCTGTCAGCAAGTACAAGATCTGGGGCCAGGGTGGTACATAGCTCGATGAACGCACTGCAGACCAGTGGATCGTACAAGCGTCCGGCAAACTTCTTAATCAACAGCAAAGCCTCATCTCGGCTGAGCTTGCGCTCGAGGATCATGCCGCGCTGTAACTCGATGAAGTCCACAGCAAGCCGCAAGATCCTTGAACCCAGCGGAATGGCCTCGCCCTCGAGCCTGTCGGGATATCCCTGGCCGTCCCAGCGTTCCTGGTGGCTGCGAATGATGAGCCCCGCATTCTGGATAGGCTCGAGAGTCATTAGCAGACTCTCGCCGATTTCCGGGTACTTGCGATAACGCACCCTTTCCTCTTTATAGAGAAGGTCGGAAGGCCTTGAGAGCAGGTGATCATCCCAAGTCAGCTTGCCAATGTTGTAAAGTGCCGCCGCCATAGCGAGATCACCCCCTAACCGCGCGTCTAATTGGTAATGCTCGGAATATGCTTTTACCAGCGCTATTACCTGGGTATTTGTATGTCGCTCCTTGCTCAGGCGTTGAGCAACCAAGTTGGCAAATACTTCAGTAGAGGTGATGTAGCTTTTGCGTAATTCCTCGTAGGCAAGATCCAGCATGTCAGCAGTTTGCTGTAGCTCGGCGGTTCGCGCCTGGACTCGCTGCTCCAGCGAGGCATTGAGATCCTGTAATTGGCGGTTTTGCTCGCGGGTCAGTAGCTCTAGACGGTTGCGCTCACGCTCAGAGTGCTGGAAAGCCAAGGCCTGCCGGATTATCAGACGCAGGTCATCATCGTCCCAGGGCTTGCTTATATAGCGATAGATCTGCCCCTCGTTGATTGCCTTGATCGTGGTTGTCAGATCGGCATATCCGGTAAGCAAGATGCGCAGGGAATGTGGCCATCTTTGCTGTACTTTCGCCAGCAAAGTAGCGCCATCCATGCCCGGCATACGGGCATCTGAAATCACCAGATCGACGTGCGCCGCTTCAAGCTGCTTAAGAGCAGCCTCACCGCTGCCTGCTGTGAGTAGCTTGTAGGGCTCGCTGCGCAGCACTCGGCGAAGGCTGTTGAGGATGTTCTCCTCATCATCCACCAGCAAAAGCGTGAGCGGCTGACCAGCGGAGGCTGTCAAGGTGAAACCTCCGCCTGTAGCGGTGCGACAGGCTGCTTAACTGGCAAGTAGACACGAAACCGAGTACCTGCACCGACCTCGCTCTGCACTTCAATTCGGCCATTGTGCTTTTGCACGATGTTGTAGGACAGTGCCAATCCTAGCCCCGTCCCCTTACCAACCGGCTTGGTGGTGAAGAAAGGCTCGAAGATGCGATTAAGAACCTTAGGCTCTATGCCTTTACCAGTGTCCTCCACTTCCAGCCAGACCTCATCCTGCTCGCATCCGGTGCGTACCGAGATGCGGCCGAACTCCTCTATGGCATGCGCAGCGTTGACCAGTAGATTTAAGACCACCTGGTTAATCTGTGATGGAATGCATTCAACCTCAGGCAGCTCACCATACTCCTTGACCACCTCTGCCTTGTACTTAAGCTCGTTGTTAACAACGTTGAGGGTAGTATCCATACCCCGATGCAGATCCGCCGGACGGAACTCTTCCTCCTCGATGTGGGAGAAGTCCTTGAGTGCACTAATGATCCGCTTTACCCGATCGATACCATCCTCAGACTCGTGAATCAGCGCTTCGACATCGCTGCGGATGTAGTCGTACTCGAGACCTCGCTTGAGTTGACGTAACACTTCGAGATCGGCTGCGCCGTCTACGGCATCGATGATCTTGAGGAGATCACGGACATATCCACTCAGGGTCTTTAAATTGGAGAATACGAAACCGATAGGGTTGTTGATTTCGTGGGCCACGCCGGCAGCCAGTTGGCCTATTGTAGCCAGCTTCTCGGACTGCAGAAGCTGACTATTAGCGGTTTCCAGTTTCCGGAGTAGTTGATCCTGCTCAACCTGCTTCATGCGCAGTGCGTTAAGGGCGGACTCAAGGTTAGCGCTGGACTTGGCAACGGCTCCCGTGTCGTAAATGACCAACCCGAAGAGAGCCTCACCATCCTGATCTTCGAAGGGAAAAAGCAGGGTGCTCTGTAAGCTCTGGCCCAGCGAGTCAGCCTTTCCAGCATCGAAACTCACCAGCGGCGCCTGCTCCAGCCAGTGGCTGTAGACATGAATACCTTGGTCACGGGCCAGTTCGACGATCTTGGTGAAAGAGCGCTGATCGGCATCTGGAAAGATCGTCAGAAAAGGCTGGCCGATGGCCATTTCCTGATCCTTTCCGCTACGCTGGCTTATGAAGCGGTTCCAGCAGCGGATACACAGGTTGGAATCCAGGATGATGATTCCAAGATCGATCTGCTCGACCAAGGCGCTGAACGGCCTTGGGGTAGATTTTTCCATTGGCAAGCTCCTGATTCCTTCACCATGCTGGCCGAAAATACGAATTTCGTGATCCTGAGTATCTCGTCAAGATTCGGGCGTCACAATACAATCATAGTGGCATTTGGCCATCATATGAATAGCTGAGCGCGGAGGTCAGGTTAGTTGATGACGCAGGATAGGAGTGAAAGTTTCATCCGCTACCGCTTCCGCTTCATGGACGGTCAGACGGTTGAACACCCCATCGCCTTGACCGGTGCGCCCGCAGCTGGCGAGCATGCCGATTGGACTCGGCTGAACTTCCATCAGTGTCCGAACTGCCCTCTAGCAAGCGATGTGGTGCAGCACTGCCCCTTTGCCACAGCCCTCGAAGCGCCGGTGACCTTTCTCGGCGCGCGTCTTTCACATACGGAAGTGGATGTGCAAATTTCCTACCGCGGCAGAGAGATCTACCAGCACACCACATTGCAGCGCGCCGTCGGCTCCATGCTGGGCGCCATAGGCGCAACGAGTGGCTGCCCACACATGAACTTTCTCAGGGCCATGGCGTGGTTCCATCAGCCATTCAACGACAACGATGAGACCCTTTTTCGCGCAGTTGGAACCTATCTGCTCGGCCAGCATCTTCGAGCTCTACGCGGGTTGGAGGCCGACTGGTCGCTTGACGGGTTGCGTAAGAAGTACAGAGAGGTCCGCCAAGTCAATCAGGGTATAGCCCAACGCTTACGTTCCGCAGCGCAGGAAGATGCGAGCGTCAACGGACTGATACTGCTGGATTTGCTCGCCTCCTCGGCGTTGAGTTCTCTGGATCAATACGAGGGAGAGCTAGACAGGTACTTTTCTGACTACTTTTGATAGACGCCCACTCGATTGGGCTAGATGTCATTCATGATAGCTACCTCGCTCAACCAGAAGATAGGCGTGCCATCCTAAGCAGCCAACCAATAACAGGTAAATTTCCGCCCTGAATATCGAGTCAAAATATCAAGAAGGTTTGGCAATACAAAAATGCGAAATAAAACAAATGTCATCCATGTCGTAGACGACGACCCAGGAATCCGCGCCTCACTACATCGACTCTTCGTAAGAGAAGGATATCGAACACAACTATATTCAAGCGGAAAAGAGTTTATCGAAAAGTATGATAATACCCCTGGCTGCGTAATACTAGACCTCGCCATGCCGATGTTAAGTGGAGATCAAGTACTTCAAAAAATAATCTCAGGGAGGTTCAATCTCACAGTTCTGATATTGACAGGTCACGCCACGATTGATGTTGCAATAAAACTCATAAAGGCAGGAGCATCCGATCTCTTAGAAAAACCATTCTCAAACGATGATATCGTTCATAGAGTTCAAACCCTTCTAAAATCAGCCAGTACCGTCTTTGCGAAGAACGAATTAATAATTGACTATAATAATCGAATATCTTTGCTGACCTCGGCCGAGCGCGCCGTTATGGAGCTTTTAGTAACAGGGATGACCAGTAAAGAGATCGCCAATTACTTAGGTAACAGCAAAAGAACGATTGATATACATCGAGCACGAATCATGAAGAAAACTGGAGCTGCCACTACAAAAGAACTTCTTGAAGATTGGATTAGGCTGGCGCACGAAAATAATTCGTAGCGCTTGCAATGTAAAGTCTACAAAAAATCTCAGATTGGCAACAGTTTGTCAAAGAAAAATTTTCTAGGCATAAGCAATGATACCTATACCCAAGCATACCAGTTCGAGCCATTCTAATGGCAGGAAGCGCTATAATCCTGCCTTAACAAAAGAATCACAAATTGATCATGCAGCAAGAAGACTTCGACTCAATCATTGTAGCCCTGCAAAGCCCAAGAATAGCTATCAAGGACAGATACTCAAGTTATATATGGGCGAACGAGGAGTTTCTAAAAGATTCCGGACTCGAGTCCTGCGAACAAATCCTGTGGCTTTCTGATTATGACCTACCCTGGGTTAATCAAGCTGGACAGTTAATAAAAGAAGATCAAGATATTCTTTGTGGAAGAGCTGTCAACGTCACGTCAGTGCACACGATAGAAGTGTCGCATAAAAATCAAAATTCGATTGCGATGATAAAATATCCAATAACAAGTAACGAGGGCATCATAATTGGTGTGATATGTCTTTATTGGATTGATAATTAAGCGCCCTAAGGGGTGAGATATAGATTACTTGTTCCTGTAGGATTCTATAGATTTTGCATAGTCTAATTGTGCAGCTCATAAGTAGAGGCACTACAGTACTAGCTAACCTCGATATCTCTAGGCGTAGGCTCGACTGAGCCTCAAACCACGCAGAAGCTGATTGCGAAAGCCTTGAGCATAATTAGTGCGAGGTTTCTACTATTGGAATAAAGAGTCGAGATAATTTTCCTTATAATACCTTTGGCAGGAATGCTAATTTAAGGCTTCGGCTCGCAACGAAGGATTAAGATGGGTCTGCAGGACAACTTCTTTAGTTTTCACTGCCATTTGTTTGCCAGCGACATCAGTAAATATAATAAATACCTCTGTCGAGTACTTAAAATTGCAAGGCATACGGCTGAGTGTGTGCAGCATTTTAGTGTGCCTGTCAGTTCAGACGGGTTTCACCAATTCGAATAATTGCACTCACGAGAATAGCGAGTAGATTCGCATAATTATCCGCTCTTGACCAAAATCCTCAATGCAAGATCAATTTTGCAGCACTTTATTCGGCTAGACCTCACCGCTGAGCAAGAACTCTCTGAAATTTATAGTGCGCCACTTGTCGAAATAAGATTTAAGCACAAGATGTTGGCTGGCCACATTAAGATTGACAAAAAATTAACAGGCCAAATCAAATATCTGAAACTCAAAGGCAATCAAGAGGTACAGATGAAAAATGAAAAATCAAGAGCTAACTATTGAGGAGCTTAACACGATCGCGGCCTCAATCGGCAAGATTGGTGCAGAGCTACTAAATATAACAAGCTGGATATCTAATTTGCCGCCAAGCGAGACTCCAGAAGAAATTGCAAATAGAGTTATTCAGCTCGCTGAGCTTACCGCTCTATTAACCATAGAGTTAGAAGGACTTCGGGAAAGAATATCCTCAAGAAAAACTTAAAATCTATATAATTCCGGAATGGTATGTAAATAGAGATTATGTAAAGTCAAGGTGAGCTCTCCTTTTGATAGGGGCGATCCAAAACTTATAGATCTTCCGTCGAGGCGGCAATTGAGTTTTCGAAAGTTAGCAAAGATTTTTATTAAATGGCTAGTCATTGCTTCTGAGCAAGAATATACAAAAGGGGACTTAAGTGTGAGCTAGTCTAGATATAATTTTCGCGCAAAAAGGGAGTGTAAGAGAAAATAAATATCGTAACCTAGAGAGTATCTAATGCCGCAGAAAAAGTTTTTAATAATGGACCTTGCTCGCGAGTTAGGGCGGATAGGAGATTGGGAGTTTGATATTCAGTCGGGGGAGCTCAGTCATTCAGAAGAGTTTAAAAAGATTCTGGATCTACCAGTTGGTCATAAAATGTCTGGCTGGACTGAAATAGAAAGGCTTTGCCTCGCTGAGAGTCAAGGCAAACTATCCTTCGCATGGCAGGACTGCGTAAATAGAGGAGTATTATTCAACCTTATCGTTGAGGCGAGAACCTACAGGGAGAGAAATATATGGTTACGCATAGTGGCTCGCCCCATTCGCGATACAAGCAACAAAGTAATAGGGGTGCAGGGCGCGCTACAAGACGTTACTGAGAGTAAGTTCAGAGAGCGCAAGATAATCGAAAGTGAACAAGAGTTTCGAGATTTCTCCGAAGCAATGCCTCACATCGTATGGACCGCGAAAGTAGATGGGAGCATTGACTATGTTAATGGATCCTACGTTCGCTATACGGGAATGACTTTGGAAAATAGCCGCGCATGGGCTTCTGCCGTACACTCCGACGATGTTGAAGGGTGTCTTCAAGAATGGCGGCGAGCAGTGGCGACTAGCACTCCGTTCGCCCTGGAGTGCAGGCTTTACAATCAGGCTCTAAATATGTATTGCTGGCATTCCATAAAGTCCGAACCCATGTTTGATGAGGGTGGCGCATTAAGGAAATGGTATGGGATTGCTACCGACATTCATGATTATAAAAGACTAAATGAGGAGTTTATTTCTCTCGGATATAGGCTAAACGCAACATTCGAAAGCATGAGCGAAGGCCTCTTTATTCTTAGTCATGACTTGAAGTTTACATATGTAAATGGCGCCGCCGAGTGCCTGCTAAATACAAAAAGGTCAGATTTGATTGGGGAGACCGTTCGCAAGGCGTTTCCTGAGTTACTTCCTCCTTCTCTGGAAGAGTTCCTCATAAATTCACCCTCAGAATTCAAAGCTAAATGCTATCATTCTAAATCTAGAACATGGTTAGAAGTGCGAACTCGACCCAGTAAGGAAGGGGTTTCAGTTTTCTTAAAAAATATTACCGATCAAAAAGTTTCAGCTTTGAAACTGGAGAGAACAAGTAGAGCGTTGCGGCGGCTCAGTAAATGCAATTCCGCACTAGTTCGAAGCGACAGCGAAAGCGATCTGCTTCATGAGATTTGCAAAATAATCCTTGAAGAAGACGATCATCAGGCAGCCTTCGTTGCACTCAAAGAAATACCGTTTCCGAAAGAACCTTACTTAGCGTCCTATAACTGGACGTCACAAAAAAACCGGCCGTCCCCCTTTCAAGAATTGGATAGATTAAAATTTAGGGATCCGCAATGCCCAGTTATCCAATCTATCTCTGGGCACCAGCCTGTAGTCATTAATGCGCTTTCCGAAGTAAATACGGAATGGGCAAAGCATATGATTGGCTGTGGATTTTCAAGTGGTATTTGTTTGCCGCTAAGAGACAAAAAAATAGCAATTGGATCTCTTGTTTTGTTGCATTACAAAAACGAGGCGACACTTCAGGCTGATATCGCGTTACTTATGGAGCTTGCAGATAATTTAGCCTATGGAATAAGCAATATAAGAGCGGATACGCAACGTGCTCAAAGTCAAAACGCAATTGTTCAACTTGCTGCCTCAACTTCGATTGCTTCTGGGCTGGCCTTTTTTCAAAATCTAACTCGAAATATGACTGAAGCATTAGGTGCCGACGCAGGCTTTGTTGCACAAACGATCCCGTCTGCCCAATATAAGGCTCGAACTCTTGCTGCAATTATAGATGGAGAGCTTGTTGAAAACTTCGACTATTTAGTCGAGGATACTCCATGTCGCGCACTTGCCTACGAAGATCTATGCATAATACCTGATAATGTAGCAAATCAATTTCCTGCCTCCCCGTCTTTAGCTAATCTCGGGGCGCAGGCCTATGTTGGCCATCGTCTAGAAAATTCTGACGGCATGCCGGTTGGATTTCTTGTTGTGCTTTATCGCCATCGCTTGTTTAACACTGATCTTATTATACCAACGTTAAAAATATTTGCTGATCGTGCGGCGGCCGAGATTGAGCGTGCAAAAAATCAAGCTCGGCTGCGGGATCAAGCATCTCTCCTCGATAAGGCGCATGACGCAATTATAGTGCATGATCTTCAGCATAAAATTTCTTTTTGGAATCGCAGTTCTCAAAGACTCTACGGATGGCCAGAAAGTTATGCCATGGGGAGATTGATAACAGAGCTTGTAGGACACAATGCATCGGAGTTCAACAAGGCTTATGAGCACACGTGTAAGTATGGGGAATGGGAAGGTGAATACCTGTGCTATCGTCATGACGGTAAGCCACTTACCGTTGAGGGAAGTTGGACGCTCATGAGAGACCACAAGGGAGAACCTCAGTCGATCTTTACGATAGAAACAGATATAAGTGCTAGAAAGGAGATGGAGGCTGTATTGATTCATCAAGCAAGACACGATAGTTTGACCGGGCTACCTAATAGAGCTTATTTCTATGAGCAGCTAGAGCGAGCCATTAGGCGAAGCCGGCGTAATAATTCAAAACTTAGCCTTCTCTATTTTGATATAGATAAATTCAAAATCATCAATGATAGCTACGGGCATGATGTTGGCGATGAAGTAATTAAAAATTTTGCTCAGCGTGTCAAAGGTGTGATTCGTGACGTTGATTTTATGAGCCGCGTGGGTGGTGATGAGTTCACCCTGATCCTTGAGGATCTAACTGATTCTTACGACGCTAATGTCGTTGCAGAAAAGATCATCCAATCAATGCAAGATGAAGTCTTCATAAAAAAATATTCTTTAAAAATAACGACGAGCATAGGAGTTGCCTCGTACCATAGTAAATTTTCGGCTGATGAATTTGTGAAGCGAGCAGATGAGGCAATGTATCGCGCGAAAAGCTCAGGGCGAAACAACTATCAGCGCTAAAATCCGAAAAATCAAATGAATTGGTATCTAAAGATACTATTTCTAGATGGTATGGAGATGATCTATTTTGTCAAATCAACGCATATCGATCAGGTATTAAAATGTGTCGCGTACGCACCGTATGTCAGTAATCTGCAAGCCCTAACTCTAGCTCCTGACGGAGTTTTGGTTAGTTTCATTTGCTTCTAAATTTTCCCTTCTATGCCCACACTGTTAATTCTCAAATTCCATGAAAACCTAGCTATGGAGCTTGAGCTTTTCGAAGCCATCCTACAGTAGGTTCAGCTTGCATGTAATTATGCATTTGCGTTTATAGAAGCCCCTTGAAAGCATTTTTCTAGACGGCAAAATAGCATGACGTTTAGACGCTTGCTTGGGGTGTTTTTAAGATCGCTCAGGCGAATCGAAGTCCTATTATTGGCTACGACGAGGGGCGCCCTAGATAAGTTTAAAATGATCGCTACGACAAGAACCTATATGTCAATTCGGATAGGAAGCGACAAAGTTGCCGGTAGGAATATTTTTCTGAAAAGTAACTGCTATTATTGTTAAATTAATAGAGTCTATAAGGGCAGAGCGGGTTGATCGCATCTATATATCGAGGGCTGCACGGCGGACTAAAAGGTTGCCCGCCCAGTGATGCTCAGAGGGGGACATCACCGATCTCCAGGGTGTGGTCGAGGAAACGTAGTCTTCAATGGACGAACTGCTGTGGGTCGTACAGCAGATCGGCGGCATCTCCGGTATCGCCGGTATCGCCGGTATCGCCACGCATACCAAGCCGCTGGCGCTCTACTCCGCCATCAAGGCAGCATGCTGTGGCGAAACGGGCCTTGGTTTCTCGGTAGTCGTCTGGGAAGTCCACGGACTGGTATCCACACTCGCGCGCCTTCGGCGATCAGGAACAGCAGCATGAAGCATCTCTGCCAGATGCCAACACATCATTGGGCATGCCGAAAGTCAGCGGCAGTAGGAAACCGCGAGGCCGCCGATCATGTCTACCAGGTCGCCCACCACGCCTATGTGCTGCGGTTAGTAGGTGGGGCTGTGCTTGAACACCGCGCCCTTGCCAAGGGACATGAAGAAGCAGAGGACCATGATTACCATGGGTGAAGGCCAGCAGACCGAACTTCAAGGGGAATTCCGGGGCGCCGCGTACCCCGCTGACGATGTAGCGGGTGGGTAGCTCAGGAACTTACACAACACCTGTATCGACAGTCCAGTACATAACCTTGCGTGCGCCGTCGCGGTCGGACAACCAGCCGCCGAGGATGCGGAACAGCGACGCCGGCACCGTGTAAAGCGACGCGACCATGCCGGCGGCGGCCGGGCTAAGGCCGAACACCTGCATCAGATAGTGCGGCAGCCGCAGCGCGAGGGCCACGAAGACTCCGAAGACGAAGAAGTAGTACAGCGAGAAGCGCCACACGCGCATCTCCGCCAGTGGCGCCAACTGCTCCTTCATCGGCACCTGGCGGGCCTGGCGCGTGGCGCTTTGCGGGTCGCTCTTTGCCGGCAGGATGAACAGCACGCCCATGACGCCGAGCACAGAGGCGTACACCAGCTTCTCGCCACGCCAGCCAAGCGCCAGCAGCAGGGAGGGCGCGGCGATGTTGGTCAGGCCGGCACCCACGTTGCCAGCGCCGAAGATGCCCGGCACCGTGCCCTGGCGTCCGGGCTCGAACCAGGTGGCGGTGTAGGCGGCGCCGACGATGAACGCGCCCCCCCGCCAGCCCCAAGCCGAGGGCGGCGAGCAGCAGCAGGACGAAGCTGTTGGCGAAGGTCAGCAAGTAGACGCACAGGGCCGAGGCGAGCATCAGGATGCCGAACACCCAGCGCCCGCCGTAGCGGTCGGTCCAGAGTTCAAGGAAGATCCGGGGCTTCAAAGAGGTTCCTGGCGTTCCCGGCAAGGGGCGGCAGTTCCTGTCCCTACCTCTGCCAGGATCATCATAATGCGACTGAATATGCTTCCGCTTCTGGCCGGCTACTGCCTATCGCCGAGGGTAGCAGTGCGGGCCCACCGGGTCATACCCTCCATGCCGTCTTGTGCGGCCAAGGCGTTATAGCCGTCGTCGGCCATCAGGTAGCCGCGAGAACCTGTGAGCAGGCACTGAGGATGCTTTGCGCTGGAGCGAATAGAGCGAATAGAGCGAAATCAAGCGGATGGTAAGTGGAGTGCAACTCCGTACATAGGCCCGGAAAAAATACCTCTACGCCGCGTTATCTATTTCCTACTGCATACTGGCACTGCGCCTGCGATCGTGAGCCCCATCATCAAAGGGGGCCTCTCGGTACATGACCAGGCAGTTGACCACTCTCTCATTGCTCGCGCTTCTCACCGGCTGCACCACCCAGCCGGTCGAGACGCCCAAGCCCGCATTCGATAGCAGCCGCAATCCGGAAGTGCTGTCGCCCGACCTTTACCCCAGTGGGGTGGCGCCAGAGAAGGAGCCCGTCGTTCGATACGGGCGCTACACCCTGGTCACGACGCAGCCGGATGCAGGTCAGCGCGACCTGATGGCCCAAATCATCGACGTCACCATTCCCTCAAACATGAACCCAAGTGTTCGGGATGCAATGCAGTACGTTGTTGAGCGCTCCGGCTACGCGCTGTGCCCCGCCAGCTCCGGACTCGTCAACATCCTCTACACCCGGCCGCTGCCTGCTGCCCAGTACAAGCTGGGACCGATGACCCTGCGAAACACCCTGCAGGTGCTGGCCGGCCCGGCCTGGCAGGTCAAGGTCGACGAGGTTAACCGCCAGGTGTGCTTCGTGCTTCGCCCGGGCTACCAGCTGCCGGAACCACCGCGGTCGGCACCTACGATGTACGCTCAGCAGCCTACCAGTACCAAGACCGCCACTCCGGCACCGGACTCTGCCACCGGCGCTGTCGTAGTTGCCGCGGTGCCCTCCAGCCCCGCCATCACCACTTCAGCTGCAGCCGCTCCGGCGGCCGCAGCCAAACCCGCAGTGCTCCCCCCAGTGGCACCCGCCAAGGATGGCCCTATCACTGCAGCCTCGACCTCGAGCGCTGCCCCCAAGCCTGCCAGCACGCTCCCTGTACCAGCGAGTTTGAAATCTCCAGTGCCTGCTGCAGCTGCTGTCGCTCAACCTGCGCCGGTCACGTTCCCCGCGCCGATCCCACGGCCGCTGCCCCAGGTATGGGCGGCCGAAACTGGATCAACCTTGCGCCAGAGCGTCGAGGCCTGGGCCAAGAACGCCAATTGGACGCTGATCTGGAGCCAGGACGACCTGGACTACCCGATCCAGGCCCCGCTTCGTTTCGAAGGCTCCTTCGAAGAGGCGATCAAGCAACTGTTCCCGTTATACGACACCGCTCCGCGCTCCTTCGTGGTTGATGGCAGCGACTCTCAGCGTGTGTTGCACGTCGACGAGAGGAAGAAGAAATGACCGCACGCCCCTGGGTACGCTGGGCCATCTTGCCGCTGGCCCTTTTCATGAGCAGCTGCTCGCTGCAGCGCGTGAACGATTCTGTTGCTCGCGCTGAGCTCGAGGGTAAATCCGCAGGGCAGTACACCAAATACCTGCAGAACCTGCAGCCCGAGCAAGCTCGCGATACCGTCGTCTTCAGCAACAAGCCATGGGTATCGACCCAGCCGCTGGTGACCAAGCGCGGGCTTCCCTTCGGCAAGGACCACGACATTGCCTACCGGCCCGTGTCGGCCGTGTCGATCACCGAAGTGGCCCAGTACATCACCCAGCAGACCGGCCTGCCGGTACTGGTGGCACCCGATGCGCTCAACCCCGGCATCCTGACGTCCTCCAAGCAGTCGGGCAGCAACAACAGCGCGCCGGCGCCGATCAGCTCCGCTGGCCCAGACAGCCTGGCCGGCCTGATGCCGGCCAACGTGATTGGATCGGCTCCCAGCGGCGCGCGTAGCTTCGACCTAGGCCTTTCCGGAGCAGGCCTGATCGCTGGCATTAAATACTCCGGCCCGGTGTCCGGCCTGCTCAATCAGGCAACGTCCCGCCTGGGCCTGTCCTGGAACTACGACCCTGACCTGCAGGGCGTTCGAATCACCTACTTCGAGACCCGCACGTTCGACGTCTGGGCCTTTGGTGATGACCAGGTCATCGAAAGCACCGTGAAGTCTGGCCTGGTGACGTCTACTGGCTCCGGCTCGGGCGACAGCGGTACGTCGACGAGCTCTGGTGCTACCGGCGAGTCCGGAAGCAACCAGAGCACCACCTCCATCATCAAAACCTCCCTGCTGGCCGACATCGAGAAAAACGTTCAGGCCATGCTCAGCGTCCAACCGGAAGGGCGCATGTTCTTATCTCGCTCGACCGGCGCGATGACCGTCAGCGACAGACCCGAGGTCCTGAACAGAGTTGCGGCCTACCTCCGCGATACGAACCGGACCATCACCCGCCAGGTGCTGTTCAACGTGAAGGTAGCCGAGGTGACCTTTACCGACACGGATCAGAACGCCGTGAACTGGGACGCCGTGTACAAGTCGGTCTCCGGGAAGTGGGGCTTCTCGCTGTCCAACACCGTGTCTGGCATCAGCAGCGACGCTATTTCTGCCACCGGGAGCATCCTCGATACCTCCAGCTCGCCCTGGGCCGGCACCAAAGCAATCCTGCAGGCGCTGTCCGAGCAAGGCCGCGTTACCGAAGTGCGGTCCCCCTCGGTAACCACGCTCAACCTGCAGCCCGCTCCCATCCAGATCGGCAACGTGAAGAGCTATGTCGCTGCCAGCTCAACTACGACTACTGCATCGGTGGGCTCCAGCACTTCCTTGACGCCTGCGACGATCACCAGTGGCTTCAATATGATGTTGCTGCCCAAGCTCCTGGATCGCGAAAACATGCTGCTGATGATCACGCTCAGCATGAGCAGCAAACCCACCTTCCAGGAGTTCGAAAGTAACGGCTCGAAGGTGCAGAACGCCGACTACGACACCAAGAACGCAGCACCTAAGGTTCTACTGCGCAGCGGCGAGACTCTGGTGCTGACCGGATTCGACGAGAACAGCGAGAACGCCTCCAAGTCCGGGGTAGGCAGTCCGAGCTTCTTCGGCCTGGGAGGCGGCAGCAGCCGCACCTCGACTCACAGCTCCCTGGTCGTCCTGGTAACTCCGATCGTCCTGCCGGACAACCTCAACGGCAGCATCCAGATCGTCCCCAACATCCTGCAGGCAGCCGCCAACCTGGCTGCCAACGATGACGGGCTGAACACCCAGGTGTCGTGCAGCTCCAAGCAGCGCACCTGCTGGACCTTCTGAAGGGGCGATGATGAGCATTGACGCTCCCAAGGTAGCGGGCTCGCGAGTCCAGATCCTTCAGTACCGTGGCAGGGACTTCGTGACCGGCCTGCGCTGGCACCCGCTGGGCAGTCTCACCGGTTACATGAAAGAAGCGCGCAAGTTCGGGGAAGACAACGACCTGGACATCGTCGCCATACGGCGCACCCCGCGCATCATCCAGGCAGGCTTCGTATCGCGCACCGAGGGCGTGACCAAGGGCATGTACAGCCTGGCCGCGACTCTTGCCGGTCAGCTCGGCAACTCTTGGATCGCAGCTTGGCAGGTTGAAACTGATGAGGATCGCTACGCGGTCGTAGCCGTACATGACGGCGGGATCATCCCTGGTTGCGATCTCATCGGCACCGCCGCGGAAGTGCGCCGGCGCGTTGCACAACAGCGCAGCCGTGGCATCAACTTCGAGCACGAGTACCTCCCGCCAGAATTCGATATGGGCGGTGAGCCCCTGGACATCCAGGAGCTGCTTCAGCCATCCAAACTCAAACGCGAGTATCGCCTCCGACCGCTGGTATTCGGGCTGTCGAAAGCGGAGCTGGCTCAGTTGATCGTCATCGCGGTGATCGTCATCGGCGCCTTTGTGGCGTGGACACAGTGGCGTGCGCACCAGGAGCAGATCGCGCGCGAAGCGCGCCTGGAGGCAGAACGGAAGCGCCTCGAGGAGCAAGCCCGGCTGGAGAAAGAAACAGGCACCAAACAGCCCCTGCAGGCGCTGGAACACCCTTGGGCGAAACGGCCCTCTGTCCCAGCCTTCGTCGAAGGTTGCAGCCGAGTAATGTACCAGCTACCCACGAGCATCCATGGCTGGACCTTCGCAAACGCCCAATGCGACGGCACGCAAGTCCTGGCTGCCTACAAGCGCGGTGGAAACAGCACCGCTGCGGAGCTCATTTCGGCCAGCGCCGGGCACTTCTCCGACCGACCGGCATTCTTCGACGAAGGAAACTCCGCAACGCTGAAGTTCGATCTTGCCCTGCCAGCAGCTGGTGACGAGCCGCTCGCGGAAGCGATCGACGCTCTGGCGGCCCTGTCGTCCTGGCTGCATGCCTTCTCCCAGGAGCCGACGCTCAAGGAGGTTCCTGTCGTGGTGCCTCAGGAGCCCGCGCTCCCGGGGCAACCCGCTCCGCCGCCCCCTCCGCCTCCCCAATGGAAGCAGTTCGACCTGAACTACGTCAGCGGCGTCCTTCCCTACGACTCACTCAACGGCGCCCCGCTTCAAGGGCTGCGGCTGCGCGAGATCAAGTCCGAGTACCAGGCCGGCCACCTGATGTGGTCGGTATCAGGAGACCTGTATGCGAAATAAGCAATTCTGGCTGGCAGCAACCGCCTGCTTTGTCCTGAGCAATGCCTGGGCGGAGGACGCATCTCTCTCCGGCATCAGCGTGGGTGAGCTCGGGAAGGTGCAGAGCGAAACCATCCTCCTTAAAGCCAAGGCGGAGCGGTTGAAGGCTGAGCGCGAGAGCAATGGCGAGGATACGTCCAGCAGTCCCCAGCAAGCACCGAACGGATTCCCCGGCGCTTTCATTCAGCAGCCAGCTCAGTCTGCAGCGCCGGCACCCAGCCGTACCAGCGGTGAACCGGACCTCCCGGTGGTGCGCGCAATCACCGGCTCCAGCCGTCGCCTGCAGGCCACCCTGCTTTTCAGCAGCGGCTACGAGCTGGATGCCAGCGTGGGCAAGGAGCTGCCCGGAGGATATCGCGTCAGTCAGATCACACTCGATAGCGTGTTCCTGGAGCGCGCAGGCAAACGCTACCCGCTCGGCTTCTCCGACAGGGCACCTACGCCTGCTTTGCAATCGCTGCAGCAGACCTCCGCGGCACCACCGTCAGTGCCGGCTCTGCCTGGTCTTGTTCCGGTTCAACGCTAAGGAGCACCGCGATGACCGATCTTTCTTCTGCCCCCATCGGCCAGGAAGGCGAGCAGGTCGAGGTGGACACGCCAACGTCGCCTCCTACAGCTTTACCCGTGAGCGTATTGACTGCCCCGGGTGGTGTTTTCGAGGTCAAGGAGGAGCTCCGCCAGGTACTGGCCCTGACTGCCGATGGCAAGCTACATGTCTCCCAGCAGCATCGAACCGATCACTACGTCATGGCCTTCATGGACCAGCTCGAGCGCCAGGATCACGACTTTGAAGTCGTCCAGTCGACACTGTCTGACATCAAGGCGCTGTACCAGACCTCCATTCAAGGTGGCTTCAACGCTCAGGTGGAAACTGACCGCCAGGCGCAGGCACTCGCGATGCTGGGGGACGCCCACCGCCGCGCTGCGAGCGACATCCATGTTGTAGTTGGCCATGACATCACCAAGATCAAATACCGGATCCATGGGCTCCTCTGGGAGGCTGCGCAGGAGAAGAGCCAGGTAGGGCGTGAGCTGTGCTCCGCGCTCTACAACAGCATGTGCGACGTCTCCAAGGACCACTACCAGCCGCAGATCCCGCAGGATGGGCGCGTCAGCCGCGAGTTCGTGAAACAGCTGGGCCTGTTTGGCGCCCGGATCGCCACTCGCCCCTTGGTCGAGGGGCCGCTGATGATCATGCGTTTGCTCTACGACGACGAGTCCAAGAAGTCGCTCGAGGAGCTGGGCTTCTTGCCGTCGCAGATTGAGCAGTTCGCCCGTCTTCGCAGCCTGCCCTATGGCATCAACCTGATCACCGGTCCCACCGGTTCCGGTAAGTCGAAGAGTCTGCAGGTCAACCTGAACCTGCTCCATGACGAGACCGAAGGTACGCGCCACATCCTCACTCTGGAGGATCCGCCCGAATATCCACTGAAGGCGAACCAATCCCCCCTGGGCGCCGGGGAGACTTGGAAGGACGGCATCAAGAACACCGTCCGCCTGGACCCGGACATTCTGATGTTTGGTGAGCTGCGTGACCTGGAGTCGGCGCAGGCCGCATACAGCGGTGGTATGACCGGCCACCTGGTGTGGTCGACGCTGCACACTAACAACGCAGTTGCATCGATCCAGCGACTGATGGACATGGGCGTTCCCAGCTACCTGGTCACCGATCCGGCGCTCACCACGGGGATCATCAACCAGTCACTCCTGCCGGTTCTGTGCCCCTCCTGCAGAATCCCTCTGCGCGAGAACCTTGACACGATCGATCACAACCTGAGGCTGCGCCTGGAGCAGCTGGGCATCGTCGACCAGGTCAACCTGCACGGCGAAGGCTGTTCCCATTGCAAGCACCTGGGTGTGGTTGATCGAACCGTCGTAGCCGAAGTGCTGTTGTCCGACTTGCTGTTCATGAAGACCTTCGTCGAGAAGGGAGCCAGCGCGGCGCGCCGTCATTGGGTGAAGGAAATGGGCGGTATCACCAAAATCACCCATGCCACCCAGAAGATCGCAAGTGGCCTCATTGATCCTCGGCACGCCGAAACCATCGTCGGCCCCTTGGATTTCGACCGCCAGTTGGTGGAGCTGACGCATGCGTGATCTGCTCCTTGATCTGTGGGCAGGCTTACGCGAGGCCGCGCATGGCTGGGTGGAAACCTTCTATATCAAGCAGTTCGGCAAGAACGAGCGGATCCAGTTCTACGAGAGCCTGATGGGCGTCCTCGAGGACGGCATCCCGATTGAAGAAGCACTGGAGACCGTCGAGAAAGCCTTCAGCAACGACGGGAAGGAGCTCCATCCCGTCTCGATTGTGTGCGGCCAGGTCGCAATGCTGGTGCGTGGCGGCAAGCCTGTGGCGGAGGCCTGTCGCAGCTACATCCCATTCGACGAGTCCTCGCTGATCGAATCGGGGGAGGAAACCGGCAACCTCATCCAGGCCTTCCGCGACTGCGTGCGGATAATCGAAGCCAGGCAGCGCATCGCCAGCCTGGTGAAGTCGGTCGTTGCACTTCCGTCCCTCACCTGGAGCTTGATGGGCGCGCTCATGTATGTGATCGCCGGCTGGATGGTCCCTTCCATGTCGCAGCGTCAGGATCCTGAAAACTGGACCGGCGTGCCGGCAGTCCTTTATGCCCTGTCCAACCTGGTCACCCACTACGGTTTGGCGATCGTCATCGTAACCCTGACGCTTGTCGTGCTGTCGATCACGACCTTGCCCTACTTCTGCGGGCTGCAGATCAGCAGTAACAGCCCAGTCATGAAAGTGAAGTTCAGCGCGTTCCTGCAGAAGGCTCGAATTCGACTGGAGTCGATACCGCCCTGGTCAATCTACAAGGTCCTGCAGGGCTCGATCTTCCTTCTCAACATGTCGGTGATGCTCCGCGCCGGCATCAGCCAGCTCAACGCACTGACCATCCTGAAGCGCAGCGCAGCCCCCTGGCTTCGCGAGCGCATCGACGCGATCCACTACGGCGTCAGCTCCGGCAAAGACTTCGGCACTGCGCTGCGTCTTGCCGGCCACCAGTTCCCCGATGCAATGGCCATCCACTTCCTCCAGGTACTTGCCACCCGCAAGGGCTTTGCCAAGTCGATGGAACGGTTCGCCAACCGCTGGCTGGAACAGATGCTCAAGCGCGTAGAGGCGATCTCCGGCGCCCTGGTAACCGTCTCGGCCATCCTCATGGGCTTGCTCATGATCCTGGTCGTGGTGGGCATCTTCCAGTTGGCCTTGGGGCTCATGGATTCAATCCAACACTGATCAACCATAACGAGGTACAACCAATGGCAATCTCTCGCCACAACAAGCAGCGCGGCTTCCTCTCCATCGACGGCGTCATGTGGCTGATGCTGATCGCGATCGCCCTGGGCTTCATCGCCTACCTGGGCTTCAAGATGCTCTCCGGCTCCGACGTCGCGATCGAGCAAAGCAACATCGCCACCATCATCGGCAATACCAAGAAGCTCAAGGGTTCGACTGGCTACGGCACCTCCGGCACCAACCTCGTGCCCTCCCTGATCGCCATCGACGGTACTGGCTCGATGGGGGTCTCGGGCTCGACGCTGACCAACCAGTGGAACGGATCCGTCACCAACGTGAGCAATGGCATGACCTTCACGCTCACCGAGACGAACGTGCCGAAGAGCGCCTGCATCACCCTGGTGACGAAAATCGCCAAGGACAAGCAGACCAGCACGGCGATCAACGGCGGGACTTCTACGGCCGGTGAGATCCTGGGCGCTGCGGCTACCACCAGCTGCTCTTCCGACTCCAACACCATCGCCTGGACGACCTACTAAGGGGGAGCGTGTGGGATTCATCTCCGAAGCACAGTTCGTCGACCTGTACCTCGGCGACGGCTTCTCGGACGTGAAGGGGCTGCCTGGGCAGCCCCGTCGCGTTCAGGCACCAGCCGAATGGGAGGTCGAGATCCAGCAGCTGCGGGAGCGCTGCCAGGAGCACCACAATGCCACTCAGGAGCCTGAGTTCTCCCTGCTGGTAGACGACGTGGTCCTTCGCGTCACCCAGCTGCAGGACGTGAACGCCAAACCGTTGTTCGTGCTGAACAAGTCGGCCGTCAAGATTCTCCCGCTCGACGACCTGGGACTTCCTGATCAGCTGCACGAGAGCCTGTTGGACGAGTTCACTCGCGGCCTGGTCTTTTTCTGCGGCGAGATGGGTTCCGGCAAAACCTCCAGCGCTGCATCCTTGGTGAAGGCCCGGCTTGAGGTTCACGGCGGCGTAGCCCTCACCGTCGAGGACCCTCCCGAACCCCTACTGCATGGCGTCCACGGCCCTGGGCGTTGCGTGCAGGTGCCAGTCTCACGCAAGCAAGGCGGCTATGAGGAAGCGCTCATCCGCGCGCTGCGTACGCGGGCGGAGATCATCCTAGTCGGCGAGGTCCGTGACTCCAAAACAGCGATGCTGGTGATCCAGGCTTCGATCAACGGGCACTTCATCATCTGCACCGGGCACTCGAGCAACGCGGCCCTGGGCATCGAAAGGCTCGCGGTTCTTGCACAGCCCTTGCTCTCGAACGCGCTCCAGGTCCTCTCCCAGGGCCTGGTCGCCGTCATCCACCAAACCCTCCAGACCGATTCGAAGGGCGCCAGACGCCTGAAGCTCCAGTGCCTATCACTGACTGGCGCAGATGCACCTTCCATTCGCGAAAAAATCCGGCAGGGGGACATCCAACTGCTGGAACAAGACATTGCCCAGCAATCCTCGAGGAGTCTCTGGAATGATCAATAAGCGCCGGCAGGCAGGCCTACTCAGCGTCGACGCGGCGATGGGCCTCATCGTCCTCGCCGTACTCGTCACTGTGGCAATGCTCTGGATGGTCAACATGTCCAACCAGCAGAGCTACCGCATCGCTGCCGACAAGCAGCAGACGTTCGCGGAAGCATTCTCGAAGTATCTGAAGGACAACTTCGCCGTCGTGCTCGCGAACGCGACTGCAACCGCGCCTGTCCAGGTCACCGTGACCATGCTGCAGAACACCAACTACCTGCCGGCCGGGTTCACCGACACCAACGCCTTCGGCCAGACGATCATCGGCCTGGCCAGAAAGCCGAATGCGAACCAGCTGGAAGCAATCGTCGTGACCACTGGCGGCCAGACGATCCCTGAGACCGGGATCCGCACCATCGCGGAGAACCTTGGGGGACCTGGCGGGTTCATCTCGACGCTCAGCCCCAACGTCATCCAGGGTATCCGCGGCGGATGGCAAGTGGCCCTGAGCAACTACTCGATCAACCCGGGAGCAGGCCATACCGCCAGCGCACTGTTCCTCATGGATGGCGAGCTGGCCAACGACTACCTGTATCGGAATGCTGTGCCAGGCCACCCGGAATTCAACACGATGAACACCGACTTCAACGTCGGGGGGCACAACATCAACAACGCCGCAGCGATAACCGCGACGGGGAACGTCACTACTGGCGCCGACGTCAGCGCGCGAAACGTCACTGCTACAGGCACGGTAACTGCCGCCACCGCCAACGTGACCGGAGAGACGTACACGGGGGGGTGGTTCAGAACCCGAGGCGATACAGGCTGGTACAGCGAAAAGTGGGGAGGCGGCATCTACCAGTCCGACGCGGACTGGGTGCGGATCTACAACAACAAGGGCCTGGCCACCGGCGGCACATTGGTCGGCGGTCAGGTAGTCGCCTTCGGCAACATGACAGCCACAGGCCGCATTTCCACCAATGAGTACATCTCGATTGGTGGTGTCGCGACTGCTGGCACCGCCTGTGGGGATAGCAAACTACTCGCCAAAAGCGCCGACGGCTCAGGGGTCACACTATCTTGCCAATCCGGTGTGTGGGCACAAGGGGATAAGAACTTTGCGCGCGTTGTTCCTGGAAACAGCTACATGGACCTAAGCCAGGTTATTTCATGCCAAGAAGCCGGGACAGGTAACTGGTGGTCTATCCGGGGGACGCAGGTAACCACTGTCTGGACTGGAAGTGTTTGGCAACAGCGTTACGATGGGTCGTTCCATCACAACTGCGCGAACATCTTAGTTTTCAATTGACAAGCCTCCTTGCCAATCCGGTGTGTGGCGTTCTAATGGAGGAGACGTGCCGAGTGGAACCATCTGCGGCTACGCCACAAACGGCGGCAGTCTCGGTTCTTGGTGCCAAGGGTATAACCCGTATATCGGCTGTCCTCCAGGGTTTACCCAGAGCATCTGGAAGGCAGCTATCGGCACCGATCAACGAATCGCATTCTGCGCGCGCAACTGACAGCCTTGCCAATCCGGTGTGTGGGCAGCAGGGGGAAGCATCAATACCTTTAGCGTGAGTTGTACAGGACCTGTGGGACGCTTTCAATCGGACTGCGCCGCGACATGCCCTGCACCATCAAAGTTAATCTCCGGGGGCTGTACAGCTCCAAATATCAACTGGGAAATAAATTCCTCGCAACCGAGCGGCAGTAATGGCTGGTACTGTTTGGCAAGCGAGGACTATGGGAGTGGCTGGTATAACTTCAGCGTTACTGGCTACGCTATTTGCTCAAACTAGAAGGGGCTTCGCCCCCTTTTTCTATATATAGAATCTATGCCTTTAGTCCAGGCAGACCGCTCCGCACACTTGAGTTTGCGAAGATTGATTCCCATCTCTCAAGTGCATAAACCAGCTCCCCCCGAATGAATAAATATTGCAGTCGTTATCCGTCCCGCCAGGGCCGCCTACTTGACCTAGCGTGCAAAACTTATGAGCACCAATATTTGTAGTCCTATCACAGATGGTGCAGGAGTCAGTGTAAGAGGTAACGACTCCTGCAGACTCAGCTCGCCACACACCGGATTGGCAAGGTGGCGTCTAATAACATGGTGATGCACTAGTCAATGGCAGCGCCGCAACGTACAGAACAGAATGGAAACTTCCACTTCCACCAATTGAAGTGGCGAACGAACCTCTAGCTGCCACACATGAGGTGTCGCTCCCACAGTCAAAGCCATATCCGAAATAAGAAGGATTTGGTGAGGTAGTCGTCAACATAGTCCCGGAGAAACGGCCACCGTCGAGCATTCCAGTGCCACGAAACAGCACCCCACTGCCATTCACCGTCATGAAGTAACAGCCCTGCGTGCCTGCTGATTGCCATACTGCGGATTGGCAAGGCTGTCGCAAAGTCGTCAGTTTTTTGCCAACAAACTATCCTCCATGCCTTACACGACGGCCCCTCGACCTTTGATTAGGCTCACGCCTCACCTATAAAAAAGTGTGAGGCTGGGCGAGCGAGATTGCTCGACTGGCCAGTGGATCCAGCATGAAGATTCTGCTCTCGTCGACAGTGTCCAAGTATTGGTCAGGCGGTGGAACCGTGACCTTATCTCGTATCGACACCATCAGCTTGCGTAGGAGCTCGTCCTGAGCTCGCTGAAGTGCCTCAGCTTCACTTGGTGCCGTGACGCTCAGCCCATCAAAGTCCAGCACGCGAATGGTTATGCCATCAGTCGAGGTGTCGGCGATGGCGGGGTATGGGATCAGGTGGTCCAGCACGACTTGTTGTCCCCTACCGCGGTTGCCTTCCAACTTTTTCACAAGCCTGGCAGCCTGCAAATGGGTGTAGCGCTTCAGCATTGCGAGCGATTTGTGACCGGTGATGGACGCGATCTCCATGACGTCCATCGTGTTGAGCTCGAACAGTCGAGTTGTCGCTTCATGTTCTACTAGCATCAAGGTGTTGCTGACAAATCTCCTTTAGAATCAGCACACTACCATCATGATGCTGGTAGAGAGATGCGTATGCGCTTGTTCTATACGGATGAGAGTTTCGAGC
>Ga0182735_1000292_pt1 | contig 46085 bp, 42 predicted proteins | sample eDN5th30CKraftMG_FD_128524 | JGI IMG/M metagenome (GOLD analysis project Ga0182735, IMG submission 128524) | Enriched Miracle-Growth compost microbial communities from Emeryville, California, USA - eDNA 5th pass 30_C Kraft MG (version 2) (version 2) ...
GGTCCGATCAGTTCCCATTCCGCATCTGACAAGTCCCCACGGCCCATAACTGCTCTCCAAAGAGCAGCCTTGAATCAGAACTCGACCTGTTTGGGAATCCCTCTTTTGTCAACGCGGCCTAAGCGGCGCATCCTCGTCCAGTTTTCAAGAATATCAGGATCCGCTTGCTCGCTTGCATATCTGCCGATGCTTTCCGTGAAAACACTGTCCAAATGATTCATAAAATCCTGCGACGCCTTCACGAACCGCTCACCCGTTTCATAATTAAGTGACATATCCATAAGACTGTCAGACAGCGCTTTGGCAAATGTGCGCCCACTATCGCAAAGTGTCTGCGACAGTTCCTTGAAGTATCCTGTTTCGCCATCATCGCTGAGAGCGAAATCATAATACCTACTATGATCTATCTTTCTACCAAGTTCGCGCTGCGCATCGAATGCCATCAACTCAATTAAATAGGCGACCTGTTCTGATCGGGTCGTCATTGCCGCCTCCGTCGCGGCTCCGAAATTAAGCGGGGAAGCACGTCGGAGTATCGCGCTTGTCGGCTGGCCGGCCTATCCCCTTGTACTATATGGATTTAGTCCAGTATTATTCAAGTCTCCGAGCCAGTTAAGGGCAATTCAATTCCGCGCATGATGCGGTCGGTTTCGGTCAGGATTTTGATGATGCGCTGATAGTGGCGGATGTCGTCATAGGTCAGGGCCCGGCCTTTGCGGTCTTTCAGCCACTTTTGCGCGGGCTGATAACCGCCGATGGGGAAATCCCAGGCCACGGCGGGCACGTTTTCGAAATACTGGCTTTCGTTGATCCAGACTTGTCCGTTTTCATAACGTGGCTTGTCCACCACGCTGTCCCCGCCGCCATCTTGCGGCCCGTGGAACGGATAGGGCGTTTCGCCCACGGCGGCATCTTCCATCAGATGCAGGCGGCGCAGCGCCTCGCCATGTTCGCTCATTCGATAAAAAAATCCCGGCTTGGGCGGATAAGGGATGCGGGGGAAATCGATTTTCAGGAACGCAGCAAATGTCCGTCGATAAGTGGGCCAGTGGAGCACACCATAAATGTAATCGAACACCTTAACTTCGTCAGAGCGAGAATGGCCGCTCCTGTGACGGAAGTCGTTCGTTCCATCAGGTGGATAAGACGGACCGGGTAGTGCAGCCGCTTCGCGGATTCGGTTAAAAATCTTGGGATCAAAGTTTACGCGGATGGACTGGTCTAAATCCTGCTCGTCGGGATAAAGATAAAGAGGCATCGCATACCCCCGTTCACGCGACAAATTTGACACACAACTATCATCAATGATGTTCTCAAATGCCATCACATGGTGCCAATGCGCCTGAATGGTTTGGCGGCACATCATAACGGCCAAGTTCGGCCCCTGCCTAAAATTGCGCATCACCTCATTGCGCGGGTAACAGTGAAACCCTCTCGAATTGCCGGTGTAGTAGGTCCAGCGCGTATCAAAAGGACGATAGACAATCGGCACAAGGTTCTGAGGCGATAGATTGGCAACCACATCTGCTTTTGCGAACGCGACGGTCCAATCCCGCACATCCTTGCCAAGATTATACCGCGCCCGCAGCGTCTCGGCATCGGTATGGGTGAAATCCTGAACCCGCTGCCACAGGGCATCCCGGTCCATGTCGACGGTCAGCCCATCGCGCGCGGTAACAATTCCAACGGAATTGACGGGCATCAGTTCGGCAACAGAGAAACCCGCAGAATAGGCTTCCTCCACATCATAATCGCGGGCCACAAAGGGATATGCCGGTGCCTTGTGCGGCAATTCGGCTGGCATCAGACCGGAAGGCGTTCCATCCCATAGCGCGGCATATTTTCCCTCTCGGCTGCCCCACAGATCGCCATGAAACACTTCCGCCAATGGCTTGGCTTTTTTGCCGTCGTGCCTGCGCTTCACTGCAACAATGATGGCCACGCCCTGCATGATATCGAACACATTCTTGTCAGGCGAACCGTCCGGGCTGACTTCCTTCTTTTTGGAATTGCCGTGCAAATCCAGCACATGGATGCGATCAAAGCTGTTCATCAAATGCCAGCGCATCCCCCGAAAGGTCGGGTTATCAAGATAGCCGTGATTGGTGATGAACCCCAGAACACCCTCACCGTTCTTTTCGATCATGTGTTCGGCAAAGCGAATGAACTTCACATAGTCATCGTTGATCCACTTGGGATTACGTTCCTGCAACTTTTGCTTGCCGCCCGGTTCCTTTTTGTAAGCGTCCATCAGGCCCATGATCCATGGCCCCTTGTTCTCGCTCTCCCCCGAATAAGGCGGGTTGCCGATCACGCACATGATGGGCGTCTGGCGCTTGATGTCGCTTGCCGCCTTGGCTTCATTCGCAATGGCGCGGGACAGGCCGAACAGGGTTTGCTCAACCCGTTCGCCTTCTTCCAGCGAATTGGTGAGATAGACCCCTAGGCGCGGCGGCTGGGCCGATGGTTTATAGCCCAGCCGGGTCAGGATCATGTCCAGCTTCATGTGGCACATGGCATAGCTGGCCATCAGCAGCTCGAACCCGTGCAGGCGCGGGATCAGGTCACGTTCGATATAGGCGGATAGCTGGCCGGGCGCGACGCCCTTGATCCGTTCGGAAACCAGTTTCACCACTTCGGCAAGGAAAGTGCCGGTGCCGGTGGCCGGGTCCAGAATCTGGACGCGGTGGACTTCCTTTTTGATATGGGCAGGCTTGCCGGTCTTGGGATTGTTCTGGCCGGTGTCCCAATCAATGGTGATCTTGCTGGTATCTGCCAAACCGTCGGCCAGCCCGAATTCGGTTTTCAGCACCTCATCCACGGCGCGCACGATGAAGTTCACCACCGGTTCGGGCGTATACCAAACGCCGCGCGCCTTGCGCTTGGCCGGATTATACTCGGCCAGAAAGTCTTCATAGAAATGGAGGAACGGGTCTTGCCGTGCGGTGATCTTGCCAAAATTGCGCAGCACCCGGTCCATGTCCGTGGCGCAGAACACATGGCACAGTTCATCGATCACGCGGCGCAAGCGCTCGTCCAGGTTGGGACCGGCGATGTAGATGAACAGTTCGCGCAGGAAGGGATTGGTCTTGGGCAGCAAGTCCAGCGCCTCGGCACGGGTGAATGTGTCTGGCGTTTCATCGTGCAGCCGCGCGGCGAACAGGCCGTAGGCGATGGTTTCGGCGTAGATGTCTGCAAATTCCTCCACGGTGATATCGTGGATCAGGCTGGCCTTGAACGCCTCATACTGACCGATCAGGTCAGTTGCCGTGCCGGTGGCATCGCGGGCCTTCATGTCCGCGATTAGGGCGCGGCCCATGATGTCCTTGATGATGGCCGCCTTGCCCGCCATCATCGCCGCCAGCTTTGCCGATGATGTGACGCTAAGCGGGGTGACATGCGCGAAGTCGCGCAGCCGGTTTTCCAGCGCGGTGAAATTCGCAGCGTGTGCGGGCAGCGCCGGGGCAGCATCGGCGATGCTGATAAAATCCACCGATTCGCCATCGCGGATGAACTCAAAATCCAGCCCGTTGGTGTAGATCAGATTGGGCAGGCCCTTTTTGTAGCGTTCCTTCTGGGCCTTGCTGTAATCGGCGGCGGCGAATTTCCGCACGTCCTTGCCGATGTCCTTGGCCTCGCACCAGCCGATGGCGACATCCCCGCGATTGAACACGAAGTCCGGCGCGCCAACGTCGGTCAGGTGTTTGGGTTCATTGATGACGGTCAGTGCGGGGTCAATGGAGCCGAAAAGTTTGGCCAAGGCCGGGCGGAAGCTGTGTTCTGTTGACTGCCCACTGGCATAGAGCGCACGAATTTCACTGACGTAACCTTGAATATCCATCTGCGCCTATGCCCCCTCACTTCCGCATGAAGGGCTTAACGCCAGTCGCCCATCTCTCCAAGGCAGTCATAACAAAATGGCGCGATCGGTGGCTTGCCCCAATATCAGGCTCCTGCTGCACGGATAGGCGTAACATTGCCCCCAACGCCAGACAGCGACGGGGCAACAAAGCGCCCCCAGCCATCCATCAGAGCGCGGCGCATGTCGCGCAGGTCGGAGCGCAAATAAGCCTGTTCGGTTGCCGTGCCGACGCGGTGCGCCAATGCCATTTCAGCCACCATTGCCGGTATCGTCGGCATCTGTTCCGCTGCATAGTCACGGAAGCTGGAACGGAAGCCGTGAACGGTCGTCCCCGCCTTTGCCAGCCGCATCATCTTGGATAGCGACATGTCGGACAGCGTGCCGCCGCGCTGCCCCCGGAATATCAACCCGGCCCGCATGTCGACTGGGGCATAGCTTTCCAGCAACCGCACCGCCGCATCATTCAGCGTCACGACATGAGGCAGCCCCATTTTCATTATCTCAGCAGGCCGCGCCCATGTGCGCGCCTCCAAATCTATCTGTTCCCAAGTCGCTTGCCGCACTTCACCCGAACGGGCGGCTGTCAGAATTGCAAACAGCATCGCCGCGCGACTCGCCACCAGCTGCTTACCCAGTTCGCTGGCAACAAAACCGGGAACATCGGCAAAGGGCATGGCGGCAAAATTTCCGCCTCTGGATTGCTTCGACAGTCCGGCTCGCATTTCCCGCACATCTGGCAATGCCTCAGCGCGCCAGCCATTGGCCTTTGCGAAGGCCAGCACTTGCATGATGCGGCTGCGCACCTTGCGAGCCATGACCGGCTTGTCAGTCCATATCGACGCCAGCGCCGCGATCACTTGTGACGATCCAATTGCATCGACACGCTGCGCCCCCAGCTTCGGGATAGCGTGTTCTTCCAGCGACGCCTTGAATGCCTTGGCGGTTTTTTCGGCCCATCCCTTGGACAGCTCCTTGTGTGCCTCCGCTACCGCCTCAGCGAATGTGGGAATGCGCACCTTGTCGCGGTCGCGCTCTGCAATGGGGCTAAGTCCACGCTTGGCGGCCTTGCGAAGCCGCGCCGCTTCCTCCCGCGCCTCAGTCAGCGATAGTTCCGCAATCGCGCCTAGCCCTATGTCCTGCCGCCTGCCCTGCACCTGCACCCGCAATACCCATGACCGCGCCCCGGTCGGCTTCACCCGCAGATAAAGCCCGTCACCGTCACCATGAACGCCCGGTGCAGCATTCTTTACCTTTAGGACTGTCAGCTTACCCATAATCGTTCCCACATTCGTTCCCACACTATTATGCGGTTCTATCGGAACGTCAATGGACGGGTTGGGACAGGGCCTTCCTAAAACCCCTTATTTTTCAGTCATTATGCGGCATTCATTGAACGCGGCTGGATAGCGGTAACGATCCTACTCGGGGAGCCACTACTATTCCAAAACCGGGACGTTTCAGCCCTTTTCGTCGCCAGCCGCAGCGGCTTGACGATTCGAAGCGACGGACCCGATCCGTCGCTTGCATCTCGCGGCGAACCATCGAAAATATCACACCTGCCTGCCGCGCCTATGACAGCGGCTCGACCGCATAATCCGGCGTGCCGGACCAGGTCAGCCGGTACATCATGCCCTGCACCACCGATTGAACGACATTGGGCCACAAGGCCGCAATGCAGGTGCCATCGGGATGGCGGACGGAGGGATAGATGATGCCGTTGTGCCCGGCGGCCCGGGCGGTGGCGGCCAGGGCGTTGCCGGCGCGGTAGCCGATGGCGGGATCGGGATCGAGGCTGGCATGGGCCGGCGCCTGCCGCAGGTCCACGAACAGGCCGGCCATGCTCGCCAGCATCTCGCCATAGTCGACGACCGCGCGGAAATCGCCGGCGTCGGCAAGGGCTGTGGTCAGATGATAGCCGACTTCGGCGATGCAGGTCTCCACCGCGAGCGCGGCATACCACGCCCCCCGCTCCGCCGGACTGAACCGCATCGGCTCGCGCGGCCTGGCATAGGCGAAGCTCGCATTGATGAACTTCGCATGGGGGACGCCGTGCACCAGTTCCTCGGCGGCCAGGCCTGCCCTGCCCCGTGATTCGGCGATCAGCCGGCCGCTGGTCGCCCCCTCGATCTCGGCGAGCAGGGCCAGGTCGTCCGCGCCATCCGCGAGCGGCTGCATCACCGCCTCGCGCAGCCGCGCGCTGGCGACGAGGCGGATGGTGCGCGGGAAAGCCTCCCGCACCAATGCCAGCCCGTCCATGGCCCCTTCGTCAGAAGCCGCCACGCAGCGCGTCAATATATTGCCGGGTCTCCAGCATCCGGGGGATGCCGCCCTCGATCATCGCCTGCACCGGGGTCTTGCGATCGAAGATCGGGCCGCGATTCTCCAGCTTGGGCCAGCGATCCGCCATGCTGTCCGCGAACAGCAGGCGCAGGCCCTTGAACAGGCCGATCAGGGCGGAGGCGCGCGTGAGCTGATCCTGGCTCAGCACGCCGTCCCAGCGGCCGGCCTTCATCCGGTCCCACGTGCTCTGCGAGACGCCGAGCAAGGCCGCGCCTTCCGCATTGCTGCCATCCCAGGCATCCACGAGCCTCAGCACGGCTTTCACCGCCGCGCCGGTCAGGCGCCGCCGATCCTCCTCGGCGGCGAATGTCTGCAATGCGCCCGCTCCCGGGGAGGGAGCCTCGAAACCATATGCGCGCGCCATGTCGCACCTCCTGACGCAGATATATACATCATGTGATGCGATTTCAATCCGAGGCGACTCCGTCCCGCGAGCGACCGATATCGGGACGGCGTGCGCGCCTCGGTTGACAGCGCCGGGCCCGGCACCCCATGAGCACAGGATCGTTCGACGGCAGGGGCCGGCACCGCCGGGGCAATGACGGTGACTCCATGAAGCTGGCCTATCTCCTCAACATCTATCCGCTCATCAGCACCACTTTCATCCGCCGCGAGATCGAGGCGATCGAGGCGGAGGGGCAGCCGGTCCATCGCTTCGCCCTGCGGCATTGGGACGGCGAACTGGTCGACCCGGCCGACATCGCCGATCAGGGCCGCACCCATTATATCCTGACCGGCAGCAAGGCCGCGCTGGCCCGCGACGTGGCGCTCGCCATCCTCGCGCATCCGCTGCGCTTCCTCGCGCTGCTGCCGCTCTGGTGGCGGGTCTGGCGCAACGCGAACCGCAAGTTCGTCCAGCATGTCGCCTATCTGATCGAGGCGCTTGCCTTCTACCGGCGCACGCGCGCGCTCGGCATCGACCATGTCCACACCCATTTCTCGACCAACGCGACGACCGTGGCGCTGTTTGCGCGGGCGATGGGCGGGCCGAGCTACAGCTTCACCGTGCATGGGCCGGACGAGCTCGTGCCCGGCGAGCCCGCCGCGCTCTCGATCCGCGAGAAAGCGCATGGCGCCGCGTTCATCGTCGCGATCACGCGCTATTGCCGCGACCGGATCGCGCAGGAAGCGCCCGAATCGGCGGGCAAGATCCGCATCATCCCCTGCGGCATCGATATCGACGCTTTCCCGTTCGATCCCGTCCCGCCGGAGAGCGCGCGCATCATCTGCATCGGCCGGCTCTGCGCCAACAAGGGCCAGGTCCATATCCCGCCCGCCGTCGCGGCCGTGGCCGATGAGTTTCCCGAACTGGTCGTCGAGCTCATCGGCGGCGGCGACGACGAGCCGGTCATTCGCGCGGCGATCGCCCAACATGGCGTGGAGCGGCAGGTCATACTGCATGGCTGGGGCAGCAATGCCTATGTCCGCGAACAGCTCGAAGCCGGCCGCGCCATGCTGCTGCCGAGCTATGCCGAGGGCCTGCCGATCGGCATCATGGAAGCGCTGGCCATCGGCCGCCCGGTGCTGACCACGCGCATCGCCGGCATTCCGGAACTGGTCGATTCAGGCTGCGGCTGGATCTTCGATCCGGGCGACGAGGCGGCGATCGCGCAGGCCCTGCGCGGCATCATGCGCGCCACCCGCGAGGAACGCGCGGCGATGGGCGCCGAGGGCCGCCGCCGGATCGAGGACCGGCATGATCGGCGCAAGTCGGCGCAGGCGCTGCTGGCGGCATTCGGGGAGACGGCGGGACGAGCGCGCCCGTCCTGATCCTGCGGTCTGGCTGAGGCATGCGCTGCGCTGACGGCGCAGGATGCTATCCGTTCAGAATGATGCCTGGTCCTGCGCAGGCATGGGCGCACCCATGCACGCACAGGCCATTCGACAAGGCTGGAACAGGCCCCGGCCGGCTCAGAAATCCAGGCCATTGCCACGGAAGCTCGCAATATCGAACCCGATCGGGCGGGCCTCGCCAGTCCGCGGGTCCGTCGGATCGATGCACTCAAACGCGCAGTGACGATCGCCCATAATCAGCAGGATTGCAGGCCAAGCGCGCGCAAAATCCCATATTCCTCACGCACGGACCGCACCTTGTAGGCGGCCTGCCGCGATGCACCATCGGCTGAAGCCAGCAATGTCGCGATCCGAGACGAGGTGAGCCAGCCTACAACGGCGCGGCGGACACCAGACTCAACAGGGCGAGGATCAGCCTGACGCTGCCTCGCCCCGTCGTTACATGCGTGACGCCCGATCCGATCGCTCAGGCGGCGTCGCCGGCCTTGCGCTTGCTGCTTTCGGCGAAGACGCGGACAGGGTCCTTGCGGCCCTCCACCACATCCTTGTCGACCACGACCTCGTCCACGCCTTCCATGGTCGGCAGGTCGAACATGGTGTCGAGCAGGATCGCCTCGATGATCGAGCGCAGGCCGCGCGCGCCGGTCTTGCGCTCGATGGCGCGCTGGGCGATCGCGGTCAGGGCCTCGTCCGTGAAGCTCAGCTCCACATTTTCCAGCTCGAACAGCTTGCGATACTGCTTCACCAGCGCGTTCTTCGGCTCGGACAGGATCTGGACCAGCGCCGGGATATCGAGATCCTCCAGCGTCGCGATCACCGGCAAGCGGCCGACGAACTCGGGGATGAGGCCGAACTTGAGCAGATCCTCCGGCTCGCTCTGCTTGAGCAGTGCGCCGGTGCGGCGTTCCTCCGGCGCGGCGACATGCGCGCCGAAGCCGATCGACTTGCCTTCCAGGCGATCCCCGATGATCTTCTCCAGCCCCGCGAAAGCGCCGCCGCAGATGAACAGGATGTTGGTCGTGTCCACCTGCAGAAACTCCTGCTGGGGATGCTTGCGCCCGCCCTGCGGCGGCACGGAGGCAGTGGTGCCTTCCATGAGCTTGAGCAGCGCCTGCTGCACGCCCTCACCCGAAACATCGCGGGTGATCGACGGATTCTCGGCCTTGCGGCTGATCTTGTCGATCTCGTCGATATAGACGATGCCGCGCTGCGCCTTCTCGACATTATAGTCGGACGATTGCAGCAGCTTGAGGATGATGTTCTCGACATCCTCCCCGACATAGCCCGCCTCCGTCAGCGTCGTCGCGTCCGCCATGGTGAACGGCACGTCGAAGGTCTTGGCGAGCGTCTGCGCAAGCAGCGTCTTGCCGCAGCCGGTCGGGCCGATCAGCAGGATGTTGGACTTGGCCAGCTCGACCTCGCCGGCCTTACCGCCATGGTCGAGCCGCTTGTAGTGATTGTGCACCGCCACGGAGAGGACGCGCTTGGCGCGCTCCTGGCCGATCACATAATCGTTCAGCACATCGCAGATCTGCTGCGGGGTGGGCGTGCCGCCGTCCTTGCGCCCGCTCAGGCCGCCCTTGGTCTCCTCGCGGATGATGTCGTTGCACAGCTCGACGCATTCATCGCAGATGAACACCGTCGGGCCCGCGATAAGCTTGCGGACCTCATGCTGCGATTTGCCGCAGAACGAACAGTAGAGAGTGCTCTTGGAATCGCTGCCCTGGAGCTTCGTCATTCAATCACCTCAATTGGCCCAGTCTGGCCTAGCAGCAAAGATATTAACCCCCGGTGAGTCCGGATGGCACATCTAAGCCATTCAGGCGCCAATATGTCCATCCCGTGACCGATAGACAACCCGTTGCGCGCCCGATATGTCGATGGACATGCCGATTTTCCGCGCGGCATGAACGAGGTTCGATGTCGCTGCGTGGCCGGGCATGGCGATACGGGGACCACCCCCGGACACGGCAATAGCGACATCCGCCCGACATTCTGCGCCCGCATCGGGGGAGGCAAGGCATGTTCAGGGAACTGCTGGTCAATACATTCATGGGCCGGATCGGCTGTGATCTGCGCGAGACCATGCATCTGCACCGGGCCGTGCATGGCCGGCTCGAATGGCTGGGGTGCATCTCCAACGATGCGATCGCCCATCAACTGCTGAAGACCCTGTGCCGGGAGGGCAAGATCTTCATCGATGTGGGCTGCCATATCGGTTCCGTCATGGCCCGCGTCTCCCGCAACGGCAGGCTCTGTCGGATCCTTGCCGTGGAAGCCGTTCCCGAGAAGGCCCGCCTGCTGCGCAAGCGCTTCCCCGGCGTGCAGGTCCACGCTTGCGCGGTGGGCGATCATGAAGGTGATGCCGAATTCGCCATACACCTCGCCCGCTCAGGCTATTCTTCGCTCGACACGACCCGCAAGGCCCGCCACGGGACCACGCGAACCATCACCGTGAAGCTCACGACGCTCGACAGGATCATGCCCCATGACGATGTCGACCTCGTCAAGATCGACGTCGAAGGCGCCGAACTGGGCGTGCTGCGCGGCGCCGAGGCGCTCACCGCCGCCTCCCGGCCGGTCTACCTGTTCGAGAGCGGCCCCGAGGAGATGCCGGGCTTCCCGCATGGCGCGCTGTGGCAATGGTTCGAGGACCATGACTATGACCTGCTTCTGCCCAATCGCATGGCCCATCTGGGGCAAGGCATGTCGCTGGAGGTCTTCATGGATTCCCATGTCTACCCGCGCCGGGCGATCAACTATTTCGGCGTGCCGCGCGAACGACGGGCGCATGTGCGCGAGCGCGCACGGCAGGCGCTGAACTAGGTCCACAGCGAAGCGTAACATCCCGATCAGGATAGCCGCTCCGTCCCATGTGTCTTCGCATCGCTTCCTGCCAAAGCCCCGGAAGCGAGCGACGCGAGAACGGCGCCGGAAGCATCCCGCGCCGCTGTCATCGCTTCCTGTCCGGCGGGAAGGCCGTCAGGCGGCGCCTTCGGGCACGCCCGGCCGCTTGTCATAGACCTCGTCGACCAGACCGAACGCCTTGGCTTCATCGGCCTCCAGGAAAGTGTCCCGGTCCATCGCGGCCTCGATCTCGGGCAGCGGCTTGCCGGTATATTTCACATAGAGGTCGTTCAGGCGCCGGCGGATGCGCAGGATTTCCTTGGCCTGGATCTCGATGTCGCTGGCCATGCCCTGCGCGCCGCCCGAAGGCTGGTGGATCATGATGCGCGCGTTGGAGAGCGCGAAGCGCATGCCCGGCTCGCCCGCCGCGAGCAGGAAGCTGCCCATGGAGGCCGCCTGGCCGATGCACACCGTGCCCACCTTGGGGCGGATATATTGCATGGTGTCGTGGATCGCCATGCCGCTGGTCACCACGCCGCCCGGCGAATTGATGTACATCCAGATATCCTTCTTCGGATTTTCCGATTCCAGGAACAGGAGCTGGGCGACGATGAGGGAGGCCATGTGATCCTCGACCTGGCCGGTCACGAAGATGATCCGCTCGCGTAGCAGGCGCGAGAAGATGTCGAAGCTGCGCTCGCCCCGGTTGGACTGTTCGATGACGATGGGAACCAGGGCGCCGAGCGGGCCGAGCGGATCGAAGGAGGAGTCGGTCATGTTGGCCTTTCGCTATTCTGTCGGATTTGTCTGAGCCGCCGTCTACATCGGATGTCTTGCCGAAGCCTTCAAGGGCTTTGGCGTGCCTCCAGCGCGGCCAGCGGTGATGGCAGGGCGAGATAGGCCAGGCGCTTCATCTCCTGCCGTCCGCGCGTGACCGTATCGAGGATCAATCCGCACATGACATTGAGGCCGGCCAGGATGCCCATGCCCACGATCGCGATGACGGTGGGGAAGCGCGGCACCAGGCCGGTCTCGAAATAGGTGGAGACCACCGGCAGGCCCAGCGCGAAGCCGAGCAGCGCGAAACCAGCGCCGATCGCGCCGAAGAACCAGAGCGGCCGCTCCGTGCGGTAGAGCTGGATCATCATGCGCAGGATGCGCCAGCCATCGCGGAAGGTGCTCAGCTTGGAGTGCGATCCCTCGGGGCGGGCGGCATAGGCCGTCACGATCTCGCCGACCGGCATGCGCAGCTCCAGCGCATGGACCGATATCTCCGTCTCGATCTCGAAGCCGGCGGAGAGCACCGGAAAGCTCTTGACGAAACGGCGCGAGAACACGCGATAGCCCGAGAGAATATCGGTGAAGCTGCGGCCGAAAAGCTGGCGCAGCAGCCCGGTCAACAGGCGATTGCCGAGCCGGTGGCCGCGCCGATAGGCCGCCTCCACCTCGGACCTGCGGGCGCCCACGACCATGTCGCAATTATCGTCCAGCATCGCCGCGATCAGCGCCGGCGCGGCGGCGGCCTCATAGGTCGCGTCGCCATCGGCCATCACATAGATGTCGGCATCGATATCGGCGAACATGCGCCGCACGACATGGCCCTTGCCCTGCTGGCGCACCCGGCGGACGATCGCGCCGGCCGCGCGCGCGACTTGGGCGGTAGCGTCGGCGCTGTTATTGTCGAACACATAGATGGCGGCGCCGGGCAGCGCCGCGGCGAACTGCGTCACCGTGCCGCCGATCGCGGCCGCCTCATTATAGCAGGGCAGCAGGACGGCGACGCGCAGCGCCTCCGGCACTTGAGGCCGGTCGAGGAGCCGCGCGTCCGTCATGCTTGCCTGCCTCAGCCTTCGGTGGCGGCAGGCTTCTTCTTGGGCGCCGCCTTCTTGGCAGCCGGCTTGGCCTCAGCCTCCGGCTTGTCGCCGTCCGCCTTGGCAGCAGCGGCCTTCTTGGCAGCAGGCTTCTTCGCCGGCTTCTCCGCCTCTACAGCCCCGGCGTCGTCCGCTTTGGCGGCGGCCTTCTTGGCGGCGGGCTTCTTGGCCGGCTTGGCGTCCTGCCCATGATGGTCATGGCCGCAATCGGGACCATGGACATGGATCTCGCCATCCTCGCTCTCGATCGCGGCTTCCAGATCGGCGCGATCGACCGTGCGCTCGCTGATCTCGGCCTTCTCGAACAGGAAGTCGACGACCTTGTCTTCATAGAGCGGAGCGCGCAGCTGGGCGGCGGCCATCGGCTCGTTGCGGACATATTCGACGAACCGCTCGCGGTCCTGCGGCTGATATTGCTGCGCGGCCTGCGCCACCAGACGGTTCATCTCGGCCTGTGTGACCTCGACGCCATTGGCCTGGCCGATCTCGGAGAGCAGCAGGCCCAGGCGCACGCGACGCTCGGCGATCGCGCGATACTCGTCCTTGTCCTTCTCCATCTCGGCGCGGGCGGCCTCGGCGTCTTCCTCATGGCTCGCCTCATGCTCGAGCTGCTGCCAGATCTGGCCGAACTCGGCCTCGACCATGCCCGGCGGCACTTCGAAATCATGCCCGGCGGCGAGCTGGTCGAGCAGCTTGCGCTTCATATAGGTGCGCGTGAGGCCACCATGCTCCTGCTCGATCTGGCCCTTCAGCAGCTCGCGCAGCTTGTCCAGGCTCTCAAGGCCGAGCTGCTTGGCGAACTCGTCGTCCGCCGGCTTCTCGCTCGCATGCTTGACCGCGGTGATCGAGAGATCGAACGTGGCATCCTTGCCGGCCAGCGTGGCGACCTGATATTCCTTGGGGAAAGTGACGTTGATGGTCTTTTCCTCGCCGGCCTTCACGCCTTCGAGCTGATCCTCGAAACCGGGGATCAGATTGCCCGAGCCGAGCACGATCGCCATACCGGTGCCGGTGCCACCCTCGAAGGCGACGCCATCGACCTTGCCGACGAAATCCATGACCACCTGATCGCCGGTCTTCGCCTTGGCGCTCTTGGGCGCATCCTCGAAACGCTGGCTCTGCGAGGCGATGCGCGCGACGGCCTCGTCGACCTCGGCGTCGCTCACCTCGACGACGAGGCGCTCCAGCTTCAGGCCGTCGATCTGCGGCGCCGGCACGACCGGCAGCACTTCGAGCGCGATCTTGATCTCGGCGTCCTTGCCGTCCTCATAATCGTTGGTCAGCTCGACGCTCGGCTGCATGGCCGGACGGAGCTTGTTCTCGCTGATGACCTGCTCGATGCCGTCGCGGATCGACTTGTCCAGCGCCTCGCGCTGCAGCGATGCGCCGTGCATCTTGCGGACCAGGTTGGCCGGCACCTTGCCGGGGCGGAAACCGGGCATGCGCACCTGCGGCGCGAGCGACTTGACCTCCGCGTCAACGCGCGCGTCGATGTCCTGCGCGGTCACGGTCAGCGTGTAGGCGCGCTTGAGGCCCTCGTTCAATGTTTCGACAATCTGCATATCTACTCAACGCTTTCCGGGTCAGCTGTGAATCTCGTGGAACCGAACGGGGCGAGGGCCGCGCAACTGGTGCGGGCGAAGGGACTCGAACCCCCACATCTTGCGATACCAGAACCTAAATCTGGCGCGTCTACCAGTTTCGCCACGCCCGCATCGGTCGCCGGTCGGCGGGCCATAGGACAAAGCCTCGAAAAGGGCAATCCCGCATCCCACCGCTTTGCGTGCGGAACGAAGAGGCGGGCGACCCGTTCTGATCCAAAGGAAAAAGGACCGTTTTCATGGCCACCCAGCCCGAACCGCCGCCGCCCGATACGATCAATCCCCAGTCGCCGCCCGAAATGCCGCCGATGCAGCCCGTGCCCGAGCAACCCTACCGCGAACCGCCTGAAATCGTGCCGGAAACGCCCAATATCGACGAGCCCGGACGCGGCCCCGACGAACTGCCTGACATCCCCGCGAATCCAGATCAGGGATGAAGTGATGTCGATCTGGGCATCGGGCCATCGCCCCGGCCCGAGCCGGAGCCTCGTGCTGCTGCGGGGCGAGCGACCTGTCTGGCTCCATGGCTCCGGGTCGCGATGACCTGAAAACCGAAGCCCCGGCCGCCGCCCTGCCCGGCGATTCTTCGCTCAGCCCGGTCTTCGCTCAGCCCAGCGCCTTCTTCAGCAGTTCGTTGACCGCCTGAGGATTGGCCTTGCCCTGCATCGCCTTCATCGTCTGGCCGACGAAGAAGCCGAACAGCGCTTCCTTGCCACCCTTATACTGGGCGACCTTGTCCGCATTATCGGCCAGCACCTTGTTGACGGCCGCTTCGATGGCGCCGGTATCGGTGGTCTGCCTGAGGCCGCGCGCGTCCACGATCGCGGCGGGCGCATCGCCGCTTTCCAGCATGATCTCGAAGACCTGCTTGGCGATGGTGCCGGAAATCGTGCCATCGGCGACGAGCGCCAGCAGCTGCGCCCCGCGCTCGGGGCTCACCGGGCTGTCCTCCAGCGATTTTCCAAGCCGATTCAGCGCACCATAAAGCTCTGAAAGCAACCAGTTGGCGCTCGCCTTTGCGACGTCGCCTTCGCTCTTGCCCTGGATGCGCGCACCCTCGGCAAGCAGCGCCTCGAACCAGCGCGCCGTCTCCGCCTCGGCGGTCAGCACCTGCGCATTATAGGCGGAGAGGCCCAGCCCCTCGACATAGCGCTTGCGCTTCGCGTCCGGCAGCTCGGGCAGCGATGCCCGGCATGCCTCGATGAAGGCGTCGTCCAGTTCCAGCGGGAGCAGGTCGGGATCGGGGAAATAGCGATAATCATGCGCATCTTCCTTGGAGCGCATCGAGCGGGTGGTGCCGCTGTCCGGATTGAACAGCCGCGTCTCCTGCACGATGCGGCCGCCATCCTCCAGCACCTCGACCTGGCGCCGCGCCTCATATTCGATGGCCTGCATGACGAAGCGCACGCTGTTGACGTTCTTGGTCTCCGTGCGCGTGCCGAATTCGTCGCCCGGCCTGCGGACCGAGACGTTCACGTCCGCGCGCATGGAGCCTTCCTCCATATTGCCGTCGCACGAGCCGACGTAGCGCAGAATTGCCCTCAGCTTACGGACATAAGCCCCTGCTTCAGCAGGAGAACGCATGTCCGGACGGCTGACGATCTCCATCAGCGCCACGCCCGATCGGTTGAGGTCCACATAGGAGCGCGTGGGGTGCTGGTCGTGCATCAGCTTGCCCGCATCCTGCTCGACATGGATGCGCTCGATGCCGATCGCCTTGTCCTGCGCGATGCCGGCCTTCTCATCGGCTTCGATCGTGAGCGAACCTTCGCCTACAAGCGGATGATAAAGCTGGGAAATCTGGTATCCCTGCGGCAGGTCCGCATAGAAATAATTCTTGCGGTCGAACCGGCTCCACTTGTTGATCTGCGCGTTGATGGCGAGCCCGGTGCGCACCGCCTGGCGGATGCACTCCCGGTTCGGCACCGGCAACATGCCCGGCATCGCCGCATCGACAAGGCTGACCTGCGTGTTCGGCTCCGCGCCGAACGCGGTCGCCGCGCCCGAGAAAAGCTTGGCGTTGGACGTGACCTGCGCATGGACTTCCAGGCCGATCACGACCTCCCATTCGCCGGTTGCGCCCTGGATGCGATATTCACTCATCTTCTTGTTTCCGTTCGGACCGCGCCTGTCACAACCCGGTCCTTCCTTGAAAAAGCAAAACAGTCCCTCGACACGCTCGGGACGGACGGCTCTATCGCTACCACCATTGCTCCGGCCGCGCCGTGAACCCTGCCCGCTCCTCGATGGCGAGGCCGGCATTCAGCACCGCCTGCTCGTCGAAGGCCGGGCCGATGATCTGCAGGCCGAGCGGCAACCCGCCCTGCGTCAGTCCGCCGGGCACGGACATGGCCGGCAGCCCCGCCAGCGAGGCCGGCACCGCGAACACGTCGTTCAGATACATGGACAGCGGATCGGCCGACTTGTCACCCAGCGCGAAGGCGGCGCTCGGCGCGGTCGGCGCGAGGATCACGTCGCATGCCTCGAAGGCGCGGGCGAAATCCCTCGCGATCAGCGCGCGCACTTTCTGCGCCTGCGTATAATAGGCGTCGTAGAAGCCCGCCGAGAGCACATAGGTGCCGATGATGATGCGGCGCTTCACTTCCGGGCCGAAGCCGGCGGCACGGGTCGCGGCATACATGTCCTGCAGGTTCGCGCCCTCGGGCAGGTCGCGCAGGCCGTAGCGCACGCCGTCATAGCGCGCGAGGTTGGAGGAAGCCTCCGCCGGCGCGATGATATAATAGGCCGGCAGCGCATATTTGCTGTGCGGCAACGAGACTTCGACGATCTCGGCGCCCGCATCCTTCAGCCACGCAATGCCGTCATCCCACACGCGCGCCACGTCCGCATCGAGCCCGTCGACGCGATATTCCTTGGGAATACCGACCTTCTTACCCTTGAGATTGCTGGACAATCCAGCCTCCCACTGCGGCACGGCCATATCCAGCGAGGTCGAATCCTTCGGATCGAACCCGGCCATGGCCTCCAGCATGATCGCGCAGTCGCGCACGTCGCGCGCCATCGGCCCGGCCTGATCGAGCGAGCTGGCGAAGGCGATGATGCCCCAGCGCGAGCAGCGCCCATAAGTCGGCTTGATGCCGGAAATGCCGGTGAAGGCGGCGGGCTGGCGGATCGAGCCGCCGGTATCCGTGCCGGTCGCCGCCGGGCAGAGCCGCGCCGCGATCGCCGCCGAACTGCCCCCCGAGCTGCCGCCGGGTGCGAGCGGCGCATTGTCGCCGTTCCCGCGCCGCCATGGCGAGATCACATTGCCGAAATAGCTGGTCTCGTTGGAGGAGCCCATGGCGAACTGATCGAGATTGAGCTTGCCCAGCATGCCCGCGCCCGCATCCCACAGCTTCTGCGAGACGGTCGACTCATAGGTGGGCCTGAACCCTTCCAGCATGTGGCTGGCGGCGGTCGTCTGCACGCCCTGCGTGCAGAACAGGTCCTTCATGCCGATGGGCACGCCGGAGAGCGGCTTGAGCGTGCCGGCCGCGCGGTCCTTGTCCGCCCGGTCGGCCGCGGCGAGCGCAGCCTCGGGCGTCTCGACGATGAACGCATTGAGCGCCCGGGCGGCGGCGACATTGGCGTTGAACGCCTCGGCCACATCGCGCGCGGAGAAATCCCCGGCGCGGAACCCGTCGCGGATCTGCGCGACGGTGAGATCGGTGAGATTGGTCATGCCCGTGCTCCGGCGTTCCAGCGGATTCCCGCACGTGCGGGGACGATCGGATGATGCGCCATGGCCATCACTCGATCACCTTGGGCACGGTGAAGAAGCCATGCTCGGCCTGCGGCGCATTGGCGAGCACCTTGTCGCGCACATCGCCATCGGTCACCACATCCTCGCGCAGGCGCAGCGTGTTGGGGATCACGGCGGTCATCGGCTCGATGCCGGCGACGTCCACTTCCTCCAGCTGCTCCACCCAGTGGAGAATGCCATTCAGCTCCGGCACCAGCGCCTCGGCCTCATCCTCGCTGACGGCGAGACGGGCCAGGCTGGCGATCTTCTTGACGGTGGTCAGGTCTACACTCATGGCCGCGCGCTAGCACCGCCCCGGACGCGCATCAAGGCACAGCCTCATTCTCCAGCGGGATCGGCTCGCCCATCGCCTCGTTGCCGATATAGAGCTGGCGCCGCATGACCTCGCGAAACGCCACCTCGCCGGCACGGATCGCCGCCGCAGCGGCCGTGGCCCCCTGCCCGTCCGCCAGATAGACCGCGCTTTCGCGCCAGTCGCCCTTGCCGCGCCGCAGCAGGCGCAGGGTCGGCGTGCAATCCGCGCACGTGGCCGGCGGATCGGCGACGACGATCGCGGTGGAGTCGCCGGGCAGGTAGCGCAGCAGGCACGCGCCCGTCGTCCCGCAGGCGTCGAACTGGATCAGCCGCGCGCGCAAGGCGCTGTCCAGCGGCACGGCGGCCGGCACGATCGTCAGGCGTTCGTCGAGCGGCCTGCCCTGCTCGCCCCCCTGCGCATTGGGCGGCGGAGCATATCGGCTGGCGAGCGCCTGCACGGCCCTGGCATAGCGCCGGATCCGCGCATCGGAGGACCTTTCGGCAAGCTGCCGGATCGCCGCGCGGCCGGGCGGGCCGAACTCGAACCACAGCGCGCGATAGTCGAACATCTCGACCGGCACCTGTCCGCTGGCCAGCCGCTGGAGCTGGTGCGCGGTGGCGATCCGGTCGAAGCTGAGCAACGGCGTGGCGAGCAGCAGCGCGCTGCCCGCGAGCAGGAAGACCAGCCGCAGATTGGCCTGCCGCAGCCGTGCGAACCAGCCGCGCCGGGTGAGGATGGTCACGGCATAGGCCACCGCCACGATGCTGCCGGCGATGATGAAGGTCAGCGCCCACAGCCGCTCGGGGCTGAGGCCGTGCTGCTGGATGCGCAGCGCCGAGGAGAAGGTCGCTATCCCCACCATCGGCACCAGGAACAGCCCGAGCGCGGCGGCGCAGGCGCTCAGCAGCACCGAGCGCGATTCATTGGCGGGCGAATCGTCCACCACGGCATTGGTGAGCAGCAGCGCGATGATGGCGCCGCCCAGCATGATCGGCGTGGTGCCGCCGGTCTCCCACAGCGGGGCAAGTCCCGTCAGCGGCAGCGCGGCCAGGAAGATGAAGATGCCGACCGCCAGCACCGGCGCCAGCACGCGCAGCACCACCATGACGACCCGGCGCACGGCCGCGATGATCTCCGCGCGATCCCGCAACAGCCCGAGCGCGGCGCCAAAGCCGGTGCCGCACAGGGCGGCGACGAACCATGGCTCGCGCAGCAGCCGGCGCAACAGCCCGATCCGCACCAGCGCGAACATCTCGGCCATCAGATGCGCCAGCGCGAAGACGATGCCGGTGAACAGCAGGCTCGCGCCCAGCGCCAGCGCATTGCTCCACAAATGGCCGTGCACATCGGCATAATGGATCGACTCGGGCTTCCATGCGCGCAGCCCGCCCGGCGACCAGCGCGCGGGCCAGCCGGCGGCGCGATCCTGCCCGGCCTGGAACAGGATGAGCAGCGCGCTCGCCGCGACGAACCCGCAGGCCAGCCGCCAGCCCGGATCGCCGGCATATTCCTGCGGCGTGAAGTTCCATAGCACGACGCCGCCCGCCACCAGCGCGCACAGCAGGGCGATGACCAGCGCGCCGACCAGCCGGCCCCGCTCCCAGGCCAGCGCGAAGGCCAGGCCTGCAACGCCGAGGAACACCGCGCCGGAGGTCAGCAGATGCCGCGTCCAGGCCGGCAACGGCTCGGGCACCGCGCCCAGCCGCTCGATAGCGAGGGCGATCAGCCCGCCCAGCAGGGCGATCACCCAGACTCGCAATGGACCATGGCCCGCCTCGTCCGCCGTCTCGTCGATCATGCCGCGCTCCCCCACAACGCCGGCCGGACTAGCATGATGGCGGCCGCCGCGCCACGCCGTCGCGCCAACGGGGCACCGGGCGAGTCGCCGCTCGCTTGCCACCGTGCGCGGCTGCGGGCATGAGCCGTTGATCCATTGCGCAGGAGTGACGCCCGTTTGGCCCGCAAGTTCCTCTATGTCGTTGCCGGCATCATCGTGCTGGCGGTCATTGGCATGATCGCCTTCTCCTTCTTCGGCCCGCGGCTGATGCAGGCCGCGCTCGTGCCTCGGGTGGCCTTCAGCCAGCCCGGCCCGCTGCCCGCCGATTTCTACGCGCGGCGCGAGGCGTGGATCAGCCGGCCGGACGGGCGGCGGGACGATCCCGCGCGCTGGCAGCCGCCCACGCTGCGCGGCGGCACGCAGGCACCGGAGCGGCCGGCCAGCATCTTCTTCATCCATCCGACCAGCGCGTTCGAGGCGAATCGGTGGAACGCGCCCTTCACGGACATCGCGGCCGGCCAGCAGGCCGAGCGCTTCGTGCGCCTGCAGGCGAGCGCCTTCGCCAGCGCCGGCCAGGTCTGGGTGCCGCGCTATCGCCAGGCCGTGTTCGGCGCCTTCCTCACCGAGAAGCCCGAGGCCGCGCAGGCGCTCGCCAGCGCCTATCGCGACGTGGCGGCGGCGTTCGACGCCTTCCTCGCCGCCAATCCGGACGGGCCAGTCATCCTCGCCGCGCACAGCCAGGGCACGCGGCACCTGCTCACGCTGCTGCAGGCCCATCGCGACGACCCGGCCCTGCGCGGGCGCATCGTGGCGGTCTACGCGGTCGGCTGGCCGATCTCGGCCGCGCATGATCTGCCCGCGCTCGGCCTGCCCGCCTGCACCGGGCCGGACCAGACCGGGTGCGTGCTCGGCTGGCAGAGCTTCGCGCAACCGGCCGACTCCGCCGGGATCGAGACCGTGTTCGATGACCAGCCTGCTCTCGACGGCGCCTCGCGCAAGGGTGAGCCGATGCTCTGCATCAATCCGATGAACGGCGGCGTAGCGCCCGATGCACCGGCCGACCTCAATCTGGGCATGCTGATGGGCGATGGCGGCGCGGCGACGACCCAGCTCCTGCCGCCCGGCGGCGCCGGCGCGCGCTGCGGCGGGCGCGGCCTGCTGCTGCTCGACCGGGCGCCGGCGCTGGGCAGCGCGGTGCTGCCGGGCAACAACTACCATGTCTATGACTATGCCCTGTTCTGGGCGAACATCCGCGCCGATGCGCTCCACAGGGTCCGGGCATGGCGACCGGCGGATTGATCACGCTCGACCGGACCGCCTTCGCGCAGGCCCTGCCGCAGGGCGGGCGGCTGCTCGGGCTCGATCTGGGCACGCAGACGATCGGCCTCGCGCTGTGCGACGCCGGCTGGAGCATCGCCAGCCCGGCGCACACCCACAGGCGCGGCAAGTTCGGCGCGGACAAGGCCGTGCTGGCGGACTTCGTCGCGAAACAATCCGTGCGCGGCCTCGTCATCGGCCTGCCCCTCAACATGGACGGCAGCGAGAGCCCGCGCAGCCAGGCCGCCCGCGCCTTCGCTCGCAACATCGCCGTGCTGGAGCTGCCGATCCTGCTATGGGACGAGCGCTGGTCCACCATCGCGGCCGAGCGCGCCATGATCGCGCAGGACATGAGCCGTGCCAAGCGCGCCGAAAAGATCGACGCCCACGCAGCTGCGCTGATCCTGCAAGCGGCGATCGACGGCCTGAGCTATGCCTGATGGTGCAGTGCGCATCGGTCCATTAGCGCTCCTGACATGACGGACTGGATACCCGCCCTGCTCGCGCTCGCCGCGATCAACCTTGCGGCCTTCGCGGCCTTCGGGATCGACAAGGCCCGCGCGCGGCGGGGCGAGCGCCGCATCCCCGAGCGCACGCTCCTGTTGCTCGCCGCGATCGGCGGCACGCCCGGCGCCTATGCCGGCCGCCGCCTGTTCCGCCACAAGACGCGCAAGACGACCTTCTCCCGTCCGCTGCACCTCATCGCCCTCGCCCAGATCGGCTTTCTCGCCTGGTTCGCAACACGCCCTTGAGTCTCGCCGTGCGCCTCTCTAACGAGGCGTTTTAATGACAAATCCCTTCATCCCCGAGACGGGCCTCATCGGCCGGGAGAATTTCCCGCACCGTCATCTCGTCGGCATCGCCGGGCTCGCCCCGCACGAAATCCGCTTCCTGCTGGGCGAGGCGGAGCAATGGGCCTTCCTCAACCGCGCCGACAGCCGCAAGCATGACGACCGGCTGGCCGGCCTCACCCAGATGAACGCCTTCTTCGAGAACAGCACGCGCACGCTCCTCTCCTTCGAGGTCGCCGGCAAGCGACTCGGCGCGGACGTGGTGAACATGCATGCCGCCCAGTCGAGCGTGAAGAAGGGCGAGACGCTGATCGACACCGCCGTCACGCTCAATTCGATGCGCGCGGACGTGATGGTGATCCGCCATATGAGCTCTGGCGCGGTGCAGCTCATCGCCGACAAGGTGGACTGCCCCGTGCTCAATGCCGGCGACGGCCGCCACGAGCACCCGACCCAGGCCCTGCTCGACGCGCTCACCATCCGCCGCCGCAAAGGTGGGTTCGAGGGGCTGATCGTCACCATCTGCGGCGACATATTGCACAGCCGCGTCGCCCGCTCGAACATGCTCTGCCTCACCGCGCTCGGCTGCCAGGTGCGCGTCTGCGCGCCGGTCACGCTGATGCCGCCGGCCATCGAGCGCTACCGCGTGACGCCCTTCACCGATTTCGATGCCGCGCTGGAGGGCGCCGATGTCGTCATGATGCTGCGGCTCCAGAATGAGCGGATGGACGGCGGCTTCATCCCCTCCGCGCGGGAGTTCCACATGCTCTACGGCCTGACGCCCGAGCGCCTCAAGCGCGCCAGGGCGGACGCCACCGTCATGCATCCCGGCCCGATGAACCGGGGCGTGGAGATTTTGAGCAGCGTCGCCGACGATCCGGTCCGCTCCGCCATCACCGAGCAGGTCGAGATGGGCGTCGCCGTGCGCATGGCCTGCCTGGATGTCCTCACCCGGCGCGACAGGGGAATCGAAGGATGGGCATGATCGCGATCACCGGCGGCCGGCTGTGCGATCCGGCAGCCGATGGCCTGAGCAGCGGCACCGTGCTGGTCGAGGGCGAGCGGATCAAGGCGGTCGGCGTGGTGGACATCCCGGCCGATGCCGAGCGGATCGACGCGCGCAACATGCTGGTAGCGCCCGGCATCATCGATATCGGCGTGTTCAAGACCGACAAGCCGGCCTTCCACTTCTCCGGCATCACCCGCGCGGCGCTGATGCCCGATCAGTCGCCGGTGCTCGATGAGCCAGGCCTGATCCAGCATGCCGGGCGTGCGGGCAAGCCGGACTTCTGGGTGCATCCGCTCGGCGCCGCGACGCGCGGACTGGCCGGGCGCGACCTCGCCGAAATGGCGATGATGAAATCCGCCGGCGCCCGCGCCATCGCCACCGGGCGGCAATGGATCGCCGATTCGGGCGTGATGCTGCGCGTGCTGCGCTATGCCGCCGCGCTGGACCTGGCGGTCATCAGCCATGCCGAGGATGGCGGGCTCGCCGCCAGCGCCGTCGCCACCGATGGCGAGACCGCGACGCGCCTCGGCCTTGCCAGCGCGCCGGCCTGCGCGGAAGCGATCGCCATCGCGCGGGACGTCGCGCTGGCGCGAGAGGCCGGCGCGCGGCTGCACATCAAGCAGGTCACCACTGCCGCCGGTTTCGATCTGGTGCGTGCGGCCAAGGCGGAAGGGCTCGCGATCACGTGCGGCACCACGCCTTCCTACCTTTTCCTCAATGATTCGGCGGTGAGCGATTTCCGCACCTTCGCGCGGCTCTCCCCGCCGCTGCGCAGCGAGGACGACCGGCGCGCCGCGATCCGCGCGGTGGCGGACGGCACGGTGGATATCCTCTGCTCGAGCCACGATCCGCGCGGGCCGGAAGACAAGCGCCTGCCCTTCGCCGATGCCGCGCCGGGCGTCGCGGGCGCCGAGACGCTGCTGCCGCTCGGGCTCAACCTGGTGCGGGATGGACATATCGGCGAGACGCGGCTGATGGCCCTGCTCGCCGCGAACCCCGCGCGCCTGCTCGATCTGGACGCGGGCCGGCTCGAACCGGGCGCCCCGGCCGATCTCATCCTGATCGACCCGGACACGCCCTGGATCGTCGATTCGGCGAAGATGGCCGCCGCCGCCGGCAACACGCCGTTCGACAAGCTGCCCGTGCAGGGCCGCGCGCGCCTGCTGATGAAAGGCGGCGTCATCCGCTGAGAAACGATGCGGCGGCGCGCGACCTGCGCGCCTCTGACCGCGGCCGCGCCGGGCTTCAGCGCCCCGCGAATTGCCCGCCAGCGCCGGCGACACCGCGCGCGACGATCTGTTCGCCGCCACGCGCCTCGGCCCGGGCCATGCGCGTGCTCTGGGTATCGTCGAGGCGCACGAAGCAGGCCTGGCCGCTGGCCTGGAGCGAGCGGCACATGGCCTGCGCCGCGCCGCGATCGCCAAAGCCGCGCACGGCGAGGCGATAATAGTCGCGCCCATCACGCGAGAAGCGGCTGTGGACCTCGTTGAATTCACCCAGGCCGTGATTGGTGCGGCTGATCCGCGCCCATTTCTCCCGCGCGACGGATTCGCTGTCGAACGCGCCAAGCTGCACGACCCAGTCGCTCGCATCGGCATCGGCGACCGGCGCCACGCGCGGCGCGATGCGGCTCAGCGCGGATCGCGCGACCATGGCTTCGGGCGTGTTGGTGCGCTGGAAGGACGCACGCAATGCCTCGCGCATCGGCTCGGCGGGCGCGTGGAGGATGGGCGCCGCGCTTTCATCCACTGCGGCCAGCGCGGTCGCGACGACCATCGTGTCCGTCGGCGCGGGCGGGGGCGTGAGCGCCGCGATCCGCTCCTCGCTCGACACCGGCGCCGCGTCCGGCGCGGGATCGACCGCCGCGAACTCGACCGGCGCGGCCGCCGGATTCAGCGCCAGCCGGGTCGGCACGCCGTCATCGTCGCCACGCGGCGCGATGCCGACCATCGCCACGACCCGCTGTTCGAGCGAGCCGCTGGCCACGACCTGCGACCATTGCGCCATGCGCTGTTCCGCGTCGCGCGCGGCGAGATCCTGCCCGGCCATCAGCCGCGCCTGCCCCCAGGCGCCACCCAGCGCGAGGGCATAAGCGAGATTCTGGCGGGTCTGCGCCGTCGCCCCGGGCTGCTTGACGGCTTCCAGCAGGGCGCGCACGCCCTCGCGCGGATTGCCGGCCATCGCCATGGCCAGGCCATAGTCGGCCGCCGGCAGGTCCTGGATATGCGAGACGAGCAGGTCGCGCGCCGCCGCCGAATCGCCCAGGCCGGTTTCGGCGAGCGCGAGGCTGATGATCGTGCGCACGTCGCGATTGCCGAGCGCCATGGCATCCGAAAAGGCCTGCCGCGCCGATATATAGCGGCCATTGCCCAGATAGGCGCGGCCGAGCAGTGCGCGATAGGCCGGCTCGCCGGGCGCGGCGGCGACGAGCGTTTCCGCCTCGAACAGCGCGCGCGCGAAGTCCTTGTCGGCCAGCATCCGCTCGATGCGCGGCGCGCGCGAGGCCGCGTCGCCCGCCGTCAGCGCGGGCCGCCGATCCATCCGCGCGCCACTGCACCCGACCATCGAGGAGCCGAGGATGACGGCCGAGGCCAGCAAGGTGGAGAATGTCCGCTTCCGCATCGTCATGATCCCCAATTCATGTTCGCTCGATCGGGCGCGCGATCGGGGCCTGGTCGGCCTCGATCTGCTCCGCCAATGTCCTGATCTGCTCGTTCCGGGCGAAAATCTCGTCCAGCGCCTCCACCAGCAATTGCTGGGCCGAGCGCTTCGACACAGCGCTGAACAGGCGCAGGCGCAGATGCCGGGCGCTGTCCAGCCGCAGCGTGAACGCCGCCTTGGGCCGGGCGCCGGTGAGCGTCGCCGCGCGCGGCTTGCGCGTGCGGGCGGGCGTGTCGATCGCGGTCTGGCGAATCCGGTCGGCCAGCGCGCTCAATTCGTCGAGGATATGCGTATGCGCGGGCGCCTCCCGCGTCACCGGCGGCTCCGCCACCATCTCGGGCGCGGGCGCCTGGACCGCTTCCTCGCCCTCGTCCGCGCCCATGTCGTTCCAGCCCAGATCATCATTGACCGGATCGGACGTGCCGAGATTGACCAGCGGCGAGCGGCGCATGGCGGGACGCGCCCCGCCGCGCCGGGCCAGCAGGCCGGCCGTGAGGGATGCCATCGGACGCGGCTCGGACACCGTCTTTTCTGCCCCGCTCATCAGTTCACCACCCTTCTGCCAAAGCTGCCGGTCTGTCGCGGCGTCATCACCGGATGGCCGGTCGAGAACACGGTGCGGCGGAAATTGCGCTCGAGCCGGTCGGCGATATAGGTCCACAGCGCCTCGATCTCCTTGGCCGAGCGGCCCTCGGCGGCGAAGTCCATCACCGTGCGCCCGTCGATCATCGAGGATGCGAAATCGGTGCGGTGGTGGACCGTCACCGGCGCCACCGTGCCATGCTGGGAAAGCGCGATCGCCGCCTCGGACGTGATCCGGGCCTTGGGCGTCGCGCCGTTCACCACGAAGATCAGCGGCTTGCCGGCGCGCTCGCACAGATCGACCGTGGCGCCCACGGCGCGCAGATCGTGCGGGCTCGGCCGGGTCGGCACCACGATGAGTTCGGCCACGCCGATCACGCTCTGGATCGCCATGGTGATGGCCGGCGGCGTGTCGATGACCGCCAGCTTGAAGCCCTGTTGGCGCAGCGTCTCCAGATCGGCCGCCAGCCGCGCGACGGTGGTCTGCGCGAAGGCGGGGAATTCATCGGTGCGCTCGTTCCACCAGTCGGCGAGCGACCCCTGCGGATCGATGTCGATGAGCACCACCGGACCGGCCCCGGCGCGCTGCGCCTGGACTGCCAGATGGCCCGAAAGCGTGGTCTTGCCGGAGCCACCCTTCTGCGACGCGAGCGCCAATATCCGCACCTGTTTCCCCCGGTCGATGGTCCTTGCAACACCGGAAAATCACATGAACCGCCCTAAGATTCGGTTAAATGGTTTCGCGGGGACGCATGCCGGGCGGACCATGGCAATCGATAACGCCCGATTAACCACATCCGGCTATGCCTCTGGGCATATCAGGAGCCTGCCGGGGAGAAGACGGACATGAACCCGATCGCGAGACCGATCGTCATCGCAGCCATGGCCACGGGCCTGCTGCTGGCCGCCGGCGCGGCGCGCGCCGATGTGAAAGCCGGCGTCGATGCGTGGAACCAGGGCGATTATGACCGCGCCATCGCGACATGGCGCCCGCTCGCCATCGGCGGGGACGCGGATGCGCAGTTCAACCTGGGGCAGGCCTACAAGCTCGGCCGGGGCGTGCCGGTGGACATAGCCGTCGCGCTCGAATGGTTCCGCCGCGCGGCGGACCAGAATCACGAGAAGGCGCGCGACAATTATGGCCTGCTGCTGTTCCAGCAGGGCCGGCAGGAGGACGCCATCCCCTATATCCGCGCGTCCGCCGAGCGTGGCGAGCCGCGCGCCCAATATGTCTATGCGACCGCCCTGTTCAACGGCGACCTCGCCCCGCGCGACTGGCCGCGCGCCTATGCGCTGATGACACGCGCATCGCAGGCCGGCCTTGCACAGGCGACGACGAGCCTTGCACAGATGGACAGCTTCATACCGGAAGCCGAGCGCGCCCAGGGCCTCGCGCTCGCCACGGCCATGGCGAACGGACAGACCCCCGCCCCGGCCCCCGCCGCCGCGCCGGATCGCGTCGCACCGCCGCCGGCGCCCGTCCGCGCGCCCGTGGTCGCCGCGGCGCCGCCGGTCGCCCCGCCCGATCTCGCGCCGCCGCCTCGGCCGCCGGTCAGCATCGATGCCCGCCCTGCCCGGCCGGCCACGCCCGCGCCCCGGCCGGCCGGCGCCATCGCGCCCACGCCGGGCGGCCGCTGGCGCGTGCAGCTCGGCGCCTTCGGTGAGACTGGTCGCGCGCAGGCGCTCTGGCGCTCGCTGAGCGGGCGGGTGAGCGGCCTCTCGGCCTTCCAGCCCGTCTATGTCACGGGCGGCGGCCTCACCCGGCTCCAGGCCGGCTCGCTGGCCAGCGCCGCCGAGGCCCAGCGCCTGTGCGCGCAGATCAGCCGCGCGGGCACGCCCTGCATCGTCAAGGCGCCCTGAGCCGGCGCGGCGTCGTCAGGATGTGATCCAGTCGCGGCGGGGGATGCCCAGCGCATGAAGCAGCACGCTGAGATCGCCGCGCTCGATCGCCGCATCGGCCGCCGCCCGCGTCCGGGGCTTGGCGTGATAGGCCACGCCCAGCCCCGCCGCCTCGATCATCGGAATGTCATTGGCGCCGTCGCCGATGGCGATGGACCGCGCTGGCGCGATGCCGAGCGCGTCGATCGCGCCGAGCAGTTCCGCCCGCTTGCGCGCGGCGTCGACGATCGGCGTGCCGACCGTGCCGGCCAGCCGGCCATCCGCGACATGGAGGATATTGGCGATCTGCGTCTCGAAGCCGATCGCCTCGCCGACCGGCCCGGCGAACGGCACGAAGCCGCCCGAGACCAGAATCGTCCGCGCGCCCCGCGCCCGCAGCGTGCGCACCAGCGCGATCGCGCCGGGCATGATCGTCACCCGCTCGGCCCGGCACTGTTCGATCGCGGCTTCATCCAGCCCCTTGAGCAACGCCACGCGGCCGGCCAGCGCCTGCGCGAAATCCAGCTCACCACGCATCGCCCGCTCGGTCACATCGGCGACCTGCGCCTTGATGCCGGCATAGTCGGCCAGCTCGTCGATGCACTCGACGGTAATCATGGTCGAATCCATGTCCGCCACGAACAGCGCGCAATCCCGGTTGGCGCGCGCCAGCACGAAGAGGTCGGCCGGAGGCGCCAGCGCCTCCAGCGCCGCGCGCGCGGCGGCGCGATCGCCGGCGAACGGCAGGTCCGCCGCTTCGCCCGGCTCGATCCAGGCCGGCGCGCCGACATCCAGGCCGGCTTGCGCCAGCGCATCGCGCGCCGCATCGACCACCCCCTGCCCAAGTCCGTCATGGGCCACTAAGGTCGCGATCATGTCCCGCTCACCTGCCATGCCTGATCCCGATCTCCCGTCCACAGCGCCCGGCCCCGATCGGCCGGCGGTCGCGCTTATTGCCGGGCCGACCGCCAGCGGCAAGAGCGCAGTGGCGCTTCGGCTCGCGCAAGCCACCGGCGGCATCATCGTCAATGCCGATGCCAGCCAGGTCTATGCCGATCTTTCCATATTGAGCGCCCGCCCGCCCGCCGATGATCTGGCGCAGGCGCCCCATCGCCTGTTCGGCCATGTCGACGGGGCGGAGGATTATTCCGCCGTCCGCTGGGCGCGGGAAGCGCGCGCGCAGATCGACGACGCCCATGCCCAGGGCCGCCTGCCGATCCTCGTCGGCGGCACCGGCCTTTATTTCGACACGCTGCTGCACGGCATCGCGCCCGTGCCGGACATCGACCCGGCGATTCGCGCGGCGGTGCGCGCCATGCCAGTGGCCCAGAGCTACGGCTTGCTGGCCCGGGAAGACCCCGAGGCCGCCCAGCGCCTGCGCCCCACCGACACGACGCGCGTGGCCCGCGCGCTGGAGGTGGTGCGCTCGACCGGCCGTCCGCTCGGCCAGTGGCAGGCCCGGCGCGAGGGCGGCATATCGGGCGCGATGAGCGTCCATGCCGCGGTCGTCATGCTGCCGCGCGCGCAACTGGCCGAGCGCGCCGCGCTGCGCCTGCAGACCATGCTCGCGCAGGGCGCGCTGGACGAAGTGGCAGCGCTCACCGCCCGCCGGCTCCCGCCCGATCGCCCCGTGCTGCGCGCGCTCGGCGTGGCCGAACTGGCGGCCGTGCTGGCCGGCACCATGACCATCGAGGCCGCGCAGGCCACGATCCTCGCCGTCACCCGCGCCTATCAGAAGCGGCAGACGACCTGGGCGCGCAATCGCCAGCGGGACTGGCCCAAGCTGGCGCCCGACGCGATCGACGGCCTCGGCGCGCTCGCCATGCTCGTGAAAAATGAGAATATGATATGACGTCCGAACATCATCATACGTAATTAAAATACATTCATTTCGTTTGACATGTCATTTTATGATGCCTAGAGGCACCAGCCTTGCCAGCGCCGAAGCAATGGACCATGGCCCGGCGCAACAATTTCAGGAGTTTTCTCGTGGCCGAAAAGAGCGGCGCCAACATTCTGGTTCAATGCCTGATCGATCTCGGGGTCGATACGGTGTTCGGTTATCCGGGCGGCGCGGTGCTGCCCATCTACGACACCATCTTCGAGCACCCGACGATCAAGCATGTCCTCGTGCGCCATGAGCAGGCCGCCGCGCACGCCGCGGAAGGCTATGCCCGCTCGACCGGCAAGCCCGGCGTCGTGCTCGTCACCTCCGGGCCGGGCGCGACCAACGCCATCACCGGCATCACCGACGCGCTGATGGATTCGATCCCGATCGTGGTCATCACCGGCCAGGTCGCCACGCACCTCATCGGCACGGACGCCTTCCAGGAAGCCGATACGGTCGGCCTCACCCGCCACTGCACCAAGCATAATTATCTGGTGAAGGACCCGGGCGATCTGGCCCGCACGGTGCATGAGGCGTTCCATATCGCTACGTCGGGCCGTCCCGGGCCGGTGGTCATCGACATTCCCAAGGACGTGCAGGTCGCCACGGCGGTCTATGAGAAGCCGACGGTCAACATCCACCGCAGCTACCGGCCGCAGGTGGAGCCGGACCAGACCGCCATCGACCAGACCGTCGAGCTCATCATGACCTCGGAGCGGCCGATCCTCTACACCGGCGGCGGCATCATCAATTCCGGCCCGGGCGCCGCGCAGTCGCTGCGCGCGCTGGCCGAGCTGATGGGCGCGCCCGTCACCTCCACGCTGATGGGCCTGGGCGCCTTCCCCGCCTCCTCGCCGCACTGGCTGGGGATGCTGGGCATGCACGGCACCTATGAGGCCAATTGGGCGATGAACAAGGCGGACCTGATCCTCTGCCTCGGCGCGCGCTTCGACGATCGCGTGACCGGCCGGCTCGATGCCTTCGCGCCGGACAGCAAGAAAGTGCATGTCGACATCGACCGCAGCTCGATCAACAAGGTCGTGCCGGTGGACATCCCCGTGGTCGCCGATTGCGGCCGCGCGATCGAGGCGATCATCGCCGGCCTCAAGGCGCGCGGCTACAAGCAGCCGGACCTTTCGGAATGGTGGGCCCGCATCGAGGGCTGGCGGGCGCGCAAGAGCCTGGACTATGCCGAGAGCGGCAGCGAGATCATGCCCCAGCGCGCCATCGCCGAGCTGTTCAAGGCGACGCGCGGGCGGGACACCATCATCACCACGGAAGTCGGCCAGCACCAGATGTGGGCGGCCCAGCATTTCCATTTCGATGCGCCCAACAAATGGCTGACCTCCGGCGGGCTGGGCACGATGGGCTATGGCTTCCCGGCTGCGATCGGCGCGCAGCTCGGCAATCCCGATGCGCTGGTGATCGACATTGCCGGCGACGCATCGATCCAGATGAATATCCAGGAGCTGGGCACGGTCATCCAGTATGGGCTGCCGGTGAAGATCTTCATCCTCAACAACGAGTATATGGGCATGGTCCGCCAGTGGCAGGAACTCACCTATGAGAGCCGTTACTCGCACAGCTATTCGGACAGCCTGCCCGATTTCGTGAAGCTGGCCGAGGCCTATGGCGCGCGCGGCATCCGCATCGAGACGCTGGACGAGCTGGCGCCCGGCATCGCGGAGATGATCGCCACGCCCGGCCCGGTCGTCGTCGATTGCCGCGTGGTCAAGCTCTCCAACTGCTTCCCGATGATCCCGTCGGGCGCGGCGCATACCGACATGCTGCTCGATCCCAGCCAGGTATCGGGCACCATGGATGACGAGGCCAAGGCACTGGTCTGATGAGCGCCCCCGTTCGCTTCCGCGTTCATGTCAGCGAGCCGTTCGATTTCGAGCGGGAGAATGACAGCGCCGACATGTTCGGCACGACCGCGGACCATGCGAACGGTGAGAATGACGAGTGGATGATCGACTTGGAAGGCTGGTTCAGGTTCAACGACCATGATTATGACATGATCCTGATCGGCCCGCGCTATGTGAACGAGCATCTCTCAAGGGTGTTCGACGCGCTGCTCGGCATCCCGGTGCGCATCGCGCACCGCACGCCCGAGGGATGGCATTTCGCCATGACGGGCATGCTCTCGCTGGCGCCGCTGCCCAACGGCAACGACGACGATCTTGACGATACCGGATTTGACGAGGACCCGAATTGATGCACATCCGCCAGGAAGACAGCGAACGGCACGTGCTGTCCGTCACTGTCGACAATGAAGCCGGCACCCTTGCGCGCATTGCGGGCCTGTTCTCCGCGCGCGGCTACAATATCGAGAGCCTGACCGTGGCCGATGTGAGCGCGGATCATGCCGTCAGCCGCATCACCGTGGTGACCAACGGGCCGCCGCGCGTGATCGACCAGATCATCGCCCAGCTCGACCGGCTGGTGCCGGTGCACAGCGTGGTGGACCTGACCGAGATCGGCCCGTTCGTCGAGCGCGAGCTGGCGCTGGTCAAGGTCTCCGGCACGGGCGAGCATCGCATCGAGGCGCTGCGCCTGGCCGATGTGTTCCGTGCCAAGGTGGTCGATACGACGCTGGAGAGCTTCGTGTTCGAGATCACCGGGCCCACGGCCAAGGTCGATACGTTCGTCGGGCTGATGCGCGAGCTCGGCCTCGTCGAGGTGGGCCGCACCGGCGTCGTCGGCATGCTGCGCGGCACCGCGGCCTGAATTCACGCGCCGTCAAATCAGTCGTCACCCTGAACTTGTTTCAGGGTCCATTTCGCGGCTGGGACCCGGCGCTAAATCGCAAGATGGATGCTGAAACAAGTTCAGCATGACGGTTTGGACAGAGAAGGACCTGTGGAATGCGTGTTTATTATGATCGCGATGCCGATATCGGCCTCATCAAGGGCAAGAAGGTCGCTATCCTGGGCTATGGCAGCCAGGGCCATGCCCATGCGCAGAACCTGCGCGACAGCGGCGTGGCGGAGGTCGCGATCGCCCTGCGCCCCGGCTCGGCCAGCGGCAAGAAGGCGGAGGCCGCCGGCTTCAAGGTGATGGCCAATGCCGATGCGGCGAAGTGGGCGGACGTGCTCATGATCCTGGCGCCCGACGAGCATCAGGCGGCGATCTACGAGAATGACATCAAGGGCAATCTGCGCCCCGGCGCCGCGCTCGCCTTCGCGCATGGCCTCAACGTCCATTTCGGCCTCATCGAGCCACCGGCGGATATCGACGTCATCATGATCGCGCCCAAGGGCCCCGGCCACACGGTGCGCAGCGAATATAAGCGCGGCGGCGGCGTGCCCTGCCTCATCGCCGTCCACCAGGACGCGACCGGCAATGCGCACGACATCGCCCTCTCCTACGCCAGCGGCGTGGGCGGCGGCCGCTCGGGCATCATCGAGACGAACTTCAAGGAAGAGTGCGAGACCGACCTGTTCGGCGAGCAGGCCGTGCTGTGCGGCGGCATCACCCACCTCATCCAGGCCGGCTTCGAGACGCTGGTCGAGGCGGGCTATGCGCCGGAAATGGCCTATTTCGAGTGCCTGCACGAGACCAAGCTGATCGTCGACCTGCTCTATGAGGGCGGCATCGCCAACATGCGCTACTCGATCTCCAACACCGCCGAATATGGCGACATCACCACCGGCCCGCGCATCATCACCGATGAGACCAAGGCGGAGATGAAGCGTGTGCTCGCCGACATCCAGTCGGGCCGGTTCGTGAAGGACTTCGTGCTCGACAATCGCGCCGGCCAGCCGGAGCTGAAGGCCAGCCGCAAGGCCGCCGCCGCGCACCCGATCGAGAAGACCGGCGCCCAGCTCCGCGCGATGATGCCGTGGATCGGCGCCAACAAGCTGGTGGACCAGGACAAGAACTGATCCCCCACCACAGGACTGACGAAGGCGGCGCGGCGGACCCTGGTCCCCGCGCCGTTTTCATCTGATGCCCTTCGCCAGCGTCGCGAGCTGGAGCCATGGCGCCATGTCCCAATAGCCGCGCGCCGCGCCGGAGGGTGAGGGCAGCACGAACAGCCGCGTCCGCCCGATCGTCTCGCCCTGCTCGCCCAGCGCGATCCGGCCCGTGGGCCGCCCGAGGAATGCGCTCGCGCCCGTCTTGCTGGTGAAGGCCAGCAGGCGCGGGCCGGCCGCCGCGATCTTCTCGCGCAATCCCGCCACGTCGAAGGCATCGCCGGGCAATTGCGCATCATTGCCGAAATGGCGCTTGGCGAGATCGGTCAGGCCGATCCCATGGTCCAGCAGGCGCGGATAATCTTCCGGCGCGAACTGCTCCGGCGTCAGGCCCGCGGCGTGCAGCGCTTTCCAGAACAGATTGTTCGGATGGGCATAATAGGCCCGCGCCTGTGCCGAGCGGCGCCCCAGCGCGGTGCCGCAGAACACCAGCTTCAGGCCCGGCGCCAGCAAGTCCGGCACGGCATGGCTGTCCGGCAGGAGGCCGTAGCGCGGCAGGTCGGGCATCGACGAAGTCCTCGGTGCGGCAGGTGATCGGGTTCGCATCATGGCATCCGATATAATGTGCGCCCGCGCGGGCGCCTATGCTGGCGCCGCTCCGGGGCCTGCCGTCGATCGCGCCCCCTGCCCCTGCGCGCCAGACCGGTTTCGCTTGCATCCATCCCGCCGCCGATGCACGCGCGGCGGGTGGCTGCCGATCATATTCTCATCCCCATCCATGATTTCTCCGCCGGCGGCACGGAGCTCATCGCCTTCCGCCTCGCGCGCGCATGGATCGCGGCCGGGCGCCGGGTGACGATCCTCGCCGGGGCCGCCGATGGTCCGCTGCGGCCCCGCGTGCCGGCCGGCGTGGCGGTCCATATCCTGTCGCCGGAGCGCCCGCGCTCGGCCTTCTCGCGCCTGCGTCTGGGCGCGCATATGGCGGCCGACGCGGCTCGCCTGTCGCCGGACGCGATCTTCATCCCCGGCAATTTCCACTTCATGCTCGCCCGGGGCCTGCGCGCGGCGCTGCCCCATGCCGCCATCGTGGCCAAGGCGAGCAATCCGGTCTGGTCGGACGATCGCACGCCGCTGCCTGTCGCCCGCGCGCTGGTCGGCGCCGTCACGCGCGGCATCGATCGCGTCGTCGCCATGGCGCCCGCGCTCGTGCCCGAGGTCGCGCGCGTCGTGGGCGCGGACAAGGTGGTCGTGATCGACGATCCCTTCCTGGACGAGGATGTGCGCGTCGCCGCCCGGCCCCGCACGGTCGCGCCGCACGCGCCGCTCGCTCTCCTGACCGTCGCGCGGCTCGAACCGCAGAAGGACCCGGCCCTGACGCTCGCCCTCGTCGCCGCCCTGCGCGCGCGCGGGCAGGCCGCGCGGCTCGTGCTGCTCGGCGGCGGCCCCATGCGGGCACGGATCGAGCGCGACATCGCTCGCCTCGATCTCGCCGACCATGTCGATCTCGCCGGCTATGTCGCTGATCCCGCGCCGTTCTACGCGCAGGCGGACATGCTGCTCATGACGTCCCGCTTCGAGGGCGTGCCGGCCGTCATCGGCGAGGCGCTGGCCCATGGCCTGCCCTTCGTCGCGACCGATTGCTCGCCCTGGCTCACCGCGCTCGCCGCCGATCACCCCGCGCTCGGCACCGTCGACGCCGATCGCGATCCGGCGACACTGGCCGATGCGATCGCCAGCCGCGCGCGCATGCCATGGCCGTCCGCCGCCGAGATCGAGGCCGGCATCGGCCGCCATCGCATCGGCGCCGCCGCCCGTGCCTATCTCGACCTGTTCGACAGGCTCGCCGCGCGCTGACCGCCGGCGTGCGTTCGTCCGCCTGTTCCGGGATGACAGATGGAACCTGTGCGCTATGGTTGCGCCTCCCCGCCCCCGCTGGGCAGAGTCGACCAGGAGACACAGTCATGCGCCTCATTCACGCCGCCCTTCCCGCCCTGCTGCTCACCGGGGCCGCCGGCATCCTCATCGCCCAGGCCCCCGTGGCGACGCCCGGCAAGCCGGACGCGAGCGCCGTCACCGCCGGCAGCTACACCGTCGATCCGGGCCATACGCTGGTCGAGTGGACTGTCGATCATTTCGGCTTCTCGCCCTATTTCGGCCTGTTCGGCGATGCCACCGGCACGCTGGAGCTGGATCCGGCCAATCTCGCGGCGGCCAAGGTGGATGTGACCATCCCCGTATCCAAGGTCGTCACCGCCAGCGCCGGGCTCACCGCCCATCTGCTCAAGCCCGCGGCCGAAGGCGGCAATGCCGATTTCTTCGGAGCCAATCCCGCCGATGCGCGCTTCGTCTCGACCAGCGTCGTGGCGAATGGCGAGACCGCGACGATCACCGGCGACCTGACGCTCAACGGCGTCACCAAGCCGGTCACGCTCGAAGCCAAATTCTATGGCGCGGGCAAGGCGCCGGCGATGATGGGCGGCAAGGAGAATGTCGGCTTCACCGCCACCGGCACGATCAAGCGCAGCGCGTTCAATGTCGGCTATGGCATTCCCATGGTCAGCGACGACGTGCAGCTGAAGATCGCCGTCGCCTTCCAGAAATAAGGCTCAGCGGGCGTCCGGCGTTTCCACGGCCGGGCGCCCGCAGCCGATCGCCGCGAGATAATCGCGGCGCTGCTGGACGAATTCGCTGCCCGGGAAATGCGGTGGAATGGGCTGCACGCCCAGCGTCCAGAACTGCGCGCGGTCCATGATCGCCACGCGCCGGCTCGCACAGAGCGCATCGAGTTGCTGCAGGTCCAGCATCTGCAGGGCCAGCACGGCGGGGCGCTTCAGCCGCCCTTCGTCGAACCGCACCAGATCGGTCATGTAATAGCCGCCGCGCAGGTCCACGAGCACGGCATCGGCATCGCTGGCGCGGATCGCCGCCATGGTGCGGGCATAGCCGCGCACATAGCGCTCCGTATCGACGAGCAGCCACGCACCGTTGAGAAGGCTGACGAGAGCCCCGGCCGCCACCAGCGGCATGGCCCGGCGCTGGCCCCGGGGCACCGCCGCGCGCCAGCCCAGCCCGGCCAGCAGGCATAGCGCGCCGATCTGGCCGTGCATGTAGCGGAAGCCCCAGCCATAGCCCTGATAGAGCGCCAGCCCCATGCCGGCGAGCACGCCGAGCAGGAGCGGCACGGTGATCGGCACCGCGCGCCACAGCCCCCGCCAGCGCACGCCCAGCAGGGCAAGGCCGGCGAGCGGAATCAGCAACGGGTTGTTCCAGCTGATGAGCCGGGCATTGTTGAGCAGCGGCTGCCAGTCGTCCAGCCGGCCGAACAGGCTGGCCAGCTTGTCCAGGATGCCGTTGGTGCGGGTCACGTCGCTGGGCGGCGGCGCGCCGACCAGATCGATCAGCAGCATCGGCCAGAGCCGCGCCCACACGACCATCATCGCCAGCGCCACCAGGATATGGAACAGCGCCGCGCGCCACCGCCGGTTCGCCGCCATCCACAGGATGAATGGGCCGATGAACAGCAGCGGGAAATGCCATTGATGCAGGCCCGCCGCGAGCAGCGCGACCAGCCCCGCCAGCCCGTGGCCGATGCGGCCGCCGCGCAGCACCAGCGCCAGCCAGACCATGTTGAAGGCGAAATGGCTGGTCATCGCATAGGGCGTCATGGCCGTGGCGACGAGCTGGGTGGAGGTGAGCGCCATCAGCATCGTCACCAGCACCGCGTCGCGCCGCGCCGGCATGAGCCTGCGCGCGACATGCCAGAGCGCGACGAGGCCGACGCCCAGCGTCACCGGCGCGGCCAGATCGCCGTCGCCGAGCCGGATGAACAGCGCCCTGATCGCGGCATGCACGGGCAGGTAGATCGCCGTCCAGAAATCATCCGCGCCATAGGGGCTGTAGAATTCCGGCATCATCGCCCGCTGGAACCGCGCCCATTCCGGCGGGATCGGCCAGCCCACCCGGCCATCGGCCAGATAGGCCCCGGCCAGTTCGACCATCACTTCATCGCGCGAGGGGCTGTAATGATGGAACACCAGCCCGCGCCCCAGCCACGCCACCAGCACGACGAGCAGGATACCGATCGCGAGCGGCCAGCGCAGGTCCGTGGCGCGCGACGTTGCGGCGTCCATCGCCTCGGGCCGGCGCAGATACCAGGCCCACAGGCCCAGCGCGGCAAGCGCGAGGGCCTGCGCATCGAGCAGCCACATATCCTGACGGGCGAAGAAATATTGCGCGAGCGCCAGCCATTGCCGGCCCGCGATCAGCCAGGCCCATGTGCCCCAGGAGAGCGCCAGCACGCACGCCGCCCCCAGCATGAGGGCGATCGCCAGCGCGCCGGGCCGCCGTCCCCCCGCCTCAGACGATGGGGACATTGCCGTCCCGCGTCAGGTCCGCCCGCACGAACAGGCCGTCCAGCTCCACGAGCAGCGGAAAATGCCCCTTGTTGTTGGCGAACATGGCGTTGGGCACATAGCCGGCCTCGGCCAGCAGCGCGATCATCGCCCGATAGTCGGTCGCGCCTTCGTAGAGCGGCCGCACGGCCAGTTCGGTCTGCACGGCGGTCAGGCCCGTCAGCGCGGTGCCGGCGCCGCGCACCACCGCCGCGTCATGGCCCTGCGTGTCCATCTTCAGAAGGATCGCGCGCGCGCTTTTCGCGCCGTCCAGATCGGGCAGCAGGCCGTCCAGCCGGCGACAGGCGACGGGCACGCTCTTCGCCACCCGGTTGCGCTCGGCGAAAATCTGCTCGAGGCCGTCCTCCGGGGCGTTGAGCGAGCTGAACTGATCCGCCACCATGATGTTGAACTGCGCCTCGCCGTCCCGGTCGGTCAGCGCGAGGTTATGGACCTGCCAATGCGGGTCCGTCCGCGCCTTGCCGGCCAGTAGGGCGAATACGTCCGGATTGGGCTCGAAGGAGATGATCGTGCCGGCAAAGCCGACGTCGCGCCGCAGCATCATGGCATATTGGCCCGCATTGGCGCCCACATCGAGCACGCAATCGATGCCGAAATGGCCGATGAGCCGCCGCAGCGCGACGATCTCGCCATATTGATGCTGCCGGCCCGCCAGGCCGAGCCGCACGGCCAGCCAGCGATCGCGCAGCTCGCGCCGATAGCGTGTCGCCCGGCTCATGCGCCCGCCTGCCGCGTGTGGAAGCGTGCGATCGCCGCCGCATATGCCGCCTCGGTCTGCTGCGCCGCCCGGTCCCAGCCGCTTTGCGCCGCGCCATAGGCCATGGCGGCCTGCCCCGCGATCGCGCGCCGCCCGGCATCGCCGATCAGATCGCGCAGGCGTGCGGTCAGCGCCGCCGCATCCCCCGCCGGAAAGCGCGCCGCCACATCATCGGGCAGCGCGCCGAACATGCCTGCGTCACTCGTCACCATCGGCGCGCCATAGCGCAGCGCGGAGAGGAAGGCACCGCTCGAATCGATCGCGCGATAGGGGAAGACCAGAATGTCCGCCGCGCGCAGATGCGCGTCCAGCCGCTGCTCGGAAAGGAAGGCGAGATCGGTGACGAGCCGATCGCCAAAGCCCCCCCGCCGGATCGCGCCGAGCAGCACCTCCACGGGCATGAACGCCTTGCCGGCGATGGCCAGCTCGAACGCCAGCCCCTCGCGCCACAGCGTCAGGCAGGCCTGCACCAGCAGGTCCAGCCCCTTATAGGGCCGGATCGTGCCGAAGAAGAGGATGCGCGGCACCGCCGGCCGGGGCACCGCCGCCAGATCATCCGCGCCGGCCGCCATGAGCTGCATGGGCGGATGCGGCACGATGTGGATCAGCCCCGGATCGATGCCTTGCGCGATCAATGCGTCGCGCGTCGGCTCGCCATGGACGATCAGCGCATCGAAGCGCGGCAGCAGCGCGGCATAGCCCTTCGCCTGCGCGGCCGCCGTCCTGTCGCCATGATAGGGCCGGGCATTGTGGACGGTGTGGACCAGCGCGCTCCGCCCGGCGAGACGGTTGAGCAGCCAGCCATCCGCCATGGCGAAGGGCAGCCACTGGCTGTGGACGACATCCCCGGCGAAGGCGCGCAGCCCGCCGACGCGCGTATCCAGCGCATAGTCGGCCGCCTTGGCCGCCTGCCCCAGCCTGCCCTCGCCCAGCAGAGGCCGCAGCCGCTCGCCCAGGCGAAAGAAGCGCGCGGCGTAGTGATAGCCCTGCGGCGCCAGCGCATCGGTCTCCCGCAACGGGCGGCCGAGCAGCGTCACCTCATGCCCCTGCGCACCCAGCGCCGCGCACAGGCCGTCATCATAGCGGCCGGTGAACAGCGAGGGATCGAGCATGGCGATCTTCATGAGGCAATCTCCGGAGCGAGCCGCCCGAGCATCCGTCCATGGACGAGCCCCAGCGACACATGCACGAGCGCATAGACGGCAATGAACGCCAGCGACACCGTCCAGTCGATCGGGACGTGCAGCGCCGCCGCGACCGGCACGCTCGCGAGGCTGCCGACCAGGAACAGGAAGGACGGCCCGACCAGCGCGCCGAAGCGGCCAAGGCCATTCTGCAGATAGACCGACACGCAGGTCGGCCAGAGCCCGAGCAACAGCAGCGCGATCATGGCGAGTTCGGTCATCGTCGGCACCATATGCCCGTCGAAGATCAGCTGCGCGAGCGGCCGGCCCAGCAGCAGCACGCCCAGCGCCGCCGCCAGCGCGACGCCCAGCGTCAGCAGGCTCGCGCGTTTCAGCCCGGCCCTGAAGCGCAGGCCCTCGCCGCCGAACCATGCCCGCGTCAGGCCGGGCAGCACGGTCTCGATGAGCGCGCGGATCACGGCCGAGAGCGCCCGCGACATCTTGAACGCGAAGTCGAACAGCAGCAGCGGCCGGGGATCGAGCGTCGCCGCCGCGATGGTGAAATAAGGCGCGTTATAGGCCGCCACGTCGAACAGGGTCAGCGCACCGGTGCGGCCGAAATCCGCGAGATAATGCGCGCGCACATGCGAGGCGCCACGGCGCCAGGCCAGCCAGTCGCCGCCCCGCATGGCAAGGCTGCGATGGATCGTGGCGAGCCCCATCCAGAGCAGCAGGCCGGCGAAGACCAGTTGCGCCAGCACCGCGTCGAGGATCGGCAGGCCCACAAGCGCGGCGAGCAGCAGCGCGATGCCGGCGGCGCGACGCAGGAAGTCCAGCCCCTCCCACCACAGATTATGGTCGAGCGCGGCCAGCGCCCGCCGCGCCAGCACCGCGATCAGGTTGATCGCGCTGGCGCCGTAGAAGGCGATGAACAGCGCCGGATAGCGGGTCTGGATGAGCCCGCCGGCGATGGCGGCGGCGATCAGCAGCGCGCCGGCCAGCACGATCGCGCCCAGCAGCCAGAGCAGCGCGGTGATCTCCTCCGCGCGGAAACCGCCCTCGCCCGCCACCCGATCGCGCCGCAACCGGCTGTAGACGATCGCGGAGAGCCCCAGTTCGGCCGAGACGGTGAAGTTGGCGAAAGCGACGAGCAGCAGGAAGCTGCGAAACTCCTCCAGCGGCAGCAGCCGCACGAACACGAAGGTGACGACGAAGCCCCAGGCCATCGCCAGCGCGACATTGGCGAGCTTGACCAGCGCCAGCAGCCCGGCGGAGCGCTGCTCCAGCCGCCCGGCGAGCCCGACGAGGCCGGCCATCATCCCCCGCATATCCTCATGCCGGCCGGCGGGCCCGGAACAGCGTGTCGGCGAGCGCCATGCGCCGCACATCCTCGACGGGCAGCATCGCGGCATCCATCATGCTCACGCAGAAGCCCGCCGCGGCGATCCGCTCGGCGAAATCCGGGCCATATTGGCGCACATGGTCCCATTGGCCGAAGCGCCGCTCGCGCTCGCGCGGCGAGAGATCGGCCGGGCCGTCCACGCTCGGCAAATCCCACAGCGGCACCAGCAGCCATGCCTCGCCCCCCGGCCGGAGCGCGCGCAGCATGTTGCGCAGCACGGCGCCGTCATCGGGCACATGCTCCATCACATGGCTGGCATAGATGCGGTCGAAGCGCGCGACATCGTCCATCGCCATCAGGTCGAGCTTCCGCATGCCGGGCACGTCGTAGCGATCCGGATCGATATCGGCCGGCACATAATCGCGCGCGCCGGTGCGCAGGCGCTGCACGAGACTGCCCTCATTGGGCGCGCAATGCAGGATGGCGCCGCCGGTCGGCAGGCCGATGAGACCCGCGTCGAGCAATGCGTGCATCAGCCGCTCACGGGGGGAGGCGCCGCAGGCGGGGCAGCCCCATTCGGCTTCCGCGCCATAGCGGAAGAAGCCGGCCACGTCGCTGTGGCAGGCCGGGCAGTGCCGCGTGCGCGCCGCGCCCAGCGCCGATCGCGTGGCGAGCAGCGCGCGCGAGGCATGTTTCCCGGCGGCCTTGAGGATGCGTTGGGTGGTTATCATTGCACCAGCCTATACAATGTGCAGCGGGATTCGATAGCGGCCGCGTTCAGCCCGCGTCGCGCGATTTGGCGGGCGACCAGAGCGTGAACGTGTGCCCGCGCATGGCAAGCAGCACGCCCTTGAGCGTCGCGACATAGGCCAGCAGCAGGTCCACCAGCGCGGCCAGCGGCCCGCGCCGCATCTGGATGCCGAGCAGCATCAGCAGCAGCCCGCCAGCGCCCAGCGCCACCGCGGCGATGGGCGTGATCCGCCAGGCCAGCGCCAGCGCCGCCACCGCGCCCAGCCCGATCCACAGCGCGCCGAACCAGCGGATGATCTTGCGCGAGGCATATTTGAACCGGTCCAGCGCCGCCATGCCCCGCAGGCCCGGCCGCAAATGGCGGTGCGTGTGCCAGCTGCGCGCGGCGATGCGCACCTTGCGGCGATATTCATCCTCGCGCCGCGTCACCATCATCTCGCGCGCGATGACGTCCTTTGCCTTGATGAGCCGCCGGCCGGCGAAGACGACAGCCATCGAGACGGTGAGATCGTCGAGCACGCTGTCGGGAAAATCGGGATAGAGCGCCCGCCGGATCGAGAAGATCGACCCGTCCGCGCCCATCACATTGCCGGTGCGCGATTCGCGGTCCTTCAGCACCTCCTCGATCCGCCAGTAGAGCCCGCCGACCGCCGCCGATGCACTGCCCTGCGTGCCGCCATAGCGCAGCGAGCCGAGCACCCCGCCGACCGCCGGATCGGCATAACAGGGCAGCAGCCGGTCGATGGCGTCCGCGTCCAGCAGCACATTGGCGTCGGTGAAGACGAGTATGTCGCCGCGCGCCATGGCGGCGAGCGTCTTCATGCCATGCGCCTTGCCGCTGCGCCCCGGCCCGCGCACCAGCCTCAGCAAGTCGCCCGCCCGCGCCAGCAGATCGCCGGTGCCATCGCCCGAACCGTCATCGAAGGCGAGGATCTCCATGCCGGGATGGCGCGCCGCGAGCATGCGCAGATTGGCGATCTTGTCCGGCAGCGAGGCGGCTTCATTATAGGCGCAGAACAGCAGCGAGACGCTCGGCGGAGGCGCGGCCGCGTCCACGGCGACCGGCCTCGCCGGCAGCAATCGCAGGATCAGCGGATAGAAGAGGAACGGCCAGAGCAGCAGGACCGCGCACACAGCGATCACCGCGATCAGCAGCGCGTCGATCCAGCAATTCACCATCCCGCCCCTTTAGATCGCCCGTTAAACCGCCCGTTAAACCGCCCGTTAAACCGCATTATCATGCGCCAGCACGCCCAGCGTCGCGACGATGATCCGCAGGTCGCGCCAGATCGACCAGTTGGTCACATATTCGAGATCGGATTGCAGCCGGTTGATGAGGTCCTCATGCCGGTCGGTGGGCCCACGATGGCCGCGCACCTGCGCCAGGCCGGTCATGCCCGGCTTGATGCAATGGCGCGCCCAGTAGCGATCGTCGACATCCCAGTAGAGCGTGTCGGCGGCCTTGGCGGCGGGCGCATGCGGGCGCGGCCCGACGACGCTCATCTCGCCCTTCAGCACGTTGAAGAGCTGCGGCAGTTCATCGATGCTGGTCCTGCGCAGCCAGCCGCCCACGCGAGTCACGCGCGGATCGTCCCGCTCGGTGAGCTTCTCGGCCGTCAGGTCGCTTTGCGCCGCGTGCATGGTGCGGAATTTGAGGATCATGAAGGATCGCCCATCCTTGCCGATCCGCTGCTGGCGGAAGAAGATCGGCCCCGGCCCGGAGAGGCGCACGGCGATGGCCGCGCCGATCAGCACGGGCGAAAGCGCGATGGTGGCCGGCACGCAGATCGCCAGATCGAGCAGGCGCTTGACCAGCCGGTCGCGGAACAGCATCGGCCCGCCCGCCACCACGATCGTGGGATGATCGTCGAACGCGCTGACCTTGGCGGGGACGAAGCGCCGCATCTGCGGCACCAGTATCTCGCCCTTGGCGGAGAGCGCGGTGAGCGCCATGCGCCAGTCGTCGATCCGCTCGGCCGGGCAGGCGACGACCACGCGCTCGGCGCCGCCCACGCCCTCGGCCAGCCGCTGCGCCATGGCCGCGTCCCGCTGGGAGGGATCGACGCCGATGGCCGCCGCGTCGATGCGCCAGGCCTCGCGCGGCGTCTCGATCTCGATGCCGTCGACCAGCAGCACCGTGATGTGCGGCACCTCGCCGACCAGCGCGATGGCGATCCGCTCGATCAGCAGCCGCGCCACGCACAGGCCCACCGTCGAGAGGCCCAGCCCGACGAGGAAAGTGAGGCGCGAGAGCTGGTCGGCGATCTTGCCCAGATAGACGATGATGAGCATCAGCGCGGTCGCCTGGACGAGGCTCCACACCGCCTTCACCGCGCTCGCCCGGCGATTGCCGATCATGCGGATGCCATAGACGCCGCCGGGAATCGCGATCAGCGCATAGACCGGCGCGATCATGGCGAACATGACGAGGCCATGCGGCTTGCCCGGCTCGCCGCCGAGCGATCCCAGCACCAGCATATTGGCCAACGCAAAAGCCAGCCCCAGCACCGCAATGTCGATGAGGATGCTCAATATGTAGAGGCGCAGGCGCGCTGCTTCCTTGGAAGGCGCCGGTTTCGCGGTCATGCCCGCGCGCTATGCGCGGTCGCACGGCAGGTCAATGGCGTTGTTGAGGCCGCGCGCCCTGCCCCTTGAAACAGCCGCGCCCGCAATTATCTCGATCTCGTCCGGTCGCCGCTTTCGGGGCCGGATGATGCACCGGACGCCAATCATGGGTCCGGCATCGCTGTTCAAAACGCTCAACCATGAGGATTTGATGATGCGTGGCTTTGATCTCACCCCCTATCGCCGCTCCACTGTCGGCTTCGACCGCCTGTTCGACCTGATCGAGAACAGCGCGCGCCTGCAGTCCACGGACAATTATCCGCCCTTCAACATCGAGCGCCTGGACGAGGACCGCTACCGCGTGACACTCGCCGTCGCCGGCTTCAAGGCGGAGGAAATCGACATCACCGCCCAGCAGAATCTGTTGCAGATCGTCGGTCGCAAGGCCGAGGTCACGGACGATGACCGCAGCAAATATCTGCATCTGGGCATCGCCAACCGCAGCTTCGAGCGCCGGTTCGAGCTGGCCGATTTCGTGCGCGTCGACAATGCCGGCCTGTCCGACGGCCTGCTGAGCGTGGAACTGGTCCGCGAGATCCCGGACGCGATGAAGCCGCGCAAGATCGCCATCAACGGCAAGGGCGCCGTGGTCGACATGGCCGCGAGCGACAAGAACGCCGCCTGAGCCTTTTTCGAGCTCTCGATCCAGAGAGTGGGGCGTCCGGGAGACCGGGCGCCCTTTTTCGTCATGGTCTCGCCAGTGTCCGGCCCGATCCTGGGCGGGGTTCGCCCGACCGGATCAGACCAGCCGGCTCTGCTTCACGGCGGCCGCGATGAAGCTGGCGAACAGCGGATGCGGATCGAACGGCTTGGATTTCAGCTCCGGGTGGAACTGCACGCCGATGAACCAGGGATGGTCCGGCCGCTCGACGATCTCCGGCA
>Ga0182735_1000294_pt1 | contig 46029 bp, 43 predicted proteins | sample eDN5th30CKraftMG_FD_128524 | JGI IMG/M metagenome (GOLD analysis project Ga0182735, IMG submission 128524) | Enriched Miracle-Growth compost microbial communities from Emeryville, California, USA - eDNA 5th pass 30_C Kraft MG (version 2) (version 2) ...
AGCACGGCAAGGATCCGCAGGTGCGCAAGCTGGCCGAGGAGGTCATCGAGGCCCAGAGCGCCGAGATCGCGCAGATGCAGGAATGGCTGAAGGCGCAGGACAAGGCGGAATAGCCGCGGTTCCGGCCCGGTCGGCGGTGGGGGCTGACTGCCCCCACGCCCCCGTGGGTATTTTCGAAACAGTGAAGGCGGGGGGCTGCGCGGTCGCGCCCGGTCAGGCCTTGAGCGCCGCCCGGACCGCAACGATCCGGGTCGCGGCCTGGGCGGCCTCGCGGCCCTTCTTCACGAAATGCTCGCGGAAGATGGCGGTGTGATGCTCGGTTTCCTGGTAGTGATGCGGGGTCAGCGACACCGAAAGCACCGGGACGCCGCTGTCCATGCCGGCGCGCATCAGCCCGTCGACCACCGCCTGGGCGACGAAATCGTGGCGGTAGATGCCGCCGTCGACGACGAAGGCGGCCGCCGCCACCGCCGCATAGCGGCCCGAGGCGGCAAGATCGCGCGCCAGCAGCGGCATTTCGAAAGCGCCGGGAACGTCGAAGACGTCGACCTGATCGCGGGGAATGAGTTCGAGGAAACCGTCGAGCGCGCGGTCGACGATATCGGCGTGCCAGCCGGCTTTGACGAAGGCATAGCGGGTGTGTGTCATCGGGATCACCTTTCTCGTAACGGACACGTCACCCAAGGCGATCACGGCCAAGCCGACGGCGCTGCCGCACGGATGGCACGTTCTCTTTCATCCGGACTGTACCGTCGGCCCAGGCATCGCACCTGATCTGCACCTTCCTCGCGGAACGCGCTCGCGGGCTCGCGGATTGGCCGCATACCGCCGGTGGGGAATTTCACCCCGCCCTGAGAACGGGGCGAAAGTAAGCGTGCACGGTCTTTCCCGCAAGGGCAAAAAGCGGCTAGCGCGACAGGAAGGCGGCCACCTGGCCGGAGCGGAGCATCGAGTTGGTGACGCCGCCGAAGAACAGCCGGCGCAGCCATGAATGGCTGTAGGCGCCGAGGACGAGCAGGTCCGCCCCGGTTTCGGCAAGTCGGCCCTGGATGACGTCCTCGATGGCTTTGCCCTGAGATTTCTGGTTGGAAACGCTGACATTGATGCCATGGCGGGCCAAGGCGGCGGCGATTTCGATGCTCGTGGTGTCGGTGGTTTCCTCCTCGAGCATGTCCGGCGGGTCGATGACCAGGATTTCGGTCTTCTCTGCCTCGGCCATGAACGGCAGCGCGTCGAAAGCCGCGCGGGCGGCCTCCCTCGTGCCGTTCCAGGCAAGCACGATGTTCCTGAAATGGCTGATGATCGGCCCCGAATGCGGCACCACCAGCACCGGCCGGCCCGAATCATAGACCAGCGAGCCGATATCGGCCTTGCCGTCGCCGTCGGTTTCGTGGTGCGCCGCCACGATCAGGTCGGCGGCGCGGGCCGTGGCAATGCCGGTGAGCGCGCTGTCGCCCGACAGGCTTTCGAGGCTGCGCCAGTCGGTGGACAGGCCGGAGTTTTCGAGGGCCTTCTGGAAGGCCGCGTGCAGCCGGTCGGAGCGCTCCTTGTTCATCGTCGCCGACACCTGCAGGAATTCGGTGTCGGGAAAGCCCGTGGCGGAGGTGTAGGGGATCGGCAGCGCCTCGGCATGGACGCCCACGAGGTGGCTTTCGTGGCGTTTCGCCAGTTCGGTGGCGCAGGCAAGCGCGCGCTCGATGTCCTGCTCGCTCTGGAGAATGGTAACGATGGTCTTGAAACGCATGGGATACCCCTCCCTGCCCGGACACGCTTCCGGCTGACAGAATAAACGCCGGGCCACCGTTTCGGTTCCGGTCGTGGCCGGACGGGGTGCGTTGTCAGCCGGCCTCGGCGAAGCCCGCCACCATCGCCTCGACGGCGGCGCGTCCGGCATCGAGTGCCTCCTGGGTCCTGGCCCGCACCACCAGTTCGGTCCAGAACTTGCCGTCGCCATATTTCGGATAGGAGCCGATGATGGTGTCGGGATGCGCCTTCTGGATTTCGGCCAGCGGCCCGCCGATCAGGCCTTCGCCGAACGGGCAGGGGACCATCGCCGACAGCATCCTGGTGCCCGTCTTCAGCGTCGGCACGACGCTGTCGAGCATGGCCTGGAAGATCGACGGCACGCCGGCCATCACATGCACATTGCCGATGCGGAAGCCCGGCGCCACCGAAATGGGGTTGTCGATGTGCTCGGCGCAGCGCGGCATGCGCGCCATGCGCTTGCGTGCCTCGGTGAATTCGAGGTCGCGCCTGGCGTAGCTCTCCTCCAGCATGGCGTAGGCCTTCGCGTCGTATTCACACGGCACGCCAAAAGCCTTTGCGATCGAATCTGCGGTGATGTCGTCATGCGTCGGGCCGATGCCGCCGGTGGTGAAGACGTAGGTGTAGCGGGCGCGCAGCGCATTCACGGCAGCGACGATCTCGTCCTCCTCGTCGGGGACGATGCGCACTTCCTTCAGGTCGATGCCGATCGCCGTCATGATGTCGGCAAGATGGCCGATGTTCTTGTCCTTGGTGCGCCCGGACAGGATTTCGTCGCCGATGACGAGCATGGCGGCGCTGACGATCTCGGTCATGAAGGCACTCCGGCTGGACAATGGCAGAGCCATACTCCCGCACCGCAAAGCGGGCAATGGTTCCGGTATTGTGAACGAACTGTGCTCCAATATGCCGCTTTCGATGAACGGCCTGATCGCTAGATAGGTGGTGACGGCGCGCTGCGCCGACCGATTTGCACATCGAGACGATCAAGGAGATGAAAATGGCGAAGGTGTTGGTACTTTATTATTCGAGCTTCGGGCACATGGAGCAGATGGCCAAGGCCGCAGCCGAGGGTGCCCGCGAAGCCGGCGCCGAGGTGACGATCAAGCGTGTCCCGGAACTGGTGCCGGAGGCGGTGGCCAAGGCGTCCCACTACAAGCTCGACCAGCAGGCCGAGATCGCGACGCCGGCCGAACTTGAGAGCTACGATGCCATCATCATCGGTTCCGCCACCCGCTACGGCGCGGTCGCCTCGCAGATGAAGAATTTCCTCGACCAGACGGGTCCGCTGTGGGCGCGCGGCGCGCTGCTCAACAAGGTCGGCTCGGTCATGGTGTCGACGGCCACCCAGCACGGCGGCGCGGAGCTGGCGCTGCTTTCCACGCAGGCCGCGTTGCAGCACCACGGCATGATCATCGTGCCGCTGTCCTATGCCTATCAGGGCCAGTTCGGCAACGACGTGGTGCGCGGCGGCGCGCCCTATGGCATGACCACGACCGCCGACGGCGATGGTTCGCGCCAGCCTTCGGCGCAGGAACTGGAAGGCGCGCACTTCCAGGGCAAGCGCGTGGCCGAAATCGCCGCGAAACTGCACGGCTGATTTTCCACGGATAGTAGCGAAAGGGCGGCCCGCGGCCGCCCTTCTTGTTTCAGGCGCTCGCCAGCGCGGCGCGGATTTTCTCGGCGTTGGCGGCCAGCACTTCCGGCTTTTCCATGGCGCCCGTATGCGGCTTCAGCGGCACGCCCTCGAAGCGCGGCAGGACGTGGACATGCAGGTGGTAGACGCTCTGGCCGGCGGCCGGCTCGTTGAACTGCTGGATGGTGACGCCGTCGGCCGAAAACGCCTTCTTGACCGCCACCGCGATCTTCTGGACCACCGCAAACAACGCGCCGAAGGTCGCCGGGTCGGCGTCGAGCAGGTTGCGCGACGGCGCTTTCGGCACCACGAGCGTGTGGCCTTCGCCCTGCGGCATCACATCCATGAACGCCACTACGGCATTGTCTTCATAGACTTTCTGGCACGGGATTTCGCCGCGCAGGATCTTGGCGAAAATGTTGTCGGTGTCGTAGCTCATCATTGTCCTTTCCAGGCGATCCGGCGCATCATCGCCCTGCCGGCAGCGGCGAATCAAGAGGCGCCTTCATGTTTTGGAACTATCTCTACCTGGTGATCGCCGTGCTGTTCGAGGTGATCGCGACCACCGCGCTGAAAGAGACGGAGGGCTTCACCCGGCTGATACCGTCGCTGGTGGTCGTCGTCGGCTACGCGCTTGCCTTCTATTTCCTGTCGCTGCCCCTGCGCGCGCTGCCCATTGGAATCGTCTACGCCCTGTGGAGCGCCGCCGGCATCGTCCTCATCACCGCCATAGGCTGGATCTGGTTCCGCCAGACGCTCGACCTGCCGGCGGTCGTCGGCATGGGCTTTATCCTGGCCGGCGTCGTCATCATCAATCTGTTTTCGAGGACGCTGGCTCATTGAGCGCCGAGTCGCCCTTGCGGAAGGGCGTGTGGTCCCCGAGATATTCGCCCATCCGCTCGACTTCGCGGCGCTCGCGCACGAGGTAGTCGGCGATGGCCCGGCGCAGGCCGGGATGCGCGATATAGTGCGCCGAATGGGTGGTGACCGGGCGATAGCCGCGCGCCAGCTTGTGCTCGCCCTGCGCGCCGGCCTCGACGACCTTCAGCCCGCGCTCGATGGCGAAGTCGATGGCCTGATGGTAGCAGACCTCGAAATGCAGGAAGGGGTGGTCCTCGATGCAGCCCCAGTTGCGGCCGAACAGCGTCTGCGAGCCGATGAAGTTGATCGCGCCGGCGATGTAGCGGCCGTTTCGCTTCGCCATCACCAGCAGGATGTCGTCGGCCATGCGCTCGCCGACCAGCGAGAAGAATTCCCGGTTGAGATAGGGCCGGCCCCATTTGCGGCCGCCCGTGTCCATGTAGAAGGCGAAAAAGTCGTCCCACGCGCTTTCGGTAATGGCCTTGCCGGTCAGCCGGTCGATGGAAATGCCGTCCGCCAGCGCCTCGCGCCGCTCCTTCTTCAACGCCTTGCGCTTGCGCGAGGCGAGGGTGGCGAGGAAGTCGTCGTAGCTTGAAAAGCCCTCGTTGAAGAAATGAAACTGCTGGTCGGTGCGATGCAGGAAACCGGCCGATTCCAGGCCCGGCACGTCGTCTTCCGGCAGGAAGGTGACGTGCGCGGACGAGACGCCGAGCTTGTCCGTGACGAGTTTCAGCCCGGCGGCGAGCCCCGCCTTCACCGCGCCCGCGTCTTCGCCCTTCGCCACCAGCAGGCGCGGGCCGGCGGCCGGCGTGAACGGGATCGAGCATTGCAGCTTGGGATAGTAGCTGCCGCCGGCGCGCTCGAACGCGTCGGCCCAGCCATGGTCGAACACATACTCGCCCTGACTGTGCGATTTGACATAGCAGGGCGCGGCCCCGAGCAAGCGGCCGTCCGGCGCTTCCAGCCGCAGGTGGTGGCCCTGCCACCCGGTCGCCCGCACGGCGCAGCCGGAGTCTTCCAGGGAGGTCAGAAAGGCGAAGGAAAGGAACGGGTTATAGTCGGTTTCTAAAGCCGCAGGCGTGGTTCCGCCGAGGCTCTCCCACTCCTGTTCGGTGAAGGCGCCGATGCCGGTGGCGATGCGCACCGCGTACTGTGCCTGTGTTCCGCTCCCGCCTGCGCCACCCTGATCCATGGGGCTTACTTAAGGTACGAGGTGACCGGTGCAAGGCCACCTTTGGTGTCAGGCAAGGCGCGTGGCAGCATCGGGTTCGAAGCCTTCGAACGTCATCTGGTCGGCATAGCGGAACGTCAGGTCCACCGCCGGCTGGTCGAGGACCGTCCAGGTGATGACCGGCATCTTCAGCCTTTCGCGCACGAAGCTGACGAAGGGGTTGGGCAGGTCGCCGGCGGCGTAAGAGGTGAAGGCGATGTCGTGGGCGAGCATGGAGAAATGCGCCTCGATCAGCGCATTATCGCGGCCATAGGCGGTGAGGCCGCCGGGAATGCCGGGCGCGTATTTTGCGAAATCGCGGATCAGCCAGTGATCGAACGACATGATCGCCGCCTTGCCCTGGTAGCGCGTCAGCTGCTTGCCGACGCGCTCGACCAGTCCGGCATCCCGGCCGGGCGTTCCCTTGACCTCGACGACGACCGGCACGCGCCCGCCGATGCGCGCCAGCACTTCCTCCAGCGTCGGCACGTGGTCTTCGGTGCCGCCGATGCGCATCGCGCCGAGTTCGGCTGCCGTGCGCTGCCACACGAAGCTGTCCTCGCCGGTCAGACGCTTGAGGTCGTCGTCATGGATGACGACCGGCACGCCATCGGACGATAGATGCGCATCGCACTCGATGGCATAGTCGTGCTCGATGGCAGCATCGAACGCCGACAGCGTGTTTTCCCACCGCGTCCTGTTCTTGTCGTGGAAGCCGCGGTGGGCGATGGGCCGGGCGATCAGCCAGGAAAGGTCGGTCATGGAGGGCTCGCTTACTCGACTTCGAAGATCGACTCGACCTCGACCGCCGCGTTCAGCGGCAGCGACGCCATGCCGACCGCGACGCGCGCATGCTTGCCGCGCTCGCCCAGCACCTCGGCGAACAGGTCGGAGGCGCCATTGCCGACCAGGTGCTGCTCGGTGAAATCAGGCGAGGAGGCCACATAGACGTTGATCTTGACCAGCCGGCGGATCTTTTCGAGCTCGCCGAGCGCGGCCTTGGCCTGCGCCAGCACGTTGATCGCGCAGTACTTCGCGGCTTCCTTGCCGGTCGCGGTGTCGAGGTCGCGGCCGAGCAGCCCGGTGAAGGCGAGCTTGCCGTCCTTCATCGGCAACTGGCCGGACGGGAACAGGAGGTTGCCGCTGCGCACGTAAGGCACGTAGTTGGCGGCGGGTGCTGCGGCCACCGGAAGCGTGATGCCGAGATTGCTCAACCGCTTTTCGATTGTTTCGCTCATTTTATTTCCCTATTGCTGAATGGTGACGAAAGGTTGGGGCGAAAGTGCTATTTTTGCCTCGCTTCCGCCACGACTTTTTTCTAGCTGGACCATCTTTCCCCGGCGGCTGCCCCCAGCCGTTCCTGATCGGAGCCTGCCCATGCGCGTCAAGCGCCTAGCATTTTGTGCCGTCCTGGTGTCAAGCACTGCCCTGGCGGCTCCGGCCTTCGCGGTTCCGATCCTTCAGGCGCACCGCGCCGTCTACGACCTGTCGCTGGACAAGGCGTCGGACCGCTCCGGCATCACCGGCATCACCGGCCGCATGGTCTATGAGTTCAACGGCTCGCCCTGCGACGGCTACACGGTGAATTTCCGCTTCGTCACCCAGATCGCCACCGGCGACAGCAGCCGCGTCAGCGACCAGCAGACGACGACCTACGAGGACGCCAAGGGCAAGACCTTCTCCTTCGTCACCAAGTCCTTCATCGACCAGGCGCTGGACAAGGAGGTGAAGGGCACCGCGACGCGCACGGACAAGGGCGTCGTGGTCGATCTCGACAAGCCGGATAAAAAGGTCGTCCAGCTTGCCCCGACCCAGTTTCCGACGCAGCACCTCGAGGAACTGATCGGCAGGGCCGAAAAGGGCGAGCATTTCTACGAAACGAACCTGTTCGATGGCTCCGAGGACGCCGACAGGGTGATGACCACCTCGATCGTCGTCGGCAACAAGGCCGAGGTCGACAAGAACGACCCGGAACTGCCGGCGCTCGCCAAGCTCGGCAAGGACAAGTACTGGCCGGTCGACATCGCCTATTTCGACCTTTCCCAGAAGGAGAGCGGCGAAGAGGTGCCGCAGTACCGCATCAGCTTCAAGCTGCATGAAAACGGGCTGACGCGCGACCTGACGATGGACTACGGCGAGTTCTCCATGACCGGCAAGCTGGTCAACCTGGCGCTGTTCGACAACGCGCCCAAGAAGGCCTGCAACAACAAATAGCGGCGCCATGGCCGTCTATGTCGATGCCGCGATCTGGAAATGGGCTGGCAAGCTATGGTGCCACATGCTGGCCGACGAGGTCGAGGAACTGCACGGTTTCGCCCACAAGCTGGCGATCAAGCGCTCGTCCTACCAGGGGCCGCCGAAGACGTCGGCGCCGCACTACGACATCACCGGGCTGGAGCGGGACCGGGCGGTGCGGCTGGGCGCGGTCGAATGCAGCCGCGAGGAAATCGTCGCGGTGTTTCGCCGGGTACGGGTGAAAAACGGCAAGGTGCCGCAAGGGTAGGGCGATATAAAGCTGTCGCGGCCTGCCTGCGGTGCTAAAGCCATGATCGGTATATTTAAGCGGGAGATTGAACGATGTCGGGTGAGAAGGTTGCGGTCATTACCGCCGGTGGTTCGGGCATGGGAGCGGGTGCGGCGCGAAGGCTCGCGGCCGACGGCTTCAAGGTCGCCATCCTGTCGTCGTCCGGCAAGGGGGAGGCGCTTGCCGCGGAATTGGGCGGGATCGGCGTCACCGGCTCCAACCAGTCGAACGACGACCTGAAGCGGCTGGTCGATCGCGCGGTCGAGACATGGGGCCGCATCGACGTGCTGGTCAACAGCGCCGGCCACGGGCCGCGTGCGCAGATCCTCGAGATCAGCGACGAGGACTGGCACAAGGGCATGGACACCTATTTCATGAACGTGGTGCGCCCGGCGCGGCTGGTGACCCCGCTCATGCAGAAGCAGAAATCCGGCGGCTCGATCATCAACATCTCCACCGCCTGGGCGCTGGAGCCGTCGCCGATGTTCCCGACCTCGGCCGTGTTCCGGGCCGGGCTCGCTTCCTTCACCAAGCTGTTCGCCGACACCTATGCGGCCGACAATATCCGCATGAACAACGTCCTGCCGGGCTGGATCGACAGCCTTCCCGGGACCGAGGAGCGCCGCGAATCGGTGCCGATGCAGCGCTACGGCACGACGGCGGAGGTCGCCGCGACGATCGCCTTCCTGGCGTCGGACGGGGCGGGCTACATCACCGGCCAGAACATCCGCGTCGACGGCGGCCTGATGCGCTCGGTCTGACCGCGGCTTGCGTTTTGTGCGGCGAGCCTTTATAGGCGCGCTCATTCCACACACGGACATTGGTGTCTGCCCGGGAGAAATCCGGCTGAAACCTCCGGTGGCGAACGGAAAATCCCTTCCTTTCGCCTCTTGTCCGTGGAGGCCAACCGGAAAGGAACTTTTTAGATGGCTCTGCCTGAGTACAGCATGCGCCAGCTCTTGGAAGCTGGTGTTCACTTCGGCCACCAGACCCACCGCTGGAACCCGAAGATGGCGCCCTACATCTATGGCGCGCGCAACAACATCCACATCATCGACCTGTCGCAGACGGTTCCGCTGCTCAACCAGGCGCTGCAGCAGGTGTCCGACGTGGTCGCCCGCGGCGGTCGCGTGCTGTTCGTCGGCACCAAGCGCCAGGCGTCGGATATCGTCGCCGATGCGGCGCAGCGTTCGGCGCAGTACTACGTCAATTCCCGCTGGCTCGGCGGCATGCTGACCAACTGGAAGACGATCTCCAACTCAATCCAGCGCCTGCGCAAGCTCGACGAACTGCTCTCCGGCGGCGAGGCCCAGGGCTTCACCAAGAAGGAGCGCCTCAACCTCGACCGCGAGCGGGAGAAGCTGGACAAGGCGCTGGGCGGCATCAAGGACATGGGCTCGACCCCGGACCTGATGTTCGTGATCGACACCAATAAGGAAGCGATCGCCATCCTCGAGGCCAAGCGTCTCGGCATCCCGGTGGTCGCCGTCATCGATTCGAACTGCGATCCGGACAAGGTCGATTTCCCGATCCCCGGCAACGACGACGCGGCGCGCGCCATCCAGCTCTACTGCGACCTGGTCGCCAAGGCCGCCATTGACGGCATCGCCCGCCAGCAGGGCGCGCTCGGCGTCGACGTCGGCGCTGCGGTCGAGGCTCCGGTAGAACCGGCGCTCGACGAGACCCCGGCGGACGAAGCTCCGCAGGCGTAATTGCCAGGGCCGGCCCGGCCTTCGCATTTCCTACACCGTGACGCGCTAAGCGTCCGGCATGGCGCATCACCGAGACTTCGGTGGTGCGCATGCCCGTTTTGAACAAAGAGGCAAAAGATGAGCATTACAGCAGCACAGGTCAAAGAGCTTCGCGACCTGACCGGCGCAGGCATGATGGACTGCAAGGCAGCGCTCGCCGAAACCAACGGCAACATGGAAGAAGCGGTCGACTGGCTGCGCAAGAAGGGCATTTCCAAGGCCGACAAGAAGGCCGGCCGCACCGCTGCCGAAGGCCTGATCGGCGTCGATGCCGGCGTGCGCGAGGCCGCGATCGTCGAGGTCAACTCCGAGACGGACTTCGTCGCCCGCAACGCGGCCTTCCAGGAAATCGTCGGCAACGTCGCCAAGGTGGCGCTGGCCTACGGCGCCACCGAGGCGGTTGCCGCCGCCCAGTATCCGGGTTCGGCCAAGTCGGTCACCGAGACGATCAAGGATGCCGTCGGCACCATCGGCGAAAACCTCGGCTTCCGCCGCTCGGCCAAGCTCAGCGTCGCTAACGGCGCGGTCGCGACCTACGTCCATAACGCCGTTGCCGACAACCTCGGCAAGCTCGGCGTGCTGGTCGCCATCGAGACGACCGGCGATGCGCACAAGGCCGGCGCCTTTGCCCGCCAGGTTGCCATGCACATCGCCGCGATCAACCCGCTGGCGCTGACGACCGACGAACTGGACCCGGCCGCCGTCGAGCGCGAGAAGGCGATCTTCTCCGACCAGGCGCGCGCTTCCGGCAAGCCGGAAGCCATCATCGAGAAGATGGTCGAGGGCCGCCTGCGCAAGTTCTACGAGGAAGTCGTGCTGCTGAAGCAGTCCTTCGTGCTCAACCCCGACGTCACCGTCGAGCAGGCGCTGAAGGAAGCAGAGAAGGAAATCGGCGCTCCGGCGAAGATTACCGCCTATCTGCGATTCGCGCTTGGCGAGGGCATCGAGAAGGAAGAGACCGACTTTGCGGCGGAAGTCGCGGCTACCGTTAAAAAGTAACGGCGCTTCAAGCGCTTCGGCGCTCTTGGTCAACATGAACGGGGAGGGCGCCGCGTGACATCGCGGCGCCCTTCGTGTATCGCAACCAGCGAACGATCAGGACGGGCAGGCGTGGGGCGCTCCCGGCCGTCGACGGCCCGTAACAGCGATGAGAAACCGATGACGTCAAAGCCTCTTTACCGCCGCGTGTTGCTCAAGGCGTCCGGCGAAGCGCTGATGGGCGAGCAGCATTTCGGCATCGACGTTTCCGTGGTCGATCGCATCGCCGGCGACATCGCCGAAGCGCGCGCGCTCGGCGTGGAAGTCGGCGTGGTCATCGGCGGCGGCAACATCTTCCGCGGCGTGGCGGTGGCCTCCAAGGGCGGCGACCGCGTCACCGGCGACCACATGGGCATGCTGGCGACCGTCATCAACTCGCTGGCGCTGCGCACGTCGCTCAACAAGATCGGCGTCGATGCGGTGGTGCTTTCCGCCATCGCCATGCCCGAATTGTGCGAAAGTTTCTCGCAGCGGCAGGCGACCGCCTACATGGACGAGGGCAAAGTGGTGATTTTCGCCGGCGGCACCGGCAATCCGTTCTTTACCACCGATTCGGCGGCGGCATTGCGCGCGGCCGAGATCGGCGCGGACGCCCTGTTCAAGGGCACCCAGGTCGACGGTGTCTATTCGGCTGACCCGAAGAAGGACCCGAGCGCGACCCGCTTCGAGCGCATCACCCATGCCGAGGTCATCAACAAGGGCCTTTCCATCATGGATACGGCCGCGATTGCGCTTGCGCGCGAAAACAACATTCCGATAATCGTCTACTCGATCCACGAGAAGGGCGGCTTCGGTGAAATCCTGAAGGGCGGCGGTCGCTGCACGGTCGTCGCGGACGACTGACGGGACCCGATCAACGATAAAAGCCCGGCAGAGCGGGCCGAGGAGACGAGATGAGCAATTACGACGATCTGAAACGGCGCATGGATGGCGCGATCGCCGCATTCAAGCACGACCTGGCTTCCCTGCGCACCGGACGCGCCTCGAGCAACCTGCTCGACGCTATCCAGGTGCAGGCCTACGGCACGGCGATGCCCATCAACCAGGTGGCCAACGTGTCGGTGCCGGAACCACGCATGATCTCGGTGTCGGTGTGGGACAAGGGCATGGTCAGTGCCGTGGACCGCGCGATCCGCGAATCCAACCTCGGCTTCAATCCGATCGTGGACGGCACGACGCTGCGGATTCCGCTGCCGGAACTCAACGAGCAGCGCCGCAAGGAACTGGTCAAGATTTCCCACAGCTATGCCGAGAATGCCCGTGTCGCCGTCCGCCATGTGCGCCGCGACGGCATGGACGCCCTCAAGAAGGCGGAAAAGGACGGCGATATCAGCGAGGACGATCAGCGCAAGCAGTCCGACCAGGTGCAGAAACTGACGGACGAGACGATCGCCACCATCGACAGCCTGCTCGCCGAAAAAGAAACGGAAATCATGCAGGTCTAGGCGCGAGCCTCGGTTTCAGGCTGGCCCGGAAGCGAAGAGATGGCAACGCCCGCGCATGTCGCGATCATCATGGACGGAAATGGACGCTGGGCCAAGGCGCGGGGCCTGCCGCGTCTGGCCGGCCACCGCGCCGGCGTCGAGGCGTTGCGCAATGCGGTTCGCGCCGCGCCCGAACTCGGCATTTCCTACCTGACCGTCTATGCGTTCTCGTCCGAGAACTGGTCGCGGCCCAAGTCCGAGGTCAGCGACCTCATGGGTCTGCTCAAGATTTTCATCCGCCGCGACCTGGCCGACCTGCACCGCAGCGGCGTGCGCGTGCGCATCATCGGCGACCGCGAGGGCTTGGAGCCGGATATCCGCGCCCTGCTGGAGGAAGCGGAAACGCTGACTGTCGCCAACCGGGCGCTGACGCTGGTCATCGCCTTCAACTACGGCGGCCGCGACGAGATCGCGCGCGCCGCGCGCCGGCTGGCCATGGCCGTGCAGCGCGGCGAGCTCGATGCCGGGGCGATCACCTCCGACCGTTTTGCCGCGGCGCTCGACACCGCCGGGATTCCCGACCCGGAACTGGTGATCCGCACCAGCGGCGAACTGCGTCTGTCGAATTTCCTCCTGTGGCAGGCGGCCTATAGCGAACTGGTGTTCCTGCCGTGCTTCTGGCCCGATTTCAGCCGCGAGCATTTTGTCGAGGCATTGCGTGTTTTTGCCGGGCGCGAGCGGCGCTTCGGCGGCATCGAGCCACAGGAAGCGGTGTCATGAGCAACCTGCAACTGCGCATCGTCTCCGCCATCGTGCTGGCGGCGGTCGTGCTTTCCCTGGCCTTTGTCGGCGACTGGCCGTTCAGGGTGCTCAGCGCGCTGATCGCGGCGGCGGTCTTTTATGAATGGTCGCGCATGGCGCGGCCGGCGCCGGCCTCCGGCCTCGACCTGTTTCCCGAGGCGCTGCTGGCCGCGTTCCTGGTTGCCCTTATTGCAGGGCTGTCGGCGACGATTCTTTTGCCTTTGCTTCTGGCCATGGTCATCGCCACGGGAATCATCGGCATCGCGCGGGGGGCAGGGCAGTGGGATTCGACGGGCCTTGCCTATGCGGGGCTGTCGGGGCTGACGCTGGCCCTGCTGCGCGACAGCGACCATTCCGGCCTCATCGCCATCCTGTTCCTGTTCGCGGTTGTGTGGGCGACCGACATTCTCGCCTATTTCGTCGGCCGCGCCGTCGGCGGGCCGAAGCTGGCCCCGTCGATCTCGCCCGGCAAGACGCAAAGCGGGGCGCTGGGCGGCACGATCGGCGGCGTGGCGGCCGGGCTCCTCGTGGCGATCGCCTTCGGAGCGACGAACCTTGGCACGCTGGCCGTGGCGGCGCTCATCCTGTCCGTCGTTTCGCAGGCGGGCGACCTGTTCGAATCCTGGGTCAAGCGTCGGCACGGCCGCAAGGATTCGGGGGCGCTCATTCCCGGCCATGGCGGCGTCATGGACCGTGTGGACGGGCTTGTCGCGGCGGCACTGGCCATGTACGTGATCGGCGGCATCCTTGCCTCGGTCGATCATCCGGCGCAGGGACTGTTTCCGGTTTGACGGGAATATTGGCCGGAAACCCGGCCGCAAAGGCCATCGATTTGCCCGCTTTGGCTCCGAAGCCACGGGAAGCCGGTACCGCAAGGGCGTCAGGGGCTAGGAATTGAACGAGATTTTGCACGCTCTGGTAAGCCCGCAAGGCATTGTCGTGGGAACGCTGGTGCCTTTCCTGTTCGTGCTGATGGTGGTCGTGTTCGTGCACGAAATGGGCCACTACCTCGTCGGACGGCTGTGCGGCATCGGCGTGCAGGCGTTTTCGGTCGGCTTCGGCCCGGAACTTGTCGGCTTCAACGACCGGCACGGTACCCGCTGGAAGCTGTGCGCCATCCCGCTCGGCGGCTACGTCAAGTTCGTCGGCGACATGAGCGTGACCTCGAGCCAGGTGGATGCGCAGGCGATGGAAGCGCTGAGCGAGGCCGAGCGCAAGATCTCGTTCCACACGCAGCCGGTGTGGAAGCGCGCCGCCACGGTGTTTGCCGGCCCGCTGTTCAATTTCCTTCTGACCATCGTCGTCTTTGCCGTGCTGTTCGTGGCCTATGGCCGCTACGTGTCGGAACCGGTGGTGGCTGAAGTGACCGCCGGCAGCCCCGCCGCGGAGGCAGGCATCCGCCCCGGAGACCGCTTCGTCAGCGTGGATGGCTCGAAGGTGGAGAGCTTTTCGGATGTCCAGCGCCTGGTTTCGGGCCGCGCGGGCGACGCCATCACCTTCGTCCTGCTGCGCGACGGCAAGGACGTCACCGTGACGGCCACGCCGCGGCTGATGGAGCAGGAGGACGCGCTCGGCAACAAGATCAAGGTCGCCATCATCGGCGTCGTCAACAACCAGGAAGCGGGCCAGCCGAGGCTCGTCACCTACGGCCCCGGCGGCGCACTGGTGGCGGCGGTGGAGGAGACCGGGCACATCATCGAGCGCACCGGCCAGTTCCTGACGCGGTTCGCGGTCGGGCGCGAGGACAAGTGTCAGCTGGGCGGGCCGGTCAAGATCGCCGGCATGGCCGGGCAGGCCGCAAAGCTCGGTTTCGAATGGCTGGTGCAGCTGGTGGCGTTGCTCTCGGTCGGTATCGGCATCCTCAACCTGTTGCCGATTCCACCGCTCGACGGCGGCCATCTGGTTTTCTACGCGGCCGAGGCCGTCATGCGGCGCCCGCTATCCGAGCGGGTGATGGAAGCGCTCTATCGCACGGGGATGTTCCTCGTTCTCGCCTTCATGGTGTTCGTGTTCTGGAACGATCTGTTTGGGTGCTGAAATCATGAACAAATTCGGCTCAGGCACCGTCTCGTTGAGAGCGCGTTTACCATGACGGGGCAATTGCGTGACGCGAATGCCACGCGATCGGGTGAAGTAAATACAAATTAACCAGAAGCCTTGCGTGTAGGGAAAATCCGGTTAATACGGTACGAGAAAATCATCCGATGGTCCGGCTTTCTCGCCGTGGGGACTTCGAGAAAAAAGGTTTTGTAGCCCGATGAAGGCAACATCCAAGTTCAAGAGCGCCGCGTCCGCGGTGGCTTTGTCTGCCGTGCTGGTGGTACCTGCCGCTTTCGCCGTTCAGTTCGTGGCGACCTCCGCTGCCGAGGCCGCTGTCGTGCGTAACATCGTGGTCAGCGGCAATCAGCGCATCGACGCCGACACCATCCGCAACTACATCGCGATCAAGCCGGGCAAGCCTTTTTCCAGCGCCGATATCGATGCGGCGGTGAAGGCGCTGTTCGGAACGGGCCTGTTCTCGGACGTGCAGATCAACCAGTCCGGCTCCTCGCTGGTGGTCAAGGTCTCGGAATACCAGGTCGTCAATCAGGTCCTGTTCCAGGGCAACAAGAAGGTCAAGGACGCGCAACTCGCGGGCGCGGTGCAGCTGAAGCCACGCGGCGTCTACTCGCAGGCGGCGGCGGATGCCGATGTCGAGGCGATCAAGGCCGCCTACCGGCATGTCGGCCGCGACGATGCGACCGTCACCACCCAGGTCATGGATCTGGGCGACAACCGGGTGAACGTCGTCTTCAATATCAACGAGGGCGACCGTACCAAGATCGCTGCGATCAACTTCGTCGGCAACCACGCCTATTCCAGCGGCCGCCTGGCCGACATCATAAAGACCAAGCGCTCGAACGTGCTGTCGTTCGTTATGCGCGACGATATTTACGACGAGCAGAAGCTGCAGGCCGACCAGGAACTGCTGCGCCGCTTCTACTTCAATCACGGCTATGCCGATTTCCAGATCGTTTCGGCTGGGGCCGAGCTCGACCCGGCGACCAACCAGTACACCATCACCATCACGGTGGATGAGGGCGCTCGCTACACCTTCGGGGATATCAGCGTCGACAGCACCATTCCCGAAGTCGACAGCAAGTCGCTGCAGTCGGTGGTCGAGACGCGCAAGGGCGATGTCTACAACGCCAAGGATGTCGAGGATTCGATCATCAACCTCACCGAAAAGGTGGCGGATTCGGGCTATGCCTTCGCGCAGGTGACGCCGCGCGGCGACCGCAATTTCGAAAACCACACCATTTCGGTCGTCTACACCGTCGACCAGGGCGCCAAGGCCTATATCGAGCGCATCGAAATCCGCGGCAATTCGCGGACGCGCGACTATGTCATCCGTCGCGAGTTCGACCTGAGCGAGGGCGACGCCTTCAACCAGGTCATGGTCAAGCGCGCGAAGAAGCGGCTGGAGGACCTCGATTTCTTCCAGTCGGTCGATATTTCGACGGCGCCGGGCTCCGAGCCCGACCAGGTCGTCCTGATCGTGGACGTGGTCGAGAAGTCGACCGGCGAGTTCTCGATCGGCGCGGGCTACTCGACGGGCGGCGACACGCCCGGAGCGTCGGTGCAGGGCTCGATCACGGAGCGCAACTTCCTTGGACGCGGCCAGTTCATCCGCCTCTCCGCCGGCGGCGGCAAGCGCTCGCGCGACTACGGCCTGTCGTTCACCGAGCCCTATTTCCTCGGTCGCCGCATTGCAGCCGGCTTCGATATCTTCAAATCGACGCGCCAGTACGACAAGTACGATTCGGAGACGACGGGTGCGACCGTGCGGTTCGGCCTGCCGATCACCGACAGCCTCTCCACGCAGCTTGCGTATAATATCTCGCGGGAGAAGTATAAGTTCGACAAGGGATGCGTTCCTCCGGCCGATGGCGGGACTTGCGACGTCTCACAGGCCATCGTCGACGGTGTTGAGCAAAGCCCGTGGATCAAGTCGTCGATCAGTGCCGGCCTGACCTACAACACCATCGACGACATGAAGAATCCGCGAAGCGGCATCTATGCGAACTTCAATACGGAGTTCGCCGGTCTCGGCGGTGACGCCAAGTTCGTGAAGGTTACCGGCCGCGCGTCTTATTACCAGATGCTTTCGGAGCAGCTTGACCTTGTCGGCTTGCTCTCCGCCGGGGCGGGTCATGTCTCGAGCTACGGCTCCAACGACTTGCGCGTGTTCGACCAGTTCCAGAGCAACGACCGCATGATCCGCGGGTTCGAGTACAATGGTATTGGCCCCTATGGGGTTAGGCCGAGTGGCAAGGTTGACCATCTCGGCGGCACCACCTACTTCAATGGCTCGGCCGAGGCGCAATTCCCGCTGCCGCTGATCCCCGAGAGCATCGGCCTGCGCGGTGCGGTGTTTGCCGATGCGGCGACGCTGTATGGCAGCAACGTTGACGGCGTCGATAAGAGCTCCACGGGCCTGGAATGGCGCGCTTCGGTCGGTGTCGGCCTGATGTGGGCCTCGCCGTTCGGCCCGCTGCGTATCGACTACGCGGTGCCGGTCAAGAAGAGCAAGGGCGACAAGGTTCAGGAATTCAACTTCGGCATGTCGACCCGTTTCTGATGCCGCTCGTGGTTCTTGCGGGCTCCGAGTGGCCCGCAAGACGTTTTTCTCACTTGCTGGATAGCGCCCAGGTATGACTGATCCGGTGTTTTTCGTGCCTTCACGCCGGTATACGGTGGGAGAGGTCGCGAATCTTACCGGGGCCGTCCTGGCGGATTCCGGCCATTCGCACATCGTGATCGAGACGCTGGCGCCGGCGAGCGAGGGCGGCGAGGGCGCGCTCGTCTTCGTCGAGGGCAAGCGCAATTTCGCGCTGATGCAGGCGCTGAAGGCAGCGGCCATCATCTGCCCGCCCGAGGCTGCGGGCATGGCCCCCGCCGACGTGGCGGTGCTGGTCCATTCGCGTCCCCAGCAGGCGTTCGCGCTGGTCGGCCGGCTGCTTTTCCCGGTCGCGGCCACGCCCGGGCCGATGACGTCGGAAACCGGCGTTTCGCCGGGCGCCCATGTCGATCCGACCGCTCATATCGAGGAAGGCGCGATCATCGAGGCCGGCGCGGTCATCGGGCCGCGCGTCGGCATCGGCCGGGGCACGGTCGTCGCGCCGAACGCGACCATCGGCCAGTCCTGCCAGATCGGCCGCGACGGCTATATCGGGCCCAACGCCAGCGTCCAGTATGCGCTCGTCGGCAACCGCGTTATCGTTCACGGTGGCGCCAAGATCGGGCAGGACGGCTTCGGCTTCGTTCCCGGCGCCAAGGGGCCGGAGCGCATGCCGCAGATCGGCCGCGTCGTCATCCAGGACGACGTCGAAATCGGCGCGAATTCCACGGTCGACCGGGGCGCCATGTCCTACACCGTCATCGGCGAGGGCACCAAGATCGATAACCTCGTGCAGATCGGCCATAATGTGCGCATCGGGCGCGGCTGCATCATTGCCGGGCACTGCGGCCTTTCCGGCTCCGTGACCCTTGGCGACTTCGTGATGCTGGGCGGGCGCGTCGGTGTCGCCGACCATGTGTCGATCGGCACGGGCGCCCAGGTGGCGGCGTCGTCCGGGTTGATGCACGACATCCCCTCCGGCGAGCGCTGGGCCGGCCTGCCGGCGCAGCCGACGCGGGAGTTCTTCCGCGAACTTTCGCTGATCCGTTCCCTGGCCAAGAGCAAGAAGGGCGACAAGAATGGCTGACACGGTCCACTCCACGCTCGAGACGGTCGACATTCTCGGCCTGATGAAGCTTTTGCCGCATCGCTATCCGCTTCTGCTGGTCGATCGCATCGTCGAGATCGACGGCAACGATTCCGCCATCGGCATCAAGAACGTCACCGTCAACGAACCCCATTTCACCGGCCATTTCCCCGAGCAGCCGGTAATGCCGGGCGTGCTCATCATTGAGGCGATGGCGCAGACGGCCGGCGCCATCTGCATTCGCGCCGCCGGTGGTGCAAAGCCCTCGCTGGTCTATTTCCTCACCATCGACAACGCCAAGTTCCGCAAGCCGGTGGTTCCCGGCGACCAGTTGCGGATCCACGTCCGCAGGGTCAAGACGCGTGGCAATATCCACCGCTTCGTCTGCGAAGGCATGGTGGACGGCGCCAAGGTTGCCGAGGCGGAAATTTCGGCGATGATGGTAGGCAGCGACTGAGTTCAGAGTACTGATCCTTATGACAATCGAGACATCCATCCATCCCTCGTCGGTGATCGAGCCCGGCGCGCAGCTCGGTGCCGGGGTGCGGATCGGGCCGTTCTGCCATGTCAGCGCCGACGCAATCCTCAGCGATCACGTCGAGCTGGTGAGCCATGTCTCGATCATGGGCGCGACGACACTGGGCGCTTCCAGCAAGGTCTTCCCGATGGCGACGCTCGGCGCGTCGCCGCAGAACACCAAGCACAAGGGCGGCCGCACCACGCTTGTCATCGGCGCCAACTGCACCATCCGCGAAGGCGTCACCATGCATCTGGGCACCGACGGCAGCCGCGGCACCACGACGGTCGGCGACAACGGCAATTTCCTCGCCTACACCCACGTTGCCCACGATTGCGAGGTCGGCGACAACGCGATCTTCGCCAATGGCGCGACGCTGGCCGGCCATTGCGAGCTTGGCGACAATGTCTATGTGGGCGGGCTGACGGCGGTCCACCAGTTCGTCCGCATCGGCGACAACGCTTTCCTGGCCGGCTGCTCGGCGATTACGGGCGACGTCATTCCCTTCGGGTTCGCGGGCGGCAATCGGGCCAGCCTGCGCGGCCTCAACATCATCGGCCTGAAGCGATCGGGCATGTCGCGCGCCGAGATTCATGCGCTGCGCCGTTGCTACAACCTGATCTTCGACCGTTCGCGCACCGTGGCGGAGAATCTCGAACTGGCGCGGGCGGAGTTTTCCGACCTGCCGCGCGCCATGAAGATCATCGATTTCATTTCCCATCGCGGCCATCGCCAATATACCGTCCCCCGACTGAAGGGGACGGCGATCGACGATGACGACGACGAAGACTGAGAGCCGGCTACTGGTCCGTTTCGGGGCCGATTCGCGGGTAGGCGTCGTTGCGGGCGGAGGCAGGTTGCCGGAAGCAGTCGCCGACGCGCTGGAAGCGCAGGGAGCCCGGCCGTATGTCGTCCTCGTGGCTGGCGAGGCAGACCCCGCCGGCCCGCTTGCCGCGCACGACCACAGCTCGATGGAACTCGAGCATTTCGCCTCGCTGGTTCCCCTCCTGAAGCGCAATGGCGTGACCCATGTGGTGCTCGCCGGCGAGATCAAGCGGCGCCCGCGTCTGTCGAAAATGCGTATGAATTTCAGTATCCTGGCTACGCTTCCGCGCATCGCGCTCGAACTGACGCTGGGTGACGACGGGCTGCTCAGGGCTGTCCTGCGCTATATCGAGCGGCGGGGGATCAAGGTCGTGGGCGCGCATGAGGTGGTGCCGGAACTGGTGGCGGCTGAGGGCTGTCTCACCAAGGCCCAGCCGCAGAAGCCGGACTGGCGCGACATCGACACGGCGCGGGAGGCCGCCGAGGCCATCGGCGCGCTCGACATCGGGCAGGGGGCAGTCGCCATTGGTGGGCGCGTGATCGCGCTGGAAGGCATCGAGGGGACGGACGGCCTGCTTGCCCGCGTCAAGGACCTGCGCAGCCACGGCCGGCTCGCGGGCAGGATGCGTGGTGTGCTGGTCAAATGCGCCAAGCCCGGCCAGGAAGCGCGGGCTGATCTGCCGTCCATCGGCCCGAACACGGTGGAGATGGCGCATGCGGCCGGTCTGGCGGGGATCGCCGTGGAGGCCGGCCATTCGCTCGTCCTCGATGGTCCCGCCATGATCGAGCGGGCCGACGCGCTCGGCCTTTTCGTGATCGGCCTGCCGGCGAAAGGAAGCACGCCGTGAGCGACCAGCGTCCTCTCCTCATCGCGGTGGTGGCCGGCGAGGAATCGGGCGATCTGCTCGGCGCCGACCTGGTGCGGGCGCTGCAACGGTCGACCGGTCGCGACATTCGCCTGGTCGGCGTCGGCGGGAGGCACTTGCAGGAACTCGGGCTGACGTCGCTGTTCGACGCCGGCGAGATCGCGCTGATGGGCATCAGCGCCATCGTGCGCGACCTGCCGCGGCTGATCCGCCGGATCGGCCAGGCGGCGAGCGCGATCGCCGATGCCCGGCCGGATTGCCTGATCACGGTCGACAGCCCGGATTTCTGCCTGCGGGTAGCGAAGAAGGTGCGCGCCGCCGCTCCCTCCATCCCCATTGTCCACTATGTGTGCCCGAGCGTGTGGGCATGGCGCTCGGGCAGGGCGGTGGCCATGAGCCCCTATATCGACCGTATCCTGTGCGTACTGCCGTTCGAGGTGGACGCGCTTGCCCGCCTCGGCGGCCCGCCGGGCACCTATGTCGGCCATCGCCTGACCCACAATGCCGGGGTGCTGGCCGCAGCCAAGGCGCAGGCTTTGCCGCGCGATCTTTCCGGCGAGCGGGAAAAGACGCTGCTCATCCTTCCTGGCTCCCGGCGCAGCGAAGTGCGCAAGCTGATCGCTCCCTTTGGCGATACCGTCTCCCTGCTCCTGGAGCGCGGGCACCGGCTGCGCCTGCTTTTGCCGACCGTGCCGCATGTCGCCGACCTGGTTCGCCAGGTCGTGGCCGGCTGGAAGCAGCAGCCGGAAATCACCGTGGACCAGGAGCGGAAATGGCAGGCCTTCGGCGAGGCCGATGCGGCGCTGATCGCGTCGGGCACGGTATCGCTCGAACTGGCGCTTTCGGGCGTGCCGATGATCTCGTGCTACAAGCTGGACCCGCTCGGCCGCATGATCCTGCGCCGCACGATCACCACATGGTCGGGCGCGCTGCCCAATCTCATCCTCGACAGTCCGGTGGTGCCGGAGCGCTATGACGATTTCGTCGATCCCGGGCCGCTGGCGCGCGAACTCGAGGCGCTGTGGTCGCAGACCCATTTGCGGCAATGGCAGAAGCAGGGCTTCGCCGAGGTGGCCGCGCGCATGGCCACGGACAGGCCGGCCGGCGAAATGGCGGCCGGTGCGGTGGTGGAAGTGATGGAAGGGAGTAAGGGAGTAAGGGAGTAAGGGAGTGGTTTTTTCCGTTACGGCAGGTTGCTGCCCGCGCTGTTACCTATTCCCCTATTCCCCTAGATTCCCTTATCGCTTTGCGATCGGCACGTAGTCGCGCTCGGTAGCGCCGGTGTAGAGCTGGCGCGGGCGACCAATCCGCTGGTGCGGATCCTCGATCATTTCCTTCCACTGCGCGATCCAGCCGACGGTGCGGGCCACGGCGAACAGCACGGTGAACATGGCGGTGGGGAAGCCCAGCGCCTTCAAGGTGATGCCGGAATAGAAGTCGACGTTCGGGTACAGCTTCTTTTCGATGAAGTACTCGTCCGTCAGCGCGATTTTTTCCAGTTCGACGGCGATGTCGAGCAGCGGATCGTCCTTGATGCCGAGTTCGCCCAGCACTTCATGCGCGGTCTTCTGCATGATCTTGGCGCGCGGATCGTAGTTCTTGTACACGCGGTGGCCGAAGCCCATCAGCCGGAACGGATCGTTCTTGTCCTTGGCGCGTGCGATGTATTCCGGGATGTGGTCGACATGGCCGATCTCGCCCAGCATGTTCAGGGCCGCTTCGTTGGCGCCGCCATGGGCAGGCCCCCACAGGCAGGCGATGCCGGCGGCGATACAGGCGAACGGGTTGGCGCCCGACGAGCCGGCAAGCCGCACCGTCGAGGTCGAGGCGTTCTGCTCATGGTCGGCATGCAGGATGAAGATGCGCTCCATGGCGCGCGCCAGCACCGGGTTGACCTTGTATTCCTCGCACGGCACCGCAAAGCACATGCGCAGGAAGTTGGCGGCGAAGTTGAGGTCGTTCTTGGGATAGATGAACGGCTGGCCCACATGGTACTTGTAGGTCATCGCGGCGATGGTCGGCATCTTGGCGATGAGGCGCATGGAAGCGACCATGCGCTGGTAGGGGTCCGAAATGTCGGTCGAGTCGTGGTAGAAGGCCGACAACGCGCCGACCACGCCGCACATCACCGCCATCGGGTGCGCGTCGCGGCGGAAGCCGGTGAAGAACTTCGACATCTGCTCGTGCACCATGGTGTGGCGCGTGATGCGGTAGTCGAAGTCGTCCTTCTGCGCCTTGGTCGGCAGCTCGCCGTACAGCAGCAGGTAGCAGACCTCGAGGAAATCGCCCTGTTCGGCGAGCTGGTCGATCGGATAGCCGCGATGCAGCAGGATGCCCTGGTCGCCGTCGATGAAGGTGATGGCCGAATCGCAGCTTGCCGTCGAGGTGAAGCCCGGGTCGTAGGTGAAGGCGCCGGTCGTGGAATAGAGCGCGCCGATGTCGATGACATCCGGCCCCAGCGTCCCGCTTCGCACCTTGAGATCGTGAGTTTTGCCTTCAAATTCCAGTTTTGCGGTTTTGTCCGTCATTGCAAACTCCTTCATTTCTCAAATGCGGGCGTATCGTTCTCAGGCTTCTTATGGCGTCGGCGGGCAACCGGGATTGCCAGCAAGGGTTTGTGCCGAAAGGGCTCTTCGGCCTCACTATGTCAGCGCGCAATGTTGCACCGCAATAGAACTGTTTCAATCGACAATTAGGGCAGCATGGCTGCCCTAATCGATTTGATCTCCTATGCGTGCAAGGCTTTCGTCGCGCCCGAGCACGGCAAGCACGTCGAACACGCCGGGAGAGGTGCTTTTGCCGGTAAGGGCGGCGCGCAGCGGCTGCGCGACGGCGCCGAGCTTGTGGCCGCCGGCGGTGGCGAACTCGCGAATCGCGGCCTCGGCTCCGGCTGCGTTCCATTCGCCGGAAACGCCGCTCAGGGCGGCATGCGCGCCGCGCAGGATCGTTTTTGCCTCGCCGCCCAGCAGGGTCGCGGCCTTCTCGTCGAGGGCAAGCGGGCGCTGCGCGAACAGGAAGGCGGCGCCGTCGGCCAGTTCGACCAGCGTCTTGGCGCGCTCCTTGAGGCCGGGCAGGGCAGCCAGGAGCCGCGCCTTGCCGGCCGCGTCCAGGCGCTCGGCGATTGCAGGGCCGCCCTCGAGATAGGGCAGGGTATCGACGAAGATGTCGAACAGCTTCTGGTCGTCCATGGCGCGCATGTGGATGCCGTTCAGCGCTTCCAGCTTGGCGAAATCGAAGCGCGCCGCACCCTTGTTGACGTCGGCTATGTCGAACCACTTGACCATGTCCTCGACCGACATGACCTCGTCGTCTCCATGGCTCCAGCCCAGCCGCGCCAGATAGTTGAGCAGCGCCTCCGGCAGGTAGCCCATGGCGCGGTAGGCCTCGACGCCGAGCGCGCCGTGGCGCTTGGAAAGCTTGGCGCCGTCCGCGCCGTGGATGAGCGGAATATGCGCCATCTTCGGCACGTCCCAGCCCATGGCGTTGTAGATCACCGTCTGGCGCGCGGCGTTGGTCAGGTGGTCGTCGCCGCGGATGATGTGGGTGACACCCATGTCGTGATCGTCCACCACGACGGCATGCATGTAGGTCGGCACCCCGTCCGAACGCAGGATGATGAGGTCGTCCAGATCCTTGTTGGGAAAGCGCACCTCGCCCTGCACCAGGTCGTGGACGATGGTTTCGCCCTCGAGCGGGGCCTTGATGCGCACGGCACCGGGAACGCCTTTCGGCGCCTCCGACGGGTCGCGATCACGCCACTGACCGTTGTAGCGCGGCGGGCGGCCTTCGGCGCGCGCCTTTTCGCGCATCGCCGCCAGTTCCTCCGGCGTCTCGTAAGCGTAGTAGGCCTTGCCCGCGCGTACCAGTTCCTCGGCGACCGCGCGGTGGCGCCCGGCGCGCTCGAATTGCGAGATCGCCTCGCCATCCCACTTCAGGCCAAGCCAGGAAAGCCCGTCGAGAATGGCATCGGTCGCCGCCTGCGTGGAACGTTCGCGGTCGGTGTCTTCGATCCTGAGCAGCATCTTGCCGCCGACATGGTGCGAGTAGAGCCAGTTGAACAGCGCCGTACGCGCGCCGCCTATGTGCAGGTAGCCGGTGGGCGAGGGGGCGAAACGGGTGACGACCTTGTCGGACATGCGATTTCTCGAACGGAGAGGGTGAGTACCAAGCGGGCTTTTCCAACCCGCGCGTTCATGTAGCATAGGAGGTCTGGGGCGCAAGGGGCAGACCCAATGGCTGGACCGGGCCGGGCGGAAAACGACGGCGGGGGCGTAAGGGACGACGTCAACGAGCGCTCGCTGTTTGCGCCTGTCGCCGAGGTTCAGGCGCTGCCGGTGGGCCGACCGGCCGGGATGGTTCCAGACAATCCAGCGACGCGGGATTCCGCTCCACACGGGAAAGCCCCGCGGCCGCAGCTTGCGACGGTGCGGCAACGCTTGCGCCGCGTCTCCCTGGCCACAATCAGAAACGGCGTCGCGGCCGCTGCCCGCACCGAACTCGACCGGGGCGCCGCCTTCCTGCTGGTGCCGGTGTTCCTTTCGGTCGGCGTGGTCGGCTATTTTTCGCTTGCCGGCGAACCGGATTTTTATCGGCCGGCAGCGCTGGCGCTGCTGCTGGTCCTCGTGGCCTGGCTTGCCCGGAACCGGCCGAAGACGCATCTGTGCCTGCTGGCGGCTCTCCTGTGCGCGCTCGGTTTCCTCGCGGCCAAGGCCGAGACCTGGCGCGCGGCGACGCCGATGCTCGGGTCGGAAATCTCGACGCGCCTGACGGGACGGGTCGTTGCCATCGACCACATGGAAAGCGGCCGCGTGCGGCTGACCCTCGACGTGCTTTCGACGGCGAGGCCGACCTTGCGCTACGCCCCCGAGCGCATCCGCGTTTCGGCGCGGGCGCTGCCCAAGGGAGCCCGCGCCGGTTCGACGATCAGCGGTACCGTGCGGCTGCTGCCGCCGACCGGGCCGATCCGCCCGGGAAGCTACGACTACTCGTTCCAGAGCTATTTCGACGGGATCGGCGCCAGCGGGTTTTTCATGAGCAACCCCAGCCTGGCCGAGGAGCGACCGATGCCGTTTTCGGCGCGGTTGTCGGCGATGGTGGAAAATGCGCGCGAGGCGATCGCCGGCCATATCCGCGAAAGCGTCGGCGGTGCGGAAGGGGAGATCGCCGCGGCACTGATCGTCGGGGTGCGCGCCGGCATTCCCGAAGCCGTCAACGAGGCGATGCGCAAGACCGGCATCTATCACATCATCTCGATTTCCGGGCTGCACATGGCGCTGGTGGCCGGCATCGTCATGGCGATGATGCGCGGTGCGTTCGCGCTGTTTCCGGACTTTTCCTCGCGCCATGCGGTGAAGAAATACGCCGCCGCCGTCGCGCTGTTTTCAATCGCCGCCTATCTGGTGATTTCCGGCGTGGTGGTGGCGGCCGAGCGCAGTTTCATCATGCTGGCGGTCATGCTCACGGCGGTGCTGTTCGACCGGGCCGCACTCACCATGCGCAACCTGGCGATTTCGGCGATCGCCGTCATCGCCGTGTCGCCGCATGAGGTGGTCGGGCCGAGCTTCCAGATGTCGTTTGCAGCGACGGCCGCGCTGGTGGGCGCCTATGCCGGCTGGTCCGATTACCGCGCCGGCAAGACGACCGGTTCGCCGCCGCGCCGCTCGCTGCCCGGCTGGCTGTCGCGCAAGTTCGCTGGCGGCATGGCCGGCCTTGCCGTGACCTCGATCGTCGCCGGGGGTGCTACGACGCTCTACGCCATGTGGCATTTCCAGCGCGTGGCGCCGCTCAGCCTGCTGGCCAACCTTGCCATCATGCCGATCGTCTCGGCGGTCGTCATGCCGTTCGCCGTCCTCTCCTCGCTGGCGATGCCGTTCGGGCTCGACTGGCCGTTCCTCTACGTGATGGGCAAGGGGCTTTCCGCCATGATCGTTCTCGCCGAATGGATCGCGGCGCGCTCGCCCGTCGATGCGGTCGGGCTGGTCTCGGGGCAGGCGGTGCTTTTCGTCACCATCGCGCTGGTCATCGCCACGATGGCCACGACATGGCTGAGGTGGGCGGCGCTTCCCTTCGCGCTCGCGGGCTTGCTCGCGATCCCGGCCGTGCGGACGCCCGATGTCCTCGTCTCGGAAGACGGCCGGTTGGTCGCGCTGCCGATCGGCGGCGGCGAACTGGCGCTCAACCGGCCGCGCGCCAGCGAATTCACCATCGACAACTGGCGCCGTGCGCTCGACGCCGAAACCGTGATCGCGCCAGCACCTGCCAAGGCCTCAGCTTTTGACCTGGCGGACAGCATCGAATTGCCGGAAGGAACGCCGTTCCTGTGCGCGGATGGCTTGTGCGTGGCCAGGCACGGCAACGGACCGATCGTCGCCCATGCCGACAGTGCCGTCGCGGCCAAGCCGGCCTGCGCTTTCGCCGCGCTCATCGTCATCGCCGACGCCACCGCCGCCGATCCTTGCCGCGATCCGCTGGTCGCGGTCATCACCGCGCGCGACCTCGCACGCTCCGGCAGCGCCGAGATTTTCCTTGATCGGCAGGCTGCCGCGGCGCCCGCCGAGATCCGCTATGCGGTCGAGGAAAACTACCGGCCATGGCATCGCCAGCGGGCATTTTCGCGCGAGGCGCGCGGCCGGCCGCCCTACGATGCCAAAGCCGGGCGCAAAACGCCGCGACGCCAAGGCATTAAAGGCACGGGATCCAGCCAGAAACCGTAAGGCGGCGCCAGATGCCAGCGCCTAACCGCGCAACGGTCAGTAGCGGCGGATCAGCCCGACCAGCTTGCCCTGGACCTTGACCCGGTCCGGACCGAAGATCCGCGTCTCGTAGGCCGGGTTGGCGGCCTCGAGCGCGATGGAGGCGCCCTTGCGGCGGAAGCGCTTCAGCGTCGCTTCTTCCTCGTCCACGAGGGCCACGATGATTTCGCCGGGATTGGCGGTGCTAGCGTTGCGGATGATGACCGTGTCGCCGTCGAAAATGCCGGCCTCGATCATCGAGTCGCCCTTGACCTCGAGCGCGTAATGCTCGCCGCCCATGATCATGTCCGGCGGCACCGAGATGGAGTGGGTCTTGTGCTGGATGGCGTCGATCGGCACGCCGGCGGCGATGCGCCCCATGACCGGGATCGATACGCTGGCGGCTTCGTCGTCATTGCCGGCCGTCTGCATCCGCGAGGGCCTGGAAAGCTTGCCGGAGTCGCCTGCGCGCTGGCTGGGAGAAGCCGGGGCGGGTTGGCCCAGGCTGCCCTGGATGACGCTCGGCGAGAATTTGCGGGCCGCGTTGAAGCCGGGAGTCAGCGAATCGGGCAGGCGCAGCACCTCCAGCGCCCGCGCCCGATTGGGCAGGCGGCGGATGAAGCCGCGCTCCTCCAGTGCGGTGATCAACCGGTGGATACCGGATTTGGAAGCAAGATCGAGCGCCTCCTTCATCTCGTCGAAGGAAGGCGGAATGCCGCTTTCCTTGAGTCGTTCATTGATGAAAAGAAGCAGTTCGTGTTGCTTACGCGTCAGCATCGCGGCCCCCGGTGCCGTTCGAATCCGGAATCGAAAAACAAACCATGAACAGACACTATCTGTTCCAGTTGTGTTCCGCAACCGTTTAAATTTTAATGAATATGTTGGTGATTTGTTCAGCGTAGAATGAGGACGTGGCAGCCGACGCCGGCCTCGGCGGCGGGCGCGAAGGGCTCGCGCACGATCAGGCCCTCGGCGTCGGCCAGGCGCCGCAGCATCGAGGAATCCTGCACGCCGAGCGGCGTGGCGGTGAGAACGCCGGCCTCCTCGCGCACGCGGGCGCGGACGTAATCCTGCCGCCGGTCGTTTGCCGCCATCGCCGCGCCGAGCCGCGCCTCGCGCATGTCGGGGCGATACGGGCGGCTTCCGAGGCGGGCCAGCAACGGTTTCAGGAACAACTGCGAGCAGACCAGGCTTGCCACCGGGTTGCCGGGCAGGCCGATGCAGCGCATGGCGCCGAGACGGCCCGACATCAGCGGCTTGCCGGGGCGCATCGCCACCTTCCAGAAGTCGAGCGTCATGCCTTCGCCGGTAAGCACGTCGTGGATGAGGTCAAGGTCGCCGACGGAGGCGCCGCCGAGCGTCACCAGCACCTCGGCGTTTGCCGCCACGGCCTGCCTGACGCGCGTGGCGATGTCGTCCTTGCGGTCGGCCGCGATGCCGAGATCGAGCGTACGCGCGCCGATGGAATGCGCCACCGCGGCCACGCCATAGGCGTTGGAGGAAATGATCTGGCCGGGCGCCAGTTCACTGCCGGGCGTACACAGCTCGTCGCCGGTGGCGATCACGGCGACCAGCGGCCGCCGCACCACGCTGAGGTAGGGGTGGTTGGCCGATGCCGCCAGCGCCAAGGCGGCGGGATCGAGCAGGCGGCCCTTTTCCAGAAGCAGGTCACCTTCGGCAAAATCCAGCCCGGCCTTGCGGACATTGGCGCCATGGGCCGTCGCCTCGACGACTTCGATCGCACCGTTGCCGAGGTCGCGGGTGTCTTCCTGGATGACGACGGTGTCGGTGCCGGCGGGCAACGGCGCGCCGGTGAAGATGCGCACGGCCTCTCCCCCGGCCGGCGTGCCGGTAAAGCCATGTCCGGCCGGGGCCGTGCCGATGACCGACAGGTGCGCCGGCAGCGTGCCGATGTCGGCGGCGCGCACCGCATAGCCGTCCATGGCGGAAGCGTCGAAAGGCGGCTGCGTGCGCAGCGCGCGGATCGGCTCAGCCAGCACCCTGTCCATCGCTTCGGCCAGCGGCACGCTTTCGCCCGGTAGCGGTGCCGCGCCCGCAAGCAGCCGGTCGAGGGCGTCGGCGACCGGCACCAGCACCATGTCAGCGCTCCGCCTTGTAGGTGCCGGACTTGCCGCCGGTCTTTTCCATCAGCCGGATGCCGGATATCACCATGGCGCGGTCCACGGCCTTGGCCATGTCGTAGATGGTGAGGCAGGCGATGGAAGCCGCCGTCAGCGCCTCCATCTCCACGCCGGTCTTGCCGGTGACGCGCGCCAGCGCCGTGACCCTCAGGCCGGGCAAAGCGTGGTCGGGCTCGATGTCGACCGAAACCTTGGTCAGCAAGAGCGGGTGGCAGAGCGGGATCAGTTCATGGGTACGCTTGGCCGCCATGATGCCGGCGATGCGCGCGGTGGCCAGCACGTCGCCCTTCTTGGCGTTGCCGTCGAGGATGGTTTTCAGCGTCTGCGGCAGCATGGTGACGCAGCCTTCGGCGATCGCCGTGCGCGTCGTCTCGGCCTTTTCGCCGACATCGACCATGTGCGCCTCGCCGTCGGCGCCGAGATGGGTCAGGGCAGGGCCTGCCGGATGTGCCTTCGGGTCAGACATTTTCCGTCGCGGCGGTCGCTCCGGTCAGCAGCAGCCTCGTCGCCTGCGTCAGGTCGGCCTGCCGCATCAGGCTTTCGCCGATGAGGAAGGTGCCGATGCCGGTCGCCTCCAGCCGCTTGCAATCGGCATGGGTGAAGATGCCGCTTTCGCTGACCAGCAGCCGGTCGGCCGGCACCAGGGCTGCCAGGCGCTCGGAAACGTCGAGGCTGGTCTCGAAGGTGCGCAGGTTGCGGTTGTTGATGCCGATCAGCCGCGATTCCAGCTTCAGCGCGCGCTCCAGTTCCCCCTCGTCGTGAACCTCGATCAGCGAATCCATGCTGAGGGTTGCGGCGGTTTCTTCAAGTTCATGCGCAAGCGCGTCGTCGACGCTGGCCATGATGATGAGGATGGCGTCGGCGCCCCAGGCGCGGGCCTCGTAGACCTGATAGGGATCGAACAGGAAATCCTTGCGCAGGGCGGGCAGGGCGACCGCCTGGCGGGCCTTGGTGAGAAATTCCGGAGCGCCCTGGAAGGAAGGCGCATCGGTCAGCACGGAGAGGCAGGCGGCGCCGCCTTTCTCGTAGGCCTTCGCCAGCGTCGGCGGGTCAAAGTCGGCGCGGATCAACCCCTTGGATGGGCTTGCCTTCTTGATCTCGGCGATCAGGCCGAAGCGGCCCGCCCGACGTTTCGCTTCGAGTGCGTCGAGGAAGCCACGGGGCGCATCCGCGTCCGCCGCCCGTGCCTTGATCTCGCCCAGCGGCACGCGCGCCTTGGCGGCGGCGATTTCCTCGCGCTTATAGGCTTCGATTTTACGCAGGATGTCGGCCATGGCTCTTTATAGGGGCTCGTTCGACACCTTGACCAGCCTGTCGAGCACCGCCGTCGCCTTGCCGCTGTCGATGGCGTCGGCGGCGATGACAATACCTTCCTCGAGGCTCGCCGCCTTGCCGGCCACCACCAGGCCGGCGCCGGCGTTCATCAGCACCGTCTCGCGGAATGCGCCGGGGGCGCCGCCGAGCATGGCGCGCAAGGCTTCTGCGTTGTAGGCGGCTTCGCCGCCACGCAGGTCCTGCTTCGTCCAGCGCTTGAAACCGACCTGTTCGGGCGTCAGCGTAAACGTGCGGATGTGCCCGTCGGACAACTCCGCCACCTTGGTTTCGCCGGTGGTGGTGATCTCGTCGTAACCGTCGCCATGGACGACCCAGACATGGTCGGAGCCGAGCGCCTTCAGCGTTTCGGCGACCGGAACCACCCATTCCGGCGCGAACACGCCGACGAGCTGGCGGGTGACGCCGGCCGGATTGGAAAGGGGCCCGAGGATGTTGAAGATGGTGCGGGTGCCGAGCTCGACGCGCGTCGGGCCGACATGCTTCATGGCCGGGTGGTGCGCCGGGGCGAACATGAAGCCGACGCCGGCCTGCTCGATGCAGCGGCTGATCGCTTCCGGCGGCAACTCGATATTGACGCCGAGCGCGGTCAGCACGTCGGCCGTTCCGGTGAGCGAAGAGGCGCCGCGATTGCCGTGCTTGGCGATCGGCACGCCGGCGGCGGCGGTAACGAAGGCCGAGCCGGTGGAGATGTTGAAGCTGTGCGAGCCGTCGCCGCCGGTGCCGACGATGTCGATGGCGCCGGCCGGCGCCTCCACGCGCAGCATCTTGGCGCGCATGGTGGCGACCGCGCCGGAAATCTCGTCGACCGTCTCGCCGCGCACCCTGAGCGCCATCAGGAAGCCGCCGATCTGGCCGGGCGTGGCATTGCCGGACATGATGATGTCAAAGGCCTCGCGCGCCTCCTCGAAGGAGAGCGCGGAGCCGGCTGCGGCCTTGGCGATATGGGCTTTCAGCGTATTCATCGTGTCAGGGCTTGTGAGATGGCTACTTGGTCGATCTGAATCTTGTATTGGGTCTGCAGCTGCGCCACCAGCTGGTCGAGCAGGTCGTTCGAAATGCTGGTGGCGATGGCCTTCTGCTGGCCCTCGGGAACGGAACTCGCGTCCGCTCCGGCAGGCTCGATCGCTTCCACGACCTTGAACAGGATCTCCGCGTCGCCGGTGGGGGCGGGGAACAGGCCGACGCCGCCTTCGCCGACGTCGAAGGTCGCGGCAGCGCCGTCACGGCCGAAGTCGGCATCCTCGGCATCGCGCTTGACGCCGCGCTTGGTCTGCTTCTCGATCTTCAGCTCGCTGGCGATCGCGTCGAGCGTCTCGCCGGACTTTACGCGCTTTTCGAGCGAGTCCGCCTTTTCGGAAAGCTGTTTGGTCGTTTCCGCCGCGGTCCAGTCGGCGACCACCTTCGGGCGAACCTCGTCCAGCGTGCGGTCGCGCGCCGGCGTGATGCCTTCCACCTCGTAGAACAGGTAGCCGTCGGCGTCCGTCGGCAGGCCGTCGTTCTCCGTCCCGACTTCCGCCTCGAACACGGCCTTGATGAGCTGTGCCGACTGCGGAAGGTCCTTGACGATGGTGCCGTCGGGCGTCTGGCCGTTGCGGTCGATCGCCTCGACGGTGACGACCTTCAGTTTCAGCTTGGCGGCGGCTTCGGCGAAAGTGTCGCCGCCCGCGCGCGCATCCTCATAGGCATCGTGGGTATCGAGCAGGATGCGGTTGGCCTCGTCGAGCGCCAGGTCCTTGCGGATTTCCTCGGCGACTTCGGCTTCGCTCTTGACGACCTCCGGGTTGATCTTGGTCACGCGCAGCAGCACCGGGCCGAAGCTGCCGTCGACCACCGGGCTGACCTCGTTGAGGGCGAGCGCGAAGGCGGCGTCGGCCACGGCCTTGTCGGCGATCTTGTCCTTGGCCAGCGTTCCCAACTGCGTATCGGCTTCGGTCTTGCCTTCGGCCGCGGCGATCTTGTCGAAGGTGGCGCCGGCCTTCAGCGACGCCAGCGCGGCATCGGCCGCTTCCTTGGACTTGAACACCAGTTGTTCGATGGCGCGCGTCTCCGGCGTGGTGAAGCGGCCCTTGTCCTTCTCGTATGCGTCCTTGACCTGCTGGTCGCTGACGCTGCTCAGGTCCATGATGTCTTCCGGATTGAGCCGCGTGTAGCTGAACTTGCGGTATTCGGGGGCCGCGTAGGTCTTCTTGTTTTCCTCGAAATAGCTGGACAGGACGGTGTCGGAGGGAGCCGCGATCGGCTCGACCAGCGACTTGGGCAGGGTGAGATAGTCGACGGTCCTGTCCTCGCCACGATAGAGCGCCACCGCCTTCAGGAAGGTGTCCGGCGCCTTCAGCCCGTCCGAAACGGCCTCCACGATCTGCTGGCGCACCGCCACCTGGGCGCGGTTGGCGATGTAGTCCTCCGGGCGCATGCCCATCTGGGTCATGATGTAGTCGAACGTCCGGCGGTCGAACTTCCCGTCCGGGCCCTTGAAGGCGTCGTCGTCGCGGGTCAGCTCGGCGAGCTTGTCCTTGGAGACGCCGAGGCCCATCTGGCGCGCCTGCTCGTCCAGCAGGGCGCCGGACACGAGTTGCGCCAGCACCTGGCTGTCGATGCCAAGGCCCTTGGCCTGCTCCTGCGTGATGCGCTGGCCGTATTGCTGCGACAGGGCGTTGACCTGGCGGTCGTAGGCGAGGCGGTATTCGTTCACCGAAACGGAAGTGCCGCCGACGGTGATGACCGATTCGTGGCCGGCAACGCCGGCTATTCGGCCGGAAATGCCCCACACCGCGAAGCTCAGCACCAATATCGACAGCAGGCCCTTGGCCAGCCACGATCCCGCTGCGTCTCTCAAGCTACCAAGCATCGTCACTTCCGGTCTGGGAGGCGCGCCTTTGCAGCGCGCGTCATACATGGAACAAGGGCAATAGCGTCCTTCCGCCGACCTGTCGATTGCTTTGTGACCTGTTTTTGATAGGGAAGGGGCGAGGCCCAGCCGATCTGGAGAACAAACGCATGACCCCCGGAATTCGCCCGCTCGTCGCCGGTAACTGGAAAATGAATGGCACGGGCGCGTCCCTGAACGAGCTCAGGATGATCGGCAACGGTTTCCTCGGCGGGCTCGATGCCGAGACCGAGGCGCTGGTATGCGTGCCCGCGACCCTGCTGACGCGGGCGAGCGAAATCCTGTCGCGCACGCCGGTCAAGGCCGGCGGGCAGGATTGCCATGTTCGCGAAAGCGGCGCCTTCACCGGTTGCATCTCGGCCGAGATGCTGAAGGACGCCGGCGCCTCACATGTCATCGTCGGCCATTCGGAGTGCCGGGCCGACCGTGGCGAAGAAGATGCCGAGGTCTGCGCCAAGGCTTCCGCCGCGTGGCGCGCCGGGTTGACGGCGATCATCTGCATCGGCGAATCGAACGAGCAGCGCCAGCGCGGGCAGGCGCTCGACGTGTTGTCGCAGCAGATCGCCGGCTCGGTCCCGAACACGGCGACGCCGGCCAATACGATCGTCGCCTACGAGCCGATCTGGGCGATCGGCACCGGGCTGACGCCGACCGCCGCCGACGTGGCCGAGGCGCACGCGCATATAAGGGCGAGGCTCGCCGAAAAGCTCGGGCCGGCTGCGGCGAAGATGCGCATTCTATATGGCGGATCGGTCAAGCCTTCCAACGCCGTGGAACTGCTCGGCGTCGAAAATGTCGACGGCGCGCTGGTCGGCGGCGCCAGCCTCAAGGCCGCCGATTTCCTCGGCATTGCCGAGGCCTATCAAAAGATGTGAGGCCGGCTGGCGCGGTTGGCAAACAGCCGGCCAGTTCCCATATTGCGCCAGTGGGCTTGGAAATGCCTAGAAAGCCATGTATTGAGCCGCGCAATCGATGGCCATTCCTCAGGCCGCGCTAGGCCTTGCCAGGGTAAACAATGGAAACCTTACTGATCGTCATCCACCTCATGGTCGTGCTCGCCCTCGTCGGCGTCATCCTGCTTCAGAAGTCCGAAGGCGGGGGCCTTGATGTTGGCGGCGGCTCCGGCTTCATGACGGCGCGCAGCGCCGCCAATACGCTGACGCGGGTGACGGCGATCCTGGCCACGATCTTCTTCGTAACCTCCCTCGCGCTGTCGCTGCTGGCGCGCTATGGCGACAAGCCGATCGACATTCTCGACCGCGCCCCGGTCACCAACCAGGGCCAGAGCCAGACGCAGGGCAAGGGCGTGCTCGACCAGCTGCCGGGCAGCACTGCGCCCGCCGCACCGAAGGCCGACGCGAATGCGCCTTCCGTGCCGACCGGTACGGAAGAGACCGCGCCGGCAAATCCGCCGGCTTCCGGAACGACGGCGCCGGCCGCCAACGGCACGACCGAGCCTGCGGCTCCCCAGGTTCCCAACCAGTAAGCTTGTGGCCCTGATGCCACGACTGTGATCGTTTCGACACAGTCGTGGCAAATGGTAGCCGATCACGAAGATTCGAGCCGGAGCGGACGGGCTCTCGGCTTGAGGCTTCTAGCGCTAATCGATTATAGCTGAGGCGCGGCATATCGGTATCCTCTCGGGGATGCCGGGCGGCCCCTTGGGCAACTTTCTTTGAATGATCGGATTTTCGACATGCAGCTTCGCAGCTTCATTTTCGTAGGATTTTGCGCGGCACTCGCCATGAGCTCCACCGCCATCGCGGCGACGCCGGCGGGTACGGCCGCGCCGCAGTCGGTCGGCGAGACCGATGTCGTGCAGGTAGCAGCCAAGAGCGCCACGGCCGAGCTGCGACAACTCAAGAAAAAGAAGAAGCCGACCGATGCGGATCTGAGCCGCATCAAGGAGCTGGAAGCCAAGATCGTGGCGGATCGCGCGGCCGCCAAGGTCAAGGCGATCGAGGCCAAGAAGCAGGCGATGCGGGACGCGGCCAAGGCCAAGGCGGATGCCGCGCGCGAAGCGTTCCTGAGCCAGAAGGGCCAGAAGGCGAAAGTCGCCGAAGCGGCCCCCGCCAAGGAGAAGCTGGTCAAGCAAGTTGAACTCGCCGATCCGGTCGTCGCCAACGACGCGCCCATTCCGGCCGAGGTCATGAACATCGCCGTGACGGGCAACAACGGCGAACTGCGCAGCGAGCCGCGTCCGGGCGAAAAGCCGCGCAGCACCGGCGGCGGCCTGTTTGGCGGCCTGTTCGGCGCCACCTCCGCATCGTCCATCAACCTGTTGCCGGAGACGCGCGCGCTTGACGCCGCGCTGGCCCAGCGCGAGGCTAAGAAGCCGTTCAAGGTCAAGCCGGAGTTCGTTCCCCAGGAAGTCGAGTTCCGTGGCTATGAGCCGGGCACCATCGTCATCGATACCAGCGCGCGCCGCCTCTACCTGGTCGAATCCTCCTCGACGGCCCGCCGCTACGCCATCGCCGTCGGCAAGGAAGGTCTGCAGTACAAGGGCGCCGTCACCGTCGGCGACAAGCAGGAATGGCCGCGCTGGATTCCGACCAAGGAAATGCAGCAGCGCGAGCCGAAGCATTACGGCCAGTACAAGGACGGCATGCCCGGGGGCGGCATGAACCCGCTCGGCGCGCGCGCCATCTATCTTTACGACGGCAAGAAGGATACCCATCTGCGTATCCACGGCACCATTGCGCCGCAGACGATCGGCACCAGCGCCTCCAACGGCTGCTACCGCATGATCAACGAGCATGTGATGGACCTTTATCGCCGCGTCAAAGTCGGCACCAAAGTCGTCGTCCTCTAAGGGCCGACGCAGCGTAATCCAGGGGCCGGCTTGCGCCGGCCCTTTCGTTTTGCCTTGTCCAACGCGAGGCAAAGCCGGGAAAAACCTGGAGCGGCGGTTTTTTCACTGGCAGAATCGATCTGGCCGCGTTAAGCGATGGTTCCCATGGCGCGATATGTATTCATCACCGGCGGCGTGGTTTCTTCCCTTGGAAAAGGCATAGCATCGGCGGCCCTCGGGGCGCTTTTGCAGGCGCGCGGCTATCGCTGCCGCCTCAAGAAACTCGACCCCTATCTCAACGTCGATCCGGGCACCATGTCGCCTTACCAGCACGGCGAGGTGTTCGTGACCGATGACGGCGCGGAAACCGACCTCGACCTCGGCCACTACGAGCGCTTTACCGGCCGTTCGGCCAACCGCCAGGACAACATCACCACCGGCCGCATCTACCAGAACATCATCGAGCGCGAGCGTCGCGGCGACTATCTCGGCGCCACCGTGCAGGTCATTCCGCACGTCACCGACGAGATCAAGAACTTCATCCGCGAGGGCAATGAAGAGTTCGACTTCGTGCTGTGCGAAATCGGCGGCACCGCCGGCGACATCGAGGCCATGCCTTTCCTCGAAGCCATCCGCCAGCTGGGCAACGACCTGCCGCGAAACAACGCCGTCTATGTGCACCTGACCCTGATGCCGTTCATCCAGGCGGCGGGCGAACTCAAGACCAAGCCGACCCAGCATTCGGTGAAGGAACTGCGCGGCATCGGCATTGCGCCGGACATTCTCCTGGTGCGTTCGGACCGGCCGATCCCGAAGGAAGAGCGCCGCAAGCTGTCGCTGTTCTGCAATGTGCGCGAATCCGCCGTCATCCAGGCGCTCGATGTCGGCCACATCTACGACGTGCCGATGGCCTATCACAAGGAAGGGCTGGATTCGGAAGTGCTGGCGGCCTTCGGCATTGAGCCGGCGCCGAAGCCGCGCATGGAGCCCTGGCAGGGCGTGACGCACCGCATCCACAACCCCGAGGGCGAGGTGTCGATCGCCATCGTCGGCAAATATACCGGGCTGAAGGACGCTTATAAGTCGCTGATCGAGGCGCTGTCGCATGGTGGCATCGCCAACCGCGTCCGGGTCAAGCTGGACTGGATCGAAAGCGAGGTCTTCGAGAAGGAAGATCCCGCGCCCTATCTGGAAAAGGTGCACGGCATCCTGGTTCCGGGCGGCTTCGGCGAGCGTGGCTCGGAAGGCAAGATCCTCGCGGCCAAGTTCGCGCGCGAGCGCAAGGTGCCGTATTTCGGCATCTGCTTCGGCATGCAGATGGCCTGCATCGAGGCAGCGCGGTCGCTGGCCGGTGTCGAGCACGCCTCGTCGACCGAGTTCGGCCCGACCAAGGAGCCCGTCGTCGGCCTGATGACCGAATGGCTGAAAGGCAACATGCTGGAGAAGCGCCGCGAGGCCGGCGATCTCGGCGGGACGATGCGGCTCGGCGCTTACGAGGCGCGGCTTGCGGAAGGCTCGAAGATCGCCGAGATTTACGGCAGCACCGATATCCACGAGCGCCATCGCCACCGCTACGAGGTCAATATCGACTACAAGAAGCGGCTGGAGGAGTGCGGGCTGGTGTTCTCCGGCATGTCGCCGGACGGCGTGCTGCCGGAAACCGTCGAATATGCGGACCACCCGTGGTTCATCGGCGTGCAGTATCACCCGGAACTGAAAAGCCGGCCGCTGGAGCCGCATCCGCTGTTCGCTTCCTTCATCGAGGCGGCGATCGCCCAGAGCCGGCTTGTGTGAGGACGGTTCTTGCGAAAAGATAATTACCTGACTAAAGTCAGGTAATGGATCGCGAGCACGTCACAAAAGTCCGTTTGTTCAGCCGTCAGGTCACGCAGCGCATCGGCGTGTTGCAGGACAGCTATCTCAGCCGCGGCAGGCCGCTCGGCGAGGCACGGCTTCTGTTCGAGATCGGCGTCGATGGGCGCGAGGTGCGCGACCTGCGTAGCGCACTGAACCTCGACTCCGCCTATCTCAGCCGGCTGCTGCGCTCGCTCGAGGCGCAGGGACTCGTCACCGTCGAGCAGCAGGCCGGCGACGGCCGGGTGCGCCGCGCCACCCTGACGGCCAGGGGCAGGATCGAGTTCGACAGCTATGACAGGCTGTCGGACGAACTCGCCCAGTCGCTTCTTTCCCCGCTGACCCCGGCGCAACGGTCCCGCCTGGTGGCGGCTATGGACGAGGTGCGCAACCTGCTTGCCGTGGCGCCGATCGAGATCGCGGTCGTGCCGCCGCAGGAGCCGGATGCCCGTTGGTGCCTGGACCGCTATTTCGAGGAGTTGGCGCAGCGGTTCGAAAGCGGCTTCGACCTGGCGCTCGGCAAGTCTCCGTCCGACGCCGAGATGACGCCGCCGGCCGGCTTTTTCCTGGTCGCGCGCAGCGCCGGCGCGCCGGTCGGTTGCGCGGCGTTGGTCAGGCTGTCGGCGCAGGCGATGGAGATCAAGCGCATGTGGACGGCACCGGCCGCACGCGGGCGGGGCGTGGCGCGGCGCATGCTGGGCGAATTGGAAAGGCTGGCGCGCGAGGCGGGCTGCCGCAAGATATTCCTCGACACCAACCGCTCGCTCACCGAAGCGCAGACGCTTTATCGAAGGCAGGGTTTCGTTGAAACCGTGCGCTACAACGACAATCCCTATGCCGACTTCTGGTTCGAGAAGGACCTGGCCGGGTAGGCCGGGAACCGGGCCGCCAGCTTTTGCCAGCGGCCCGGGATGGGCAGTTCAGGCGCGCGCGGCTTTCGCGCCGGAACCGACGGCGGCCGAGCGCAGCGCATAGTAGATGACGCCGGCGATGGCGACGCCGAAGAACCAGCCGTAGACGCCCCACCAGGCCGGCAGCCAGCTGGTGAAGGCCGGCAGGATCGACGAGAACAGCGCGCCGATGCCGGCGGCGATAAAGGCGTTGACGTGCCAGCCGCTCTGGAAGCGGAACTCGCCGTTTTCGTTGTAGAGCGCCTCGACGTTGATCTCGCCTTTGCGGATCAGGTAGTAGTCCACCATCATGACGCCGAAGATCGGCCCCATGGTGGCGCCGATGGCGCTGACGAAGGCGGCCGCCCCGGTTTCCCACGGCGCGAACGGATAGAGCACCAACGCGATCAGCGCGGCGATATAGCCGCCCTTCTTGAAGTCGATCTGGTGCGGGAACACGTTGGCGAAGTCGAACGCCGGTGACACGAAGTTGGCGACGACGTTGATGCCGAGCGTCGCCACGGCGAAGGTCAGTGCCGCCAGCAGGGCAAGGAACCAGCTATCGAACTTGGCCGAGATATGCTCGGGATGGAGCAGGACCTCGCCATAGACGTCGTAGGCGGCGATCGTGGTGACGCCGGCGACCAGCGAGAACAGGATCAGGTTGATCGGCAGGCCCCAGATGTTGCCGGTGCGCACGGCCTTCGTGGTCGGCGCGTAGCGCGAGAAATCGCAGAAGTTCAGGTAGAGCGCCGCGAAATAGGTCACCCAGATCGCCGCGACCGCCGCCAGCGCCTCGAAGGAGCCGGGCAGGCCGGGCACGCCGGCGTCCTTGGTTTCGGCCAGCAGAACGTCCATCGGGATGTCGCTGGTGAAGGCCAGCCTTCCGGACTTGGCGCACAGGTAGACGGCAAGGATCAGCATCATGATCCACACTGCGGGGCCGGCCCAGTCCTGGAACCGGCGCACCGTTTCCATGCCGCGCTGGATGATGAGCAACTGCGCGCCCCACATGAGCAGGAAGCAGATCACCTCGAGCGTGGAATGGCCGAGGAAGTGATAGTTCTGGTGGAACTGCAGGAACCAGTCCGTGCGGACGAGCAGGGCCACCAGCGCGCCCGATGCCAGCGCCGTCTGCGCGCCGTACCAGAAGCAGGCGACGACGGCCCGCACCAGCGCCGGGATGTTGGCGCCGAAGGTGCCGAAGGAAGCGCGCGCCAGCACGGGGAAGGGCACGCCGGTCTTCGCGCCGGCGTAGCCGACCATGTTCATCAGCGCGTAGATGATGAGCGAACCGATGCCGATGGCGATGATGAAATTGACGAAACCGCCGCAGAACAGAAAGAGACTGGCGGCGAGATAATAGCCCCACAGGCTGTGCACGTCCGATGTCCAGACGTTGAAGATGGAAAACGGCCCCCAATTGCGGACTGTCGCGGGCGCGAGGTCCTCATTGTATAGGCGCGGTGAAGCTCCCTGCATGGTCATTCGTGCTCTCCCCTTATCCTCCCTTCGCGCCCTCCTGCGCGAAATGGTATAGGATACGCCCGGCCCGGCGAGAGTCGCAAGGAAACGATTCCCATGGGTTCCGAGGAAAGATATTCAATGTAAACCGGGGCAATGCAGCGGGCTCGCCTGCCGCCACGTGCAGGAATGCCAGCGGTTTTCGAGGGTGGCTCAGGGTGAGTGACATGCCATCGGGCGACCGGCTCGTGCTTCTGGGATGCAAGGGTGGCCCGGCGATTCGGCCTGGCGGGCCCTCGCCGACCTCCTCGCTGCTGGAAATCGCCGGCCGCCGGGTCGTCGTGGATTGCGGCCTCGGGGTAACGCGCGGCCTGGTCGATGCCGGCTTGCACCTGAAGTCGCTAGACCTCGTCTTCATCACCCATCTGCATTCCGATCACGTGCTGGAACTGGGGCCACTCGTCCACACCGCCTGGACCGCTGGCCTGTCGCGCCCGGTCACGGTGTTCGGGCCTGTCGGAACCGGTGACTACTGGCGTCATTTTACCCGTTCGCTGGCGTTCGACATCGATACCCGCATCGCCGACGAAGGCCGGCCGGATCTCCGCGATCTCGTGCGCGTGCGCGAATTCGGCGAGGGCATGGTGATGGAGGAGGGCGGGTTGCGCGTTTCGACCCTGCGCGTCGACCACCCGCCGGTGACCGATTGTTTCGCGCTGCGTTTCGATCATCCGGGGCTGAGCGTGGTGTTTTCTTCCGACACCGCCTTCTTCCCGTCGCTCGCCGATTTCGCACGCGGCGCCGATATCCTGGTCCACGAGGCGATGCTGGGAGAGGGGATCGAACGGCTGGTGGCCCGGACGGGCAACGGCGCGCGCTTGCGCCAGCATCTCGTTGCCAGCCACAGCTTTGCCGAGCAAGCCGGCCGGGTCGCCACCGAAGCCGGCGTCGGGCGGCTGGTGCTCAATCACCTGATCCCGGCCGACGATCCGGCAATCGGCGAGGCGGACTGGATCGCCGCCGCGCGAAAAAGCTGGTCGGGTGCCTTGACGATCGCGCGCGATGGGCTTGTGGTGGAGCTGGACGCCGGAGTCGCGTCGCGAGGGGAAACCGCATGAAGCTTGCAACCTTGAAGAACGGGAAGCGCGACGGCAGGCTGGTCGTCGTTTCCCGCGACCTGACGCGCTATACCGACGCCTCCTTCCTCGTGCCGACCCTGCAAGGCGCGCTGGACGACTGGCAGCGGCTGGCGCCCCACCTCGAAGCGCTCGGGCATTCGCTGGAGGCGGATGCGGTGCCATCGGGGCGCTTCCACGAGAACGACGCGCGCTCGCCCTTGCCACGCGCCTATCAATGGGTTGGCGGTTCGGTCTATGGCAGCCACGTCGAGCAGATGAGCAAGGCGCAGGGCAACAAGGCGCCGGAAAATTTCCTCACCGAGCCGCTGCTCTATCAGGGCGGCTCGGATTCCTTCGTCGATCCGCGTGGCGCGATGCTCGCCGCCGACGAGGCCGACGGCATCGACATGGAAGGGGAGGTCGCCGTCGTCGTCAGCGACGTACCCATGGGCGCCAGCCTCGACGAGGCGCGCGCGGCGATCCGCCTCGTCATGCTCGCCAACGACGTTTCCTTGCGCGAACTTATTCCGGGCGAGCTGGCGAAAGGCTACGGCTTTTTCCAGGGCAAGCCGTCCACCGCCTTTTCGCCGGTGGCGGTCACGCCGGACGAGCTGGGCGTGGCCTGGGACGGCGGCAAGCTCAGCCTTCCCCTTCTGGTCGAGATCAACGGCAGGCCGTTCGGGCGGGCCAACGCGGGGGTCGACATGAATTTCGATTTCCCGGCGCTGATCGCCCACGCCGCGAGAACCCGGTCGCTGTGCGCCGGCACGATCGTCAGTTCGGGCACGGTATCGAACCGCCATGGCGGCGGGCCGGGCAAGCCGGTTTCCGCCGGCGGCGCAGGCTTTTCCTGCATCGCGGAGCAGCGCATCGCCGAGACGATCAAGGGTGGTGCGCCGAAAACGCCGTTCCTGTTCTTCGGCGACAAGGTGCGCATCGAGATGAAGGACGCCGCCGGCCGCTCCATCTTCGGCGCCATCGAGCAGACCGTCGAGAAATACGAGCGGTAGCTACGCCCGCCCCTCGAAGAATTCCGGGTAGTTTTCGATCGCGGCGGCGATGATGCGCAGCGATACCGCGACGTTCAGGGCGTTCGCGTCGCTGCCTGCGGCGGCCAGCGCCGCGGCATCATGTCGTATCCCGGCGATGGCGGAGGTCCAGCTTTTCACCGGATGCCCGCCGAGGAGATCGCGGGTCAGTTTTGCCAGGAAATCCGTGATTTTCTGCGAGACATCGACCGGTGTCGCTGAAGCACGCTGGAGATTGCGCAGCCGCAGGATTTCGAGGCCGAGCGTGACGGCAGCGACGCCTCCGCCGAGGAAAGCCTCGCCACGGCGCCCCAACCGGCGAACGAGCGGCATCAACTGGTTGATGCGGTCATAGGCCAGGCTCTCGAAAGCCGAGCGGCGCGGAATTCTTTCGTGCAGGCAAAGCCGGGCGAGGTCCTGCCGCATCGCCGCCGCGATACGGTTTGCGGTCGCCCACGGATCGGCAGGCAGGACGACGAGGTAGACGCCGATCGCCAGCAGGATGCCGACCAGGATCGATGCCGAACTGCCGAAAAACTCGGCCGGGTTATAGGTCATGACCTGATGCGGGCTGAGGAAGGCGAGAAAATTGATGGCGAACGCCGTTGCCACGCCCACCAGGCGCGGATTGGCCATCGCCAGTGCGGCCGGAACGAGGATCGGCACCACGAAGACGATGAACCAGCCGAAGCCGGGCAGGGCCGGCAGTGCGATCTGACCGACGAGATAGGCGAAGGGCAGCGCAAGCAGCGTTCCCTTGAAGAATCCCCAGGCGATCTCGACGGGCGAGGGGCGCGGCGCGAAGAGGCTGGCGACGACCGCCACGATGATGACGATGCCCGCGGCTTCCGACCATTTGGTCGCCAGCCAGAAAGCGGCCACCAGCATGGTGGCGATCGCCGCCCGCAGGGCGTTGCGCCACGCCGCATGGCCGTCGCGGTGGATGACGAGCGCCGGCTGGCGCCTTGAATCCGCCCGCCCTGCCGGGGGAGCGCGCAACGCATCCAGGCCGCGCAGGACCTGGTTCATGGCGTCGGCGAACTCGCCGGCGATCGTGACGCGGGTCAGCGTATCGACGCTGTCGGCGTGTTCGGTGGCGGTCTGCGCCGCGTGGCTGGAGATGGCGTCGAATTTCGCGACCCACGGCCGGATGTCGTCGAGCGACGGCACCGCCGCCATTTCGTCGACGACGGTTTTCAATTCGCGCCGCACCGGCATCAGCGCGAGGTTCTGCGGCGCCGTGTAGGTGTGAAGAACGCGTGCGGCAGAGAGGGCCGACAGCAGGTAGCCGATGGTGCGCCGCAGCGGGTGGGCGCGCGTCGCCATGCTGGGCGCTTCCAGCCGCGCATAGGTCCGCATTTCGCCGAGGGCCTGCGTCTCGGCGACCAGCTTGCGATACTGCGTATCGAGCGGGGCCGGGTCGCCACCGAACGCGCCGCCCGCATAGGCGGCAAGATCGAGGATGCAGCGCTCCAGCCGCGAATACATTGCATCGCGCGCAAGCTGCGGCAGTAGCAGCCGGCTGGTCAGCCCCGCGCAGGCGATGCCGATGACGATCTCGCCGCAGCGCGCCGTTGCCAGTTCGAGCACGAGGTGCGGCTGACCGAAAGCGGGCAGGGCGATGATTGTCGCCGTGTAGCCGGCGAGTGCCGCGCCATAGGCTTCGGGATTGCGCAGGAGCGACGAGACATAGGTACAAACGCCGATCCAGAGCGCGAGCGCCGTGACGAACAGCCATGGATTGGTGCCGAGAAGGGCGGTGAGGCCGATCGCGGCCGCTGCGCCGACCAGCGTGCCGAGCAACCGGAAGAAGCCCTTCGCCAGTACCATGCCGGCAACCGGCTGGGCGACGATGAACACCGTCATCATCGCCCATTGCGGGTGGTCGAGGTTGAGCGCGTAGGCCGCGAGAAGGGCGATCAGCCCGGCCGAGGTGGTGCGCAGCGCAAAAATCCAGTCGCTGCGCGTCGGGCGCGGAAGGCTGGCCGCGCGTGCGGCGAGATGTTGTCGAACCCACGCAAAGCCCACGCGCCCGCTCCGCATCCGGGGTTGCAGAAAGTCAGATGTCCAGCGCGTCGGCTTCCGCGAACTCGGCGCGTTCCTGGATGAAGCGGAAGCGCGCTTCCGGCTTGGTGCCCATCAGCGCTTCCACCGCTTCCTTGGTTTCCTTTTCGGCGTCGATCACGTCGACCCTGAGAAGCGTGCGCTTCTTCGGGTCCATGGTCGTTTCCTTCAGCTGGCCGGCCATCATTTCGCCGAGGCCCTTGAAGCGGCCGATCTCGACCTTGCCGCGCCCGGTAAACTCCGTGCGCAGCAATTCGTCCTTGTGGGCGTCGTCGCGCGCATAGGCGATCTTGCCGCCCTGGCGGATCGAGTAGAGCGGCGGCACCGCCATGTAGAGGTGGCCGCCGCGGATCAGTGCCGGCATCTCCTGATAAAAGAAGGTGATGAGCAGCGAGGCGATATGCGCGCCGTCGACATCGGCGTCGGTCATGATGATGACGCGGTCGTAGCGAAGGTCCTCGTCGCGGTATTTGGAGCGCGTCCCGCAGCCCAGCGCCTGGATCAGGTCGGAGATCTGCTGGTTGGCCGTCAGCTTGTCGTGGCCGGCGCTGGCGACGTTGAGGATCTTGCCGCGCAGAGGCAGCACCGCCTGAGAGGCGCGGTCGCGCGCCTGCTTGGCCGAGCCGCCGGCCGAGTCGCCCTCGACAATGAAGATTTCGGCACCGGCCGCCGCGTTCTGCGTGCAGTCGGCCAGCTTGCCGGGCAGGCGCAGCTTGCGCACGGCCGTCTTGCGCGAAACTTCCTTTTCCTGCCTCCGCCGGA
>Ga0182735_1000298_pt1 | contig 45508 bp, 41 predicted proteins | sample eDN5th30CKraftMG_FD_128524 | JGI IMG/M metagenome (GOLD analysis project Ga0182735, IMG submission 128524) | Enriched Miracle-Growth compost microbial communities from Emeryville, California, USA - eDNA 5th pass 30_C Kraft MG (version 2) (version 2) ...
CGCCACCGGCTCGGCGTGGAAATTGCCGCCCGAGACGATCTGGTCGCTTTCGATCAGCACCAGCGGGTTGTCGGTGGCGGCGTTGGCCTCGATCTCCAGCGTGCGGCCGGCCTGCGTCAGGAGGTCGATGCAGGCGCCGGTGACCTGCGGCTGGCAGCGGATGCAGTAGGGGTCCTGCACGCGGGTGTCGCCGACGCGGTGGCTTTCGCGGATTTCCGAGCCGTCCATCAGTTCGCGGATGACCTTGGCGGAAAGGATCTGGCCGCGATGGCCGCGCAACTGGTGGATTTCATCGAAGAAGGGCGCGGTCGAACCCATGATGGCGTCCGTCGACAGCGACGACGACACAAGTGCATTGCGGGCTGCCCGGAACGCCTCGAAGAAGCCGACCAGCGCGAAGGCGGTCGAAACCTGCGTGCCGTTGATCAGGGCGAGCCCTTCCTTGGCGGCCAGCACCACCGGCTTCAGGCCGGCGGCCGCCAGCGCCTCGGCGCTCGCCATCTCCTTGCCCTGGTAGGTGGCGCGGCCTTCGCCCAGCATGGTGGCCGCCATGTGCGCCAGCGGCGCGAGGTCGCCCGAGGCGCCGACCGAACCCTGCGAGGGGATCACCGGATGCACGCCCTTGGCCAGCATGGCCTCGATCAGCGCGACCACTTCGGGGCGGGTGCCGGAAGCGCCGCGCCCGAGCGAGAGCAGCTTGAGCGCCAAGATCAGGCGCACCGTCTCTTCCTCGACACTCTCGCCGACGCCGCAGCAATGCGACAGGATCAGGTTGCGCTGCAGGGTGGCCGTGTCCTCGGCCTTGATCTTGATGGAGGCCAGCTTGCCGAAGCCGGTGTTGACGCCATAGACCGGCACGTTGCCGCTGGCGGCGGCTTCGATGCGGGCCGCGGAAGCGGCGATGCCGGGGCGGGCGCTATCGGCCAGCCGCACGGCCAGTCCCTCGCGCCAGACGCGCTCCAGGTCGGCCAGCGTGACCTTGCCGGGTGTCAGGACGATTTCAGACATGTTGGCCTCCGAAGATGCGGGCGTGCAGCGGGTTGAAGCCGATGCGATAGGAAAGCTCGGCCGGATGCTTGATGTCCCAGATGGCCAGGTCGGCGCGGGCGCCGGGCGCGATCACGCCGCGGTCGGAAAGGCCGAGCGCGCGGGCCGCGTTGCGGGTCACGCCGCGCAGGCACTCGGCCGGCGTCATGCGAAACAGCGTCGCGCCCATGTTCATGGTCAACAGGAGAGAGGTGAGCGGCGAGGTGCCGGGATTGGAATCGGTGGCGAGTGCGATCGGCACGCCGGCCTCGCGCAGCGCCTGCAGCGGCGGGTATTTCGTTTCCCGCAGCGTGTAGAAGGCGCCGGGCAGCAACACGGCGACGGTCCCTGCCTTGGCCATGGCGGCGATGCCGTCGGCGCCGAGATATTCGAGGTGGTCGGCCGAGAGCGCGCCATGTCCGGCCGCCATCGCCGCGCCGTGCAGGTCGGAAAGCTGCTCGGCATGCAGCTTGATGGGCAGGCCGAGCGTCTTGGCGTGGTCGAAGATGCGCGCCATTTCCTCGACGGAAAAGGCGATGCCCTCGCAGAACCCGTCGACGGCGTCGATCAGGCCTTCGGCATGGCCTTGGTCCATGCCGGCGATGACCACCTTCTCGATATAGCCGGCGCGGTCGTCCTTGAACTCCGGCGGCAGCGCGTGGGCGGCGAGCCAGGTGGTGACGACATGCACCGGGCGCTCCTCGCCGATGCGGCGCGCGACCCGCAGCATCTTCAGTTCGGTGGCGATGTCGAGCCCGTAGCCGGACTTGATCTCCAGCGTGGTGACGCCTTCGGAAAGCAGCGTGTCGACGCGCGGCAGCGCCAGCGCCAGCAATTCTTCCTCGCTCGCCTCGCGGGTATTGCGCACGGAGGAAAGGATGCCACCGCCGGCGCGCGCGATCTCTTCGTAGCTCGCGCCTTCCAGGCGCATCTCGAATTCGCGGGCGCGGTCGCCGCCATAGACGATGTGGGTGTGGCAGTCGATCAGGCCGGGCGTGACCACGCGCCCCTCGAGGTCGCGGGACGGCGCGCCGCGATAGGCGGCCGGCAGGTCGGCGTCGGCGCCGACCCAGGCAATGGCGCTGCCGTCGATGACGATCGAGGCGCGCTCGGCGAGCCGGTAACCCGTCTCACCCTCGTCCACGATTGCGACTGCGGCATTGCTGAGAACCTGCATCCGGCACGCTCCTACCCTGTCCGTGATTTTTCTAAGTCTAAACATAATCGCATTTCTATGTCTAGACTTATTCTCGCTCTATGTCTAAACTTATCCACGTCGGCTTCGGGGTCGAGACGGCGAGAGGAGATCGGAATAATGACGACACTTTGGGCACGCCACGCGCTGCTGCCGGATGGCTGGGCGGACGATGTCCGTGTCGATCTCGGCGCGGATGGCCGTATCGCCAGGGTCGAGGCTGGGATGGCCGCCGCCGGCGAACAGGTCGGCCTCCTGCTGCCGGCGATGGCCAATCTCCATTCACATGCCTTCCAGCGCGCCATGGCCGGCCTTTCGGAAGCACGTGGGCCGCAGCCGCGCGACACCTTCTGGACCTGGCGCCAGATCATGTACCGTTTCCTCGACCACCTGACGCCGGACGACGTCGAGGCGATCGCCGCGCTGGTGCAGATGGAGATGCTGGAAGCCGGCTACGCCACCAATGTGGAATTCCACTACCTGCACCATCAGCCCGGCGGGAAGCATTACGCCAATATCGCCGAGATGTCGGAGCGCATCGCCGCTGCCGCCGCCCGCACCGGCATCGGCCTGACCCTGTTGCCGGTGCATTACCAGTTCGGCGGCCTCGACCGGCGTCCGCTCGGACCCGGCCAGCAGCGCTTCGGCACGACGCCGGACGAGTTCGCCTCGCTGCTCGACGCGGCGGAGGCGGCCCTTCGGCGCCTGCCGGCCGATGCCGGCATCGGGATTGCGCCGCACTCGCTGCGCGCCGTCGGCGCCGAGGCGCTGGCCGTCTGCGAAGGGCTGCGCCCTGGGCGGCCGTTGCACATGCACCTGGCGGAGCAGGTCCCTGAAATCGAGGAAGTGCAGGCGGCAACCGGCCGCCGCCCGGTCGAATGGCTGCTCGACAACCACAACCCCGACCGCCGCTGGACGCTGATCCACATCACCCACATGACCGAGGACGAGACCCGCCGGCTGGCGGCGACCGGTGCCGTCGCGGGCTTGTGCCCGATCACCGAATCCAGCCTCGGCGACGGCATTTTCAACGGTACGATCTGGAAGGAGGCGGGCGGCCGCCTCGGCTTCGGTTCAGACAGCAACGTCCGCATCTCGCTCACCGAAGAACTGCGCACGCTGGAATACAGCCAGCGCCTGCGCGACACCGCTCGTGCCGTACTGGCCGATCCGGATCGTTCCACCGGCCGGGTGCTCTATGAAGCCGGCCTTGACGGCGGCGCGACGGCGGCGGGGCGTGAAACCGGCGCCATCGCTGCCGGCCTGTGGGCCGATCTGTGCGCGGTCTCGCTGGATAATCCGGTGCTTGCCGGCCGCAAGGGCGACGCGCTGCTCGACAGCCTGATCTTCGCCGGCCATGACGGGCTGGTGCGCGACGTCTGGGCGGCCGGCCGCCATGTCGTGCAGGGCGGCCGTCACCCGGACCACGACCGGATCACGGCCGACTATCTCGCTTGCATCGGCCGGTTGCAGGAACGGATGTGATCGACAAGCCGGCCGGTCCCGCCTCCACCAAGGCGCAGCACATCGCCAGCGAGGTGCGCCGCCGCATCGTCGAACACGAATGGCGGCAGGGCGACCGCATCCCGGACGAGGCGGACCTTGCGATCGAGTTCGACGCGGCGCGCGCCACCGTCAACAAGGCGCTGCAACTGCTGGCCGACGAGGGGCTGCTGGATCGTCGGCGCCGGGCCGGCACGCGCGTCGCGGTCGATCCGGTGCGCAAGGCGACCTTCACCATTTCCATCGTGCGCGAGCAGGTGGAGCAGGCCGGCATGGCCTACAGCCATCGCGTCGTCGCGCAGCGCCTGACCCCCGTTCCCGATGCGCTGGCCGAACGCACCGGCCTGTCGAAGGGCGAAGTGCTGGTCCATATGCGGGCCGTGCACTATGCCGATGGCCAGCCCTTCCAGCTGGAGGATCGTTGGATCAACCCGCGCGCCGCGCCAAGTCTTGCCGGGGTCGATCTGTGGCAGCTGAACGCCAATGAATGGCTGGTGCGCAACGCGCCTTATCTGCGGGCGGAACTGGCGTTCTCCGCCGAGAACGCCAACTGGCGCGACGCCCGGCTGCTGCAGGCGCAGCCGGGGCAGGCCTTGCTGATCCTTTCCCGCATCACCTGGAACGACCTCGGCCCGATCACCATCGTCCGGGTGGCGTTCCAGCCCGGCCACCACGTCGCCAACGAAAACGGCCTGACCCGGGGCTGTTAGGCCGAAATCGCCGGGTCACGGCGGGAAAATCCGTGCCGCCATCTTTACAAGTATATACATATTATCTTAGGGTGGCGGGACACCATCGCTCCCGAGAGGCCGAAACCCATGTCCTTGCCATCATCGCATCTGCGTCCGGAACTGGCGGCCCTGGCGCCCTACAATGCGGGCCTGACCGTCGCGGAAGTCGCCAGCCGGCCCGGCGTGACCCGTGTCGCCAAGCTCGGCTCGAACGAGAATCCGCTCGGGCCCGACCCGGCGGTGCGGCAGGCGCTCGAAGCGGCCTTGCAGCGCATCGCCATCTATCCCGATCCCGTCGGCCGCACGCTTGCCGCGAAGCTGGCGGCGCGCCACGGCATTGCGGCCGACCGGCTGGTGCTGGGCAACGGCTCGGAGGACCTGCTGGCGGTGCTGGCGCGCGCCATCCTGCGGCCGGGCGACAAGGTCGTCACGCTCTACCCGTCCTTCCCGCTTCACGAGGACTATGCACGGCTGATGGGTGCCGAAGTCGTCCGCATCGGGCTTACGCCGGAAGGCGGCATCGATGTCGAGGCGCTGGTGCGGGCGGTGGCGCAGCCGGTGCGGCTGGTGCTGTTCGCCAATCCGATGAACCCGGCCGGCGTGTGGCTGTCGCCGCAGGAGCTTGGCCGCGTGCTGGACGCCGTCCATCCCGAGGCGGTGACCTGTCTCGACGAGGCCTATCACGAATATGCCGAGGGCGCTGACTATGGCTCCGGCGAGACGCGGCTGTCGACGCATGGCGGGCCGCTGGTGATCCTGCGCACCTTCTCGAAGGCATGGGGGCTGGCCGGGCTGCGCGTCGGTTACGCCATGACCAACAGCGGCGAACTGAAGCGCGGGCTCGATCTCGCCCGCACGCCCTTCAACGTGAACCTGATGGCGCAGGCGGCGGCCGAGGCGGCGCTGGACCATCCCGGATCGGTAACCGTTGCCGCCGCGCTGGTGCGGCGCGAACTGCCCCGCGTCAAGGCCGCCATCGAAGCGCTCGGCCTGCGCGTGCTGCCGTCGAAAGGCAATTTCCTCTTTTTCGACGCTGCCCGTCCGTCCGTCGAACTCGCCGAAGCGCTGCTCGACAAGGGCGTGATCGTCAAGCCGTGGAAGCAGCCGGGCTACGAAACGTGGCTGCGCGTCTCCATCGGCACCGAGGCCGACAACGGCCAGTTTCTGGCTGCCCTTTCCGGCTCGCTTTGAGGCTTGCGGGCGGCCAGGCCGGCAAGGCAGGATGCCGGTGCATCGGAGAGGTTAAACCATGACCGAAACGGGGATTTTCCGGCTGTCGGAACGGGTGTTCCGCCCCTGGAAGAACGGCGGCGGGCAAACGGCCGAAATCGCCGTCGCGCCGGCGGGCGCCGGCTTCGAGGATTTCGAGTGGCGCATCAGCACGGCGCTTGTCGCGGCCTCCGGCCCGTTTTCCGCCTTTCCGGGCGTGAACCGGGTGCTGACCGTGCTCGAAGGCGGCGCGATGATCCTGACGGTGGGCGATCAGGAACGCCGCCTTGACGCCGCGAGCCAGCCCTTCGCCTTTTCCGGCGACGAGCCCGCCGCTGCCTTGCTTGAGGGCCCGGCGCTGCTTGACTTCAACGTCATGGTGCGCCGCCCGCTGACGGCGAGCGTGGTTCGTGGTCCGCTCGACCCCGGCCGCGGGACCGACGGCCAGCGCGCACGGCTTGCCCTGCTGTTGGAGGATCGGGCCGGGCTTGTACGGCTCGACCTCGTAGATCTCGGCGCCGCCGCTCCCGAACTGGTGTCGGCGCTTGCCGGCGCGCTGGTACTGGACGTGCTCATCGCCGGCTGACCGCCCGGCGAAACAATCAGCCCGCCTCGGTGCGCGGCTCGAAACGCGCGGTCAGTTCGTGGCGATCGCCGGGATAGGTCTGGCTCGCCAGCGTCACCCACTTGCCGGAAATCTCGGTCCTGCGGATGACTTCGAGGCAGCTTGCCCCTGGCTGCAGGCCGAGGTCGCGGGCCACCGCGCCGCCGCTGCCTACCGCGCGGATGCGGTGTTCGGCCGAGCTCCAGGGAATTTCCTGCAACAGCCACTGGCCCGGCGCGACGGTGGAGAAATCCTGGTCGAGCGCGCCGGGCGCGGCCTCGGGGTTGATGATGCGTTCCTCGCGGCAGAAGGGCTGTTCGTCGGCGAAATGAATGCCGAGAAGGTAGAGGACGGGCTGCTTCGAAGCCTCCTCGATGCCCGCCCCGGCGATTTCCGCCGGGCGCGCCGGGCGCAGCTTGCGCTCGCGCAACTCGAACCGGTAGGCCTGGCCCAGCGCTTGCACCTCAGCGGCGATATCGGCGATTTCCATTACCGCCGCCTGCGCGTGCGGGCGGGCGACGACCGTGCCGAGCTTGCGCCGCCGCACCAGGAACCCCTCGCGCGTCAACTGCGTCAGCACCTTGTTCATGGTCATGCGCGAGACGCCGTGGCTGTCGGCCAGGTCGGTCTCGAAGGGCAGGCGGTATCCCGGCGGCCAGCGCTGCGAGATGATGTCGCTGCGGAATTCGTGCAGGAGCTGCTCGTGCAGCGAACGGTTTGCCGGCGGTTTCGTCGCTGCCATCTGCCCCTTCCTATTGCGTGCCGATGCGAACGAAGACGCTGGCGCCGGGTTTGTCCCTGTCGGGTATAGAAAATAGCGCCGGCCTGTCCAAGCCCCCCCGGACCCGATCCGAACAGGCGCGAGCACGACCGGTTGTCGGGCGTGGCTCGAACGCGCTAGCTTGCCGGCCACTGGCGGAGACGGAGGATGAGATGGCGGCCCTGTTGGATACGCTTCACCCGAGCGTGCTGGCGGTGTTCAACCTGTCGCTGTTCGTCATCCATCTGGTAACGGTGGCGCGCGCCATCACCCGGCCCAACCGGGAGCCGGCTGCCCGTGTGGCCTGGGTAGCGGTGATCATGTTCCTGCCGCTGTTCGGCGTCATCGCCTATCTGCTGCTCGGCGAAACCAGCATCGGGCGCGAGCGCATCCGCAGGCTGGGGTTGGCGGAACAGCAGACCGCGCGGCCGGACGACGCGGCCTATGCGCCGGCTTTCGTGGCGCCGGGGGCCGCCGCCCAGTTCGATCTCTGCCGGTCGATCAACGGGCTGTCCCCGGTGGCGGGCAACCGCATCGTGCTTCTTGGCGATCCGACGGCCGCCGCCGACCAGCCGATGCGCGACAGCGACAGCGCCATCGAGGCTCTTGTGCGCGACATCGGGCAGGCGCGCGAGCATGTCCACATCAGCTTCTATATCTGGCTCGACGACGACAATGGCGGCAAGGTCGCCGATGCCGTCGCCGCTGCCGCGCGCCGTGGGGTCCGTTGCCGGGTGATGGCCGACGGCCTCGGCTCGCGCGCCTTCATCCGCGGCCTGCGCTGGCGGCAACTGCGCGAGGCGGGAGTGACGCTGGTCGCGATGCTGAACGACATCCCGCGCCTCGGGCACCTGGCGCTCGGCCGCGTCGACCTGCGCAACCACCGCAAGATCGCCATCATCGACAACCGCATCGCCTATTGCGGCAGCCAGAACTGTGCCGACGCCGCCTTCCGGGTAAAGCCGAAATATGCGCCGTGGGTGGATATCTTCCTGCGCTGCGAAGGGCCGATCGTGCGCCAGGCGCAATATCTGTTCCTGTGCACGTGGATCGCCGAAACCGGCGAGCCGCTGCAGGGGCTGGCGGCTGCCGGCCCCGCGCCGGAACGCTTCGAGCCGGGCAGCGTGGCGCAGATGTACGGCACCGGGCCGATGACGCGCGGCGACGCCATGTCGGATTCCTTCGCCAGCGCGATCTACACCGCGCGCCGGGAACTGATGATCACGACGCCTTATTTCGTGCCGGACGAGGCGGTCCTGCACGCCCTGTGCGCCGCCCCGCGCCGGGGTGTCGAGACGACGATCATCTTTCCCCGGCACAACGATTCCTGGCTGGTGGAAGCCACCAGCCGCAGCAGCTACGCGGACCTGCTTTCCAACGGCGTGCGGATTTACGAATATCCGCTGGGGCTGCTGCATACCAAGTCGATGACCATCGACGGCGCCATGGCGCTGGTCGGTTCGGCCAACATGGATCGCCGCAGCATGCAGCTCAATTTCGAGAATAACCTTCTAGTCGCCGACGAAGACGTGACCGCCGCCATCCGCGCGCGCCAGCAGGCCTATCTCGGCGTTTCGCACCCCGTCGCGCTCGACGCCGTCAAGGCCTGGCCGTTCCACACGCGCCTGGTGCAGAACGCGGTCGGGATGATGGCGCCGGTACTTTAAGGCACCACCGGCTGCGACCGCTGCCGCGGTGCCAGCGCCTGTTGCGCGACATAGGCAACGAGCACGATCGCCGCATCGAGTTCGAACACCTCTTCCATGGCGGCCATGACATGGGAGGAGGTGGAGACGTCGATGACCTGCGCCAGGCCGATGAAGCCGAAATGCAGGAAGAGCAGGACATGGTTCGACAGCCGGGTCGTCCCGCCCCGAATGCCTTTCCATATCTGCGACAGCGCAAACAGGGCGACGATGACCGAGCCCGCGAACAGCGCTCCGACCCAGAGCCAGGCGAGTTCCGGATTGAGGTCGCGCGCCAGCCGGTAGACGAGGATGAGCAGGTCGTGGAAGCCGTCCAGTTCGCCGCCGCCGTATAGCGGGGGAGGCTCGAACCCGAAAATCCGCGAGCCGAAGCTGATTTCGTCCATCAGTTCGGCGAAGCCGATCAGTCCCGCCAGGACGAGGGGAAAGCTGGGGCCGCGCCGCATCATCGCGTAAATCGAGCCGAGGACGGCGAGCAGGAAGGTCAGGGCGCTGGCCGTCTCGACGATGCCGTCCTCCTGCAGCAATTGCGGCCGGATGCCGGGGTAGAGGACCGCGCCCAGCGCCGAGGCAACGGTAACGATGCCGACGACGCCGAGCGCGGTGATCCAGACGACCGTTGCCGGCTCGCGCCACCCGATTGCCGCCTGGTCGGGCCGGCCGGCAGGAAGAACGGTCTGTGCCATGGTCTTCCTCCTGTAACAAATTTGTCGAAAAATCGTCACATGGGCCGCTTTTCGGGCACGGACAGGGCCGCAGCCATCACAAAGTCTCTCGCGCCATCGCCATTTGTGACGGTTGTCGCCGTGGTGAAGGCGGGTTTCAGGCGTTGAGAGGGGTGACAGCAAACAGGAGATTCACGAAATGACCAACGCCAGTCTCGATCGCCCCGTTTCGGTCTTTGTCGGCCTCGGATTTCCCAAGACCGTCAAGGACGTTTTCGACGCCTATGCGACGCTGGTCGACTGGAATGGCATTTCCGATCTCGACCGTGCCGGCGCCATCGAGGTGTGCCGCAAGGCGATGAAGGGCGAGCGGACAGGCAAGGATGTACGCCTCGCCTTCCAGCGCTTCGCTCACAACAAAGGCATTCTCTGCGAGGATTTCCATGCCGGCTCGACCGCGCCGGAACAGCCGCGCCGCGCTGCCGCGGCCGGTGCGGTTCGCCCGCAGGCGGCGAACGGATTCCGAAACGGTTCTTTCTAGAAAACCCGATTTCTTCAGGGCGCCGGAGTCGTCGCCCGGCCGGGAAGGGCCGCCGCACGCTGCCGTTGCCGGCGCGCCTTCATGAAGGCCGCGATGGGCTTTTCAACAACCTCGTGGACGGCGATCCCGATCGCCGTGCCGCCCAGCACGGCGGCGGCGAAGGTAAGCGCCGGCGGCAGGGCCAGCATCGGTCCCGCCTTTGCCACCACCGAGATCGCCAGCGTGTGCCACAGGTAGATCGAGTAGGAGGCGTCGCCGAGATAAGCGGCGAGCGGCAGGCGCGCCACCTTCTCCGTTTTCTCGAAGGCGAGGACCCCGAGGACGAGGGCGGCGGCGAGCGGCCCGAGGACGAAGGGCGTGAAACCTCGATAGGTGATGCCGACGAAGGCAAAGCCGGCGACCGCGAGAACGATCAGCCCGCCACCCAGTGCCGGCGGCACTATCGTGCCGCGCAGCCACAGCCTGCCGAGCGCCATGCCGAGCAGGAACTCCAGCAGCAGCGGGTCGGTCCAGGTCCTGGGCAGCGGCGTCTCGGGAGTGAGCAGTCGTCCGGCCGCCACCAGCGCCAGGAACAGCGCCGTGAGCGCCGGCAGCCGCCACCGGGACGGCAGGAAGAGCGAGCCTGCGAACAGCAGGTAGAAGAACATCTCGTAATTCAGCGTCCAGCCCTGCACCAGCACCGGCCAGATGTCTCCGGTGCCGGGCGAGCGGCTCGGAATGAAGAACAGCGAGGAAAGAACGTAGCCCGGCGTAAGCCACAGGTTGGGGAACAGGGCGAGCAGGGCACCAAGGATCATCACGCCGGTGACGATCCAGTAGAGCGGCACGATCCGCTCGATGCGCTCGCGCAGGAAGGCGGCCGGCGTCGTCGTCCGGGTGCCGGCAAGGACCCACATGATGAAGCCGCTGATGACGAAGAACACGTCGACGCCGGCCGCGCCGATGGCGAAATGCGTGCCGGTGCGCTCGGCCGCGTGGAAGACGACGACGCCCAGTGCCGCGACGGCACGCAGATACTGGATGGCGTAGAGCCGTTTCACGGTGCCGAGCCGGGCAGGGCGCGCTGCCGCCGCCGTGCCGCGGTCTGGAACAGCGGGCGCCGCGCCCCGCGCGCCGCCGCCAGGCGGCCGGCGGAATAAAACAGCAGGAACGAGCCGACGACATAGGGGTTGATGACGTCGACCTCGACGAAGGCGCGCACCACGAGCATGGCGACGACGCCGAACAGCACGAGGGAATCCTCGTTATGGGCATCGCCGACGACCCGGCGCATGTGCCCGGCAAAGGTGCGCAGCATCACCACCACAAGCAGCGCCACCCCGACGAGGCCGAGTTCCACCGCCACTTCGATGAAGGTGTTGTGGAAGTGGAAGCCGCTGCGGCTGCCGATGTAGAATTCCTCCCACAGCCGCTCGGCTTCGGAGAATCCCTGCACCCAGTAGGCCTGGTAGCCGACGCCGAAGAATGGCGCGTTGGCGGCGGCGGCCCAGCCTTGCGACCACAAATAGGTCCGCCCGGTCAGCGTGGCATCCTTGCCGAAGGCCGCCAGCAGCAGGTCGAGGCCGCCGAGATTGAGCCCGACGAGAACCGCCCCCACGGCCAGCATCGTGCCGGTCAGCAGCGCGCCCCTGCGCACGTTGGGGGAAAACATCACGCCCAGCCTGAGGCAGGTCATGATCGCCAGCACTGCCGCCAGCGCGATGATCGAAGTCGCCGACTGCGACTTCAGCAGCATCGCGGCCGACAGCGCGCCGCAGGCGAGCGCCACGATCCGCCAAAGGCCGCGTTCGCCCAGCACGACGAGCGCGGCAAAGGCGAAATAGACGCCGAGCGACGCGAACAGGCCGAGCTGGTTCTTGGACGGGAAGGCGCCGACGAAACTGTAGCTGCCGTCGAGCGGGTCGAAGTGATACTGGCCGAAGGCCACCGAGAAGAACAGGACGAGCAGGGTGCCGAGCAGGAGCCCGAGCGTCAGCGTCCTGACGGAAACGGTGCGGGCCGCGATCAGCGCGCATACGACATGCGAGGCGAACTGGACCGAGGCACGGGCGCTGACGCCGGGCGCCGCCGACCAGAACACCGACAGGCAGGCGAATGCGGCGAAGGGGATGATCCAGCCGAGGTCGCCCGGATTGCCGAGCGCCTTGCGGTAATCGACGAGGATGAGCGGCAGCCACAGCCCGTAATAGGCGAGGATGGAAACCTTGCCGAAACGGATCGAGTAGGCGAACACGAAGATCGAGATCGCCACCGCGAAAAGCCCGTACCAGAGATTGTGGTCGGGATTGACGAATCTGGCCTTGACGATTCTCATCGGTCCCTTCCGGAGCCGCTCGGGCTCCGGTCCGTTCCTGCGGATAAGGTCAATTGGAGTTGACGACGGTTGGCGTGACCTCCACCTTGATGACGTCGCCGGGCAATACCGGCGTGTTCTCGTCGGCTTCGACCTCGCCGGCCTTGCCGTCGCTGTCCGTGCGCACGATCGTGAAACGGGTCTCGGGCGGGTTGCGGCCGCCGGCATTGCGGGCGGCATCGGGTGCCCGTTCCAGCGCTTCCGTCATCAGGCCGGAATACATGCCCATCTTGAGGTTGAGCGCATCCAGGTCGGATTCCGTCTGCTGGCGGGCCTGGGCGATCTCGGTGTCGCGGTCGTTCTGCAGGCTGATCGCGTCCTGCGTCGCCTTGGCGATGTCCTGCTTGGCGCGCAGGATGGCGGTATCCATGTCGAGCAGCTTGCCTTCCAGTTCGGCGATCGTCTGCTCCAGCGTCAGCACGCGCTGGTTGACCACCAGGCCCTTGCCGGCGAGGTTGCCGAGCCCTTTCAGTTCCTCGCGGGAAAGGTCCGTCTGCCTCGACTGCGTGGCGATCTTCTTCTGCAGCGATTCGATCTCGGCCTGCAGCAGCCGCTTGAGGTCGTCGAGGCTCGCAAGTTGCAGCCGCAGCCGCTTTTGGCGCGCCTGCATCAGGTTGGTTTCGTCGGCCATCAGCTTCTTGCCGGCGGCGGTCTTGGCGAGTTCCGGCGGGAAATCGATCTGGTCCTTGCCTTCGGCTTCGGCTTCCAGTCGGGCGCGGCGGGCCAGCAGGCCGTCACGCTGTGCGGCCATGACGTCATAATTGCCCTGCGCCGTGATGAAGTCGCGCGCGCCGCCCTGGCCTGTCTCCGACCGGCGCATGCCGCCGGCGATGCTGAGCGCCTTCAGCACGGTCAGTTGCGGATCATAGGGGTAGCGGCCGGGAGTCTGGACATCGCCGGAAACGAAGATCGGGCGGAATTCCGCCAGTTCGACGGAGGCTTCCGGCCGATCGGGAAGCCCGAGCTTCTGCTGCAGGCCGTCGCTGATCGCGGTGGCGACGTCCTCGGTGGTCTTGCCGGCAACCGAGAGTTCGCCGACGAAGGGGACCGAGATGGTTCCGGCCGGCCCGACGCCGTAGTCGCCGCTGACCGCGGACCAGTCGCGGAAAGCGCCCTCGGCGCTTTGCCATTCGGCGACCCGCACGCGCAGCTTGTCCATGGTCCCCAGCCGGTACGGCTCGGTCTGCGCCTGCTGGGCCAGGACCGGCGTCGCCATCAAAAGGACGCCGACGGCGAGCAGGGCGCGGGTTTTTTGCAACATGCGAATCAAATCCGGGCTTCCTTTGTTTGGCCGGTCGTGGAGTGTCGCTGCGCTCAATAGCTGCCGCGCGACGTGAACACCGCCGGCACCGTCCAGATCAGGATTTTCAGGTCGAAGACGAACGACCAGTTCTCGACATAGTGCCGGTCGAAAGCGACGCGAGCCTGGTAGGAGACGTCGTTGCGGCCGCTCACCTGCCACAGGCCGGTCAGGCCGGGGCGGGATTTCAGGTAGAAGCTGGCGGACGTGCCGTACATCTTCAGCTCGTCGCGGACCACCGGGCGCGGCCCGACGAAGCTCATCTCGCCGCGCAGGATGTTGAAGATCTGCGGCAGTTCGTCGAGGCTGAGCTTGCGCAGCACGGCGCCCACGCGGGTGACGCGCGGATCGTTCTGCAGCTTGCGCGTGGCCAGCCATTCCTCGCGCTCCTGCGGGTTCCTGGCGAGGTAGGCGGCGAGCACCGCGTCGCCGTCCTCGACCATGGTGCGGAATTTGAGGCAGTGGAAGACCTTGCCGCTCCGGCCGATTCGCAGGTGGCCGTAGAACACCTTGCCGCCGTCCGAGAACTTGACCAGCAGCATCAGCAGCAGGAACAGCGGGCTGATGAGGGTAAGGCCCGCCAGCGCCGCCGTGATGTCGAAGAAACGCTTGAAAGTGCCGCCGATCGGGGGCGATTCGTCCTCCTCCGGATACGCTTGGGGAAGTCTCTCTGCCAGTCTCGTCTGTGACATTCTTGCCGCTCCGCGATGTAGATCGTCAGATGCAAATGCTGCAATGCAACATGCTTATGGATAGGACGGGAGATATGACGCAGGTGCGATGAAAATAGGTCAGGCGAATCCAATGATGATCATAAATTGTGTCATGCGGTCACATTGATGGATTCCGCCGGGAGATTTGCCGTTTTATCTAGAAACAGAATTTGATGACTTAAGTGATTATTATAGGTGGAAACAATAAACCTGTAACGTTTCCTAATTTAGGTCACGACTTGGTACGAACGAATTGAATTTACCGCCGATGTGAACAGTATATAATCGGCGTCTGACTTGCGCCCCGCCGCCTGGCAAAGATGTCTCCGCGCCGTGGCGGCCACGCGAAAACCCGGTTCGGCCCCGGCAAGGCCCGATAAGGCGTATGTTGCATGTTGCCTGCCGTTCAGCGGTTTTATATGCTTGGTTATACGGCTGTGGATCGACCTTGCGCCTCCGGCACAGACTACCGATATCGCATGTGACGGCTACGCAGCAGCGGCGTTTTCCTCGGCGGGAGGTAGACTTGCGCGTGAACTATCATGGCATGCAGTACTGTCGCGGCATGACGGGCTGATATGTCTTTTGTCTTGTTTCTTCGCGGCTTCATCGGTGCGCTGGTGGTGTTTGCCGTGGTCACCTATGTCGCGACGCAATCCTTCTGGACGACGCTGATCAATACCGCAATCTGCGCGGTGATCATCCAGGCCGGCTATTTCGCGGCGATCCTGGTGATGGTCTGGCGCTCGCCCGCTCGCGGCAAGACCGGCGCGGAAGCGCGACCGGAGCCGGCGCCCGCCGCCGCCAAGAAGGGCCGGCGAGCCCTGCGCTGACACATTTGCCCTTGATGGATGGGATCGCTTGGGCCTTCCGGGCCTCGCGATCTTTTCCGGGCGGTCATCAAAACGCCTTTCGTGTCTGTCAACCGGTCCGCGCGGCGGGCGAGACAGAACGGAGTGAGAGGTACGGATGGCTTCAACCGCCACAGTCTGCGTCATCATTGCGGCGAAGGATGCCGCCCGGACGATCGGGCGCGCCGTCGCCTCCGCCTTGCGCGACGACCATGTCGCGGAGGTGGTGGTGGTCGATGACGGATCGGCGGACCGGACGTCCGAGGCCGCCCTCGGCGCCGACGACGCCAGCGGCCGCCTGCGCATTCTGCGCCTCGATACCAACCAGGGCCCGTCCTATGCCCGCAATCACGCCATCGCGCATTCGAACGCTCCGCTGATCGCCATTCTCGATGCCGACGATTTTTTCCTCGCCCACCGTTTCGACAGGCTCCTTGTCGAAGACGACTGGGATTTCGTCGCGGACAACATCGTTTTCGTCGAGGGGCGCGATGCGGATTCCCTGGAGCCCGAGGTGCCGGATTTCGAGGCCAAGCCGTATTTCCTCGACGCGGCCTCGTTCATCGCCGGCAATATTTCGCGCCGCGGCGCCGCGCGTGGCGAGATCGGCTTCCTGAAGCCGGTGATGCGGCGGGCGTTCCTCGACATAAAGGGCCTTCGCTACGACGAGAGCCTGCGGCTGGGCGAGGATTATGACCTTTACGCGCGCGCCCTTATCAAGGGCGCCCGCTACAAGGTGGTTCACGGCTGCGGCTATGGGGCGGTGGTGCGCGCCGATTCGCTGAGCGGCCGCCACGCTACCGCCGACCTCAAGAACCTCTGCGAGGCCGACCGCGCCATGCTGGCCTTGCCGACGGTGAAAGGCCCCGCACAGGCGGCGCTGCGCCAGCACGAGCGCCACATACGCGCCCGCTACGAACTCCGTCGCTTCCTCGATGTCAAGGCGTGCAACGGGCTGGCGGCCGCGGGGCTGCATGCCGTGTCGCATCCCTTCGCCCTGCCGGCGATCATCGGCGGGGTCGGCGCCGACAAGCTCGACGGGCTCAAGGAGAGGATGAGGCCGGCCGACAGGCCGTTGCCGCGCTATCTTCTCGAAGCGCGCGCCGTTCAGAAATAGGCGCGGCCGATGTCGGCAAGGACGGTGCGGAACTGCTCCTTGCGCTCGGCCAGCACGGCGTCGGCGCTAAGCTGGGGTTCGGCCTTGCGGGCCTGGCGCAGCGCCAGCACGGAAGGCGCCGCCAGGACATGCTTGGCCACCGAACGCAATGCCGATCGGGGCTCGGCACGCGTCATCGTCGCGGTTTCGCCCTGCGCCCGCCGCGCGGCCGGATCGACGACAGCCGCCTTGCGCTCGAAATCGACGCCCCAGAAGCGCGCGCCCTTGGTGATCGCTTCCGCCCGCGAGGAGATCGGCACCTGGCGCGGCCGGTAGGAGAGGCCGACAGACGACGCCCAGTCCTGCCACTTGAAGCTGTTGATCTGGCGCGAGGTGGTGACGGCGACGAACGGCACGCGCAAGGCGTCGGCGAGGATGGCCGCATGCATGGATTCGGCCACCACCAGCCGCGCGCCGGCGATGGCCGCGATCACCGATTTCGCTTCGTCGCGCGGATCGACATAGGTAAGCCCGGCGGCCTGGCAGACGGTGGGCCAGATGCCGCCGACCGTCGATTCCCAGTGCGGGATGAAGATCGCTTCGTGGATTTTCGGCAATCCCTGGAACTCGGGCATGTCGGCGGCCATCACCGCCGGGTCGACGATGCCGAGCCTCTCGTCGAGCCCGAGCTTCGCGGCCGTCAGCGGCCCGCGCACGCAGCGGATGTCCCATTCGCCGCCATCGGAAAAGTCCGGCACGGCGCCGTAGCCGAACCCGCTGCCGACCACCAGTTTCCTGCGGCCCTGGGGCAAGAGGTTCTGGTTGAGCACCGTGCCGACGCCGACCAGGAGCATCTCGGGGTGCACGTCGCGAAAGCCCGGCAGCAGGAAGTCCCATAGCCACAGGTTCAGGTCGTCGCCGAAATTGCCGTGCTGTGATTCCCAGTGAAACGGCTGCATGGCTGGCCTACCTGGCGATCTTGGCGATGGCCAGTTCGACGGCGCTGCGCAGGATCTGCGGGTCGCGCCAGGCCCATTGCGCCAGGAGGCCGAGCTGCGGCGGCCGGTGGCCGCGCATCAGCCTGGCCTGTCCCCACAGCGCCTGCCGCCTTGCCGTCTGCTTGTAGGAGCGGATCGAGGCGCGGTCCTCCGGCCGCTGGCTGGAGCGGCTTTCCAGCCGGTCGAGCGCTACCCAGGTGTTGAACTGCTGTTGCAGGAATTGCGGCGAATCGCTGCTGACGCCGTGGAAGATGTTGAGCCCTTCGCCGCGCGTCGCGCCGATGTTCTCGCCAAGCACGACACGTCGCGCGCCGCGGATGCAGTCGTGGAAGAACAGCACGTCCTCGGCCGCGAGCCTGAGCGCCGCCTCGAAGCGGGTGGTGCGCAACAGACGCGCGCCGATGACCATGCAGGACAGATGCAGGAAGCTCCAGTTCCGCAGCATGACGCTGGCAAGGTCCGGGATTTCGACCAGCGGCGGGTCGTCGCAAAGCCGCTCGATCGCGGTGCTGCCGGCAAGGTCGGTGACGCCGAAATGATAGTAGAACGCCTCGCCGCCCTCGATGGAGGCGAAGAAGCAATCGGCGTCGAAGCGGGCAAGCGCCTCTGTCGCCGTCTTCAGGTGGTCGGCCGTCCATTCATCGTCGGAATCGAGGAAGGCGACGCAGGCGCTGTCGGCCGGCACATGGTCGAGGCCGGTGTTGCGCGCCCCGCCGGGGCCGGCATTGGCCTGCTTGATGACGGCGATGCGCGCCCGCTGCTCGAGCGTGAGCGCGCCGACTTCGGCTTCCACCGGCGAGGGCGAGGCGTCGTCGACGACGATGATGTCGAAATCGTCGTGTGTCTGCGAAAACACCGATTCCAGCGCGCGCCGAAGGACGCCGGGCTCACGCTGATAATAGGGAATGATGACGCTGCACTTCATGGCAGTCCTTTCGTCCTTTGGGACACCGGTTTTGGGGTACCGGGGTGAAAGCGTGGCTTTCATGACCAGCATATTCGGGCTGAAATTTGTCGGGTGCCGGGGCCGTCACGGCGCCTCGAGCCTCGCGGCGGCGATCCGCCGGTTCGGCGGGAGGGGAAGCGCCGGCCCCGGCAAGGTCGGCAGGTCGGATGCGCGGGGCAATCGTGATCGGGAGGTCGCCGCCCGATGCGCCGCATTCCCCAACGAACCAAAGGGGTAAGCCGGCCACCGCGTCTTTTTCGCCCGGCCGCCCGCTTACCGCCGATCATAAAAAGTTACCGCCCCGCCTCCGGCAATAACGGCGCACGCCACATTATCAGCCTGCGGCAGCCCTATTGCACTGCAGCGAACAACCCCAGTCGGGTGCCGAGGGGAGGCGGCGCCACAGCGAAAGGCGGCACGATGAAACTGCATTCCGGAACTCTTTCACGCGGCTCCGCATGGTTGCTGGCGGGGCTTGTGGCGGCACCGCTCACGGCCCTGGTCGTGGCGCCCGCACAGGCTGCGGAAGGCAAGTCCTTCGTCGAGAATTTCGACAAGCTCAACACCGCGCGCTGGTATGTTTCCGACGGCTGGGCAAACGGCGATCACCAGAACTGCACCTGGTCGAAGAAGCAGGTGAGCGTGAAGGACGGTCGCCTGAAGCTCGGCTTCGTCAAGGAGAAGACCAAGGACCGCGACTATGTCTGCGGCGAGGTGCAGACCAACCAGCGCTTCAGCTACGGCACCTTCGAGGTGCGTATGAAGGCGGTCGCCGGTTCCGGCCTCAACACCGGGTTCTTCACCTATATCGGCCCGGTCCACAAGCAGCCGCATGACGAGATCGATTTCGAGGTGCTCGGCAAGGATCCCTCGAAGGTCCAGATCAACCGCTACGTCGACGGCAAGAGCCGTGGCCCGGCCGACCTGGTGGAGGTGTCGGGCGGCGCGGACAAGGATTTTCACGACTACGCCTTCGTCTGGCAGAAGGACCGCATCGCCTGGTATGTCGACGGCAAGCTGGGCGGCGAGGTCACCGATCCCGCCGTACTGCCCAGCCATCCTTCAAAAATCTATCTGAGCGTCTGGGGCAGCGACACGCTGAAGTCGTGGATGGGGGCGTTCAGCGATCCCGGCCAGCCGCTTGCCGCCGAGGTGGAGCGTGTTTCCTTCACGGCCGAGGGCGACGCCTGCCAGTTCCCCGAATCCATCGTTTGCAAGACGCAGTCGCAGTAGGAGGCCGGCGGTGCTGCGCATCCTTTACCTGGTCCACAACCTGGCCGATCCGGCCGTGCATCGCCGCGTGGCGATGCTGGAAGCCGGTGGCGCGGCGGTGACGCTGGCCGGTTTCCGGCGCGGCGAGGCGCCGGCCCATTCCGATGGCTCGACCGTGATCGAGCTCGGTCGTACCGAGGATGGCCAGTTCACGCAGCGGCTGGCTTCGGTGGCGACTGCCGCGATGGCGCTGGCAGGCAGGCTCCGGCATGTTTCCCGGCCGGACGTCATCATCGGCCGCAATCTCGAAATGCTGGCGCTCGCCAACCGCGCCCGGGCGATCTTCGGCGGCGGCATCCCGCTGGTCTATGAATGCCTCGACATCCATCGCCTGCTGCTCGACCGCGGCCCGGTCGGCAAGGCAATGCGCGGTATCGAGCGCTGGTTCGGCCGCGATGCGGCCCTGTTGATCACCAGTTCGCCGGCCTTCGTGCGCGACTATTTTGCCGGCTTCGGGCAGTCCGAGGCCCCGGTCATGCTGCTGCCGAACAAGGTACTGGAACTTGGCGCGCCCCAGGCTCCCGTCCGGGAAACCGTGCCGCCGGCCGTCGGCGAGCCGTGGCGCATCGGCTGGTTCGGCGCGCTGCGCTGCCGCAAGTCGCTGGACCTGCTCGCCGCCTTCACGCGGCAGGCCGCAGGCCGCTTCGAGGTCGTGCTTCGCGGCCGTCCCGCCTATCGCGAGTTCGACGATTTCGATGGCTTCGTGGCGGCCGAGCCGCATATCCGCTTCGGCGGTGCCTACCGCAATCCCGACGATCTCGCCGCCATCTATGGCGACGTGCATTTCTCCTGGGCGATGGACTTCTTCGAGGAAGGGTTGAATTCGGCCTGGCTGCTGCCCAACCGCCTTTACGAAGGCTGCCGCTACGGCGTCGTCCCCATCGCGATGAGGGGAACCGAGACGGCGCGCTTCCTGTCCGAGCGCCGGCTTGGCGTCTTGCTCGAAGATGCGTCGGTGGGCGCGCTGGAGTCCGCTCTGTCCGGCATCGACGCGGAAAGCTATGCCGCCCTGCGGCAGCGCGTGGCTGCCCATGACGGCACCGAGTGGGTCGCCGGCATCGGCGATTGCCGCGCGCTGGTCGAGCGCCTGGCGAGCCTCGCCGGCTCGCGGGCGGAGGGCGAGGTCCTGCTGGAGGTCGCGGCATGATCGAGGACAAGCAGATGGGCCTCATCGATGCCGCGCCGGCCGGGCGCTGCATGGTGGTGATCCCGTGCCTGAACGAGGCGGCCCATATCGGCGGGCTTCTCGCCTGGCTGGCCGGTTCGGCGCAGCGGCTGGACATGCTGGTCGTCGTTGCCGATGGCGGCAGCACGGACGGCACGGTGCGCATCGTGGAGGAGATCGCGGCGCAGGAGCCGCGCGTGGTGCTGCTGCACAATCCGCTGCGGCTGCAGGCAGCCGCCCTCAACCTGGCCGTTGCTGCCTATGGCCATGGCTTCGACCGTTTCATCCGCATCGACGCGCATGGCGGCTACCCCGACGACTACTGCGACCGGCTGCTCGAGGAGGCCGAGGCTACCGAAGCCCAATCGGTGGTCGTGTCGATGGTCACGCAAGGTATCGGCGCCTTCCAGCGGGCGACCGCGACGGCACAGAACTCGCGGCTCGGCAATGGCGGCTCGCCGCATCGCGCCGGCATCCGCGGGCATTGGGCCGACCACGGCCACCATGCGCTGATGAGCGTGGCCGCCTTCCGCGCGGTCGGCGGCTATGACGAGAGCTTCAGCCACAACGAGGACGCCGAACTCGACTTCCGGCTGCGGGCGGCCGGCTATCGGATCTGGATGACGGACAAGACGTTCATGACCTATTTCCCACGTGCTTCGGTCGGCGGCCTGTTCAGGCAATATCTCGGCTACGGCCGGGGCCGGGCGAAGAACATCCTCAAGCACAAGGCCGTGCCCCGGCTGCGGCAGATGCTGCCGCTGATGGTGCTGCCGGTGGTGGCCGGCGCGCTGCTCGCCTTCGTCAGTCTCTCGGCCCTGATCCCGGCCGGCGTGTGGGTCGCCGCCTGTCTCGGCTACGGCGTCTGGCTGGCGCTGGCCGAACGCGATCCCTACGGGCCGCTCGCCGGCGTTTCGGCGATGGTCATGCACCTGGCCTGGTCGGCCGGCTTCTGGATGCAGCTTGCCCTTTCCTGGAAGCGGGGAGCCACAGCGCCATGAACCGTGCCGTCCGCATCGACATCGGCATCTGCACCTTCCGCAGGCCGCAACTGGAACAGACGCTGCGTTCGCTCGCCGAACTGCAGGTGCCGCCGCAGATCGGGCTGCGTGTCATCGTCGCCGACAACGATTCGGCGCCGAGCGCCCGGGCGCTGGTCTATGCGCTCGCCGCAGGCCTGCCGTTCGAGATGCTCTATGTCCATTGCCCGGCGTCCAATATCTCGCTGGCCCGCAACGCCTGCCTGGAGGCCGCCAATGGCGACTTCCTGATCTTCATGGACGACGATCAGGAAATCGTGTCGAGCGACTGGCTGACCGAGTTCCTGTCGGTGGCCAACGCCACGGGAGCCGATGCCGTGCTGGCGCCGGTGCTGGCCATCTATGACGACGCCGCGCCGCGCTGGATGCGCGAGGGCGATTTCCATTCGACCTATCCGACCCTCGTCGATGGCGCGATCCGCACCGGCTATTCCGGCAACACCCTGTTGCGGCTTGCCTCGCCCGTGGTCGCGGGACGGCGCTTCAGCCTGCCGCTCGGTCGCAGCGGCGGCGAGGATACCGACTATTTCACCCGCCTTTATCGGGCCGGCGGCCGCATCGCCTATGCGCCCGATGCGCCGGCGCGCGAGCAGGTGCCGGCGCATCGGGCCAGCTTCTCCTGGCTGGCGATGCGGCGCTTCCGCAGCGGCCAGACGCACGGCCGGCTGGCCGCCGAGGGACGCTCGCTGCCGGCCCTGGCGCGCGAAAGCCTGCTGGCGCTGGCCAAGGCGGGCTACTGCCTCGGCTCGGCACTGCTCTCGATTGCCTCCACCGGCAGCCGTAACCGCCATATCCTGCGCGGCATCCTGCATGTCGGCGTCATCGTTGGCATGCTGGGCGTCCGCGAAATCCAGCAATATGGCGACGACGTCGTGGCGGAAGAGCCGATGGAAGCCCCGATCGAAGGGAAGCGCCATGCAGCCTGACGTCAGCTTCCTCATCGCCGCCTTCAACGCCGAGGACTCGATCAGTCGCGCGATCGAAAGCGCGCTGGCCCAGCGCGGCGTTTCGGTGGAAGTCGTCGTCGTCGACGACGGCTCGAGTGACGGCACCGTGGCGATGGCCGCGCGGTATCCGCGCGATCTCGTGCAGGTGGTCGAACTGGGCAGGAACCGCGGACCGGGCGGCGCCCGCAATGCCGGGCTCGCGATCGCGGCCGGCCGCTTCGTGGCGGTGCTCGACGCCGACGATACGGTTCATCCGGACCGGATGGCGCGCATGATCCGCCAGGCCGAGGTGTTCGGCGCCTCCGTTGCCGTGGACAACCTGGAAGTCGTGCAGGGTGACGCCGAGGCCGGGGAGCCCATGTTCGCGCCGGAGCGGCTTGCTGCGCATACGTATCTTTCTCTGGTGGAACTGATCGGAACCAGCCTGCTGTTCGAGGACACCTTCTCCTACGGCTACATGAAACCGGTGTTCGAGCGGCGTTTCCTGCGCCAGGCCGGCCTGCGCTACGACGAGACGCTGCGCATCGGCGAGGACTATCTGTTCCTGGCCTCGGCGCTGGCGCACGGCGCGCGCTGCGTGGTCGATCCCAACGCCGGCTATCGCTACCATGTGCGTGCCGGCTCCGTCTCCCGGGTGCTGGAACTGCATCACGTCGAGGCGATGCTGAGCGCCGACGCGGCCTTCGTCAACGGTCACGATCTGGATCGGCTGGTGCTGGCGGCGCAGGCGCGGCGCACCCGCAGCCTGCGCCAGGGCGCATCCTTTCTCTCGCTGGTCCGCCACCTCAAGCAGCGCGCGCCGTTGAAGGCGGCAGGCGTCGCGCTCAGCGATCCGGCGGCGCTGCGTCATCTCAGGATGCCGATCGCGGCAAGGCTTCGCCGGCTGTCGGCATCCCCGAAGGCGGCGCAGGCTCACTGAGGAATTCGAGTTTGGCAGGGGGCCAACTGGAATAGGAATGTGATGAAAAAAGTCAGAAAAGCAGTGATCCCGGTTGCCGGCCTTGGCACGCGCTTCCTGCCCGCCACCAAGGCGATGCCGAAGGAAATGCTGACCATCGTCGACCGGCCCGTCGTGCAGTACGCCGTCGACGAGGCCCTGGAAGCCGGTATCGAGCACATCGTCTTCGTCACCGGCCGCAACAAGCATATCATCGAGGACTATTTCGACATCCAGCCGGAATTGCTCGACACCCTTTCCCGCTCGGGCAAGACCGAGCAGCTTTCGACGCTTGACCGCATGCAGCCGCGGCCGGGTACCATCTCGTTCACCCGCCAGCAGGCGCCGCACGGCCTCGGCCATGCCGTCTGGTGCGCCCGCGACGTCATCGGCGACGAGCCGTTCGCGCTGCTTTTGCCCGACATGGTGTCGTTCGGCGAGCGCGGCTGCCTGGCCGGCGCCATGGACCTTTACGAGCGCACCGGCGGCAACGTCGTTGCGGTGGAGCAGTGCGATCCGCTCGATACCGGCCGCTACGGCATCGTTGGCAAGGGTCCCGCCATCGGCAAGGGCTTTTCCATCACCAGCATGGTCGAGAAGCCGGAACCGTCGGCGGCGCCCTCCAATTTCTACATCAACGGCCGCTACGTGCTGCAGCCCGAGATCTTCGGCCTGCTCGACAACCAGGAGCGCGGCGCCGGCGGCGAGATCCAGTTGACGGACGCGATGCTGCGACTTTCCGGCACGCAGGATTTCTTCGCCAGCCCCTTTGACGGCCGCATGTACGATTGCGGCTCCAAGGACGGCTTCATCCAGGCCAACGTCGCCTTCGCGCTGGCCCGCGACGACATCCGCGATCTGGTGATGGAGCCGATCGAGGCGATCGTCGCCCGGCAGGCACGCCAGAGCGAAGCGGCCTGATCGATTCGAACTTTTGCTTCCGCCACGGCCCCAAGGGTCAGACCTTCGCGGCCGTGGCTGTCATTTTCCGCCAGACGACGGACCGGTAATGTCATGACCCACGGACGTTTTCCCCTGAGCAAGCCCATTCCGGCCGAGGAGCCGGACGGCTTCATCGACCTCGACCGCCTGCTGGCCGCGGCAAAGCGGCAGATACGGGTGGTGGCGCTGTTCGGAGCGCTGGGACTGGCGCTGGGCGTGGTCTACCTGCTGTTCACGCCTTCCGTCTACACGGCGTCGAGCAACATCCTGCTCGACGACAGCCTAACCAAATTCGCCGAGGACAGGCAGTCGCCCCCGACGGCGCCGCAAGGCGATGCGACGGTGTTGAGCGAGGTCGAGATCCTGAAGTCCGCGCGGCTCGCGCGCGCCGTGGTCAAGGCCGAAAACCTCCAGAACAACGAGGAGTTCCTCAACCCGCCGGTTTCCCCGGTCGGCTGGGCGAAGTCCATGGTCAAGGGCTTGCTGGGGATGTTCTCAAGCCGGCCGGCTTCCACCGGTTCGGTCGAGGACGGCAAGATCGGCCGGGCGGTGGCGATCCTGCAGCAGAACCTCGCTGCCGAGCGGGTCGGCCGCAGCCTCGTCATTGCCGTGTCCTATTCGGACAACGACCCGAAGCTGGCCGGCTCGATCGCGCGTGCCTATGCCGAGGCCTATCTGTCCGATCATCTCGACGCCAATTTCGACGCCACCCAGCGCGCCACCGTCTGGCTTCAGGGGCGGCTGGACGACCTGCGCCAGCGTTCGCAGGAGGCGGCGCTGGAGGTCGAAAAATACCGTGCCGCCCATGGGCTTACGGCGGCGCGCGGCGAACTGGTGTCGGACCAGCAGCTTTCCGACCTGAACAGCCAGTTGATCCTGGCGCAGGCCGACACCGCCAACGCGCTGGCGCGCTATTCGCAGTTCAAGGCGATCGTCGACGGCGGCCCGGAAAACGCGGTCAAGAACGCCACGGTGCCGATCGAGAAGGGCAGCAGCGGCACCAACACCTCGGTGCTGACCGATCTCAGGACCCGCTACCTCAGTATGACCAAGCGCGAGCAGGACATTTCCTCGCGCTATGGCGAGGGCCACCCGCAAGCGGTGGCGCTGCGCCGCGAGGAAGCAGACATAACCAAGCAGATTTTCGGCGAACTCAACCGGCTGACCGAGAGCTACCGCAACGAATACGAGGTGGCGAAGTCGCGCGAGGCCTCGTTGCGCGCCAATGTCGGCGAGCTGTCTACCCAGAGTTCGCAGTCGGGCCAGTCCGGCGTGGAGTTGCAGGGCCTGCAGCAGAAGGCGCAGGCGCTCGCCACGCTCTATCAATCCTTCCTCTCGCGCTATTCGGAGGCGGCGCAGCAGCGTTCGTTCCCGATCGCGCAGGCGCGCGTGATCTCGCAGGCCGGCGATCCGACCGCCGCATCCAGCCCGCGCAAGACGCTGGTGCTCGGCCTGTCGCTGGTGCTCGGCCTGTTCGCCGGCGCCGGGGCGGGCGCGCTGCGTGAATTCCGCGAGCGCTTCTTCCGCACGGCGGAGGACGTGCAGGAGGCGCTCGACGTCAAGTTCCTCGGTTATCTGCCGATCGTCGGTTCCGCTTTCCGGAGCCGCACGTCGGCCAACGGCGTGGCGGGAGTGGAACAGGCGCAGTCGGCGCGGGAAACCACGACACCGCGCATCCTGCGCGTGGCGATCAACGCGCCGGCCTCGTCCTTCGCCGAGACGCTGCGCAACGTGAAGCTCGCCAGCGACGTCGTCCTGCAACGCAAGCCGTGCAAGGTCATCGGCTTCGTTTCGGTGCTGCCGCATGAAGGCAAGACCACCGTTGCCGCCAATTTCGCCGGCCTGCTGGCCGCCAACGGCGCAAAGACGCTGCTGATCGACGGCGACCTGCGCAATCCGGGCCTCAGCCGCAGCCTGCCGCTGGTGCCGGAGAAAGGGCTGGTCGAAGCGGTGGTCGGCGGCGAGCAGCGCTGGCAGAGCGCGCTCCTGGTGGACCGCAAGACCCGGCTCGCCATCCTGCCCACGGTCATCCGCGGCCGCCTGCCGCATACCGGCGAACTCATTTCCGGGCCGGGCATGCGCGACCTCATAGAGCAGGCCAGGCAGTCCTTCGACTACATCATCGTCGACCTGCCGCCGCTCGGGCCGGTGGTCGACGCCAGGGCCTTCGCGCCGCTGGCCGACGGCTTCGTGCTGGTGGCGGAATGGGGAGCGACGCCGCGCATGCTGGTGCGCTCGGCCCTGCAGGCCGATCCGCAGATCGCCGCCAAGACGCTCGGCCTCGTCCTCAACAAGACCGACATCAAGCAACTGCCGCGCTATGGCCTGTTCGGCAGCGCCGAGCAGTACCTGGATCGCTACACGTCCTATTACATCGAGCAGCCGCAGGCCTCCGACCGGCCGGCGAGCCGGATGGAGACGGCGTGATGGCGCGCTCAGGTCGTCAGGTAGCGGCCGCTGTTCTGCCACAGGCGCAGCGCCGTCAGCTTGCCGCTGAAGCAGGCGCCGGTGTCGAGGTTGACCCGCATGCCGTCGCGCCTGGCCTCGGTCACCGGGGTATGACCATGCACGACATAGCGCGAGAGCAGGTGGGCTGCCTTGTAGAACTCGTCGCGGATGAAGACGAGGTCGCGGTCGGATTGCCGGTCGAGCGGCAGTTCGGGGCGGATGCCCGCATGCACGAACAGGAAGTTCTCGGCCTCGATCATGATCGGCAGCGAGCGCAGGAAGGCGGCATGCTCGGCCGGGATCGCCGCCCGGATCACGTCGTCGATGCGCCGGTCGCTGCCGTAGACCAGGTGCAGGCGCTCGGGGTCGATGCCGTAGGAAAGCAGCGTCGGCTCGGCGCCCATGGCAAGCCAGCCGGAACGGCTGGTGCGGCCTTCGAGATAGTCCAGCATGACCATTTCGTGGTTGCCGGTCAGGCAGATGCGCTCGAAGCCCGGCGGCGGGGCCGCCACGAGATGGTCGAGCACCTGGGCCGAAGCCGGGCCGCGATCGACATAGTCGCCCAGCATGACGATGAGCTTGCGGCCCGGCAGTTCTTCCGCATCGCGGGCGATGGCGTCCTCCAGTGCGAGCAGTTCGTCGAGGCAGCCATGCACGTCGCCGACCGCATAGACGGCGGTGTCGCCGAGGTCGAGGCGCAGGCGCGCCCGCTTCTGCCCCGCGCCGCGGCGGGCGATAGCCAGGAACTCGGTCAACGCCTTCAACGGCAGGTCCCTTTCTTCTTCACCATGGTCGAGCGGCCCGCCCTGCGCGGCGGCCCGGAATGAGCAAGCCGATCGAGGAGACGATCGTGTCCATTCGCAGCTTCTTCGCGGTTCCGGCCCCGTCGCTGGAGCCGGTCCGCCGGACGATGTCCGACCGCATAAGGATCGCGCGCGGCCTTTGCATCTTTTTCATGGCCTTCGTCCACGTACCGCCCGGTATTGGGGGAAATGTCTACGATCGCGACGCTTCCTTCTTCGATCTCGTCTATTTCGTCCTGACGCGGCTGGCGGGCTTGAGTTCGGTTTCGCTGCTCAGCGTCGTCTCCGGCTTCTTCATCGTTTCCAGCCTGGCCAAGGCCGGGGCGCGCCCGCTCCTGGTGGCGAAACTGAAGACGCTGGGGGTGCCGCTGCTGGCATGGAATCTCCTGATGCTGGCGCTGCTCACGCTCTACGGCCTGTTGCGCGGCAAGTGGCAGGGCATGCCGGATTTTACCGCGCTCGGCATGGCCGACGCGCTGGTCGCCTTCACCGGGTGGCCGCTTGACGTGCCTTTGTGGTTTCTTCGCGACCTTTTCGTCTGTTGCCTGTTTTCGCCGCTCCTCTACGGCGCGCTGAAGCGCTTTCCCGTCGCCACGATCGGGCTGCTTGTCGTCTATACGTTGTTCGGCGAGGACCTCTACCTGCTGCAACCGCCGCAACTCATGCTGTTTTTCGCGCTGGGCATGTGGCTGCGCCTGTCGAGAACGGCGGAGCCCGCCATCGACCGCACGGCGCGCTGGCTGCTCCCCGGCCTCGCCGTCATGGTCGCCCTCTACCTGACGCTGAGGATCGAGAACGTGCTGTTCGGGGAGATGGACGACACGCTGCGCCTGACACTGGACACGCTGCTGCGCATCACCATGGCGGCGGGGTTCTGGCTGCTGACGGACGTGATCCTGCGCTCGCGCTTCGCCACCGGTTTCCTCTGGTTCGAGCCCTATGCGTTCTTCCTGTTCTGCAGCCACGCGATCTTCTTCCATTTCGCGGCGATCCCGTTTCGTCGCCTGTTCGGCAACTACGGCAGCGACCTGTTTGCGGTCACCTTCTTCGCGCTGCCCCTGCTTGCGGTGATCGGCGCCATCCTCGGCCTGCAACTCATCGACCGGTCGCGCAAGCTGCTTTTCCTGTTCAACGCCGGCCGGGGCCTCGACCCCATGCGCCGCGCCGTCGCACGTGACGCGCAGCCGGCCCGGTCGAGGGCGGGCTAGCGCATGGCCAGTGTCACCGCACGCCTGATCAAGGGGAGCCTGTGGCTCTCCTTGGCGCGCGCCATCGTCAACGGGCTGGCGGCGCTCAGCACCTTCATCCTGGCGTGGAACCTCGCCCCGTCCGACTTCGGCGTGGTCGCGCTCGGCATGACCATTCTGGTGATCGTGTCCACCGTGACGGAACTTTCGCTGGCCGAGGCGCTGATCCGCCATGAAGCGCCGACGGAGTCGCATTTCAGCGCCGCCTGGACCCTCAACGCCCTGCGCGGGCTGGTGCTCGCGCTGTTCTTCGCCGCTTTCGCGAAGCCGGCGGCTCTGCTGTTCGACGAGCCGAGGCTGACCGGGGTCATGCTGGCGCTGGGCCTCAGCGTCTTTTTGAGCGGCCTCACCAATCCGCGCCGCATCATGTACCAGCGCGACCTCATCTTCTGGCAGGAATTCGTGCTTGCCGTATCGCAGAAGCTCACCGGCTTCGTCGCGGCGGTGGCGATCGCCATCCTCTACCACAGCTACTGGGCGCTGGTGGTCGGCACGCTGGTCACCCAGGCCACCAATGTCGCGGTTTCCTATCTCGTGCTGCCGTTCCGGCCCAAAATCTGCTTCCGCCACATGCGCGAGTTCTTCTCCTTCTCGGCGTGGCTGACGGCGGGCCAGATCGTCAACACGCTGAACTGGCGGTTCGACTATCTGCTGGTCGGCAAGATGCTCGGCAACACCTCGCTGGGCTACTATTCGGTGGGCTCCAACCTTGCCATGATGCCGACGCGCGAGGCGACGATGCCGCTGACGCAGACCATCTATCCGGGCTTCGCCAGCATCAAGGACGATCCGGCGCGCCTTGCCGCCGCCTACCAGCGGGCGCAGGCGCTGCTCACCGCCGTGGCGCTGCCGGCCGGCATCGGCGTCGCCGTCGTCGCCGACCCGCTGGTGCGGCTGGCGCTCGGCGAAAAATGGGTGCCGGTGATCTTCATCATCCAGGCACTGGCTTCGGTGTTCGCCCTGCAGACGCTGGGGTCGCTGGTGCAGCCGCTCGGCATGGCCAGGGGCCAGACGCGGCTGCTGTTCATCCGCGACACGCAGATGCTGCTGGTGCGGGTGCCGATCATGATCGCCGGCCTGCTCGTTGCCGGCCTTCCCGGCGTCGTCGTCGGCCGGGTCTTCACCGGCCTCGCCAGCGCCGCCGTCAACATGGTGCTGGTGCGGCGCCTCATCGACCTGCCGGTGCTGAAGCAATTGCAGGCGAATTTGCGCGCGCTGGCGAGCGTCGCGGTGATGGCGGCAGGTGTGGCGCTGGCGAACGGCCAGCTTGCCCACACCGCCGACCGGCCGATGCTGGCTCTGCAACTGGCGACGCTGGTGGCGCTCGGCGGCTTCCTCTACTGCGCCGCCACCTTCCTCTTGTGGGAACTGATGGGCCGTCCGCAGGGGCCGGAGACGGAAGTGCAGCGCATTCTCGGCAAGGTTCTGGCGAAGCTGCGCCCGGCCTGAGGGCAGGTTTCGGTCGCGATCGAATGGAGAAAGAGACGATGGAAACGCAATCCCGGCTGGCGCTGATCGCAAGGCTCGAGGCCGCCATCCACGAATGCCTCAAGGACCACGTTCCGGCTGAGGAGCCGTTGGCTATCCTCGATTTCCCCGACATCCGCAATTGCGGCGATTCGGCGATCTGGCTGGGCGAGATGGCCTATCTCGCCGCCCGCCACGGCAAGCGGCCGGCCTATGTCTCGCGGCTCGACGATTTCTCGGCCCGGCAGCTCGAACGGGCGATGCCGAGCGGGCCGATCTTCATCCATGGCGGCGGCAATTTCGGCGACATCTGGGGCGCACACCAGGATTTTCGCGAGCGCGTGCTGGAACTGTTTCCCGACCGGCCTGTCGTCCAACTCCCGCAGTCGATCCACTACCAGTCGCCGGAGCGTATCGAGCAAAGCGCACGCGCCATTGGCAGACACAGGAATTTCACCCTGCTTGTCCGCGACGAGGAATCGAAAGCCTTCGCCGACAGGCATTTCGATTGCGCGATCAAGCTCTGTCCCGACATGGCCTTCGCCATCGGCCCGGTGGAGCCGGCCGGGCCGACCCTGCCGGTACTGGCGATGCTGCGGGCGGACCGGGAGAAGGCGGGCGATGCCGATCTTTCGGCCTGGCCCGACCTGCCGGTCGAGGACTGGATAACGGAATCGCCGCGCAGCGTGCAGGCCTCGAAAGCCTTCGGGGCCGCGTCGGCGCTGCTGTCGCTGAAGCCTGCTGAACTCAGGCTCGCCAAGCTCGACGCCGCCGCGCACAATCGTTTCCGGCGCGGCATAAGGCAGATTTCGCGCGGCCGCACGATCGTCACCGACCGGCTGCATGTCCACATCTGCTCGCTGCTGATCGGCCGCCCGCATGCGGTGCTCGACAACAGCTACGGCAAGGTGCGTCGCTTCATGGCTGCGTTCTCCGGCGGGACGGACCTGTCCTACCAGGCGAAGTCGCTGGGCGATGGCATTGCCTGGGCCAGGCAGGTGGCGGGTGACATCGCCGGCAAGGCCGCGGCGTGAGCGCGGAGCTGACGATGCTGGCCTTCATCATTCCAGTCCGCCATCAGGACAACGCCCGCGACTGGGGCCTGCTCAAGGCGAATCTTTCGCAGACCGCAGCCTCCATCGCCAGCCAGGCGCATCCGGGCTGGCGCGCGCTCGTGGTCGCCAACGAGGGCGCCGACCTGCCGCCCCTGCCGCCCGGCTTCGACGTCGTGCGCGTCACCTTCCCGCCCAACAACCTCCACGAGATGGGCGAGGCCGATCTCGAGGCCGTCTACGACGCCTTTCGCGCCGACAAGGGCCGCCGCGTGCTGGCCGGCATGCTCGCCGCCCGCGACAGCCGCTTCTTCATGATCGTCGACGACGACGATTTCGTCAGCGCCCGCATCGCCGGCCACGTGGCGGAAAATCCGCGGGCCAACGGCTGGACCATCGAGCGCGGCTATATCTGGGACGATGGCGGCCGGCTGCTGCTCGGCTACGACGAGTTCAACCACCTGTGCGGCACGTCGCTGATCGTGCGCGCCGACCTCTATGGCCTGCCCGATCGGTTCGAGGATGCCTCGCTCGACTGGATAAAGACGATGCTGGGCAGCCATGTGCGCATCGCCGATATCCTGGCCGGGCGCGGCACGCCGCTTGTCCCGCTGCCGTTTCGCGGTGCCGTCTACCGCGTCGCGCACAGCGGCTCGCACAGCAAGGCGCCGAGCCTGGTCAAGAAATACTTCCTCAGCCGCGAGGCGCTGGCGCGGCCACGGCGCCTGCTGCGCCATCTGGCGCGGCTGCGGCTGGTCGGCGACGATGCCAGGCGGGAATTCTTCGGCGCGTCCGTAGCCGGGCGAAGATAGCTTCTTCCCCTGCCGAGCCGTCAGTGGTTGTCTACCATGGCCGCCCGCAGCAGCTTCAGCCTTACGCGCTGCGCGTTGCGGATATGCTCCCGCGCCGCCTCTTCCGCCGCGTCCGGGTCGCGCGCGGCGATGGCCTTGACCATGGCCATGTGCTCCTCATGGGCGGTCGTCGAGCGGCTGTCGACCGCCAGCGTCGTGCCGCCGAGCAGGATCATGGCATCGGAAAGCGCGCCCAGCGCCTTGAGCAGGAACTGGTTGTGGCCGGCATGGTAGAGCGCGGAGTGGAAGGCGCGGTTGATCTGCGCCAGCGCGGCCGGGTCCTCCGCACGGTCCATTTCCGTCTCCACGAGATAGGCAAGGTCCTGGACTTCCACCTCCGAGGCATGGCGGGCGGCGAAGCGGGCGGCCGTGCCTTCGAGGATTTCGCGCATGGCGTAGAGTTCGATCACCGCGCTGTGGTCGAGCGTCGCCACGACCGCGCCCATATGCGGGGCATGCGTCACCAGCCCGTCGGCTTCGAGGCGGCGCAGGGCCTCGCGCACCGGTGTGCGGCTGACCCCGAGGCGGTCGGCGATCTCGACCTCGCGCACCCGGCTCCCGGGCATCATCTTGCCCGTCGCGATCTCTTCCTTGAGCCGCGCATAGGCGGTTTCCCCGCGCAGCTTGGGGTCCACGGGACCTTTGCTCATCGTCCAGCCCGATCCGTCATGGAAACAATCCGCCGCCTGCCGTCACCTGTGAACCACCCATAGCGTGAATAGGCGGCACTGTCATGCCGGACAAATCGGGCGGATTTTCCATCACCGACTGCTGTCCTGCAAAGATAACAGCGGGCCGAGGTCGCGCACCGTCTCGAGCGTGTCGAGCGACAGGATAGCGGCGATCAGCGCCTCGGTGCGGGCCTTGCCCATCACCGGCGAGATCAGGTCCTCGACCTTTGCCACGATCTCCGGCACCTCCATCGGATTGTCCGGCGTTCCCCGCACCGCTTTGGCGTGGTGGCGCACGGTCTCCTTGCCGGTCCGCTCGATTTCGACGATCGCCTGTCTTGCCGGGCGCGCCGCCGTCAGCTCCGCGCTTGGCAGCAGGCGGATCTTGCTGCGCACGGCGAGCACCGCCGGATCGCTCATGCGGCTCTCGTCGTGGGTGCTGTCGAAGGTGACGGTGCCGTCGCTCAGCGCCAGCGCGGCCAGGTGCTGGGCGCAGACGGCCGGCATCGTCCGGTTGTCGATGATGTGGATGCGGTCGTCGGGCACCGTGATGGTGACGCCGGCGATCTCCTGTGGGCGGATATCGTGCGCGGCGATGAGGGCGGTGACCGCATCGAGGACCGACTGGATCGGCGAGCCGACGCACCATTTCTTGATCGACGCATCGAGGATTTCGAAGCGCGTGCCGAGGTCGGCGACAAGCACCTCCGGGTCCGGCTTCTCGCCGAAGGCCGTGAACAGGCTGTGGCGCCCGGAAAACGGGTCGTCGACGGCGGTGAAGCCGGCGGCGACGAGCGCCACGGCGGTCATGCCGTTGCGCGCGCCCATGCCGCCGAAGTCGAACGCCTTCTCGACATGCTCTGAATCGCGCTGCCAGAAGGGGATGCCCGATGCCTGCTGCGCCGCATAGGAAAAGGCGTGGCGGACCTGCGCCGGGCCGAGGCGGTAGAGGGCGGCCGCCGCGGCGGTCGCGCCGAAAAGCGGGCCGAGGCTGTGGCTGCTGTGCAGGGCGGTGTCGGGCCGGGCGAAGCCGAGCGACATCACCGCGCGCGCGCCGACATCGTAGCCCAGCGCCACCGCGCGGATGAGGTCTTCGCCGCTGGAGCCGCAGGCTTCGCCGGCCGCGAAAGCGGCGGGCAGGATGCCGCAACCCGGATGGAAGCGGCCGCGCAGGTGCGAATCGTCGGTCTCGTCGGCATGCGCGGACATGCCGTTGGCGAGCGCTGCCACGACAGCCGGGACGCGCTGCGCCGTGCCGATCAGGGTCGCCTCCGGATTGCCGCCCTGCGCCTCGGCGAAAGCCGTGGCTAGCCGGCCGACCTTCAGCCGCGAGCCGGAAACGATCGCCGCGAACGTGTCGAGGATATGACACCGGGTCTTCAGCGCGACCTCAGGCGGCAGCGGCGTATCGAGTGCCGCCGATACATAGGCGGCCAGCCGCTGCGCCTGAGGCGAAATACCAGATCCGTCAGAATGCGGCATCGCCGGCTCCTCGCGACTGCGGATATCGAGTGTTGCATTCGGTATTCATTTGTATGCAATAATGGGTGCCCGGCCCGCAAGTCAATCGGCGCCGATGGGCAGCGGCGGCGCTCCCGGGGATACAGGCACAAGGTGATGAGGCATCAGGCATGACGGATCAAGGCCGTGCGACGGTAGACTATGGGGCGGCTCCGCTCGGCCTCGGGCTGACCCGGCAATTCGCGGCGTTTGTCGCCGATGCCGGCTATGACGACCTCTGCGAGGAGGCGCGCAAGGCCGCGCGGCGCGGTGTCCTCGACTGGATCGGTTGCGCGCTGGCCGGCAGCCGCCATGCGACGGCGCACACGCTGATTCGCACGCTGGCCGCGCTGAACTCCAGCGAGGCCGCTCCCGTGCTCGGCCACACGCTGCGCATGGGCCTGCTGGAAGCCTCGATGGCCAACGGCCAGATGGGGCATATCCTCGACTTCGACGACACCCATATGGGAGGGGTGATTCTCCACGCCAGTTCGCCGATCCTGCCGGCCCTCCTGGCGGTGGCGCAAACCCGAAAAATCACCGGCCGGCAGTTGATGATCGCCTATGCGCTGGGCTTCGAGGCCGGCGTGCGCGTCGGGCGCGCGGCCCCGCTCCACCATCCCGGCGGCTGGCACCTGACGGGAACGCTGGGCACCATCGCGGCGGCGGTGGCCGTTGCCAGCGTGCTCGGGCTCGACGCCGCGCGCACGACGAATGCGATCGCGCTTGCCGCCACGCAAGCGGCCGGCATGCAGCAGAACCGGGGCACGATGGCGAAGTCCTTCCATGCCGGCAAGGCCGCTTCGAACGGCCTGCTCGCGGCCTTGCTTGCCGAGAACGGTTATGACGGCTCCGACGAGGTTCTCGAGGGCAAGCGGGGTTTTTGTCGGATCTACAGCGCCGAGACCGACGAGGCCGCACTCCTCGACCAACTCGGCAGCCACTGGGAGATCGTCCGCAACGGCCACAAGCCCTATGCCTGCGGCGTCGTGCTGCATCCGGCCATCGACGCCATGATCGCGCTCGGCAACCAGGCGGGCGAGGGGGCGTCCGTCCGCCGTATCGAGCTCCAGGTCAACCCGGCAGCCATTTCGATCACCGGGGTGGCCAATCCCCGTTCCGGCCTGAAGTCGAAGTTCAGCCTGACCTATACCGCGGCCGTTTCGTTCCTCGACCGCGCGGCGGGCGTCGACCAGTTCTCCGATGCCGGCACCGCGCGGCAGGACGTGCCGGCGTTGGCGTCGCTGATCGAGGTTACGGCGCAAGAGGAACTCGCCCGCGACCAGGCGAGCGCCACCGTGTGGCTGGCGGGCGGCGAGCGGTTCACGCACCGGGTCGAGCATGCGTCGGGGACCGCAGACAACCCGCTGAGCGATGCCGCCCTGCACGCCAAGTTTACAGCCAACGCGGTTCCCGTTATCGGGGCCGAGGCGGCCGCCCGATTGAGCGATGCCATCGGCCGCCTCGACCAGATGCAGGACGTCGCCGAACTGGCGCGGATCGCCGCCTGATCGACCTCCAAAGGGCGCCGTGACGTTGAATTCGACAGGACAGAAAGCCATGAGACACTTTCCTGCCGCCGTGGTTCTTCTGGCTTCCGCGCTGTGCGGTTTCCTGGCGTCGAAGGGCGGGGTGCCGCTCGCCTGGGTGCTGGGGCCGATGGTGCCGACCGCCATCGGTTCCATCCGCGGCGTTCAGGTCATCGCTCCCCGGCGCGGCCGGCAACTGGGGCAGTTGATGATCGGCACCTCGATCGGGCTCAGCCTGACGGTGGCGGCGTTCGAGATGATCGTGATCTGGTTCCCGGTCATGCTGCTCACCGCGCTGGTGTCGATCCTGGCGACGGGGCTGCTGTGCGTGCCGTTCAGCCGCGCCAGCCGCGTCGACATCCCCACCGCCTTCTTCTCGCTGACGCCGGGAGGCCTCGCCGAAATGGCGCGCACCGGCGAAAAGGAGGGCGCGCAGCGCGAACCGGTGGCGATGACCCAAACTATCCGGGTGGCGCTGCTGGTCTGTATCCTGCCTTCGCTGCTCCTGCATTTCGGCATCGACGGCGGTATCCCGCAGGCCACCGGGCGCTCGCTGCTGCCGCTGCCGGAACTGCTGTTCGTCTTCGCCTGCACCGGCGCGGCGGTCTTCCTGATGCGCTTCACCGGCGTCAACAATCCATGGATGATCGGAGGCCTGATCGGCGCCGGCGCCATCGCCGCCAGCGGCCTTGTCGACGGGCGGGTGCCGTATGCGCTCTACGCCCTTGGCCAGTTCATGATCGGCATCGCCATCGGCGCCCGCTTCAACCGCGAAAACCTCGTCAAGCTGCCGCGCGTCAGCGTCATGGCCGTGCTGTTCATCGTGCTGATGACGTCGATGCTGTTCCTCTATGCCGTGCTTCTGTACCTGGCGACCGGTCTCGACCTGTCGAGCATGGCGCTGGCGGCGTCGCCGGGCGGGCTGGCCGAAATGGCGCTAACGGCGCAGATCCTGCATCTGAACGTCGGGCTGGTGACGGCCTTCCACGTCGTGCGTTCGTTTATCGTCAACGCGTTCAGCCAGCAGATCTTTCGCCTATTCAAGCGCATCGGTCTGTTCGACGGCGTCGCGGCCATGCTCGACCGCATGGCCGGGCGCGCGCCTTCTTCATAGCGCGGATAACGTATTGAAGGAGGTTGCATTTATTGCACACTTCTGTATACATTATTGAGCGGCTGTGATGATGAATGGCGGCCCGCCATTTTCGGCAGGGCCAAAGGGGAGCGGATGACGGATAACGGAATGCCGGCCGGAAATGGCGCGGGGCAGGGTGGCCGGGACCGTCCGCTGGACGGTCAGGTGGCGCTGGTGACCGGCAGTGTGCGGCGCATCGGCCGGGCAACCGCGCTGGCTTTTGCAAGGGCAGGGGCCGCCGTCGTCATCAACGCCCGCTCGTCGCGCGACGAAGCCGAGGCGACGGCGCGCGAGGTCGAAGCGCTCGGCGTTCCCGCGATGGTGCATCTGGCCGACGTGACCGACGAGCAGGCCGTTGCCGCGATGGTCGAGGCCGTGACCGGCCGTTTCGGGCGGCTCGACATTCTGGTGAACAACGCGGCGATCCGGCGCGAGGCGCCGCTCACCGAGATGAGCCTCGCCGACTGGCGCGAGATCATGTCCGTCATCCTCGAAGGCGCGTTCCTGTGCAGCCGCGCCGCCATCCCGCACATGGCCCGGCGCAATTACGGGCGCATCATCAATATCGGCGGCGTCAGCGCCCATACCGGGGCGATCGGGCGCGCCCATGTCGCGGCGGCGAAGGCCGGCCTGGAAGGGTTTACCCGGGCGCTCGCGGTCGAATTCGCCCCGTCGGGCATCACCGCCAATTGCGTCGCTCCGGGCCGCATCGGTGGCAAGCGGTCCAAGACTTCGGGGCACGGGGTTTCGCTGCCGGGGGGCGCAGGCCCGCTGGTCGGACAGGAGGGAAAGCCCGCCGACGTGGCGGAAGTGATCATGACGCTTTGCGGTCCGGCGGGCGGGTTCGTGACCGGGCAGACTTTTCACGTCAATGGCGGCCTTTATCTCGCATAGGCGGCTTGATTTATGCCGTTGAACCGTTCAGAATTGTCAACAAAAGTCAGTTTTCAGTTTACAAATCGAGACAATGGGAGACGAACATGAAGCATAAATGGTTGGGTGCCGTTCTTGCGGCCATTCCGGCGATCGGTCTCATGGTGGCGCCGGCCGCCGCCGAGGACTATCCGGTATCGACGGTCAAGCTGATCACCCATTCGAGCCCCGGCGGCGGCACCGACGTGTTCCTGCGCCAGCTTGCCAAGCACCTGTCGCCGATCATGGGCACCACCTTCGTGGTGGAGAACGTGCGCGGCGGCGGCGGCGCCAAGGCGATGGCGACGCTGGCCAACGGCCCGAAGGACGGCAGCGCCTTCTATGGCACGACGCCGAGCTACGTCATCACCTCGCTGCTCAGCAAGCCGGAGGCGACCTACGAGGATCTCGATTCGGTCGTGAACATGTTCTACGACCCGCAGGTCGTGTTCGTCGCCAAGGACAGCCCCTACCAGTCGCTGACCGACCTGGTGAACGACGCCAAGGCGCGGCCCAACGCGCTGGTCGTCGCCGTTAGCACGCCGAGCTCGCTCGACCGGCAGGTGATGGAGAAGCTCAAGACCGTTACCGGCACCGAAATGAACATCCTGACCCATGACGGCGGCGGCGACGTCATGCTGAGCGTGCTCAACGGCACGGCCCAGGCCGGTATCGGCGAGATCGCCGAGCTGCGCGGCCAGTTGGACGCCGGCGCGCTGCGGCTCATCACCACCTACACCGACGAGCGGCTTTCCCAGTTCCCCGACGTCAAGACCGCCAAGGAGCAGGGGATCGACCTGGTCGTGCGCAAGTTCCGCGGCATCGCCGGTCCCAAGGGCCTTCCCGACAATGTCATCGCCGCCTGGGAAGAGGGCATCTCCAAGCTGCTCGAAGACCCTGAATTCAAGGCCTGGTACGAGGCCGAAGGCGTCCAGAAGGCCTATCTCAACCATGAGGACGCCAGCGCCCTGACCAAGGAATTCGCCGACGAGATGAAGGTATTCTTCAAGGAATACAACATCGTCGAGTAATCGGGGCCTCCTCGGGAGAACGGATATGAGAGCGACGCTTGTTTCATCGGGGGTCCTGTTTGCCCTCGCTGTCGCCTACTGGTTCGGGGCGGACGCGCTGCCGAAGAGCCGGCTTGGCGGGCAGGTCGGTGCCGACGGGCTGCCCAAGCTGCTCGCCATATCGCTGGCCGTGCTTTCCGTCGCGCTCGCGGCCCAGACCCTTGCCTATATGCGCAAGGAAAAGCGCGCAGGCGTGGCGGCCAAGCCGGTGGAAGCGGACGGGGGCGACAACCCGCACGCTTGGAGAAGCCATGCCCGCGCGTTCGGCCTGATCGCGATCGGGGCAGCGTATCTCGCGCTGCTCCCCCACCTCGGCTACGCCGTTTCGGCCGCCCTGCTGCTTCTGGTCGTGTCGACCTATTGCGGGCTGAAACCGTCGTGGCGCACGCTGGTCTTCGCTGTCGTCGGCGGCGCTGCGTTCTACATCATCTTCGTCAGGGTCCTGCAGGTGCCCCTGCCCGCCGGCCTGTGGCCCACGCTTCTCGGCTAGGCCCGGCGACCGCCAACATGACAACTCTGGATCACGATCGGACACATCCATGGAAGGCCTGAATTACGCGTTGGCGGCCCTCACGTCGCTGCCGGTGCTCGTCGCGGCGGCCAGCGGCGTCATGTGGGGCATTCTCGGCGGCGCGCTGCCTGGAATCTCTCCGTCCATCGCCATGGCGCTGCTGCTGCCGTTCACCTTCGACATGACGCCGCTGTCGGCGATCGTGCTGCTCGGCGCTACCTATATCGGTGCGGAATACGGCGGATCGATTCCCGCCATCCTCATCCGCACGCCCGGGACCAACTCGGCGGCGGCGACCGTCATCGACGGCTACACCATGCACCAGCAGGGCCGTGGCGGCGAGGCGCTCGGCCTGTCGCTGGTCGGCGGCACCATCGGCGGCCTGGTCGGCCTCATCTTCCTGGTCCTGCTGACGAAGCCGCTTGCCAGCCTGGCCTTGATGTTCACCCCGCCGGCCTATTTCGCGCTCGGCATCCTCGGCCTCAGCATCATCGCCTCGCTCTCGGAAGGGTCGCTGGTAAAAGGGCTTATCGCCGGCGTCGCCGGCCTGATGCTGGCAACCATCGGTACGGATCCGCTCTCCGGCGTCGCGCGCTTCACGTTCGGTAATCCCGACCTGCTCGAAGGCATCCACTTCATCTTCATCATGCTCGGCGTGTTCGCCGTGGCGGAGTTGATGAGCAAGGTGACGGAGCGCGAAGATCCGGCGATGGACGGTTCGGTCGGCAAAGGCACCAGGCTCAAGCTGCCCAGCCTGAAAAAGCTGTGGCAGTTGCGGCGCGCACAGGCCATCGGCACCGGGCTCGGCATCGCCGAAGGACCGATACCGGGCGCGGGCGGCACAGTGGCGGCGTTCCTCGCCTATAACGAGGCCAAGCGCTGGTCGAAGACGCCCGAACAGTTCGGCAAGGGCTCCGAAGAAGGGGTCATCGCGCCGGAAGCGGCCAACAACGCCGTGACGGCGAGCGCGCTGGTGCCGACCCTTAGCTTCGGCATTCCCGGATCGAACTCGATGGCGATCCTGCTCGGCGGGTTCCTGATCCACGGCATCCAGCCCGGCCCGCTGCTGCTGACGAGCAACCCCAACCTGGTCTACGGCCTCTATGGCGGGCTGTTCCTGGCCAACATCCTGATGTTTGCGTTCGGCGTCGTCATCCTCGCGCCCTGCATCTGGTTGGTGAACCGGCCAAAACCCTACCTCACCGCCGCGATCTTCGTGCTGGTGCTTTCGGGCATCTATTCGATCAACCACAGCCTGTTCGACCTCGGCATCGTGCTCGCCACCGGCGTGCTCGGCTATGTGATGCGGGTGCTGAAGTTCCCGGCGCTACCGCTGATCCTCGGCGTCGTGCTGGGCTACATGATCGAGTCCAACTACCGGCGTTCGCTGCTGATCACCAACGGCGACCACATCGTGTTCTTCCAGAACCCGGTGAGCCTGGGCCTGCTGATCTGCTCCGGCCTGATCATCGTGCTGGCGCTGGTGACGGAAGTGCGGCGCTACCGCAAGGTCGCCGCCGCCTGAAGGCAGCGCAATCGCGCGAAATCCTCGCGGCGTGATGGGCCCGGCCCGCCACGCCGCGCTCCTCTTGGTCAACTGGATGGAAATTCAATGGCACATCACGACATACCCGCCCCTGGCTCTTCGGTTGCCGAGCGCTTCGCCGGATGGGCAGCCGCGCTTGAAGTCGGCGCCATTCCGTCCGAGGTTCGGCAGACCGCGACCTGCGCGCTGATCGACCATGCGGGCCTTGCCGTATCGGCGCGCAACGAGGACTACACGAAGGCAGTGGTCGATAGCTGGGACGGCGCCGGCGCCTGCACCGCCTTCGGGCAAGCCAAGGGGTTCGACATGGCTGGCGCGGCGCTGGTCAACGGCACTGCCGCGCATGGCGAGGACTACGACGACACCTTTGAAGGCTCGCCGATGCACACCAGCGCGGTGGTCATTCCGGCCGCACTGGCGGCGGCGGAACGCTTCGGCGCTTCCGGCGAGGACGTGCTGCGCGGCATCGTCGCCGGCGCCGAACTGATGTGCCGCATGGCGATCGTGGCGCCGACCGCCCAGCACCGCGCCGGCTTCCACCCGACCGCCGTCGCTGGCACGCTCGGCGCGGCCGCCGCCGCCGCTGTCACGCTGCGCATGAGCGCGCGGCAGATGACTGATGCGCTCGGCGTGGCCGGCAGCATGGCTTCCGGCATCATCGAATATCTTTCCGAAGGCACCTGGACCAAGCGCCTGCATCCCGGCTGGGCCGCCCAGAGCGGTATCCGCGCGGCCCTGATGGGACGCGAAAGCTTTCTTGGGCCGCGCACGGTGTTCGAGGGCGAGCACGGCTTCTTCTTCGCCTTCGGCGTCAACACGATCCAGCCGGACCTGGCCCGCATCACCGCTGACCTCGGCGAGGATTGGCACTGCGGCCGCATCGCCTTCAAGCCCTATGCCTGCGGGACGATGGTTCAGCCCTTCATCGATTGCGCGATCCGCCTGGCGCGCGAGGGCCTGCCGGTCGACCGCATCGCCTCCGTGCTGTGCAGGGTCGGCGAGGGAACCGTCCATCGCCTCTGGGAACCGCTGGCCGAGAAGCGCAAGCCGTCGACGCCGTATTCGGCGAAATTCAGCGTGCCGTTCGGCGTCGCCGTCGGGCTTGTCGACCAGGCCGCCGGCCTTGGCCAGTTCACCGACGCCCGTATCGTCGATCCGGCGATCCTCGACCTGACCGGGCGCGTCTCCTACGAGATCGACCCGAAGGACGAATACCCGCGCAACTACACCGGCACCGTCATCGTCACCCTGGACGACGGGCGCACCTTCGAGGCGCATCAGCCGCATCTGCGCGGCGGCGTTCGCGAGCGGCTCGGCCTTGATGAGATAACCGCCAAGTTCCGCGCCAATTGCGCCTATGGCGGATGGAGCGACAGCCGGGCGAACGAACTGGCGGAATGGGCGACAGGGCTGTTCTCGGCCCCTGATCTCGCCGGCCTGGCCAGGTTCCGGGGCTGACGCGGGCAATCTTTCTTCCGCAGTGCACAATTTCCTTCGCAATTGCGTCAAACTGTGCAACCCTTACGAGATGACGTAGGGGAAGGAAGATGAGCGCAACATCTGTCGCCAAGGCGTTGACGCCGCCGGATATCGTGGCACGCAAGGGACAGGCCCCGCTGGTCTGCCTGACGGCCTACACGACGCCGGTCGCGCGCATCGCCGACCGTCATTGCGACGTGGTGCTCGTCGGCGACAGCGTCGGCATGGTCCTGCACGGGCTGGACTCCACGCTTGGCGTGACCCTCGACATGATGGTCATGCACGGCAAGGCGGTGCGGCGCGGCATCGAGCATGCCCTGATGGTGGTGGACATGCCGTTCGGCTCCTACGAGGAAAGCCCGGCACAGGCGTTTCGCAGCGCCGCCCGCCTGATGGCGGAGACCGGTTGCGCGGCGGTCAAGCTGGAGGGCGGCGAGGCGGTTGCCGACACCATCCGCTTCCTCACCGCCCGCGGCATTCCGGTGATGGCGCATGTCGGCCTCACCCCGCAGGCGGTCAACGTCTTCGGCGGCTACAAGGTCCAGGGCCTTGGCAATTCCGCCGCCCGCATCCTGGCCGACGCGCAGGCGGTGGCTGCGGCCGGCGCCTTTTCCGTTGTCATAGAGAAAGTGGCCGAACCGCTCGCGCGCGAGATAACCGCGAAGCTGGCAGTGCCGACGATCGGCATCGGCGCTTCGGCCGCCTGCGACGGGCAGATCCTCGTCGTCGACGACATGCTCGGCATGTTCACGCAGTTCCAGCCCAAATTCGTCAAGCGCTATGCCGAACTGGGCGTGGCCGCCGATGCCGCCATGGCGGCCTACGCGAAGGAAGTCCGGGAGCGGAGTTTTCCCGGCATGGAACATGTCTACGCCGGGGCGGCGAAGGCGCCTTCGGCATGAGCGTGCCGATCGTTCGTACGCTAGCTGGCCTGCGGTCGGTTGTCGCCGCTTGGCGGAAGGACAAGGCGCGCATCGCGGTGGTGCCGACGATGGGGGCCTTGCATGAAGGGCACCTGAGCCTGGTGCGCGCCGCGCTGGCGCAGGCGGACCGTGTCATCGTCACCCTGTTCGTCAACCCGAAGCAGTTCAACAGTGCGGCCGACCTTGCCGCCTATCCGCGCACGGAAGAGGAAGATGCCGACAAGCTCGCCCCGCTCGGCGCGCATCTGCTTTATGTGCCGGATGCCCCGGAAATCTATCCGCCGGGCTTCGCCACCACCGTTTCGGTCACGGGCGTCAGCGAGGGGCTTTGCGGGGCAAAGCGGCCCGGGCACTTCGATGGCGTCGCCACCGTCGTCGCGAAGCTGTTCCTCCAGACCGGCGCCGACATCGCCTTCTTCGGCGAAAAGGATTTTCAGCAGTTGCACGTCGTGCGGCGGATGGCGACCGACCTCGACCTGCCGATCGAGATTGTCGGCTGCCCTACGGTTCGCGAGGCCGACGGACTGGCGCTCTCCTCCCGCAATGTTCGGCTCTCGGCCGGCGAGCGGGCGATCGCCCCGAAGCTGGTCGCGATCCTTGACGAGGCGTCCGGAAGCCTGTCGGCGGGCGCACCGGCCGCGTCCGTGCTGGAGGCGGCCAACCGCTCGATCCTCGCTGCCGGCTTCCGCGAGGTCGAATATGTCGAACTGCGCTCGGAAGCCGATCTTGCCCCGCTCGAACGGGCGGACAGGCCAGCCCGCCTGCTGGTCGCCGCTTGGCTCGGCGAGACCCGCCTGATCGACAATGTGGTTGTCCAGCCTGCCGGCGGGTGATCGACCTGCGGCCGGGCCTTACTGGAGCGGCACGGTGGCGGGTGGCTCCGCCGACACGTCGAACTCGACCTGGCAACGCTGGCCGGCCGGGATCAGGTCGTCCGGATTGGGAAGTTCCAGCCGCACCCCGAAGGTGCCGCTGGCGGCGTCGAACATCTTGTCCACCACGGTCACCTGCGCCTCTCGGCTTTGCTTGTCGGGCTGGTCGAGCACGACCGAGCCTTGCGAGCCGACGGTGATTTTGCCCCACAGCGCGACGGGCACGTAGGTTTCGACGAAGAGCGGGTCGATCTGCACGATGGTCATGATCGGGCTGTCCTGGCGGACGAACTCGCCGGCGCGCAGGCTCTGGTCGGCGACGAAGCCCTTGATCGGGCTGCGGATGCTCTGCCGGTCGAGCAGCGCCTGCTGCCGCTGAAGCTCGATCTTGGCCAGAAGTGTCTTGCGCTGCTCGGTGTCGAGGTCGCGTTTGGCGATCTCGACGATCGCCTCCAGTTCCTGCACCTTGGAGACGGAGACCGAGCCGGAGGTCGCCAGCTTCTTCGACCGGGCAAGGTCGGCCTCGGCGAGCGACAGCCGCGTCTGCTGCGCGCGCACCGCCTCGTCGGCGTCGGCCTGCGCCTTGGCCAGCGCCACATTGGCTTCCTCCACCGTCGATTCCAGGCGTGCCACCACGTCGCCGGGCTGGACGCGGGCGCCGCGGCCGACCTCGACGGAAGCGAGCAGCCCGGTGACGGGCGTGCCGATCTGGACCCGCTGCGCCGGCTCGGCGACGCAATCGAAGGTCATCGGCTCGGCGCTGGCGACGGCCGGGGCAAGAAGCAGGAGGACGGTGGCGAGCGAGGCGACAGGCTTCATGGGTTCACTCTGGGCGGCCGGAGAAGGCGAGGGTGCGGCTTTGCTTTTCATCGGTCTTCAGCAGGTCCTTGCGCATGCCGGCGTGCACGCGCTCGGCCCGGCGCTGCGCATGGCGCAGCAGCCAGCGCGACGGCCATTCGCCGAGCAGGGGCGCCGTTGCCCGCGCCAGCGTC
>Ga0182735_1000299_pt1 | contig 45345 bp, 43 predicted proteins | sample eDN5th30CKraftMG_FD_128524 | JGI IMG/M metagenome (GOLD analysis project Ga0182735, IMG submission 128524) | Enriched Miracle-Growth compost microbial communities from Emeryville, California, USA - eDNA 5th pass 30_C Kraft MG (version 2) (version 2) ...
CTGGAGCGTGTAAGGCTCGTAGATTGCCTCGCCCATCCGCCCCGCTTCGTCGAATTCCTCGTAGGCCTTGGCCACCGAGGACTGATTGGGAATGGTGACCATCCGCATCCAGCGGCCAAGGATCCTGAGCGTGTTGACGCTGTTGAACGATTGCGACCCGGCGCTGACCTGCATGACCGCCAAGGTACGCCCCTGCGTCGGTCGCAGGCCCTTGTAGGCGAGCGGCAGGTGATCGATCTGGGTCTTCATGATGCCAGTAATCTGACCATGCCTTTCCGGACTGCACCAGACTTGCGCTTCTGACCAAAGCGAATGTTCGCGCAGCTCGTGAACCGCCGGGTGATCGTCGTCCTTGACCTGATCGGGCAAAGGCAGATCGGACGGATCAAAGATGCGTGTTTCGCAGCCAAAGAACTGCAGCAGCCGCGCGGCTTCCTCCACCACCAGCCGCGAATAGGAACGGTCGCGCAGCGAGCTGTAAAGCAGGAGGACGCGCGGCGGCGGGGATAGCTCGCCTAGGCCCAGCGCCGGTCGACGATGGACATATTCCGGCCTGAGCGCCGGCAGATGTTCCGGATCGGACAGCGCGCGCAGGCGCTGGTGAACAGGCTGGATCATGCGCGCGCTTCCATGGGAACAGTGTCGGGAAACCAGCGCCGACCGAACCAGAATGCAACGTTGACCAGCAGGATCAGCACCGGGACTTCGACCAGCGGGCCGATCACGGCGGCAAAGGCGACTGGCGATGCAAGGCCAAAGGCCGCGATAGCCACGGCAATCGCCAGCTCGAAATTGTTGCCCGCTGCGGTGAAGGCCACCGCTGTGGTGCGCGGGTAATCGCTCTCGATCAGCTTGCCCATGAAGAAGCTGATCGTGAACTGGACGACGAAATAGATCGTCAGGGGGATCGCGATACGGATGGTGTCGCCCGGCAGGGTGACGATCTCGTTCCCCTTGAGGCTGAACATGGCGACGATGGTGAACAGCAGCGCGATCAGCGTGACTGGCCCGATCCTGGGCAGGAAGGTCTTCTCGTACCAGTCATTGCCCTTGGCCTTCGCCAGCCATTTGCGGGTCAGGAACCCGGCGAGGAACGGGATGCCGAGATAGATCAGCACCGCCTCGGCAATCGTCCGGAAGCTGACATGGATAACGCTGCCCTCCAGCCCGAACAGGGGCGGCAGGAAGGCGAGGAAGAACCAGGCGTAGACGCTGAAGAACAGGATCTGGAAGATCGAATTGAACGCGACCAGTGCCGCCACATACTGGTTGTCGCCCTTGGCCAGCTGGTTCCAGACGATGACCATCGCGATGCAGCGAGCAAGGCCGATCAGGATGAGGCCGGTCATGTATTCCGGCTTGTCCGAGAGGAAGATCACGGCGAGCGCGAACATCAGCACCGGCCCGATGAGCCAGTTCTGGATCAGCGAAATCGCCAGCACTCGCTTGTCCTCGAAGACCCGCGGCAGTTCCTCGTAGCGGACCCGCGCGAGCGGCGGGTACATCATCAGGATCAGGCCGATGGCGATCGGAATGTTCGTGGTGCCCCAGGACAGGCTGTCAATCGCTCCCGGCAGCCAATCGAAAGTCGAGCCCAGCGCAACACCCAGCGCCATGGCGAGGAAGATCCACAAGGTGAGATAGCGGTCGAGGAATGATAGGCGTTCGCGCTTGGACTGTGCGGTCATGGTATTTCCTCTTCAACCGGCCACGCGATTGCCGGCGGCGTCGATGACCTGTTCGCCATCTTCCTTGGCGAAGGCGCCGCGTTGCTCGGCCGGGATCAGATCAAGCACCTCTTCCGAGGGGCGGCACAGCTTCACGCCGAGCGGCGAGACGACCAGCGGACGGTTGATCAGGATGGGATGCTCCATCATTGCGTCGATCAGTTGCGCGTCGGTGAGCGCGGGGTTGTCGAGGCCCAGCTCGGCAAAGGGCGTACCCTTCTCGCGCAGCAAACCGCGAGGGCTGATCCCGGCGCGTTCAATCAGGCTTTCGAGCAAGGCGCGCGATGGAGGCGTCTTGAGATATTCCACCACATGCGGCTCAATCCCGGCGTTGCGGATTATGGCCAGCGCGTTGCGCGAGGTGCCGCATTCCGGATTATGGTAGATCACGATGTCGGTCATGCGCTTGCTCCCGTGCTGGCGCCTTCGGCTTTGCCAATTTCCTTGAGCTTCTGCTTCATCGCCATCTCGTCGATGCTGGAATGCGGCAGCGTCAGGAACAGCGAAATGCGGTTGGTGAGATAGCGCAGCGCCTGCAGGAAGGCGTCGCGCTGTCCTTCTCCCTCGACGGCAGCGGGGTCCTCAATGCCCCAGTGCGCGGTCATCGGATGTCCGATCCAGACCGGACAGGTCTCTCCAGCGGCGCTGTCACAAACGGTGAAGATGAAGTCGAACTCGGCCGAACCGGGCTTGGAAAACTCGCTCCAGCTCTTCGAATACATGCCGGTGGTGTGGTAGCCCATGCCTTCCAGCACTGAGAGCGCCATGGGATGGACCTCACCCTTGGGCTGGCTTCCTGCGCTGTAAGCCTTGAAACGGCCGGCACCGAGTTTGTTCATCACCGCTTCGCCCAGGATCGAGCGGGCGCTGTTGCCGGTGCACAGAAACAGGACATTGTAGATCTTGTCGGACACTGGAAACCCTTCAGGCTTGAAGTTCGCAAGTCAGCCCGGCCACCAGGTCCGAGCACATTTCCGGCGCGCCTTGACAGCAATCCTGCATCAGGAACGTGAGCAGGCGGCGCATGCCTGCATAGTCGGCGCGGTAATGGATCAAACGGCTTTCGCGCTTGGACTGGACCAGTCCGGCACGCTCCAGGGTCGCCAGGTGATGCGACATCGTGGACGGTGGTACCCCCTGCCGCTCAGCAATGGCGCCGGCAATCAGCCCGTCCGCGCCAGCCTTCACCAGCATCCGGAACACGGACAGGCGCGTTTCGTGCGCCAGCGCACCCAGTGCATCGACCGCCCAGACCTGAGTATTGAGATCGTCCATCAAAATTACCTTTCGAGAAACGTCGAAATACCTCCTGGCAGGAGCAAGTCAATCCATAATTCGAAAAACATCAAAGCGTCAGGCAGCATCGATCTGCGTCAAAGAGCATGTGCGCCTGTACGCATATTCGGGAGGCATGATGCCGATGACGAACTTCTCGCTGCCCTGTCCCAACGCACTCGCCTGCGTGCTTTGCAGATCATCTGGAGGGTGGCATTGCGTCTGCGAATTGATGGGCCGCCTGGGCGCCACCCAGTTGCGGTGCAAGTGCCGCGTTTGTGGCTGGCAAAACAAGGCGATTGGACCGGGCCCGGATCGGCGACAAGTAAGGGCGCTGCGCGCACTGGTCGCGATCTAGCTCGCAGTTCGTTGAGCCGGAACCGTTCGAGTTGTCCAGCTGAACATCCGAGAGCGTCGAATCTCGGGCCGCCTTTTCAGCCTAGTTGGTGAACCGATGTGAGCTGGGTCAAAATTTTTGTCCGCTCCCCAGCTACCTAGAGAGCTACCTAGCGACGAGATGGTCAGCTGCGACCCATACCGTTGGACCAGTATCTTATTGATTTTGATGGGGATTTTGGTGGACGCACTAGGGCTCGAACCTAGGACCCGCTGATTAAGAGTCAGCTGCTCTACCAACTGAGCTATGCGTCCACTTGCCATTTCGGCACCGCCGGCAGCGGGGCAAAACCCTCTTGGCTGCGAAGCGAGCGGGCAGCTATCACGCTCAATCTCGCATTGCAACGGCTTTCCAGTAAAATTTTTCGCGACGCTGCTGCCACCCGCAGATTGAGCCGTATCAGGCCTTTCGCACGGACAAAATTCATGGCGTCTCCGCGAGGCGTCGCAAAGCTGGCGGTGACCTTATGATCAGGTGCCGGCGATCGCTGGTCAGCATGCCCTCGCGCTCCCACGCCGAGAGGGTTCGGCTCGCTGTGTGAAGAGTCGTGCCCGCAATGTCGGCGATATCCTTGCGTCGCAGCGGAAAGGCGATCCGCATGCCGTCACTGGCCGGATGTCCGGCCTGGTCAAGCAGCCGCAACATCGTGCGCGCGATGCGGCGCTCGGCGCTTTGCGTCGCCAGTTCACGCAAGCGTTCCTGCGTTTCGCCAAGCCGGCCGCCAACAATGGCGATCATGTTGAGCGCGATCTGCGAATGGCGTTTCATCAGCGCGACCAGATCAGCAGGATCCCAACTCAGTTCGACCGCATCGACAAGGGCCGTGGCATCCGCAGGGTAGAGGCCATCGGTCAATATGGGGACGCATCCGAAGATTTCGCCGGGGCCTATGAGGCGGACGAGGATTTCCTCGCCGTCGCTGCCCGCCTGTGTGATGCGCACGCAGCCGCAAAGCAGGGCGTGCGCCCGGCCGGCGATCTCGCCCTGATCGAAAACGCGTACGCCGCGGGCCAGTGAACGCCGATGTGCGATCGCTGCTCCCTCTTCGAGCACGGCGAGCGGAAGGCCGGCAAAAATGCCGATTCCAGCGAGGGCGCGGGGCTCGATCGACGGGCGAAGGGTCATGATGACCTCCTAGGCGCCTAGCGAGCAAAAGAGGAGAAGTTTGATCCAGCGCAAATTCATTGGACCCAACTCTGCTATTGCCGGGACGCGGGCGGGGCCTGACCGTTCTTGATGGAGACGACGATGTTCTGCCCGGAATGCGGCGAGGTCATGGGATGGGGGCCACTCGACCCGCGGAGCGCGCGCCATGTCCGTGATTCCGGCACTTTGAAAGCGCTCGGTCGGTGGGTTCACGCTGTTGCTCGCCGGGTGTGGCCTCGGGGCCATTGAGCGTGCCGCTGCCCGTCCCGGCGGGCAGAAGGAACCTTGAAAACAAGAGGGGGGTCTGATGGGCGAGTATCGCAAACTCTGGTGGACCTTGATCTCGGTCCTCACGGTCACCTTTCTCATCCTCGGCATTTCCGGGGCTGAGGTTTATCGCAAGGCACCGCCGATCCCGACCGAGGTTGTCACGGCGTCAGGCAAATCCCTGATGACCAGGGAAGACATCATGGCCGGGCAGGCCGCGTGGCAAAGCACCGGCGGTATGCAGCTCGGCTCGATCTGGGGGCATGGCGCCTATCAGGCACCCGACTGGACCGCCGACTGGCTGCACCGCGAACTGACCACGTGGCTGACGCTCGCGGCTTTGGAGGCCTATGACAGGCCCTTCGACGAACTCGACGTCGAACAGAAAGCGGCGCTCGTTCATCGGCTGAAACAGGAATATCGCAGCAATGGGCTCGAGCCATCGACCGGCATCGTCACCGTCTCCGAGCGCCGCGGCGCCGCAATAGCCCTCACGGCTGCTCACTATGACAGGCTTTATGGCAGCGATCCCGCGCTACGCGGGATGCGCGACAATTATGCGATGAAGGAGGGAACGCTGCCCGACGCTGGCAAGCGTGCGGCGCTGGCCGATTTCTTCTTCTGGACGGCGTGGGCTGCATCCACCCAACGACCCGGAACGATAGCCACCTATACCAATAATTGGCCCCCCGAGCCCCTGATCGGCAATCAACCGACACCGGAGAATATCCTTTGGTCTCTCGCATGCGTGGTCATCCTGATCGCTGGCGTGGGCGCGCTGATTTGGGGCTGGGCCTTTCTGCGCCGTCATGACGACACCCCACTCGTCACCGCCGACAAGGACCCGCTGACCCTTGCAGCGCTGACCCCCTCGCAGCGTGCGCTCGGCAAATATCTTTTTGTGGTGCTGGCGCTGCTCGTCTTTCAGGTTTTTATCGGAGGGTTCACCGCCCACTATACGATCGAGGGTCAGAGCTTTTACGGCATCGACGTGTCGCAGTGGTTCCCTTATGCGCTCACTCGCACCTGGCACGTGCAGAGCGCAGTGCTATGGATTGCCACGGCCTTCCTAGCCGCCGGTCTGTTCCTTGGACCGGTTATTCACGGAGGCGATCCCAAGTATCAGAAGGCAGGGGTCGACCTGCTCTTCTGGGCGCTGATCCTGGTCGTCGCCGGGTCGTTCGCCGGCAATTATCTTTCGATCGCGCAGGTGATGCCCGACGGCCTCGGATTCTGGCTCGGGCACCAAGGCTATGAATTTCTTGATCTCGGCCGCATTTGGCAGATTGCACTGTTCGCGGGACTGCTCTTCTGGCTGGTCCTGATGTTGCGGTGCATGATGCCCGCTCTCCGGCGCGAGAAAGGCGGGGACCGGAGCCTGCTTCTGCTCCTTACCGTTTCGACCGTTGCAATCGGACTCTTCTACGGCTCCGGCCTTTTTTATGGCGAACGCACCCATATCACGATCATGGAATATTGGCGGTGGTGGGTCGTCCACTTGTGGGTTGAGGGCATTTTTGAAGTGTTCGCCACCGCCGCCATCGCTTTCATCTTCGCGTCGATGGGGCTGGTGTCGAAACGGATCGCGACGGCCGCGAGCCTTGCCTCCGCATCGCTCTTCATGGTCGGCGGGGTGCCGGGCACCTTTCATCACCTATATTTCTCTGGAACGACCACTCCGGTAATGGCCGTCGGCGCTGCGTTCAGTGCGCTCGAGGTCGTGCCGCTCATCGTGCTCGGCTATGAAGCCTGGGAGCATTGGAGCCTGCGCGACCGCGCGCCGTGGATGCGCGCGCTGCGCTGGCCCTTGATGTGCTTCGTTGCCGTTGCCTTCTGGAACATGCTCGGCGCCGGCGTCTTCGGCTTCATGATCAACACGCCAGTCGCGCTCTTTTATCTTCAGGGACTGAACACCACCGCGGTCCATGCACATGCGGCGCTGTTTGGGGTTTATGGTTTCCTCGCCCTTGGTTTCACGCTTCTGGTGCTGCGCTATATCCGGCCCGAAATTCGACTCAACGAAGGGTTGATGCGCTTGGGGTTCTGGGGACTCAACGCGGGGTTGGTGCTTATGATCTTCACGAGTCTGCTCCCGGTGGGGCTTTTCCAGTTCGAAGCAAGCGTGACCTCCGGCATGTGGTACGCGCGCAGCGACGCGTTCCTCCAGCAGGGTTTCCTCGAAGCGCTGCGCTGGGTTCGGACCTTCGGCGACGTGGTTTTCATCCTCGGTGCGCTTGCGGTCGCGTGGCAGGTCGTGATTCTCGGCTTGTGGCGCAAGGGCGCGCGGCGGCAAGTGTGGTGATGGTGGCCAACACGACAGGGGGTTCCCTCGCAAAGTCGCCGCTGTGGCTGCGCGGTGGTTATCGTGTCCTCTTCGGATGCGGCGCTTTGTGGGCTATCATCGTCGTCGTCCTGTGGATCGGCTCGATTGGCGGGCGCTGGACGCTGCCGCTCACGATAGATCCGCTCGCCTGGCACCAGCACGAGATGCTGTTCGGCTATCTCGGTGCAATCATCGGCGGGTTCGTAAGCGCCGCGATTCCCAACTGGACGGGGCGGCCGACGGTGATGGGATGGCGGGTGGCGGCGGTCGCCGGGCTATGGCTCGCGGCGCGGCTCGCCATTCTCTTTTCAGCGCTGGTGCCACCAGTCGTGGGCGCGGCGCTCGACACCGTCTATCTTCTTCTGCTCCTGGCCTATGCAGCCCGTGAAATCTTCGCCTCGGGCAATCGGAACAAGCCGATCCTCGCCATCCTCTTCCTCTTTGCAGCCGCCTGCGCGCTCGACCATGCTGCGATAATGGGGATACTTGCCGATCCGGCGCTGGGCATGCGTCTGGGATTTGCGCTGATCCTGCTTCTGATCGTTCTTATCGGCGGCCGTATTACGCCGGCTTTCACGCGCAACTGGCTGGTGCGGCAGGGGCGGAGCGAGAGACTGCCGGTCCTGCCGAACCGTTTCGACATGGTGGTGAGCGGGCTCACTGCAGCCGCGCTCGCGTCGTGGGTTGCAGGACCCGCCTACCCCGGCGCTGGAGTCCTGCTGATCGGGGCGGGGGGGCTCCAGCTGGTTCGGCTGATGCGCTGGGAAGGGTTACGGGCGTTTGACGACCCGCTCGTCTTCGTCCTCCACCTTTCATACGCCTGGCTTCCCGCTGGTCTCATCCTTCTCGGCTGCGCGGCGCTGTTCTCGTTACTGCCGGTCACGAGCGCCGTGCATGCGCTGGGCGCGGGAGCAATGGGTGCAATGACGCTTGCAGTGATGACACGCGCGACCCGCGGTCACACCGGGCGCGTGCTCGAAGCCGACCGCGCCACTCTCCACATCTATATCCTGGTTCATGCAGGCGCGCTGCTGCGCGTCCTCGCGCCGCTCCTGCCATTCGATTATATGGGGATCATCGCCGCTGCAGGAGGTTTGTGGGCATCCGCCTTCCTCCTTTTCCTCCTCGTCTATGTCCCGATGGCGGTGCGTCCGGCGCCCGGTGAAAAATCGGCATGACGGACGCTTCCTTCGATCCATCGTCTCTTTCCAGCGACGCTGCGGTAGAGTATGGCAAAGCGGTGACCGACTGTGCATCCTGCGTCGTCCGGAACCGGGCGATCTGCGCAAGCCTCGATGCCGAAGAGCTTGCGTTGCTCGGCAGGCTGGGACGCCGCCAGCGAGTGAAAGCGGGTCACACCCTCTTATGGGAAGGCGACGACGCTCCGGTCGTTGCAAATGTTCTTGAAGGCGTGTTGAAGCTCGTCGTTGCGACTGCAGATGGTCGCGAGCAGATTGTGGGCGTCGTCTTTCCCTCCGATTTCATCGGGCGGCCTTTCGGGAAGGAAAGCCTCTACAGCGTCACCGCCATGACCGACGCCGAGGTTTGCATCTTTAACCGCAAGAGCTTCGACGAATTTGCAAGCGCGCATCCCGATTTGCAGCACAAGCTGCTGCGCCGCACCCTCGACGAGCTGGACCGGGCGCGCCACTGGATGATGCTCCTCGGCCGCAAATCGGCGGAAGAGAAAGTGGCATCCTTTCTCCTCGAAATGTCCGAACGGTTGTCGGGGGAGGGGTACAACTCGGGCGCGCGCAGCGGCTTCGAGCTGCCCTTTGGTCGCCAGCAGATCGCCGACATCTTGGGGCTGACGATCGAGACGACAAGTCGTCAGCTCACCCGGATGCGCGCTGAAGGTCTGCTCGACTTGCCGTCGCGCCGCGAGATTGTGATCAACGACCGGGCGGCGATGGAGGCGATCGCGGGCTGAACGGCTCGGCGAGCAAAGCTCCCTTGCCGGACGGGGGTGGGGATTTCAATAAAACTCGCCCATAAAGTGGCGCTTCTCTCCCGCGACCTGGGACATTTCGTCCCATTGACGCGCTGCAACATTTTTCGTTGATCCAGGTCAATGTTCCGGGCCGCGCAGGCGGTCATGGGCCTTGGATCACGCGGCCAATGGAGCCGCTCAGCGGGGATTCGCGATGATGGACGATCTGGTTTTCAAGGCGGGGGGCTGGCTGGCGCTTGCCCTTCTGGCGCTGGTGTTTGCGGCGCTGGCCGTCGACACGCCCTTTGCGGTGCACATGGTCATTGTATCGATGACTTGTCTGATCCTGCTTTGGAACCGTGTCTCGCGCGCCGATTACGGGGCCATGGCACGGGGGCTGCTCAAGATGCCGCCCGACGAGGGCGTTTACGATGACGATCCGGTACGCTGGGGCGTCCTTGCCACCGTCTTCTGGGGTGTCGCCGGCCTGGCTGTTGGGCTCTATATCGCGCTGCAGCTCGCATTTCCCGCGCTGAACCTCGGGCTGGAATATACAAGTTTCGGCCGTCTCCGTCCGCTCCACACATCGGCTGTCATCTTTGCCTTTGGCGGCAACGCGTTGATCGCGACGAGCTTTTACGTCGTCCAGCGCACCTGCCGCGCCCGGCTCGCCTTTCCCGCGGCCGCTCGCTTCGTCTTCTGGGGCTATCAGCTCTTCCTGGTGCTGGCTGCGACCGGATATGTCATGGGAGTCACGGCGGCGCGCGAATATGCCGAACCCGAATGGTATGTCGACTTGTGGCTGACGATTGTCTGGGTGGTCTATTTCGTCGTTTTCGTGGGCACGATCGTGAAGCGCCGCGAGCCCCATATCTATGTGGCAAACTGGTTCTACCTGAGCTTCATCGTGACCATCGCGATGCTCCACATCGTCAACAACCTTGCGGTACCGGCCACGATTTTTGGGTCGAAGAGCTATTCGGCCTTCGCCGGCGTACAGGATGCCCTGACGCAGTGGTGGTACGGGCATAATGCGGTCGCCTTCTTCCTGACCGTGCCCTTCCTTGCGATGATGTATTATTTTGTGCCGAAGCAGGCCGAACGGCCGATCTACAGCTATCGCCTGTCGATCATCCACTTCTGGTCGCTGATTTTCCTCTATATCTGGGCGGGTCCGCACCACCTTCATTATACCGCGCTGCCCGACTGGGCGCAGACGCTGGGGATGGTCTTCTCCGTCGTGCTGTGGATGCCGAGTTGGGGCGGAATGATCAACGGTCTGATGACGCTCAATGGCGCGTGGGACAAGATCCGCACCGACCCGATCATCCGCATGATGGTCGTTGCGCTCGCCTTTTATGGCATGGCGACCTTCGAGGGGCCGATGCTCTCGGTCAAGGCGTTCAACAGCCTGAGCCATTATACCGAATGGACGATCGCGCACGTTCACGCCGGCGCGCTCGGCTGGAACGGCATGATCACCTTTGCCGCGGTTTACTATTTGGTGCCGCGCCTTTGGGGACGGCCGCGCCTCTATTCGCTGCGCATGGTCAATTGGCACTTCTGGCTCGCGACGCTCGGGATCGTGTTTTACGCCGCCTCCATGTGGGTCGCGGGCATCATGCAGGGCCTGATGTGGCGCGAATATGGTGCGGACGGCTACCTCGTCTACAGCTTTGCCGAAAGCGTCGCGGCGATGCATCCCATGTACCTGATCCGCGCTGCGGGCGGGGCGATGTATCTCGCCGGCTTCCTGCTGCTCGTATTCAACGTCTGGGCAACGCTCGCAGGCAAGTTCCGCGAAGAAAAGCCGATGACCGAAACCCCCTACAACGCCGCCGCGGATCGTCCGCTGGCGCCCGTTCCCGCCGAATAAGGAGCCAAGGCCAATGCCGAGCGAAACCGCCGAAAAGCGCTTCAGCCACAAGAAGCTCGAACGCAATGTGAGCCTGCTCGGCTTCTTTGCTCTGATCGCCGTCGCGATCGGTGGCATTGTCGAGATCGCGCCGCTGTTCTGGATCGACAACACGATCGAGAAGGTCGAGGGGATGCGGCCCTATACGCCGCTCGAACTCGCCGGGCGCAATATCTATATCCGCGAAGGCTGTTACACCTGTCACAGCCAGATGATCCGTCCATTTCGCGATGAGGTCGAACGTTACGGCCACTATAGCCTTGCCGCGGAAAGCATGTACGACCACCCGTTCCAATGGGGGTCGAAGCGCACCGGGCCCGACCTGGCGCGCGTCGGCGGCCGCTATTCCGACGAATGGCACAAGGCGCATCTCATCGACCCGCGCAGCGTCGTGCCCGAATCGATCATGCCACCCTATGCCTTCCTCGCAGATCGTGATCTGGAGGCCGGCGACATGGCGCGTGACCTGACCGCGCTCTACCGGGTCGGTGTGCCCTACACGAAAACGGATATTGCGAGGGCGAACGAGGATCTGCGGGCGCAGGCCGACCCCAATGCGGGGGCGGGGGACCTCGTCAAACGCTATCCCAAGGCGCAGGTGCGCGACTTCGACGGCGATCCTGCCCGGGTTACAGAGATGGACGCACTGATCGCCTATCTCCAGATGCTCGGGACTCTCGTTGACGTTGAAAAGGCGGCCCCTCAGGAACAGGCGCATGCACCCGCCGCGGTTTCGGGAGCGGCGCGATGACCTACGACGAAGTCCGGCATTTTGCCGACAGCTGGGGGCTCATCGTGATGGTGGCCATGTTCCTCCTGTTCATCGCCTGGCCCTTTCGAAAGGGCGCCCGCCGTCACCATGACGAAGCTGCAAACATGATCTTCAAGGAAGACGACAATGGCCGATCATAAGCGCATCGACGAGGTGACGGGGACGAGCACGTCCGGTCACGAATGGGACGGCATCGAGGAACTCGATACGCCGATGCCGCGCTGGTGGCTCTGGTCGCTGTATGCGACCATCGTCTGGGGCATCGCTTACGTCATCCTCTATCCGGCCTGGCCGATGATCCACGGCGCGACCGAGGGTGTGCTCGGGTGGACGAGCCGCGGGCAGCTCGAGGCGGAGATGCGGGCTGACGCGCAGCGCCGCGCCCCGGTGGTAAACGCGATAGCGGTCACTGAGATCGCGGACCTTCCGGCGAAGCCGGAACTCATGCAAGCCGCCGTACAGGGCGGAGCGGCCGCATTCCGGGTCCATTGCATCCAATGCCACGGCGCCGGGGGTGCAGGGGTCAGGAATCTTTACCCGAGCCTGACCGATGATGACTGGCTGTGGGGCGGTGACCTTGCGACCATCGAATATACGATCACCCACGGGATCCGGAATCCCGACCATAAGGCAACGCGCACCAGTCTGATGCCCGCCTTCGGACGCGACGGCATTCTCGACGCGGGGCAGATCGCCGATGTCGTAAGCCATGTTCGCGTCATCAGCGGCCAGGAGAAAAAAAGTGCCTCCTCGGCGCGCGGTGCTGCCGTCTTCGAGACGAACTGCGCTGTCTGTCACGGTGCAAACGGCGAGGGCGGGCGCGAATTCGGGGCTCCGAAGCTCACCGACGCGATCTGGCTTTATGGCGGCGACCGTGCCAGTATCACCGCCACCGTGACCCAGCCCCGCAATGGCGTAATGCCGCGCTGGAACAGTCGGCTCGATCCGGTGACAATCAAGATGCTCGCTGCCTATGTCTATTCGCTGGGCGGTGGTGAAAAAACGCCTGCGCCAAACCCGGCTGCGGCCGTGGAAGGACAGGGAGCCGATGGCCAGCCCTGAAGACATCACCGGCGAGCACGCATCGCTCTATGCGGCGCGCAAGGGCGTCTACCCCAAGAAGGTGAACGGCCCATTCCGGCGCTTCAAATGGGCCATCATGGCGGTCACGCTGGCGATCTATTACGGAACGCCGTGGATCCGCTGGGACCGCGGCCCGCACGCGCCCGACCAGGCGGTGCTCGTCGATCTCGCCAACCGGCGCTTCTACATGTTCCAGATCGAAATCTGGCCGCATGAATTCTATTATGTCGCTGGCCTTCTCATCATGGCCGGGGTCGGCCTGTTTCTCGTCACCAGCGCGGTCGGACGCGCCTGGTGCGGTTATGCCTGTCCGCAGACGGTGTGGACGGACCTCTTCCAGCACGTCGATCGGCTGATAGATGGCGACCGCAACGCGCAGATCCGTCTCGCCAACGGTCCCTGGACGGCCGAGAAGATCACCAAACGGACGGTCAAATATGCGATCTACCTGACCGTCGCTTTCTGGACCGGCGGCGCGTGGATCATGTATTTCGCGGACGCCCCGACCTTGACGCGCGACTTCTGGTCGGGGGACGCGGCGCCGGTGGCCTATGTGACCGTGGCCGTGCTGACCGCGACCACCTTTATACTTGGCGGTTTCCTGCGCGAGCAGGTCTGCATCTACATGTGTCCCTGGCCGCGCATCCAGACCGCGATGATGGACGAAAAGTCCTTGCTGGTTACCTACAAGGACTGGCGGGGCGAGCCGCGCGGCAGCGTCAAGAAGGCCGAGAAGAATCCAGGCGCCTTCGGCGACTGCATCGATTGCAACCAATGCGTTGCCGTTTGCCCTACTGGCATCGACATTCGGGAAGGGCCGCAGATCGGTTGCATTACCTGTGCGCTGTGCATCGACGCGTGCGACAGCGTGATGGCGCAGGTCGGGCGCCCGCGCGGGCTCATCGACTATTGCACGCTCGACGACGCCGCGACCGAAAAGGCGGGCGGGGTAGCGCCCCCGATCCGCAAGACGCTCTTCCGTCCGCGGACCCTCATCTATTTCGGTCTCTGGGGGGCGATCGGGCTCGCCATGCTCTTTACCCTCGGCCAGCGCACACGGCTCGATCTTGCCGTCCAGCACGCGCGCAGCCCGCTCTATGTCCAGCTCTCCGACGGCGCGATCCGCAATAATTACACGCTGAAGCTGCGCAACATGGAACTTCGTCCCCGCACGCTGGAAATAAGCGTCAGCGGTTTGCCGGGCGCGCGGCTGTGGATCGACGGCGGCTCCCGGGAGACGGCGCGGCAGAGTCTTCACATGCCGCTCGCGGCCGACAGCGTGACGAGCGCGCGGTTGTTCGTCGTCGCGCCAGGCGCTGGTCCCGAGCGTCAGGATTTCACCATCGCAGTGCGCCCGCTCGACGATGATCCGCGCGGCGACAGCGAGACCATTCAGTTCGATCGTCCAGGAGGCGAATCATGAGCGGAACGCCTGAGCGAAAGCCTTTCACCGGACGCCATGCCGCGATCATCCTTGTCGCCTTCTTCGGCGTTGTCATCGGCGTCAACATGGTCATGGCGAGTTTCGCGCTGTCGACGTTCGGGGGCACTGTCGTCGACAACAGCTACGTCGCGAGCCAGCATTATAACGAATGGCTCGCACGCGCCGAGGCGCAGGATCGGCTTGGCTGGGAGGAGAGCGTCGCGGTCGATGAAAGCCGCCACGTCCGGCTGACGATCCTCGAGGAGGGCGCGCCGCTCCAAGGGTTGCGCGTCATTGCGACACTTCGCCACCCGCTCGGTCAGGCGCCTGCGCGAGCGATGGATTTTGCACCCGATGTTGATGGCACGCTGCGTTCGGTCGAGCCATTGCCCGCCGGACGCTGGCAGATCGACCTCTCGGTGCGCCGCGGCGCCAACGAAGCGCGATACCGGGTCGACCTCCAATGACCGAGACCGCCACGCCGCTGATCGAGCGCGATTTTGCGGTGCCTGACATCCGCTGCGCGGGCTGTATCGCGAAACTGGAGCAGGGCCTTGTGCGCGATCGGAGGATCGCGGCGGCGCGGGTCAACTTCACCGAAAAGCGAGTGCACATCTCCTGCACACCGGATGCGGATACGCCCGAGCTCATTGGTGCTTTCTCGCTGCTCGGCTTCGAGGCGCATCCGATCGGGGATGGCCCGGCGGACGTCGACATTGGAGCGTCCGACAGCCGCGCATTGCTGCGCGCCGTCGCGGTCTCGGGCTTCGCGATGATGAACATCATGCTCTTGTCGGTGTCGGTCTGGTCCGGCGCGAACGGCGCGACGCGTGACCTGTTTCACTGGCTTTCTGCCGCGATTGCCTTGCCAACGGTGGCCTATGCTGGAAAGAGCTTCTTCCGCTCGGCCTGGCGCGCAGTTCGCCACGGGCACACCAACATGGATGTGCCCATCAGCATCGGGGTACTGATTGCAACCGCGCTCAGCCTCTACGAAACCGCGACCCACGGCCCGCATGCCTATTTCGACGGCGTTGTGATGCTGCTCTTCTTCCTGCTTTGCGGGCGCTGGCTCGACAGCGTCATGCGTGACCGCGCGCGCGGCGGCGTCACGTCGCTGCTTCGCAACATGGGTACCGGTGCGATGGTCGTCGACGAGGATGAGACGAGCCGCTGGGTAGATGCGACCGCGCTTCAGAGCGGGATGGTGATGCTCGTTGCAGCGGGCGAACGATTGCCCGCCGATGGCATCATGATCGGCGGTACCAGCCAGCTCGATCTCTCGCTGCTGACGGGCGAAAGCGCGCCTCAGGCAGTCGGACCGGGGGATCCGGTCCATGCAGGAACGCTCAATATCGATGCGCCGATCCGGGTGCGTGTGACCGCGACAGGCGGCGATACCGCGATCGCCGATATCGCCCGGCTGATGGGCGAGGCGGCGCAGGGGAAGTCTCGCTACGTCCGTATTGCCGACCGCGCGGCGCGCTATTACGCGCCCGCGGTCCATTCGCTGGCCTTGCTCGCCTTCGCCGGCTGGATGATCGCGGGCGCGGGCTGGCATCACAGCCTCTTGATCGCTGTTGCGGTGCTCATCATTACGTGCCCCTGCGCGCTCGGCCTCGCGGTGCCCGCGGCGCAGATCGTCGCTGCCGGCACGCTGATGCGCATCGGGGTGCTCGTCAAGGACGGCTCTGCGCTCGAGCGGCTGGCCGAGGTTGATCGCGCGATGATCGACAAGACGGGAACGCTGACGCTGGGGCGCCCCGTCGCGGCCAACCTCGGCGAGGCCGATTCGACGGCGCGCGCGTTGCTCCTCGCGCTGGCGCGCGCGAGCCGCCATCCGCTCAGCGAGGCGTTGACCCGCGATCTTGCCGCATCAGGGGTGACGCCGATGCCGGTCGAGGGAGTCAAGGAGACGCCCGGCTTTGGCGTCGAGGCACGATGGGAGGGACGAAAGGTGACGCTCGGGCGGCCCACGCAGCCGCTCACCGACAGCACCCTTGCAACCGAACTCGCGATCGACGGCGTGCCGGTAATCACCATTCGCTTTGCCGATTCCCTTCGGCCTGATGCTCTCGAGACGATCGCCGCGCTACGCGCGGCGGGCGTCGAACCGAGCATTCTGTCTGGCGACCGCGCGGCCGCGGTCGCGCCGGTGGCGCGCGCGCTTGGTCTCACCGCACAAACGGGGATGAGTCCTCAAGACAAGCTCGCTGCGATCGCGCGGCAGACAGCGGCTGGGCACAAGGTGCTCATGATCGGCGACGGGCTCAACGATGGTCCCGCGCTCGCTGCCGGTCACGCCTCGATTGCGCCCGGCTCGGCGAGCGACGCTGGCAAGAATGCGGCTGACTGCATTTTCCTGGGTGACCGGCTGATGCCCACTTTCAAGGCCATCCGCGTCGCGCGACGGACCCAGGCGATTGTCCGGCAGAATTTTGCGCTTGCCATCGGTTACAATATCATCGCGGTCCCGCTTGCCTTCCTTGGCTACGTGACCCCGCTGGTGGCGGCCATTGCCATGTCGGGATCTTCGTTGATCGTCGTCGGCAACGCGCTACGGCTGAGGGGCGCAGCGCGATGAACGGCCTGCTCGTCCTGATCCCCGTTGCCCTCGGACTTGGTCTCATCGGCCTTGCGGCCTTTTTCTGGTCGTTGCGCAAGGGGCAGTTTGATGATCTCGACGGCGCGGCGCTGCGCATCTTCATCGAGGACGAGGAGGATGGGGGGTGACCTTGCGTCACCTCGCCTTGATGCTGGGTGCGGCGGCGCTGATGCAGCCCCCGGCCGCAGCCGAAGCATTGGTATTGACCGTCCCGGCGTGTGGCGGCCCATCGCACCTGATGATCGTGCCAGGCGATCCGGAGGATCCCAAGCAGCGCCGGGACTGTGCGAAGGGCTGCCATGCGTTCAGCGAGCGCCGCGGCAAGCGCGCGCGCGTCAAAGACGGCTGCTGAATTTGGCCCCGTTGATCCCGGTCAATGTCGCGCGGGGGCTCCCCGCATAAGGTGCGGGCATGTGGTCCTATCACCCCGATCTGCTCGCAAAGCCGGTGCCGCGCTATACCAGCTACCCCACCGCGATGGAATTCACCGAAGGCGTCGGCGCTGACGATTATGCACGCGCGCTTGACGCGGTTGAGCCCGCGACCCCTGTCTCCCTTTATGTCCATATTCCCTTTTGCGAGAGCATCTGCTGGTATTGTGGCTGCAATACGGGGGCCGCGGGCAGAAAGCAGCGGCTCGATGATTATCTGACCGCACTGTCGACCGAGATCTCGCTCGTTGCGAAGCGGCTGGGTGGGCGAGGGCGCATTCGCCGCATTGCCTTTGGTGGCGGCAGCCCGAACGCGATCGCACCGGTCGAGCTTGTGCGCCTTCTCGACCTCCTCCTCACTGTCTTTGACGCGCACCGGCCCGATATCTCGATAGAGCTCGATCCGCGCGGTTTCTCGCCCGAATGGGCTTTGGTTCTCGCGGCGGCACAGGTCACGCGGGTCAGTCTCGGGGTTCAGACCTTTGCGCCGCACGTCCAGCAGGAAATCGGACGGATCCAGCCGCTCTCGCACATCGAACGCGTCGTCGCCGCGCTGCGCCTGCGGGACATCGAGGCGATCAATTTCGATCTGATGTACGGGCTGCCGGGGCAGGAACTCGCCGACGTCGAATCGACGATCGACGAAGCGCTGACCCTTGCGCCCAGCCGCATCGCATTCTTCGGCTATGCGCATCTTCCCCAGATGATCGCGCGTCAGCGGCGCATCGACGCCAGCCGCTTGCCCGGTCCTGAGCTGCGCTTTGAACAGTCTCGGCTGGGTTATCAACGTCTCACCGCCGCTGGTTATACCCCTATCGGTTTCGATCATTTTGCGCGGCCCGAAGATCCGCTCGCGGTGGCGGCGGGAGAGGGTCGCGTAAACCGGAATTTTCAAGGGTTCACCGAGGATGATGCGCCGGTCCTGCTCGGCTTCGGCGCGAGCGCGGTCAGCAAGTTCCCCGACTTGATCGTCCAGAACGAAAAGCGTTCGGGCCCTTATCGCGACCTCGTCGGCACCGAACGGCTCGCGGCAACGAGAGGCGTCCGGATCGATGCCATGGAAAGGCGGCGCGCTGAGCATATTCGCGATCTTTTGTGCAACGGGCGCGCCCGTCTTGATGCCGCGGCCATTGCCCCGGCGCGAGACACCCTCTTCGATTTCGAGCAGCGCGGGATCATCGCATGGGAAGGCGACACGCTCCTGATCCGCGAATGCGGGCTCCCTTACGCCCGGCACGTCGCGGCGCAGTTCGACAGCATCAGGGGAGCAATCGCGGCAGTCTGAGAAGGCGGTTTCGAACCACGCGCGGTGGAACCCGCCAGTATTCGGGCCGCCCGCTCCTCAGTAAAAGCGGCGGCTGCCGGTCTTGCTGTCGTTTTCGACCGCAAGGATGATGCCGACACAGGTCATGATCGTGAGCATTGACGACCCGCCGTAGGAAAAGAGGGGCAGCGGGATGCCGACCACCGGCGCAAGACCCATCACCATCATCAGGTTGATCGCGATGTAGAAGAAGATCGTCATCGTGAGACCGGCGGCGGTGAGCTGGCCAAAGCGCGTCCGCGCCTTGAGCGCGACGCGGGTCGACCATCGCAGCAGGAGGAAGAAGGCGAAGAGCAGCGCGACACCTCCCATAAGCCCCCATTCCTCGGCCATGGTCGCAAAGATGAAGTCGGTATGCCCCTCGGGAAGATAGTCTAGGTGGCTTTGCGATCCATTGAGAAAACCTTTGCCCCCGATGCCGCCTGAACCGATCGCAATCTTCGATTGGCTGATGTGATACCCGGCGCCTAGCGGATCGCTTTCCGGATCGAGGAAGATGAGGACGCGCTTCTGCTGATAGTCGTGGAGGAAGGAAAAGAGAATGGGGAGCGACGCCGCGCCCGCGAGCGCGGCACTGCCGAACCACCACAAGGGCAGCCCGGCGAGGAACATGACGACGGCACCGCTTGCGCAGATGGCAAGCGCAGTACCAAGATCAGGCTGCAACATCACGAGCGAAGCTGGAATCCCGATCATTATGAGCGCCGGCCAAAGCGCGGTGAAGGTGCGCGTGTTGCCGGGCGGCAACTGCGTGTAGAAATGCGCGAGCGCGAGGACGATCGCCACCTTCATCAGCTCGGAGGGCTGAAGGTTGAGAAAGCCGAGGTTGAGCCATCGCTGGCTCCCGCCTCCGACAAATCCCAGTAGCTCAACGGCGATGAGGAGGATCGCGACGCCGATATAGGCAATATAGGCGAAATCCTCATAAAGGCGCAGCGGGAGGCGCCCGAGGATCAAGGCGCCGATGAGAAAGACGAGAAAGCGCACGCCCTGCTGCCATGCCCAGGGGGACAGGCTGCCCCCCGCGGCGGAATAGAGGACGAGCAGGCCAAAACCCGTGATCGCGCTGAGAAGGGCAATCAGCTTCCAGGGGATGCGCTGGACGGCGGGCGGAACAGGGATCATCGCGGCACTCCCGGTTCGGGGTCGCTCGCCGCCCCTGCTTTCCAGGCAGCGTAATCGCGGTCCATCCGCTCCTTGATCGTACCGCCCCAGCCACCTTCGAGTTCTTCGAGCGCTTTCATCGCCTTGTCGCGGTCGAACAGGAATGTGAAAATATCTTTCGCAACCGGCGCAGCCGCGCGCGAGCCACCCATGCCATGTTCGATGACGACTGACATGGCGTAGCGCGGATTGTCATATGGGGCAAAACCGACGAACAGGCCGTGGTCGCGATATTTCCAGTCTCCGCCCTTGCCATTTCCGCCGGAGAGGCCACGCACCTGCGCCGTCCCCGTCTTGCCTGCCATCTGGATGTCGTCGAACGGGAGGCGGCTGCGCCCTGCCGTGCCGGCGCCATTGACGACCCGCCACATGCCCCGGCGTGCGATCTCGAGCTGCTCGGCGGTGAAGGGGAGAGCGTGATGCTCGAAGTGACGATTGATCAGGCGCGGATAAAGGGTTTGCCCCGAGGCGATGCGCGCGGTCATGACCGCCAGCTGGAGCGGATTTGCCAGAACATAACCCTGGCCGATGATGGCGTTCAGCGAGTCGGAGGCTGACCATTCACGGCCATATTTGCGCATCTTCCAAGCGCTGTCGGGGATCGTGCCATAGCGCTGGTTACTCCCCGCAAGCTTATATTCTTCGCCAAGCCCCAACAGCCTCGCGGTCGGCGCGATCGCGTCATAGCCGAGGCGGTGGCCGAGCCAGTAGAAATAGCTGTTGCAGCTTTTTTCTATCGCGGTTTGCATGTCGATCGTGCCGTGGGTGCCAAGGCAGCGAAAGAAGCGGCTGCCCAGCCGGTAGCCGCCGATACAGGTGTGCCTTTCCCCCGGATCTACGCCGTGCTGCATTGCCGCGAGCGCAGCCATCGGCTTCAGCGTCGAGCCCGGCGGATAGAGGCCGCGTGTCGCCTTGTTTATCAAGGGCTGATGGTCATTGGCGCGCAGCCAGGCATATTCTGAATTGCTGATTCCGTCGGAAAAACTGTTCGGATCAAAACTTGGCATCGCGATGAACGCGAGAATATCGCCGCTCTCGCAGTCAATCACGATCGCCGCGCCCGACTCGCGGCCCATGCGCCGTGCGGCATATTCCTGAAGGTCCGCATCGATCGTGAGGTGCACCGTCTTGCCCTGCACATCGGGCTTGGTGTTGAGATCGCGAACGATCTTCCCGCGCGCCGTGACTTCGACCCGCCGCGCGCCGGGCTTGCCCTTCAGCATCGGCTCGAAATATTTCTCCAGCCCGTCCTTGCCGATCTTGAAGCCCGGAGTGATGTAGAGCGGGTCTTTGACCTTCTCATATTCCTCGGCGTTCGGCGCGCCGACATAGCCGATCAGATGGCCGACGGCGGCGCCGGTTGGATAGTTGCGCGCGAAGCCTCGAGCCGGCGCGATGCCCGGAAGATCGGGCAGGCGGACGAGGACCGAGGCATAGTCCGCCTCGCTCACATCTTCCTTCACCGCGACGGGCTGAAATCCCGAGGCGGCATTGAGGTCGCGTTCGATCCTTTCCATCGTGTCGCCGTCGAGCCGCAGCAAGGTTCGCAGGCGTGCAAGCACCGCATCCCTGTCGTGCAGACGGTCGGGAATGATGTCGATGCGGAGCGACACACGATTATTCGCAAGAGCCTTCCCGTTCCGGTCGACAATCCAGCCCCGGCGCGGCGGGACAAGCGTCAGGTTGACACGATTGCTTTCCGACTCAAGGACATAGCGATCATTGTCGATGACCGAGATATAGGCCATTCTCGCCGCGAGCGCGACACCGACAGCCGCCTGCGCGCCGCCAATGACAAGTGCGCGGCGCGTAAAGGTAAGGCCTCGCCAGGCTTCGGTGATGGGCGGCTGTCTGCGCTTCATGAGGGGCCAGAATTCGGTTTATCGGCGTTTCAGGCGGAAATTGTCAAACTTGCCGGTCAGGCGAAGAAACAGCGGAACGAGCAGCATCGATATGACGATCTGAGGCACGACGAGGCCGAGAACGCGCCCGCCAGGAGCATGGGGATGAACGATCAGCGCCGAAAGCGCCTGGACAGCGGCGATGAGGATGGCCGCGATTGCCCAATCGTGAAAGAAGCCGCGCCAGTAAATGCGCTGCGAGAGATAATGGATGGCGATGCTGGCAATTGTCCATAATCCTATGGCGGTGCCGATAGGCGAGCCGCTGAACAGATCGTCCCAAAGGCCGAGAGGGAGGCCGATCCATACGGGCCACATCTCGGTCCGCAAGAGCTGCCAGCAGAGAAAGAAGAGCAGTCCGAACGGCGGCAGAACGGGTGAACTTGCAACGAGCGGCAGCATCAGCGGGAGCGCCGACGCGACCATGACGGTGGCAATCGGGACGATCCGCATGCGCCAGAGTGACGCAGGCTCGCCAAGGCGCGGGCCGGTGCGATTCATGGCGTTGGTGCAGCGGCGGGGGCAGGCGCCGCCTCGATATTGTCGGGCGTGTAGGGACGCAGCACCGAAACCGCGTCGACCTTGGCCGGGTCGGCGAGGGGACGGGCGAGCGCGCCGTCGTCCTGACGGCGGACCACGATCGCAACAGGGATATTGGGCGGGTAGAGGCCGCCAGTGCCGGAGGTAACAAGGATATCGCCGGGCTTGAACGGATTGTTCGCGATATTGAGCGTTCGCACATCGAGATAGCCGTTGCCGCGCCCCGACGAAAGCGCCGGGAGCCCATCGCGCGCGCGGCGGACGGGGACGATATTTTCAACGTCGGTCAGCAATAGCACCTGCGACACCGAGGGACCCGCGCTCAGCACACGGCCGATCAGTCCGTCGGCGCCTCGGACCGGCTGACCTGCAGCAACGCCCACCTTGCGGCCGATACTGAGCAGCGCGATGCGCTTGCTGCTCGTCGAGGTCGACGTAAGCAGATAGCCATGGGCAAGCGCCGCCTTGTCGATCTGCTGGAGCTGCAGCAGCGCTTTGAGTTGACGATTTTCTTCCTGAAGCGAACTGGTCGCGACGAGTTTTCGCCGCGTGTCCGCGAGCTCCTGGCGCAGGCGTCGGTTCTGCGTTCCCGCTTTCACATAGGCCGAAACATTGTCGTCGATACCCGAAATGGAGCCCGTCACCGACCGGGTGACGCGCGCAACGGGCGCCGCGAGTTCCTGGCTCGCGACGCGAAGCTGAGCGAAACCCACGGGATCGACCACCGAAAGCACTGCCAGCAGCAACCCGGCCACGGCCCCTGTCACGGCAATGACATAGGCGACGAACAGGCTGTACTGGGCCTTTCGGGATTGCCCCGGACGCCGATGTGCCGGGCGGACCATGGCCTACCGTATCAGGCTTGCTGGAGCACGCCGCGGAAAGCGGGGTCCTCCATTGCGCGGCCCGTACCGATCGCAACGCAGGTCAGCGGGTCTTCGGCAACGGTGACCGGCAGGCCGGTCGCATCGCGAAGGAGTTCGTCGAGTTCCCGGATCAGCGCGCCGCCACCGGTCAGCACTATGCCCTGGTCTACGATGTCGGCGGCGAGCTCGGGTGCGGTGTTCTCGAGCGCGATGCGCACACCCTCGACAATCGTGCCAATCGGCTCCGACAGCGCCTCGGCGATCTGAGCCTGGTTGATCGAGATTTCCTTCGGCACGCCGTTGACGAGGTCGCGGCCCTTGATGTGGATTGTCAGGCCGACGCCGTCCGACGGAATGCGCGCGATGCCGAAATCCTTCTTGATCCGCTCAGCGGTCGCTTCACCGATCAGGAGATTGTGGTGGCGGCGGACGTAGGATACGATCGCCTCGTCCATCTTGTCACCGCCCGCGCGGACCGAGGTGGTGTAGGCGAGACCGCGCAGCGAAAGCACCGCGACCTCGGTGGTGCCGCCTCCGATGTCGACGACCATGGAGCCGATCGGTTCGGTCACCGGCATGTCGGCGCCGATTGCAGCCGCCATTGGCTCCTCGATCAGCCACACCTCGCTCGCGCCCGCATTCGACGCAGCGTCCCGGATCGCACGCCGCTCGACGCTGGTCGAGCCTGAAGGCACGCAGATCACGATTTCGGGGCTGCGGAAGGCGTTGGGCTTGCCGCCGTGAACCTTGGTGATGAAATGCTTGATCATCTGCTCGGCGACGTCGATGTCGGCGATGACGCCGTCGCGCAGTGGGCGGATCGCCTCGATGCTGTCCGGGGTCTTGCCCATCATCAGCTTTGCATCGTCACCGACTGCCTTTACCCGCTTGATGCCGTTGAGCGTTTCGACCGCGACGACCGAGGGCTCGTTGAGCACGATCCCCTTGCCGCGAACATAGACCACCGTGTTCGCGGTGCCGAGGTCGATTGCCATGTCTTGCGAATTGAATTTGAACCAGCGGGAAAAGAAGGACATCGATACTGCTTCCTGTCAACGAAGCCGCGCCCCCGACGGACACGCCCCCTGTCGTGATGTGCATCCGCGTGCCCGGCGGCGACAGGACCAATCAGGAGGAAGATTCCGGCTCGTCCGCGAGGGGCTTGCTGGACAAAATGATCAGGCTGTGCGGGTGGGTCGCGATTTGCGTTCGACTGCGCTAGGAGAGGCTCCATGTCAATACGCCGCCTGCCGGAAAAGCTCGTAAATCGGATCGCAGCGGGCGAAGTGGTCGAAAGACCTGCCGCTGCGCTCAAGGAACTGGTGGAAAATGCGATAGATGCGGGGGCGAATCGGATTTCGGTGCGACTCGCCGAAGGCGGAATCGCGCGCATCGAAGTCGAAGACGATGGCTGCGGGATGACGCCGCCCGAAATGGCGCTCGCGCTTGAGCGACATGCAACGTCGAAGTTGCCTGACGAAGCGATCGAAGCGGTCACGACGCTCGGGTTTCGCGGCGAGGCGCTGCCCTCGATTGCCAGCGTTGCGCGTTTGACACTCGAAAGCCGGGCGGCAGATACCGACGGCTGGCGGCGCGTCGTCGACAATGGCGCGCTGACAAGCGAGGGACCCGCAGCGCTCGCCAAGGGCACGCGCGTTGTCGTCGAGGATCTGTTTGCGCGGGTTCCGGCTCGGCGCAAATTCCTGCGCAGTCCTCGCAGCGAATATGCCTCCTGCCTCGACGTCGTTCGGCGGCTCGCGATGGCGCGCCCCGACATAGGCGTAACGCTCGAGCATGACGGACGGCGCATTCTCGATCTGCAAGGCGGTCAGGACCGGCTGGCGCGCGTCGCTGCGCTGACAAGCCGCGAGCTTGCCGCCAACAGTATCGGGGTCGATCTGGATCGAGGGGAGGTACATCTGGGCGGTGTGATCAGCCTGCCGACATACAATCGGGGCATTGCCGACCATCAGTATCTGTTTGTCAACGGGCGCCCGGTGAAGGACAGGCTTCTCGTGGGGGCGTTGCGCGGCGCCTATGCCGACCTGCTTGCACGCGACCGCCATCCCGTCGTGGCGCTCTTCCTCGATGTTCCAGCGAGCGAGGTCGACGTGAATGTCCACCCGGCAAAAACCGAAGTGCGCTTTCGCGACCCGCAGCTCATTCGCGGAATGATCGTCGGCGGATTACGCCGTGCCCTCGACGAGCATGGCTTTCGCAGCGTCCAGCGCCCCGCAGAGGCTGCGCTCGCGGCCTGGCAGCAGGAACCTGTGGTCCCCAAGGTCTCGAGTGGCTTCCTGTTCCGTGCTTCCGTGCAGGAGGCGCCTGCCGCGCGACTCTTCGGCGCCGAGACCGTCCCGCCAGCCGAAGCGACGACGGCGCGTGTCTATGATCGCATGACCCCTTTCGCGCCGGCGCCGCTTGCGGGCCGCGCCGAAATTGCCGAAGCACCGCCGCCAGAAGCGGACGAGCATCCGCTGGGGATCGCACGCGGACAAATAGCAAAGACCTATATCGTGGCGGAGGCTGCGGACGGTCTGGTCATCGTGGACCAGCATGCGGCGCACGAACGGCTGGTGCTGGAGACGCTACGGCGCGGCATGTCGGGACAGGCTGTGCCCTCGCAGGGCCTGCTGCTCCCGGAAATCGTCGAGCTTGACGAGCCCGCCTGCGACCGGCTCGAAGCGGCGGCGGGGCAGCTCACAGCGCTCGGCGTCGAACTTGAGCGTTTCGGTCCCGCCGCAGTGATGGTCCGCGCGACGCCCGCGATGCTCGGTCCCATCGATTGCCACAAGCTCGTCACCGACATCGCGGATGATCTTGCGGGCTACGACGCCGCGCTCGGCCTTAGCGAGCGGCTCGAACTCGTTGCAGCCACAATGGCGTGTCATGGGTCCGTTCGCGCAGGGCGGACGCTGAGCGTGGCGGAGATGAACGCGCTCCTTCGCCAGATGGAGGTCACACCGCATTCAGGGCAGTGCAACCATGGCCGACCAACCTGGGTGAAACTCGCTATGGAGGATGTCGAGAGGCTGTTTGGAAGGAAGTAACGACAAGCGACCGGCCCGATTCTGAGGGCGCGCGACGAACCGCCTTTTAGCGTCGGTGAGCAGCATGGTACGGTGCGCGCGTTCACCTGAGCGCCATCTTGCGCTCCCTAATTTGGGCGAAGGGGGGCAGGATGGAAGGTCTGTATGATGTTTTCGATGAAGAAGTTGGCTCTGACCGCGCTCATCGGCATCAGCGCGGTGGCTGCGCTGCCCGCCGATGCAGAGGCGCGCGATCGGCACCACCGCCATTCCTATCACCACCGTGATCATGATCGATGGGACGGCCGACACGATTATCGGCGTAAATATTATCGCGACGGGCGCCGCTATTATCAGTCGCGTAATCATTATCGGTGTCGCCGGTCGAATGGCACGACCGGGATGATCGTTGGCGGTGCGGCTGGGGCTCTCCTCGGCCGTGAGGTCGACCGCTATGGTGACCGTACGCCGGGTACGATCGTCGGCGCGGCGGCAGGTGCGCTTCTGGGCCGCGAGATCGACCGCGGCGCGCGCTGCCGGTAAATAGGGGAGCGCGCGGGGGGGGGCCATGCCCCCGTGCGTTCGCCCAATTTGGGCGTCGCACGCTTTCTGCTTGCTCTCGGCGGGCGTGAAACCTAATGGCTGCAGCGGCTCGGGGAGTAGCGCAGCCCGGTAGCGCGCCTGCTTTGGGAGCAGGATGTCGCAGGTTCGAATCCTGTCTCCCCGACCACTTCTCCGCCGGAAGAGCCGCCTGATGGCGGCGCATCGAAGCTGAAGAGCGCGGCTATTCGAGGCGGGTTACGGAACAAGCGCGATCATCGCTCGTTGCTCAAGCAGGGGCGGTGCCGCCTCCTGTGTCGCCGTCCTCTTGCCCATAAGGAGACGGAGCCATGACCGACACTCTCGAAACAACCGAAACGAACCGCCTCATCGCCTCTGACAAGGTGGAAGGAACCGCGGTTTACAACCCCGAAGGCGATCGGCTCGGCACGATCGCGAATGTCATGATCGATAAAAGGTCGGGCAAAAGCGAATATGCCGTGATGGAATTCGGCGGCCTGTTCGGGCTCGGAACCGATCATTATCCCATTCCGTGGGACATGCTGACCTACGACACCGACCAGGGGGGCTATGTCGTCCATCTTACGAAGGAGCAATTGACTGAAGCGCCGCGTTATGCGCGCGAAGAGTCGCCCGAGTATACCGACGATTATGGCCGGACAATCTACGGATATTACGGTCTGAGCTACCCGATTCTTTGACGATGAAAAGCCGCGAGAAACACCGGGCGGATACCGTCCATCAGCCGCGCGACGTTGGCGGCGCAGAGATCATTCTTGAGATGCGCCGCCGGAGCCGTGCCTTCCTCGCGCGGGCTCGTCGCATCGGCGCTATTGGGGCTGATCGCAGCATGGTTCGCCCTTAGCAGCCCGCTCTGATAGACAACGCGAAAAAGGCGGCTTTCCGATGGAAAGCCGCCTCTTTTCGTTTCAGTCATGCCCCGAAGGGCTGCGACTTACTTCGTTTCTTCAGCCGGAGCAGCAGCGGCATCAGCCGGAGCAGCGGCAGCGTCGGCCGGAGCAGCAGCGGCGTCAGCGCCGGTGGCAGCAGCTTCAGCGCCAGCAGCGGCGGCGTCAGCGCCAGCAGCGGCGGCATCGGCACCAGCTTCAGCAGCTGCGTCAGCAGCCGGAGCTTCGGTGGTGGTGGCTTCGTCAGCAGCCTTCTCACCGCAAGCGGCGAGGGCGAACATGCTGGCAGCAACGGCGATAGCAGCAAACTTCTTCATGATGTGTGGGCTCCCTAAAATGCCTTTCCGCGCTGGGGAAACTTTCCCGTCCCGCGAGCCGCGGGATTTAGCTCTTCCGCGTGGATCGTCAACAAAAATAATTGAGATGGTGCAGTGCGGCAGGAATCGGAGGTTTCCGCTCGCGGCTTCTCCTCTACGGCAATTCGCTGTCACTGGAGTTCGCGAGCAACGACAGAGTCGCGGCCCACACAACCACATTTTGACGCAATTGTGCGGGGTCAATCTTGTCGAGCGTGTCGTCGGGCGTGTGGTGGAGATCAAAATAGCGGCTGCCGTCCTGCTGCAGATCGACCGCCGGAACCCCGGCTTGGATGAGAGCGCCCACATCCGCGCCGCCGTGCGCTTCGCCGCGTCCGGTCACAACCCCGAATGGAGCGAGGGCTCCGCCAATGCGCTTTTGAAGATCCGCGGCGCTTTCGGGCAATTTGAAGTCGACTCGCCAGACACGATCGGCGCCGAAGTCGGACTCGAGCGCGACCGCGTGCTTTTCCTTGCCGTGCGCGTCGAAATAGGCCTGGCCGCCAAATACGCCAACTTCCTCGGCTCCTGCCCATAGGAGGCGGATGGTGCGGCGCGGCTGCCCCGCGGTCATGACATGCTTCGCCGCGGCGGTGATGATGCCGCAGCCCGCCGCGTCATCGATCGCGCCGGTTGCAAGGTCCCAGCTATCGAGATGGCAGGCGATGATCACCGGGCTGGCTGCCGGGTCGCGACCCGGAACTTCCGCGATGACATTGCCCGAGGTTTGCTCGCCGATCATCTTGGGGGTGAGCATAAGCTTGAGTTTGAGGGGGGCCGTCGCTCGGCTGCGTTGACGGACAAGCTGGTCGGCATCGGGATTGGAAATCGCGCCCGCCGGGATCGGCGCGACGCCCTCGGCGAAGTTGGTCACTCCCGCGTGAGGGTTGCGATGGTTGTCGGTGCCGATCGAGCGAATGACAATGCCGATCGCCCCCTTCTGGGCCGCCACAGTCGGTCCCATGAAACGGCCCCGCCCGTAAAGTCCATAGCCACTGCCGTCCTGTGTGGGCTCCATCTGATGGTCGATGAAAACGATCTTGCCCTTCACGGCGCTGTCGGGTGCGGCAGCGAGCGCGTCGAAGCTCGCGAAATAGGCGACCTCGCCCTCGATCCCCTTGGGGCCCGTCGAACCGCTGTTGCCAAGCGCAGTGATCGCAAGCGGCTGCGGCAGGAAGGGGCTGGTCAGCCACGCCTTTTCTTCCCCGCGCTGCCAGACGGGCATTTGATAGGGCTCGTCGCGCACATTGGCGAAGCCCATATTCTGCAGCGTGGCCACCGCCCACTTGCGCGCTGCAGCCTCGCGGTCGCTGCCCGCGGGGCGCGGGCCGATTTCGGTCGTGAGCCCCTCGGTAATGGTCCAAGCGGGGTCGTCGCCCTGCTGGGCCAGATCGACGGCGCTCGTCTGTTGAAGCGCAAAGGCGCTGGTAGCGGCGAGACTCGCAGCGGCGAAGACCGCGAGGCGGGCAAGAGTAGGGTGCTGTGTCATGGGCGCTGTCCTAGCCAGCAAGCCTTGCGCGGGGCAAGCGTCGATTGCCAAGCGAGCGCCCATTCGCTAACCGGCCCTCGATTCCCTCTTCTTTCCCGACCGCCGCGAGCCTGCGCGGTCCGCCAGCTTTCGGAGCATTTTCATGGCCGCCCAATATAGTTTCGTCATGAAGGGTCTGAGCAAGACCTATCCCGGCGCGCAGAAGCCGACGCTGAACAATATCAATCTGCAATTCTATCCCGACGCCAAGATCGGCATCGTCGGCCCAAACGGTACGGGCAAGTCGACGCTGATGAAGGTCATGGCCGGCATCGACAAGGATTTCACGGGCGAAGCCTGGCCGGGCGAGGGGATTAGTGTGGGCTATCTGGCGCAGGAGCCGCATCTCGACCCTGCGAAGACGGTGAAGGAGAATGTCATGGACGGCGTTCGCCCCGTCGCTGACATGCTCGACCGCTTCAACGAGATCAGCGCGCTGATGGCCGACCCGCCGGAGGACGCCGATTTCGATGCGCTGATGACCGAAATGGGAGAGCTTCAGGAGAAGATCGACGCGGTCGACGGCTGGACGCTCGACAACCAGCTTGAAATTGCGATGGAAGCGCTGCGCTGCCCTCCGGGCGACTGGAGCGTCGAGAATTTGTCGGGCGGCGAGCGCCGCCGTATCGCGCTCACCCGCCTTCTGCTTGAAAAACCGTCGATCCTGCTGCTCGATGAACCGACCAACCATCTCGACGCTGAAAGCGTCGCGTGGCTCGAAAAGCATCTCGTCGACTATCCGGGCAATGTCATCCTGGTCACCCACGACCGCTATTTTCTCGACAATGTCGTAAACTGGATCCTCGAGCTCGATCGCGGCCGCTATTTTGTCTACGAAGGCAATTATTCGACCTATCTCGAGAAGAAGGGCAAGCGTCTCGAGCAGGAAGCACGCGAGGATGCCGGGCGTCAGAAGGCGATCAAGGACGAGCTTGAATGGATCCGGCAGTCGCCAAAGGCCCGCCAAGCCAAGTCGAAGGCGCGTATCAAATCCTTCGACCAGCTTGTCGAGGCGCAGGAAAACCGGGCTCCCGGCAAGGCGCAGATTGTCATTCAGGTCCCCGAGCGCCTGGGCGGAAAGGTCATCGAGGTCAACAATATCTCGAAGGCCTATGGCGACAAGCTGTTGTTCGAGAACCTTTCCTTCACGCTGCCGCCGGGCGGTATCGTCGGCGTTATCGGGCCGAACGGTGCGGGCAAGTCGACATTGTTCAAGCTCATCACGGGGCAGGAGGAGCCCGACAGCGGCACGATCAGTATCGGTGACACCGTCCGCCTCGGCTATGTCGACCAGAGCCGAGACGCCCTCGATCCCAACAAGAATGTCTGGGAGGAAATTTCGGGCGGTCACGACATGATGACGATCGGCAAGCATGAGATGCAGACCCGCGCCTATGTCGGGGCGTTCAACTTCAAAGGCACCGACCAGCAGAAGAAGGTCGGCCAGCTGTCGGGGGGCGAACGCAACCGTGTCCATATGGCCAAGATGCTGAAGGCGGGAGGCAACGTCCTCCTGCTCGACGAGCCGACCAACGACCTCGACACCGAAACGCTTGCCGCGCTTGAGGAAGCGCTCGAGAATTTTGCAGGCTGTGCGGTGGTCATCAGCCACGACCGCTTCTTTCTCGACCGCCTCGCGACGCACATCCTCGCGTTTGAGGGCGATAGCCACGTCGAGTGGTTCGAGGGCAATTTCGAATCCTATGAGGAGGACAAGATCCGCCGTCTCGGCGAGGGAGCGACCCGCCCGCACGCGACGACCTACAAGAAGTTGTCGCGCTGACCGCTATGGCGGAGGAGGTGGCTCCGGTTTCGTCGAACGCGATCCGCATGGACGCGGATGCGCTCAACGCCTTCATGAAATCGGCTTTCCCGCACGCCGAACCGGGTTCGCGCGGCTATGTCGTCTCGGCTGCCCCGGGTCATGTGCAGGCGCGGATGGACCCGAACGACAAGGCGCTGCGTCCCGGCGGCCTGATATCGGGTCCGGTCCAGATGGGTTTTGCCGACATGGCCGCCTATGCGCTCGTTCTGGCGCATATCGGCCCGGTCGCGATGGCCGTGACGAGCGCGCTCAACTATCAGTTCCTGCGCCCGTGCCGCCCGGGGCCGCTTTTCGCCGATGCGCACATGCTGCGCCTCGGCAAGCGGCTCGCGGTCATGGATATCCGAATCTTTACCGACGATGCCGAAAGGCCCGTGGGTCAGGCCAATGTAACCTACGCGATCCCGTGATCAGCGGCGACTATCGAACCCGCTTCACGCGCATCGGCCCGCCGCCTGGACGTTCGGTGACGAAATTGGGGATGTCGGCAATCATGTCCGACAGGCGGGCATAGCCATAGTTGCGAACATCAAAGCTTGAGCGGTTGCCTGCGATCTGTCCCACTTCGCTCAGCGGCGCAAAGCCTTGCTCGTCACGCTTGGCCGCCTTCCATGCGTTGCCGAGCAGTTCGACGAGCGCGGGATCGATGTCCTTTTTTAGGCTTGCCTTCACCGCGGCACCTGCAGGCTGGCGTTCAGCGTCAATCAGCACATCGACGTCGATGAAGCGCGTGCACGCGCCCTGGAAACCCTCGGGCGTCTTGGCGCTACCAAAGCCATAGACCGGAATACCGTCCTGCCGGACCCGCATCGCTAGCGGCATGAAATCGCTGTCACTCGACATGATGCCCAGCCCGTCGAGGCGTCCGCGATAGAGGAGGTCCATCGCATCGATCGTGAGCTTCATGTCGGTGGCGTTCTTGCCCTTGGTGAGATCAAACTGCTGCTGCGGCTCGATCCCGAAGCGATGGAGCTGGTCGACCCATCCTTTCAGCGCCGGCTTGCGCCAATTGCCATAGGCACGGCGGATATTCACCGTGCCGAGCTCAGCGAGCGCGGTCAGCACCGGATCGAGCCCGGCCGGGCGCGCATTGTCGGCGTCAATCAACAGTGCAACATTGCCATCAACCATGGGGTGTCGTCTCCGCGAGCGGGGGCTTTGTCACCAGGCTGACGACCAGGATGGCAAGCGCTGCCGCGATGAAGCCGGGAAGCAGTTCGTAGAGGCTACTATCCCAGCCGAGTCGAATCCAGATCATCACTACCGCCGCCCCGGTTATCATCCCCGCGAGCGCGCCCGCGAGCGTCATTCGCCGCCACGTCAGCGCGAACAGTATCAGCGGGCCAAAGGCGGCGCCGAAACCCGCCCAGGCGTGGCTGACGAGCTTGAGGACGCTGCCGTCGGGGTCTTGAGCGAGCAGCATCGCTATGGCCGCCACGCCCACGACCGACAGGCGGCCGACCGTGACGATTTCGCGCTCACTCGCCGCGCGGCGAATGAAGAGGCGGTAAAAGTCCTCGGTCAGTGAGGAACCGGTGACGAGAAGCTGCGCCGAAATCGTGCTCATGACCGCGGCGAGGATGGCGGAGAGCAGGAAGCCGAAGAGGAGTGGGTGAAACAGCGTTTCGCCGAGCAGGATGAAAATCGTCTCGGGGTCGGCGACCGCCATTCCGTTGCTCTCGGCAAAGGCGCGCCCGATGAGCCCGACCGCGATCGCGCCGAGGAGTGATATTCCCATCCAGCTCATCCCGATGCGCCGGGCGGTGGGTATATCCTTCACCGACCGGATCGCCATGAAGCGCACGATGATGTGCGGCTGCCCGAAATAGCCGAGTCCCCAGGCGGCCGCTGAGGCAATGGCGAGCGCCGTGGTGCCGCCCAGCAGGCTCGTCATGTCGGGGTCGATCGCGTCAAGCGTCGCGCGGGCACTGCTTCCCTCGGGCAATCCGAGAAGCGCTGCGGCCGGCACCACGATCAGCGCGACCATCATGATGGTGCCCTGCACAAAATCGGTAAGGCTCACAGCAAGGAAACCGCCAAGGACAACATAGGCAACGACGACCGTCGCCGTGATCCAAAGCCCAGCCTGATAGTCGAACCCGAAGGCGGTCTCGAAGAGTTTCCCCCCCGCCACGAGGCCCGAGGCACTGTAGACGGCGAAGAAGATGACGATGACGAGGCTCGCGACGAGGCGCAGCCGGTGGCGTTGGTCCCCAAAGCGATTGCCGAGATATTCAGGTATCGTCAGCGCGTTGCCGTAGCCTTCGGTTTGCGCGCGCAGCCGCGGCGCGACGACCAGCCAGTTGACCCAGGCGCCAATGAACAGCCCGATTGCGATCCAGCTTTCAACGAGGCCCGAGGCATAGAGGGCGCCTGGAAGCCCCAGCATCAGCCAGCCCGACATGTCCGACGCGCCTGCAGCCAATGCGGTCACTGCGGGACCGAGGCTGCGTCCGCTCAAAAGATATTCGCTGCTGTCAGAAGTCGACTTGCGCCAAGCGTAAACGCCGATAGCCAGCATCAGCACGAAATAAGCGCCGATGGCAAAAAGGGTCGCGTTGTTCATGGCCGCCGGGTGTAGCGGCTTTCAGCGCAAGGGGAAGCTCGAATGGACGATCAGGCGGGTGCGAACGCGCCGGTCGCTTCGTCGAGGAGGTGCAGTACCCCTTCGTTGATCGCAAAAAAGGCGCCTCGCAGCGTCAGCCTTCCGCGCTTCTCGCGTTCCTGGATGCAAGGGAAGGTGCGCAAGTTCGCGAGGCTGACCTTCACGCCCGCCAGTTCCATTGCGCGACCCGCTTCGCGGCTGGCGTGGTCAGGAAAATTCGCCCGCACTTCTGCGCTTGCCTCGTCCAGCACTGCGATCCAGTCAGCGATAAAGCCGCCGCGACCGGGCTCGGCGCCCTCCATCGTGCGGTGGAGAGCCGCGTGGCATCCGCCGCACATGCCGTGCCCCATGACGACGATTTCCTCGACGTTTAGAAATTGCACGGCAAATTCGAGTGCCGCCGAAACGCCGTGACGGCCGGGGCTGGTCTCGAACGGGGGGACGAGCGCTGCGACGTTGCGCACGACGAAGATTTCGCCCGGGTTGGTATCGAATATGTCTGCCGGCTCGGAGCGGCTGTCGGAACAGGCGATGATCATCACCTTGGGTGACTGGCCTTCCGCCAGCTCCTCCCAGCGCTCGCGCTGCTGCTTCCAGCCATTGGCGCGGAAACGGGCATAGCCGGCGAGCAGGTCATCGAAGTGAGTCATCGCGGCGACCTACGCTGATCCTGTTCCTTGCACAACAGCATGGTTGAGAAGCGGCGCGCGCTTGCCTATGTGGGCCCGATGAACGCTCCCGCACTCAAGCCGTCCGACCGTGTCCGCAAACCTGACTGGATCCGCGTCAAGGCGCCGACCAGCCCTGGCTATGCCGAAACCCGCAAGCTGATGCGCGATCTCAGCCTCAACACGGTATGCGAGGAAGCGGCCTGTCCGAACATCGGCGAATGCTGGACGAAAAAACATGCAACGGTGATGATCCTTGGCGATACCTGCACGCGCGCCTGCGCCTTCTGCAACGTCAAGACGGGGATGCCCCGCCCGGTCGACCCGCTGGAGCCTGAGCATGTAGCGCTCGCGGCGGCGAAGATGGGCCTGACGCATATCGTCATCACCTCGGTCGACCGCGACGACCTGCCCGACGGCGGCGCGAGTCAGTTCGTCAGGGTTATTGAGGCGCTGCGCCGCGAGACCCCGTCGACGACGATCGAGATCCTGACCCCCGATTTCCGCAACAAGCCCGAAAGCGCAGTGGCTTCGATCGTCGATGCGCGCCCGGACGTCTACAACCATAATCTTGAAACCGTCCCGCGGCTTTATCCGACGATCCGCCCCGGCGCGCGCTATTACGCGTCGCTGCGCCTTCTCGAGCAGGTCAAGCGCCGCGATCCCTCGATCTTCACCAAATCGGGCATAATGCTCGGACTGGGAGAAGAGCGGATGGAAGTCCATCAGGTGATGGATGACATGCGCAGCGCCGACATCGACTTCATGACGATGGGCCAGTATCTTCAACCGACGCCGAAGCATGCCAAGGTGATCGATTTCGTCACCCCGCAGGCCTTCGACGCCTATGCGCAGATCGCCCGCGCGAAGGGCTTCCTTCAAGTCGCCTCCTCGCCCTTGACCCGTTCGAGCTATCACGCCGGTGACGATTTCGAGCGGATGCGCGCGGCGCGCGAGGCGCAGCTCGCCCGCGCGGCCGCTAGCTGACCCAAGACGCCGTGCCCCGGCACCACGAGACCCGCGAGCTGCCCTACAGCGCCGAGCAGATGTTCGCGCTCGTAACCGATATCGCGCGCTATCCCGAATTTCTGCCGTGGGTCGTTGCCCTGCGGGTCCGCAGTGAGGATGAGAGCGAGGCGGTGGCCGACATGATCGTCGGATTCAAGGGACTGCGCGAAAGCTTTTCGTGTCGGGTCGAAAAGCGCCGCCCGAGCCACGTGGCGGTCCATTATATCGATGGGCCGATGCGCCACCTCGACAATGAGTGGCATTTCGCCCCGCTCGAAGGCGGCGGATGCCGGGTCGATTTCATGGTCGACTTCTCGTTTCGCAACCGGTTGTTCGAGACGCTTGCGGGGCAGATGTTCGACAAGGCGCTCCGCCGAATGATCGCAGCGTTCGAGGAACGCGCGGCCGCACTCTATGGGGTCGCAGCCTAGAGGCTGCGCGGGCGGACGGTCAGTCGGAGGAGCAATCGAGGAGCGCCACCGCGCGGATCCATCCGGCACTTGCGCGCTCGATCTTCACGGGAAAGCAGCTCAGCGTCCACCCCGTGGGGGGTAGGGCGGCAAGGTTGGTCAACTTTTCGATCTGGTAGTAGGGCCGGATCCGTCCGGCCTTGTGTCCTTCCCAGATAATCGAAGGATCGCGCGTCTCCTCCCACCGCTTTGCCGTATGGCTGAAGGGGGCGTCCCAGCTCCAGGCGTCGGTACCGACCACTTTGACACCGTGCTCGGTCAGATAGAGCGTGGCCTCAGCGCCCATGCCGCAGCCCTGGTCGGTGAAATTGTCGGTGCCGTAGACCGCGCCCGACTGGACGAGGACGATGTCGAGCGGCTTCAGCGCGTGTCCGATGCGCGCTAGCTCCGCCTCGACTTCGGCGCCGCTCACGACATGGCCTGCCGGACGGTCGGAAAAGTCGAGCTTCACACCCGGTCGAAAGAAAAGGTCGAGCGGGGCTTCATCGATGCTTGGCGCCGCGCTCGCACCGCTGTCAGTGGTCGAATGGAAATGCCAAGGCGCGTCCATATGCGTGCCGTTGTGCGTCGAAAGAGTAATGCTCTCGACCGCCCAGCCTTCGCCATCGGGAAGGTCCTCGCGGGTCAGTCCAGGAAAGAACATCGCGATCTGTTCCCACGTGTTTTCGTGGGTCATGTAGCTGATCTGCGGCCGCATCACGGGCGGATCTGACACGACATGGTTGGTGATCGGGATCGAGAGATCGATGAAGCGGGTCATGGCCCGGGGATGCTGCCTTTACGTCGTCGCTTGTGCAAGGGTGAAGAGCGTTTATGACGAACGCCGCAAAACAGCCCATGGGCCTGGGTTTGCTCAGAACAGAATGGAGTTGGGGGAAAGGCACGGATGAGCAACGCTGCGACCTATCAGCCGACCGCGAAGGATATCCGCATGGTCATCGCCGCTTCGTCGGCGGGTACCATCTTCGAATGGTATGATTTTTTCATCTACGGCACGCTTGCGGCGATCATAGGCAAGGCGTTTTTTCCTAGCGACAATACCACGCTGGAAGTTTTGCTCGTCTGGGCCGGGTTCGCGGTCGGCTTCGGCTTCCGGCCGCTCGGAGCGGTCCTTTTCGGCTTTCTCGGCGACCGCCTGGGGCGCAAATACACCTTTCTTGTCACGGTCACGCTGATGGGAATTGCGACCGCGGGCGTCGGAATGATTCCGCCTGCGGCGACGATCGGCATCGCGGCGCCAATCATCGTTATCGGGCTTCGCATCCTGCAAGGGCTCGCGCTCGGCGGCGAATATGGCGGTGCAGCCATTTATGTCGCGGAGCATTCGCCGCCGGAAAAGCGCGGCTATTACACGAGCTTCATCCAGGCGAGTGTCGTCGGCGGTTTCGTCCTCAGCCTCATCGTTGTCCTGTCCTGCAAGGCGGTGATGTCCGAGGATCTTTGGAACGCCTGGGGATGGCGCGTCCCCTTCCTCCTGTCGCTCCTGCTCCTCGCGATTTCGCTGTGGATGCGATTGAAGCTGTCCGAAAGTCCGGTCTTCCAGGCGATGAAGGCCGAAGGTGAGATTGCGCGCAATCCGCTCAAGGAAAGCTTCACCTATCCAGGCAATGGCCGCCGCATCTTCGTCGCGATGATCGGGATTGCGGCAGGGCTGACGGTGATATGGTACACCGCGATGTTCTCCGGGCTTTCCTTCCTCAAGGGGCCGATGAAGGTGGACGACACCGCCGCCGAAATCATCGTGGGCGTGGCGGCGGCGCTCGGCATGGCTTTCTTCGTGATTGCGGGACGCCTATCGGATCGGATCGGGCGCAAGAAGCCGATCGTCTGGGGCTATGCCGCCACGCTCGCTTTGCTCTTTCCGCTTTTCTGGTGGATGGGCAGCGTGGCCAATCCCGCCCTCGAGGCCGCGGCCGCGCGCGCACCCGTTGTCGTCACTGGGTCGCAATGCAGCTTCGACCCCTTCGCCAAGGAGCAGCCCACTGCCTGCGGCAAGACCCTTGGCGAGCTCACCAGGCTGGGCGTGCCGTACAAGGTGGCGGCGAGCGATCGCAGCTTTGATAGCGTCCAGATTCACATCGGTGGCCGCGCTGTCGCGAGCGAGGATCCCGCGCTTCTCCAGCCCGCCCTCGAGGCGATGGGCTACAGTTTCGAAAAGCAGATTCCTGGCCCGCTGGGTGTCATCGTCATCCTTCTTGCGCTGCTGGGGCTGAGCGCGCTTTCGGGGTTCACTTATGGCCCCGTCGCTGCGCTGCTGGCGGAAATGTTCCCGCCGCATGTCCGCTATTCGTCCCTGTCGATCCCTTATCATCTCGGCACCGGCTATTTTGGCGGTTTTCTTCCGCTCATCGCGAGCTTCATCGTTGCGAAGACGGGCAATGCATATGCGGGCCTCTGGTATACATGGGGGGTGGTGCTCGCCGCTTTCCTCGTCACCGTCTTCATGCTCAAGGAACCGGTCGAGGGGCAGTGGGGCAAGGCACCTCCCGCCTGATGCACGGGCATTGGCCTTGCTCGCGTTCGCAGCTAGGGCAGGGGAAATGATCGACATCGCATCCCCCCTCCGGCTTCGTCTCGATTCTGCAGCGCTTCTTCACAATTGGCGCTGGCTGGCGAAGGCGGGCGGCGCAGAAGCGGGCGCCGCGATCAAGGCCGATGGTTACGGGCTCGGTGCGCGCGAGGTGATGAGCCATCTGGCCGACGCAGGCTGCCGCTTCTTTTTTGTCGCCAACTGGGTGGAGGCGGCGGCGCTCATGCCGTTGCCCGCCGGCGTGTCCCTCTCGGTACTTCACGGCGTGGGCGATGCAGACATGATCGCGGCGCGGACCTTGCCGGTCCGCCCTGTATTGATCAGCGTCGAACAGGTCGCTCGCTGGCGCGCGGCCGGAGAGGGGCGAGCGTGCGACGTGATGATCGACACCGGAATGAACCGGCTCGGCGTGCGTGTCGAGGAGGCGCGCGGCGGCGCGCTCAACGGAATTATGGTCGAAACCCTGCTCAGTCATCTCGCGTCGGCCGACGAGGATAGTCCGCAAACCGAGCGCCAGCTTGAAGCCTTTGCAGCGATCCGCGATGCGATCCCTGCGCGCCGGTATAGCCTGGCAAACAGTGCGGGCATTTGCCTCGGCTCCGACTATGGTTTTGACCTGACGCGCCCCGGATTGGCGCTCTATGGCGGGGTACCGCGCGCCGAGGCCGAAGGACATATACGCCAGGTTGCCTCTCCCGAGGCGCGGGTGCTCCAGATGCGGGTCGTGCCTGCGGGTGAAACGGTGGGTTATGGCGCGACGTGGACGGCGCCCCGAGATTGCCCGGTTGCGGTCGCGAACATGGGCTATGCCGACGGTTACCTGCGCTGCCATGCCGGGGCGGGCGGGGCGAGATGGCAAGGCCATGCCCTGCCGCTGATCGGCCGCGTGTCGATGGACCTCATCGCCTTTGATGCAAGCGGCGCCCCGGGGCTTGCCGAGGGCGACTGGCTGACGCTCGACTATGACCTGCCCACGACCGCGGCGCGCAGCGGCTTGTCGCAATATGAACTGCTGACAGGCCTCGGCTCGCGCTTCGAACGCTACTGGACCTAAAAGCTCGCGCTCGCCCCGAACCGCACATAGCGACCGAGCACGCCGCTGAAATAGGTCGTGCCGCCGCCCGTCGCCGGATAGGGATAGGGCGGCTGGCGGTCGAAGACATTGTCGACCGCGACGCGCAGGGTAAAGCGGTCATCGGCGCGCACGCTGGCGCCGAGGTTGACGAAGGCGATCGCCGATACGCGGTCGAGCCCGCCGGGGTAGAAATTCGGCGCCGCCTGCGGATTGATCCGCGCCTTGCCGATATAATTGACCTGCGCGAACAGACCCAGATCGGCGGCGCTGTAATCGAACGTCGCCAGCGCCTGGTCCCTGGCATAGCCGATCATTCCGTCGAGCTGTACCCGCTGCGACGCGGCATCGGCGCGGGTGCTGAGTTCGTCGATATGTTGATAGGCGACGCTGAACCCGACCGAGCGAGCTCCGCTGCCGAGCGGAACGCGATAGTCGAGCGTGGCCAGATAGCCTTTGTAACGTTGCTCGGCGAGGTTCAGATATTGCACCTCGACAAAGCTGAGCTGCCCGTCGGAACCGCGGGTGAAGCGGGCGCAATCGGCGGCGTTCGCAAAGTCGGATGAGTCATAACAGTTCGCGACGATGCTGCTGGCGCCGCCATTGCTGATCGCGTCCTTGAGGTGGATGTCGACATAGTCGACACTCGCCCGCAGCTGCGGTGCGAAGCGCGGCTCAAGGACGACGCCCAGTGTCCAGCTGTTCGCCTTTTCATTGGCGAGGGCAGGGTTGCCCGCGATCGCCTGCGCAAAGGTACGGCTGTTCGACAGCGACTGGAAGTTGGCGGGCAGGCCGTCGGCGGCGCAGTTCGCTTGGCGCGTCGCAGGATCGGGGCCGTTGCCGCGGTTCGCCGCGTCGCACGGGTCGGCCGCGAAGCCGAAGTAGCTGCTCGACGGATTGAACAGCTCGGTAACCGCGGGCGCGCGGATCGCCCGGGTGAAATTGCCGCGGAAGACCAGATCGGGGACGATCCCGAGCCGCCCGCCGAGGGTCCACGTCCAGTCCCCGCCTGCGAGGCTGTGATCGACGTAGCGCGCGGCGCCCTTGACCTCGATCAGGTTGATCGGCGCGCCGGTTGCCGGCGAGATTATGGGCGCCAGGAACTCCGCCGAAAACTCGTCGGTATTGAACTTGCCATAGACCGGCAGAACCGGCGTGGCGCGGCCATAGCCGATGCGGTCGTTCGCTGGATCGCCGTCGCCGTTGCTGTCGGTCAGCGGATCGGGGTCGTCCGCGCCGTAAAAAAAGGCGCCGGGATCGAAATCCTGCGATTCAGCGCGATGCTCGTAGCCGAAGGCGACCGCGAAATCGCCGCCGGGAAGCGCGAAGAGCGGGCCGGTCAGCGAAGCGGTGAACTGCTTCTGCTTGTTGAGCGACACGGGCGTTGCAATCGCGGTGATATAATCGAGCGCGGCCTGTGAGCTTCTGCCGGTGCCAAAGAGGTTCAGCGGCGCGCAGATACTGCTCACCGTCGCGACCGGTGCGTTCACGGCGCCAGGGCGGCAGACGATATCCCCGTTGCCATCGCGCACCGCATCGACCGCATTGAGGAAATTTTGCTGCACCAGTTCGCGCGAACGGCTCGTAGATTTGGATCGGCCGATATTGCCCGCGACTTCCCAATCCCAACGCCCCGCCGCGAAATCGAGCGCGCCCGAGAGACCCGCGACGAAGCGCATCAGCTCGACCTCGCCAGTCGACTCGCCGGTGGTAAGATCGCTGTTGGCGCGGGAGAGGTAGAAATAGTCTTGCGGAAACCCTCCGAGATTCTGGTCCGAGAGCGGATTCATGTTGATCGCGGCGAGGATCGCGGCGCGCGCTTCGGGGGACAGATAGGGGTTGTCGATGCTCACGATGATATTGCCGTCGGGCGACCCTCCCGGCCCGGCGAGGCCGGTGTTGAACACCGGCTGGGTGCGCAGGTTGCGCCCCTTGCTGTTCGCATACCAGGCTTCGCCGAACAGCCGCACATTGTCGGACAGGTCATAGCGGGCGAGCGCGACGCCGCTGTAGCGCCGCGTCGAGGCAAGGAGGTTGGTCGACGGCGCCGCGCTGAAGCCGTTGCCGCCCTCGAAATCCACCCCGAACGTCCCCGGCGCCGCGGCGTAACGGCCGAAGTCGATCGCGGTGAGCCCCCCATTCTCGTCGAATCGGAGCTGGCTGCCGCTCGCGTCGCTGATCCCGAAGTGGAAGCCCGGAAACCCGAAGGTCGCAATCTGCTGCTCGACGCTCAGCGGGATGCCGTCGCCGACGAGGGGAATGCCGGATTCGGAGACTGCGGGCAGGCGGCGGTCGCGGTAGAGCTCCTGCAGGAAGGGCGAGGCAGGATCGCTCGCGTTGCCGAAGAAGCCGCCCTGCGCAAAAAAGGCGCGGTCAGCGCCGGTCAGCCCTTCGGCGCGGCTATACTCGCCCGCGATGGTGATATTGCCGCGGCCGCCCCCGAAATTATGCCCTGCGAGCGCGCGGACGCGCTGGCTTGCTCCGTCGCCGCGGCTTGAAATCCCGGCTTGACCGTCGAGTTCGAAGCCCGCGAAGTCGCGCCGCAATAGGATGTTTACCGTTCCGGCGATGGCGTCGGCGCCGTATATGGGGGCCCCGCCCACTGCGATCGTCTCGACGCGGTCCACCAGCTTGGTCGGGATGAGGTTGAGGTCGACCTGGTTCCCGGCGCCGGTCGGGCCGAAGATCGAGGCCGTGTTCGACGACACGAAACGCCGCCCGTCGACGAGCGTGAGCGTGCGCTGCGAGCCGAGGCCGAGGAAATTGACGAAGCTCTGTCCCTGCGCCAGCGGCGACTGCTCGCCGATCGGCGTCGCGCCGGGGGTGCCAAACGCGGGTTGCTCCTTCAGCGCCTGGCCGATCGAGTCGAAGCCGCGCATCTCGATAGCGTCCGAGGAAACGACGAGCGCCGGTTCGACGGTCTCGAAGCGCGGACGTGCAATGCGCGACCCGGTGACGATGATTGCATCAGCGCAGTCGGGGTTATCGGCGGGGCAGAGCGGGGCCTCCCGCGCGTGCGCGGCGCCGGCGGTCTGCGCGAAGAGAGCAGCGCTCAGAAGAAGGCGCGTCTTGGTCATGTGAAACTCCGTGCCGCAGGGGGACGGGTCGGCGGCGGGCGACATCTATCGCGAAATGGTCAACAAGCCGTGAACCATAGCGGGACGGTGGCGCGGCCCATGTTGCGACGCATCATAAATTGATGCTAATGCGGCACCAGGCAATCAAGGAGCGCGGGCGAGCATGGCGAAGGCAAAGACGGCAGCAGACGGCGATGTCGTCACCATCAAGAAATACGCCAACCGGCGGCTCTACGACACCGAACGCAGTTGTTACATCACGCTCGACGATCTGGGCGCGATGGTCCGCGACGGCCGCGATTTCCGCGTTGTGGACGCGAAAAGCGGTGAAGACATAACGCATAATGTCCTGACGCAGATCATCATGGATACCGAGACGCGGGGCGAAACCCTGCTTCCTGTGAATTTTCTGCGCCAGCTCATCGGCATGTACGGCGACAAGATGCAGTCGATGGTTCCGCAATATCTCGAAGCGTCAATGGCGACCTTTCGCAAGAACCAACAGGATGTTCGCGCGGCGCTGGAGGGGGCGCTGGGGGCGAACCCGCTCGCCGAACTGACCCGCCGCAATCTGGAAATGTTCCAGCAGGCCACCAGCGCCTTCATGCCAGGCGCGGTGGGTGGCAAGACAAAGGATGCCGAAATTGCGGCGCTCAAGGCCGAAATCGCCGAGCTTCGGGCCGAACTCGCCAGAAAGAAATAATCCGGGGCTCCTCCCGCCCCCCAGCACAGAAACAGGACAGATGATCAAGCATGCGCTCAGCGTAAACCGTCAGGCCGACTTCGCGGCCTGGTATCAGGATGTCATTGCCGAGGCCGACCTCGCCGAGGAATCGGGCGTGCGCGGCTGCATGGTTATCAAGCCGTGGGGCTACGGGATCTGGGAGCGTATCCAGAAGGTCATGGACGCCGCGATCAAGGATGCGGGGGTTCAAAACGCCTACTTCCCGCTCTTCATCCCCTTGAGCTTCTTCGAGAAGGAAGCCGATCATGTCGATGGTTTTGCAAAGGAAATGGCGGTCGTCACCCATCACCGTCTGATCGCGGACGGCAAGGGCAAGCTCGTTCCCGATCCCGAGGCGAAACTGGAAGAACCGCTGATCGTCCGCCCCACGTCGGAAACGGTGATCGGCTCGGCGATGAGCCGCTGGGTGCAGAGCTGGCGCGACCTGCCGCTGAAGGTCAACCAATGGGCCAATGTCGTGCGCTGGGAAATGCGCACGCGCATGTTCCTGCGCACCAGCGAATTTCTGTGGCAGGAAGGCCATACGGCGCACGCCGACAAGGACGACGCAATGGCAGAAACGCTGCGTGCGCTCGAAATGTACCGTGCTTTTGCCGAGGATATCCTCGCCATGCCGGTGATCGCGGGCGAGAAGCCCGAGAATGAGCGGTTCCCAGGCGCCGTTGCGACCTATTCGATCGAAGCGATGATGCAGGACGGCAAGGCGCTGCAGGCCGGCACCTCGCACTATCTCGGCACCGGCTTCGCCGAGGCCGCAGGGATCCGCTATCAGGACAAGGATGGCGGCCATAGCCTCTGCCACACGACGAGCTGGGGCACCTCGACCCGGATGATCGGCGGCGTCATCATGACGCATGGCGACGACGACGGGCTGCGCTGCCCGCCGCGCATCGCACCGCACCAGATCGTCATCGTCCCGATGCTGCGCGACAATGATGAGGACGGCGCAATCCTGGATTATTGCCGCGACCTCGAAACGAAGCTGAAGGCGCTTGATGCCTTCCGTGAGCCCGTGCGCGTGCTGCTCGACACCGGCGCGAACAAGGCGCAGACGAAGCGTTGGGGCTGGGTCAAGAAGGGTGCGCCGATCATCGTCGAGGTCGGTCCGCGCGACGTCGCGGGCGGCAATGTCGCCGTGGTCCGGCGCGACCGTCTCTACAAGGATGACGGCAAGCTCAATACGGCCTTCGTCGCAAAGGACGCGTTCGTGGCCGATGCGGTTGCGATGATCGAGGATATTCAGCGGAGCCTCTATGCCGAGGCGAAGGAGCGTCTGCACGCGAATATCCGGCGCGACGTGACCGACCTTGCCGCGCATTTCAGCGGCGATGACAAATTCGTCGGCTGGGTCGAGGTGCAATGGGCGCGCCCGACCGGTGCGGTGCTCGACGGGATCGTTGAGCAGCTCAAAGCGTTAAAACTGACGATGCGTAACACCCCGCTCGACGCTGCGCCCGCTGATGGCGCCTGCTTCTTCACCGGTGAGCCCGCGGTCGAGCGCGTGCTGATCGGGCGGACCTATTAATTGGCCAAAGGACCGAAACGGCCGAAACCCGCCGGGCTTCCGACGAGCGAGCAGATTCTCCGGTTCGTTGAGGGCAGCCCCGGTGCGGTCGGCAAGCGTGAGATTGCTAAACATTTCGGCCTCCACGGCGCCGACAAGATCGCGCTGAAGGCACTGCTCAAGGACATGACCGACGAGGGGCTCGTCGACATGGCCCCGGGCCGCGCCTTCCACAAACATGGCGGGCTGCCAAAGGTCACGGTGCTGCGCGTGGCGGCCGTCGAGGGTGATACCGTCTGGGCGGTGCCCGAACGTTGGGAAGGGTCAGCGCCCCCACCACGTCTGCGGGTCATGGAGAAGGGCCGGCGCA
>Ga0182735_1000306_pt1 | contig 44170 bp, 39 predicted proteins | sample eDN5th30CKraftMG_FD_128524 | JGI IMG/M metagenome (GOLD analysis project Ga0182735, IMG submission 128524) | Enriched Miracle-Growth compost microbial communities from Emeryville, California, USA - eDNA 5th pass 30_C Kraft MG (version 2) (version 2) ...
AGCCATTGCCCGGCCTGCGTGGTCAGCAAGGCAGTGCCCAGGCTGATGCCCACGCCGAACACGATCACCGTGCCCCACGGAATGCGCGATTGCACGTCTTTCCAGGTCATGACGCCGATGCGCGGCAGCATCAGCAGCACCAGGCCGAAATAGGTGGTCGACGTGGTGTCGAACTTGTGCAGCTTGCCCTCGGTGGCCCAGCACAACAGCAGCAGGACCGACACGGCCATCAACCGCTTCTGCGGGGCCGTCATGGGACCGAGCTCTTGCAGCGATTTCTCGACCGCCTCTTTGCCGCCGGCGATGTTGTCGCTTTCCGGCGGCAGCATTTTCAGCACCAGGAAGATCAGCACGGCGGACATGAGCAAGGCCCACGGCGCGCCGGCGATCAGCCAGTCGGACCAGGCCACGCGCTGGCCCAGCATCTTTTCCATGAAGCCGACCGTCAGCAGGTTCTGCGCGGCGGCGGTCTGGATGCCGACGTTCCAGATGCTGGTGGCTTGCGCCACGATGATCATGATGCCGGCGGCAATGTTGGATCGCTTGTCCACGCCGAAGGCCGCGATCACCCCCATCATGATGGGCACCACGGCCGCGCTGCGCGCGGTGGCGCTGGGCACGACCAGGCTCAGCACGATGGTCACGGCAATGCAGCCGACCAGGATGCGGCGGGTGCTGGTGCCCACCCGGGCCAGGGTGACCAGGGCGATGCGCCGGTCCAGCCCGGTGTAGGTCATGGCCGCCGCGATGAACAGGGCGCCGGCCACCAGGGCGAGCGCCGAATTGGCGAAGCCGGTCAGGGCCATGCTGATGGCGGCCGAAGTGCCATACAGTACGGTGGGGTCCTTGACGTTCGGCGCAGTTCCCAGCAAGAAGGCCATCAGCGTGGTGATCATGATGGCACTGGCCTCGTACGACACCGCTTCGGTGACCCACACCACGACCGCGAACACCAGGATGGCCAGCATGCGCTGGCCGGCCGGCGGCAGGTCGGCCGGCAGCGGCAGCAGCAGCACCACGACCAGGGCCGCGAAGCCGGCGATCAGGCCGACCGGCAGCTTGGCTTTCGGTGGGGAATGGGAAGAGGCCGGCGCGGCGGCGGGTGTCGTCATGTCCATCTCCGGTTGTCGTGAAGCCAGCTACAACATGCGTGTCAATCGATTGTTGTCAGATCATTTAAACATTTAAAATCAAAGAGTTATTTGCTACTTTTAATCTATTTTATCTCAAGTGAATTCTTGAAAAAGAACCAGGCCGAAATCCGTATTCCCATGGCCACCGTCCGGCCGGCGGGAAATTACTTCGGATGAATGCGGGTGATCTTCGAGCCTTCCAGGCCGATGCCGGCCATCAGGCCCTTTTGCCCGAAAGGCGCGGCATAGGCCTGCACCCGGCTACCCCTGATTAGCGCACCGCTGCCGGTCTGGCCGCCCACCAGCAGGCCGGCTTTCACGATCTGGGGAAACACCAGTATGGCGGTGGCCTTTTCGGCCAGGTGGCGCGTGCGCGGCTCGTGCGCATCCGGTTGCTGCAACGCCTGGTTCGAATCCCGCGAGATTTCCGTGGCCGTGGCGGCCGCGGCGGCAGGCGGCCCGGCCATGAACGCGCACACCAGCATGCCAAGAAAATAGTGCGCGAACCGCGCAATTGAGCCTACCGACGTGTCTTTCATGACTACGGCTCCAGGATCGTTGGGGCGGGACGCGCTCGGCGCAAGCCGTACCGAGTATCGGGACTGCCCCGTCGATTGTCAACAAATCCGCACGTTGTATTGCAGCCGCAGGCAAGTCATCGAAATCGATACAGGTGGGCAGCGCCTGGCGATAGCGCGGCGCTGCGGCGGGCTCAGGCGGACGGATGGGACGCTTGCGCGATGCGCCAGGCCAGGTGCTCCAGGCGGTCCTGGCCGAAGTAGGGCTCGCCGTCGTACACGAACATCGGCACGCCCCAATGGCGCGCCGCGCGTTGCTCGCGTTCGTGCTGCTCGATGATGGCGTCGAACTTGGCCGGGTCGGCGGCGATCTGGGCCTCGAGCTCGTGCAGGTCCAGCCCCGCGCGGCGCACGGCCCGCGCGAGGTGGTCGCCCTGGTTCCAGCCGTCCACGGTGCCGTCCCACAGCATGCGTCCCACGGCTTCGGCCAGCTCGAACGCGCGGCCATGCAGGGTGGCGGCGGCCCCCAGGCGGGTTAGCCGGTGAATGTGCGGCTGTTCCCGGGCGATCTCCAGCGTATCCGGGTCTTGCACGATCGGATCGGGCCGTGGCCGGGCGAACGGGATGCCAAGGTACTTGGCCGCGCGCGCGGAATCCAGCAGCAGATAAGGCCGCGCCATCCGGTCCTGGCGGGTGAAGTGTTCCGGCAGCCGGATGGCCAGCGGCGACACGACCTTGAAATTCCACTCGACATTCATATCCTCGCGCATCGCCCGCATCCTGGGCAGCGCCAGGTAGCTGTAGGGGCTGCGAAAAGACCAGTACGCGTCGACGGTATGTTTGTGCATCGTTTTCTCCTCTCGGTATGGCGCGCCGGGCGGCTCCCGTCCGGCATCGCAGGCATCGTAGGAAAGACTTTCCCCGCCGAAAAGCAGATAATTGGCAACACATCCATCACATCTTGATATGGAAACAAGGGGCCCCCGCATGGATAGCCGGCAGCTGAGGTATTTCGTCAAGACCCTGGAGATCGGCAGCCTGACCCACGCCGCCCAGGCCCTGCACATCGCCCAGTCGGCGCTCAGCCGGCACATGCACAACCTGGAAGACGAGCTGGGCGTGCGCCTGCTCAACCGCAGCAAGCAAGGGGTGCAGGCCACTCCGCATGGCGAATTGCTGCTGGAACACGGCCGCAATATCCTGCGCCAGTTCGAACAGGCCAGGCAGGAAGTGATGTCGCTGGGCAGCGAGCCGTTCGGCCAAGTGGTGCTGGGCATTCCCGCCACCGTCAGCCCGATCCTGATCCGGCCGTTGCTCGAAGCCGTCGGCCGCGCCATGCCGAAAGTGGCATTGAAGATCATCGAGGGCATGAGCGGCCATCTGCTGGAATGGCTGCATTCCGGCCGGCTGGATGCCGCGGTGCTGTTCGATGTCATGCCCAAGGCGGGCCTCAACACCACGACGATCGGCCTGGAACCGATCTACCTGGTGGGCGCCGCCGGCAAGTTCGCCCAAGGCGCCGAAGTGCCGCTGCGGCAGCTGGGCCAGTATCCGCTGATCACGCCCGGCGGCAAGCATGGCATCAGCATGCTGGTGCGCCAGGCCGCGGCGCGCGAGAACGTCGACCTGCAGATCCGCGTGGAAGTCGACGCCTTTGCCGAGATGATCGACCTGGTGCGGGACGGCCTGGGCTACACCATGCTTGCGCGCATGGGGTTTCATCGTGAACTGCAGGCGGGGAAGTTGTCGCTGGCGCACATCGTGGATCCGCCCATCCTGCGCACTCTGGTCATCGCCACGCCCACGGCGCGGCCCTTGTCGCCGGCCACGCAGTTCGTGATGGACAGCACCGTCCAATTGCTGAAGGCATTCATCGACGCCGAGCCTGTCAAGCGACCCGGCCGGCGCCGCGCCCGCAAGCCGGCCAGCCCCGCCTGAGCGCCCGACGCATGGCGCTTGCGCGTGCCACGGCATCGATCTATTTTTGCGATGAATGCGATGCTTAATATCTGCTTTTCGTCGGGAAAGCCCTTTCCTAGAATCACTCGTCGATCAGGACATTGACGGCATGCCGGCCCGCAACAATACCGATATCGCGGCCGGCACGAAGATTCAGGAGAGCAGGGGCGATGGCGCCAGCGGAAATACCGGAAGAGGCTGCAAGCGGCACGATCGGCGATATATACGCCGATATCCGTGCCACGCTGGGCGTGCCGATGGTGAACACCATCTATCGTCACCTGGCGATTGCCCCGGCAGCGCTGGAATGGGCGTGGTCGGCCGTGCGTCCGCACATGTTGTCGGGCGCCGTCGCGCGGCAGGCCGACGTGCTGCGGCAGGATGTGCGCGGCGCGCTGCAGGCCGCCAGGCCGGCGAGCCCGATCGGCCCCCTGCGAGTCCCGCCGCGGAGGCGGCGCGACGCCAGGCGCCTGGTGCATGCCTACGACGTGGCCAACTGCCTGAACCTGGTCGCGCTCACGCATCTGTTGCGCCAGGCCGATGGCTTGCCGGCGCCGGATGCCACGCGGTATGCCGGCATGGCCAGCCCGGCGCCCGGTGATGCCGCGCCCGCGAGCCTGCCCGCGATCCCCGCGCTGGACAGCCTGCCGCCCGACGTCCAGGCGTGCCTGCAGCGGCTGAACCGGTTTGGCGAGCGGAATCCGCCCGCGGCCGTGGCGGGCCTGTACCGGCACCTGGCGGCCTGGCCGCAACTGCTGGCGCCTGTCGAGGCCTGGCTGCGGCCATGGGAACAATGCGGCGCCTTGCTGGCGGCGCGCGAGGCGGCGGTCCGGTCGGTCGCCGGCCAGGCCGATCGGCATCCGCTGGGAATGCCCACGCCCCGCGCCGATATCCTCGCCCGCTTTCGCGAGCCGCTGCAGCGCTATTGCCACGCCATCATTCCGAAGATGGTGCCCGTTTGCCAATTGCTGGACGATGCGCTGGCTCGGCCCGGCCAGCACGCCACCGGCTGAGGACGCTGCCCGGCGCCGCCGGGACGCCCATTGCAGCTTGCCGCGCCCGGGCTGGACCCGTACCTCGTTGCTGTCTTGAATAGGATGACCATGCAGCCGAATTTTCTGTTCATCATCACCGATCAACATCGTGCCGACCACCTGGGGTGCTATGGCAATGCCATTGTCCGCACGCCTCACATCGACGGGCTCGCGCGGCGCGGATGGAAGTCGGACCGGTTCTATGTGGCCAACCCGGCCTGCATGCCGAACCGCGCCACGCTGATGACGGGGCGCATGCCGTCCCTGCACAAGGTGCGGTCCAACGGCATTCCCCTGTCGTTGCAGGCCACGACCTTCGTCGATGTGCTGCGCGCGGCGGGGTATGCGACGGCATGCAGCGGCAAGATCCATCTGCAGCCCATGACCGGAGACCTGCCGATCCTGCGGGGCGACGGCGATGCCGGCACGCCGCCGCCGGAGCGGCTGGCCGACGCGTGGCATCACGACGGCGGCCGGTACGACCAGGAAAGCATCCTGAAATGGCAGCAGGACCCCGGCCACGACCTGACGCTGCCGTACTACGGCTTCGAGGAAGTGCACCTGACCATGATGCACGCCGATGGCGCGCACGGCCACTATGGACGCTGGCGCGAACGCCGGCATGCCGGGGCGGACCGATTGGTCGGGCCCGCCAACGCGTTGCCGAATGGCGGCATATCGGCGTTGCAGGCGTGGCGGACTTCGGTGCCCGAGGAACTGTATTCCACGACCTACATCAAGGAGCAGGCCATCGACTTCCTGAACCGCCACGCCGATGCGGGCCCGGGCGGGCGGCCGTTCTTCCTGCAATGTTCGTTCAACGATCCGCACCACCCATTCACGCCGCCCGGCAAGTATTGGGACATGTACGATCCGCGCCAGATGCCGCTGCCGGCGGCCTATCGCCCCAATATCGGCGAGCCGCCGCCGCCGCTGCGTCACCTGCTGCAAGAACGCGACGAGGGGCGCGCCAACCGCGAATCCTGGATGTTGCAGGCCGTCAGCGAAACAGACGTGCGCGAGGCCCTGGCGCTGACCTATGGCTCGATCACCATGATCGACGATGCCGTGGGCGAGATCCTGGCGACGCTCGAGCGGCGCAACCTGCTGCACAACACCGTGATCGTCTTCACCAGCGACCACGGGGAATACATGGGCGACCACCAGTTGATGTTCAAGGGCCCGATCCACTACGACGGGCTGATCCGCGTGCCGTTCATCTGGAGCGACCCGGACCGCCCGGGGCAGGGCGGATCGTCGTCGTCCGCGCTGGCGGGCACGGTCGACATCGCCCGGACCATCCTGGCGCGGGCCGGGCTGCAAGGTTTCCATGGCATGCAGGGATACGACCTGATGCCGCTGATGGACGGCAAAGTGGCCCGCGTGCGGCCCGCCATCGTCGTCGAGGAAGACAACCAGCGGGCATTCATGGGATTCGACCGGCCGGTGCGGATGCGCACGCTGGTCACCGACCGATGGCGGCTGACCGTGTACCGGGGCGTCGATTGGGGCGAACTGTACGACCTGCACGCCGACCCGTTGGAACTGCGCAACCGCTGGTTCGACGCCGAGGTGGCCGACGCCAGGGCGGAACTGTTGCTGCAGCTGGTCCAGTCGATGCAAGAGCTGGCCGACGATAGCCCGCTGCCCAAGGCGCGCGCCTGAACACGATTTGACAAGGAGACTCTGATGACGGTTCTCGATACTGCCGCCGCCCGATTCGGCGAGCTGAGAATGCTGGTCGATGGCGAATGGCTGTCCAGGGACGACGGCGGATGGCACGCCGTCGTCGACCCCGCGACCCTGAACACCCTGGGCGAACTGCCGCTGGCCTCGCGCGCCACGCTGGATCGCGCCGCCGAGGCCGCGCACGCCGCGTTCAAGACGTGGGCGCGCACGCCGGCCATCGAGCGGTCGCGCATCCTGGCGCGTGCCGCGCAACTGGTGCGCGAGCGCGCCGAGCTGATCGCGCATGTGCTCACGCTGGAGCAAGGCAAGCCGCTGGCCGAGTCGCGCGGCGAAGTGGCCGGGGCAGCCGAGATTTTCGAATGGTATGCGCAGGAATCCCGCCGCCTGTACGGCCGCGTGATTCCCGCGCGGCAGGCGAATACGCGGCATTGGGTAACCCACGAGCCGGTCGGGCCGGTGGCGGCCTTTACCCCATGGAATTTCCCCGCGCTGACGCCCGCCCGCAAAATCGCCGGGGCCCTGGCGGCCGGCTGCACATGTGTCATCAAGCCGGCCGAGGAAACGCCGGCCACTGCCCTGGAACTGGCGCAAGCCTGCCAGGACGCGGGCTTGCCCGCGGGCGTGCTGAACATGGTGTTCGGCGCGCCGGCGGAGGTATCCGCGCACCTGATCCGGTCGCCGCAGATACGCAAGATCACCTTCACGGGCTCGACCTCGGTCGGCAAACAGCTGGCGGCGCTGGCCGCCGAACACGGCGCCAAGCGCTGCACCATGGAGCTGGGCGGGCTGGCGCCGGCCATCGTGTTCGACGATGCCGATATCGACGAGGCCGTGTCGGTATGCGCCGCCTCGCGATTCCGCAATGCCGGCCAGGTCTGCGTCGCGGCTTCGCGATTCTACGTGCAACGCCAGGCCTACCCGCGCTTCCTGGAACGCTTCCGCGAACATGCGCGGGGCCTCAAGCTGGGCAGTGGCCTGGCGGCGGACACGCAGATGGGGCCGCTGGCCAATGCCCGCCGGCTCGATGCCATGCCGGCATTCGTGGAAGACGGGCTACAACGCGGCGGCCGCATCGCCACCGGCGGCGCGCGCCACGACGCGGCCGGCTTTTTCTGGCAGCCCACGATCCTGACCGACATTCCGGACGATGCCCGCGCCATGTCCGAGGAAACCTTCGGCCCGGTGGCGCCGGTAGCCGTCTTCGACAGCGTCGACGAGGTGATCGGGCGGGCCAATAATGTGCCGTATGGGCTCGCGGCCTATGCGTTCACGCGTTCGGCGGCGACCGCGATGGCCGTTGCCGATGGCCTCGAGGCAGGCATGGTCGGGATCAATACGCCGGCCGTCTCGCTGGCCGAAGCGCCATTCGGCGGCGTAAAAGAAAGCGGCTATGGCAGCGAAGGCGGCACCGAAGGGCTGGACGCCTATCTTTGCACCAAGTTCGTGGCGCACCGGGCATGAGATCCGGGTACCGCCGCATCCAGCCCAGCGCGCGGGGCGCCAGCGGCGGGCGCGGCAAGACACAGCATTCACATACCAAGGGAGAGGCCAGCATGCGCAACACCATGAAAATACTGCCGTTACTGGCAATTGCCGCCATCGCGGCGCCGGCGCAGGCCACGGCGGATACGTATCCGCGGCAGCCGATCAACCTGATTGTCAATTTCCCGCCCGGCGGGGCCACGGACCTGACGGCGCGCGCGCTGGGGACGGCCATGGCCGAATCGCTCAAGCAGCCGATCATCGTCGAGAACCGGGCCGGAGCGGGCGGGGCGATCGGGATCGCGGTCGTCTCCGGCGCCAAGAAGGACGGCTATCACGTAGGGTTCGTGTCGGTCGCCGGATTGACCACGCTGCCCCAGATGCGACGGGTGCCGTACAGCATGGAAACCGTCTCGTACCTGTGCCGGGCCTACGATGCGCCCGTCTTCATGCTGGTCAGGCAGGACTCGGCGTTCCGGACCGCCCGGCAACTGGTCGAGTACGCGCGCAGCAACCCGGGCCGGCTGAACTACGCGACGGTCGGCCCCGGCTCGCTGCCGCATCTTGCGGCGCTGGATTTCGCGGCGGCGGCAAAAGTCGATATCAGCCACATCCCGTACCAGGGCGAATCGCCGGCCATTACCGATTTGCTGGGCGGGCACGTGGACCTGTATTTCGGCACCAACGCGGTCGCCACGGCCCACAACCTGCGCCGCCTGGCCGTCGCCGCCGACGCCAGGCAGGGCGAGGCGCCCGATACGCCGACGCTGACCGAGCTGGGCTACCCGGTGCTGCGGTCCATCGGCGGCGGCCTGATCGCCCCCGCCGGCCTCGACGAATCCGCGCGGCAGGCGCTGGGCACCGCCTGCGAGAAGGCCGTGCATGGCGAGACCTTCCGCAAGGCATTGGGCAACCTGAAACTCAATCCCGCCTACCTGGACGGGGCCGCATTCGAACAGGCCCTGCACGCCGAGGCCAGCGGCAATCGCGCGCTGCTGGCGCGCGAAGGCCTATTGGCGCAGTAAGGCTGCCGGCGCCGCCGCCAGTTCGCCCAGGATGGCCTCGGTGTGTTCGCCCAGCCGCGGCGCCATCGCGCCGGCCCGGGGGGGCGTGGCGGACCAGCGCGCCGCCGGCGACAAGCCGCGGTACCAGTTGCCCTCGGCGTCCTGGTAGCGTTGCACCACGCCATGGACGGGCTGCTCCAGCCGGGCGACCAGGGCATCCAGGCTGGGCGCCTCGGCGGCCGGGATGTCGGCGTCGCGCAGCAGCGCGAGCCAGGTCTCGGTGCTGCGCAACGCCATCTGCTCGTCGACGAAGGCGTACACCTCGTCGATATGGCGCGTCCGGCTGGCCATGCTGCGAAAACGCGGGTCGGTGTCCCACAGATCGCCGGCCCCGGCAAGGCGCAGGAAAGCTTCCCAGTGCCGGTCGGTATAGACGATGGTGCTGATCCAGCCGTCCAGGGTCTTGTAGGGGCGCCGGTAGTGCGACAACAGGCGCGGGTTGCCGGCCGGCCCCAGCGGCGGCTCGTAAGTGGCGGCGCCCAGGTGGTCGGCCAGCACGAACGACGCCATGGTCTCGTACATGGGGATCTCGATGCGCTGGCCCGCGCCGTCGCGCGCACGCTGCAACAGCGCGGCCAGCACTGTCTGGGCGGCGAACAGCCCCATGGTCTTGTCCGCCAGGTTCAGGGGCAGGTACTGGGGCGTGCCGCCGGTGGCCCGGGCCACCAGGTCGGGCAGGGCCACCATGCCCTGGATCAGGTCGTCGTAGGCCGGACGGCCGGCGTCGGGGCCGTCCTCGGCGAAGCCCGACAGGGCCACGTAGACCAGTCGAGGGTTGTAGCCGCGCAGCGTGTCCCAGTCCAGGCCCAGCTTCTGCAAGGCCCTGGCGCGCATGTTGGTAATGAACACGTCCGAGCCGGCGACCGCCCGGCGCAGGGCCTGGCCCGATTCCGGCGCCTTCAGGTCCAGGCACAGGCTGCGCTTGCCGCGATTCAGGTTCAGGAACACCGGTCCCATGCCGGGTTCGCGGGCCGGCCCCATCTGGCGCATGATGTCGCCTTCCGGCGATTCCAGCTTGATCACGTCGGCGCCGTATTCGGCCAGCATCTGCGTCGCGTAGGGGCCCATGATCACGCTGGTGAGGTCCAGCACGCGTACGCCGCTCAACGGAAGATTGCCCATGCCCGTCGCCTGTGTCATTGCACCACGACCTTGGCGTCGCGCACGATGGCGTTCCATTTCCGGATCTCGGCGCCGACGTACTGGTGGAACTGCGGCGCCGTCATGTCGCCCGGGGTGGTGCCCTGGTCGGCCATCAGCTTCATGAAGGCCGGCTCGTGCATGGCTTCGCGCGCCAACGCATTGAGCCGGTCGAGCAGGGCTTGCGGCGTTCCCGCCGGCGCGTAGAAACCGATCCAGATTTCGGTCTCGTAGCCCGGCACGCCCTGTTCGGCGATGGTGGGCACGTCGGGCAGCATGGGATTGCGGTCGCGCGTGGACACCGCGATGGCGCGCAGCTTGCCGCTCTGTACATACTTGATGGCGGTCAGCGCATCAACGAAAGAAGCCTGGATCTGCCCGCCCAGCAGGTCGTTCACCGCCAATGCCGTGCCTTTGTAGGGCACATGCAGCAGCGGCGCGCCGGTGCGGCTGGCCAGCAGCTCGCCCGACAGGTGCGTGGTGCCGCCGACGCCGGCCGAACCATAGCTGAGGCTGCCGCTGCGCTTGGCATAGGCCAGCAGTTCCTGCAGGTTGGTGGCCGGCACCGACGGATTCACCACCAGCACATTGGGTGTGCGCGCCAGCATGGCGATAGGCGCGAAATCCTGCTCGGTATCGTATGGCAGCTGCTTGGTGATGGTCGGATTGACCACGTGCGCGGTGGTGGTGACCAGCAGCATGTAGCCGTCGCCCGGCGACCGCGCCACCTTCTCGGCGCCGATGATGCCGCCCGCGCCGGTCCGGTTGTCCACCACGACGGGCTGCTTCAGTTCGGCCTGCATGGTCTTGCCCAACTGCCGCGCCAGCACGTCGGTCATGCCGCCCGCCGCGAACGGCACCACCAGCGTCACGGGCTTGTCCGGGTAGCCGGCCGCGGAAGCCGTGGCGGCCAGCAGCAAGGCGCCAAGGCCGGCGGCCCGCGCCACGATGCGCGATAGGGTTCTGTTCATGGGGTTCTCCTCCTGTCGAGTGTGTTGTGGATGGCGGTCAGCCGCGCTTGCGATGCTGCAGAAAGGCTTCCATGTACCGCTTGGGCTCGTCGGTGTCGTAGGCCGACACCAGCGCGTCCACGCCGATGGCGATGGACTCGGCCAGCGGCATGCGCTCCCAGTCGCGGATCAGTTTTTTCTGGATGCGCATGGCATGCGGGCCGCCTTCCAGCAGCTCTTTCTGCCAGGCTGCCGCGCACTGCGCCAGCTGGCCTTCGACGGCCACGTCGGTGACCAGGCCCCAGTCGCACGCCAGGCGGGCCGGAATCATGCGGCCGCTCAGCAACAGGTCGCGCGTGCGGGTCCAGCCGATCATCCCGGGCAGCATGGCGCCATGGATCACCGAGGGCACGCCCAGCTTGACCTCCGGCATGCCGAACTTGGCATCCGCGCCGGCCACCTTGATATCGCAGACGGCGGCCACTTCCATGCCCGCGCCCAGGCAATAGCCAGAGATCACGGACATGGTGGGAAAAGGCAGGTCGCGCAGTTGTTCGCACAACGCATAGACGCCGCGGATGTAGGCATCGATGTCGGCCTTGCCGGCGTCTTTCAGGAACTTGATGTCCGCGCCGCCCAGGAAGGCGGCCGAGCCGCCTTGCACGATCAGCAGGCGGATCGAGTCGTCGCGCGACAGGGTGCGCAGTGTCTCGGTGTAGACGGCGGCCGCCTGCGATGTCAGCAGGTTCAGCCGGCCGTTGTCGAACGTGATGGCAACCACGCCGTCGGCGCGGCGGTCGATGTGGCACTGGGGAATCGGGGTCTGCATGCATGCCTCGCTGTGAAAGTCGCAGGCATGATAGGTGGGGCGATATTAATGAGACAATGGAATTTTTCTAATTCACTCAGTCCGAGTTGGCATGAATATCACCTTCCGGCAATTGAAGGTCTTCCTGGAACTGTTCGACACCGGCAGCTTCACGGCGGCGGCCACACGCCTGCACGTCACGCAATCGGCCGCCAGCAAGATGATTGCCGAACTCGAGACGCAATTGGGCCTGGTGCTGTTCGATCGCACCACGCGCCGCGTCACGCCAAACGACGCGGCCCGCGAGTTCCACGCCTATGCGATCGAAGTCGTGGCGACCATGCAGACCGCGACCCGCAGCGTCGAGGAACTGATCGCGCTGGACCGCGGCAAGGTCAGCATCGGGGCATCGCCGTTGATGATCTACGGCTTGCTGGCGGAGGTCATCGCCGACTACCGCGCCCGCCATCCCGGCATTCATTTCGAGCTGCACGAGCTTTCCACCGACCAGACGGTAGAGAGCGTGCGCGCCGGAACCGTGGATTTCGGGCTGGGCGCCGTGGATACGCGCATCCCTGGCATCCGCACCGAAGTCGTGCTGCGCGACAGCATGCGGGTCGTGGTCGACCCGGAGCATCGGCTGGCGCGCCGACGCTCGGTGGCGCTAGAAGACCTGGCGGGGTTCAACCATATCTCGCTGCGCAACTTCTACAGTGTGCGCCGCAGCCTGGACGGATTGATGGCCAGCCACGGCGTGGCGCTGGCCAGCGCCATCGAGGTCGGCTCGCTGACCGCGGCGCTGGGGCTGGTGCGCCAAGGGGCCGGCGTGCTGATCGTGCCCGGCTATGCCGCCGCCATTGCCGAACAATGGGGCATGCACACCCTCGCCATCAAGCAGGTATCGCCCACGGTGCACCAGATTTCGCTGATCCAGCGCAGCCTGACGCGGCCGTCGATTTCGACCCGGCGCTTCCTGGAAACGCTGCTGCCGCGGCTGGGCGCGCATCGATGACGCCGCCCATTGCCGCCAGCCGCCTGGCGCGGATTGTTATACGCTACTGCCCTTGAGCCGTTTCTCTTCAGACTTTTCATCATGACAACTACCGTCAAGCGAGACGCACACCCGGACCCGGCCGCATCGCAACGCCGCAGCCGGACCAAGGGGGAACACACCCGCATCGCCATCAAGGCGTCGGCGCAGGACGTAATGGCTCGCGATGGATACGCGGCGATGAGAATCGCCGACATCATGTCGGGCGCGGGCAAGTCTCCCGGGGCTTTCTACCTGTACTTCAAGAACAAGGAAGAGCTGCTGCACGAACTGCTGCAGGACTTCCGCCAGACCTTGAAGCTGGAGGTGAACCGCCCCCTGGGCGGGCACGAGGATCCGCTGGCCAACCTGGCCGAGCGCCTGCGGGTGTTCTGGTGCATTTATCGCCAGCATTGGCCCGTGGCCACGGCGGCATTCCAGATGTCCATGCAAGATGCGTCTTTCGCGCAGGCCTGGCACCAGGTGCGCGAGCAGGGGATCAAGGGCCTGGTCGCGGTCATCCGGGAAAGCCGCAGGCTGCAGAAGCGGGCAGGGCACGACCCCGACCAGGAGCAGGACCTGGAGCTGGTCGCGTCGGCCTTGAGCTCGATGATCGAATACACCTGCTACAACTGGACCGCCAAGGGCGGCGACTTTCCCGGCCGGGACATCGGCGACGACACGGCGATCCAGGTGCTCACCCGCATTGTCCTGGGGGCATTGAACCCGCACGCTTCCGTGCAGGCGTATTTGCGCCGGTAATTTCGCAGGGCTCGACAGGCGGGATAGGGTATTTCCTAACTAAAACTGAATTTACTTTTAGTTTTGGATGGGCTGTAATCCTATCCATGAGCACACGTACATCGGAACATTCGTCGGCCGGGCAGGCCGGGCCGCTGGCCGGCATCCGGATCATCGAGTTTGCCGGGAAGGGGCCCGCGCCGCTTTGCGGCATGCTGCTCGCGGACCTGGGCGCCGACGTGATACGCCTCGAGCGGCCCATGCCCGGCAGCGAAATCGCGCGTGCGGAAAGCGCGTTCGACATCCTGCATCGCAATCGGCGATCCATCGCCGTCGACCTGCGGACGGCCGGTAGCGGCGAATTGGCGCGCCGGCTGATCGCCGGGGCCGACGGCCTGATCGAGGGTTATCGGCCGGGCGTGATGGAGCGCCTGGGACTGGGCCCCGACACCTGCCTGGCGGACAACCCGGGCCTGGTGTACGGGCGCGTCACCGGTTGGGGCCAGGACGGCCCCTGGGCCGGACGCGCCGGACACGATATCAATTATCTGGCCATCACCGGCGCGCTACATGCGATCGGACCGCGCGACGGCGCGCCGACGCCGCCCCTGAACCTGCTTGCCGACTATGGCGGCGGCGCCATGTTCCTGGCCCTGGGCCTGGTGGCGGCCTTGTTGGAAGCCCGGCAATCCGGCAAGGGGCAGGTCGTCGACGTGGCGATGGTGGACGCGGTGGCCTCGTTGATGACAGCCATGCAAGGCCTGCGCCAGGCCGGCGCCTGGGTCGAGGAACGGGGCAGCAACCTGCTGGACGGCGGCGCGCCGTTCTATGGCACGTACCCGACCCGAGACGGGCGCTACATCGCCGTGGGCCCGATCGAGCCGCAATTCTTCGAGCAGTTCGTCGCGGGATTGGGCCTGGATCCCTCGGCATTCCCGGACCGCATGCGCGCGCAGAACTGGGACGCCCAGCGCGATCGCATTGCCGCGGCGATACGCCAGCAGCCCAGCGACCACTGGTGCGCGCTGTTCGAAGGCACCGATGCCTGCGTCACACCGGTGTTGACGATGTCGGAAGCCCCGTCGCATCCGCAGAACCAGGCGCGCGGGACTTACGTGGAGTTCGGCGGCAAGCTGCAGGCCAGTCCGGCGCCGCGGTTTTCCCGCACCCCGGGCACCCTGCGGTCCGCGCCGCCGGCGCCTGGCGAGCACAGCGAGCAGATCCTGCGCGAAGCAGGTTATGCGCCGACGGAAATCCAGGCGTTGCGGCAAGCGGGCGTGGTCAAGGCGGCGGCCTCGGGGTGACGCCGTCGCCCGATACGCCGACCAATCAGAACACGATGTGGAGACAAGACAATGCTATTGACCTCGGCCATTCGTAGGGCGGCCAGTATCCGTCCCGATGGGCTGGCGATCGTCAGCGGCGAGCAGCGCCGCGATTGGCGCGAAACCGCGCGCCGCGTTGCCGCGCTGGCGGCTTGCCTGCGCGAACAAGGCGTGCGGCCTGGCGATCATGTGGCGACGCTGGCGCTGAACGCGCCCAAGTACTACGAGTTGCTGTTGGCGGCGTGGTGGGCCGGGGCGGTACTGGTGCCTCTCAATACGCGCCTGTCCCAGGCCGAGATGGGCTACATCCTGCGTCATGCGGGGGTGTCGGCCCTGGTCGTCGACGAGCATTTCGCCGCGGCGGGCGCGCAACTGGGCGACGAGATCGACAGCCTGTCCGGCTGCCTGGCGCTGGACGATGCGGCCTATGCCCGCTGGATCGCGCAGCCGCCCATGGAAGCGGCGGATCCGAAGCCGGACGAACTGGCCGGGATCTTCTATACCGGCGGCACGACAGGGCAACCAAAGGGCGTGGCGCTCACGCACCTGAACTTCGCCTTCGCGGCGCTGAACATGCAGCGCGACCTGGTCCACGACACGCAGACGGTCTATCTGCACGCACCGCCGCTGTTCCACCTGGCCGACTTCGGCATCGGACTCGGCGTCACGCTGGCCGCCGGCGCGCACAGCTTCATGGACCGATTCTCGCCGGCGCTGTTCTACGAGCGCTTGCGCCAGGACGGCGTCACCCACCTGCAACTGGCTCCCACCATGCTGGCGATGGTGCTGGACGCGCCCGAACGCGACGATGCCGCCCTGGCGCGCATCCGCTCGATCGCCTATGGCTCGGCGCCGATTTCCCAAGCCCTGCTGCGCCGGGCCCTGGACGCGTTTCCCCAGGCACGGATACAGCAGTTCTACGGCATGACCGAGTCCTGTGGCGCCTGCACCATGTTGCCGCCCAGCTGCCACCAGCTGGACGATGGCCAGGCCGGCAAACTGGATTCGGTCGGGCAGGCCACCACCGGGTTCGAATTGCGCGTGGTCGATGCCGACGCGAAGGCCTGCCCGCCAGGGACGCCAGGGGAAATCCAGATACGCGGGCCCGCCGTCATGCGCGGCTACTGGAATGCGCCGCGGGAAACGCAAAAGGCATTGCGGGACGGCTGGCTGTGCTCCGGCGACGCGGGCTATCTGGACGAGGCCGGCTATCTCTATGTCGTGGATCGCCTGAAAGACATGATCATCAGCGGCGGCGAAAACATTTATTGCGCCGAAGTCGAGAACGCCATCGCCCGCCATCCCGCCGTGTCGGCCTGCGCCGTGATCGGCGTGCCCGATGCCTTCTGGGGAGAAAAAGTGCACGCCGTGGTGGTGGTGCGCGAGGGTTGCACGCTGGCCGACACGGAGCTGGACGCGCACTGCCGCGCGCTGGTGGGCGGGTACAAGGTGCCGCGCAGTTACGACATCCGCGAGACCGGCCTGCCGTTGTCGGCGGTCGGCAAGGTGCAGAAGAACGTGCTGCGCCAGGAATATTTGCAGAACAAGGGGGGGTCCCGATGAATCCGGCCGGCATTTTGCCCAGGACGATTTTTTCCGCCGAACACGAGGCGTTTCGCGAACAGGTGCGCCGCTTCATCGCCGCCGAAATCCAGCCCCGCCACCGGCAGTGGGAGCAGGCCGGGCGAGTCCCGCGCGAGATATGGAACCAGGCCGGCAAGCTGGGCATGCTGTGCTGCACGGTTCCGCAAGAGTGGGGTGGGGCGGGTGTCGATTACCTGTTCAGCGCGATCGTGCTCGAGGAACTGGCCTACGCCCAGACGCCCGGCCCCGGGTTCGCCATTCATTCGGAAATGGCCGTGCCCTATCTGGTCAGTTTCGGCACCGACGTCCAGAAATCGCACTGGCTGCCGCGCCTGTGCTCGGGCGATGCGGTGGCCGGGGTCGCCATGACCGAGCCGGGCGCCGGCAGCGACCTGCGCGGCATCCGCACCATCGCGCGGCCGGACGGGTCGGACTACGTACTGTCCGGCCAGAAAGTCTTCATTTCCAACGGCCAACTAGGCGATGTCTTCGTGGTGGCCGCCAAGATCGCCGGCAACGACGATGCGTTGTCGTTGTTCCTGGTGGAAGCGGACCGCCCCGGGTTCGCCCGCGGCAAGAACCTGGACAAGCTGGGCCACCATGCGCAGGACACCTCGGAGATCTTCTTCAACGATGTCAGGCTGCCCGTCGCCAATCTGATCGGCGAGGCCGGCAAGGGGCTCAAGTACTTGACGCATGGTTTGGCGCGGGAACGCCTGACGATATGCGTCACCTGCCAGGCCAGGGCCGAGGCCGTGCTGGCCGATACGGTGCAGTACGCGAGCGAGCGCCAACTGTTCGGCCAGCGCCTGGGCGAGATGCAGAACGCCCGCTACGCGCTCGCGGCGGTCAAGGCCGACCTGACGGCCGGGCGCGCCCTGGTGGATCGCCTGATCGCCGATTACCTGGCCGGCTCGCTGGACGGCGCCACCGCGGCGGCCGGCAAGCTGTGGGTGACCGAGATGCTGGGGCGCGCGGTCGACGCCTGCCTGCAACTGTACGGCGGCTGGGGCTACATGACCGAATACCCGATTGCGCGCGCCTATGCCGACGCCCGCGTCGAGCGCATCGCGGGCGGCACGTCCGAGATCATGAAGGAAATCATCGCGCGCACGCTGCTGCCGCGCGCGCATCGGCAACAAGGGTGAACATGCAAGCTTATATCTACGATGCGGTAAGGACGCCGCGAGGTCGCGGCAAGGCCAACGGTTCGCTGCATACGCTGTCGCCGCTGGAACTGGGCGCCACGGTGCTGCGCGAATTGCCGCGGCGCGGCGGGTTCGCGGCCGAAGCGCTGGACGAGGTTATTTTCGGTTGCGTCGAGGCGGTGGACGACCAGGGCGCCAACCTGGCGCGCTCGGCCGCATTGGCCGCCGGCTATGGCGATACCGTGCCGGGCTTCATGGTCGCGCGTTTCTGCGGCTCGGCACTGGACGCCGTGAACACGGCGGCGGCCAAAGTCATGGCCGGCCAGGCGGACGCCGTGGTGGCCGGCGGCGTGGAGATGAATTCGCTGGTGCCCATGCTGGTCGGCACGGGCGGACCGTCGGTCAGCGATGTGTTCTTCAACGACCTGGTTCTGCAGACCCCGCAAGGCGTGGCCGCCGACCTGATCGCCACCCTGGAAGGCTTCGACCGCGCCGATGTGGATGCTTATGCCGCGGCGTCGCACCAGCGCGCGGCGCAGGCCCAGCAAGCCGGTTGGTTCGATCGTTCGCTGGTGCCGGTGCACGACGCCAATGGCACGCTGATGCTGGCGCGCGACGAGCTGGTGAGGCCGGAAACCACCCGCCAAAGCCTGGGCGCGCTCAAGCCTTCGTTCGCCGAGAGCGGCGAGAAACTGGGCTTCGACGCCACCGTGCGTTATCGCTATGCCGAGATCGAAAGCGTCAATCACGTCCACCATGCGGGCAATTCGTCGGGCATCGCCGATGGCGCCTCGGCCGTGCTGGTGGGCAGCCAGGCCTTCGGCACCCGCGCCGGCCTGCGGCCCCGCGCCCGCATCCTGGCCACCGCCAGCGCCGCGACCGACCCGTGCCTGATGCTGACGGCACCCGTGCCGGCCAGCCAGCGCTGCCTGCAACGGGCGGGCCTGCGGATCGAGGACATCGATCTCTTCGAAGTCAACGAAGCCTTTGCCTCGGTGGTTCTGCATTTCTTGCGGCACATGCGAGTCGGCCATGACAAGGTCAACGTGGCGGGAGGCGCCATCGCGCTGGGCCATCCCGTGGGCGCCACGGGCGGCATGCTGATCGGCACCGCGCTGGACGAACTGGAGCGCCGGGACGCGCGCCGGGCGCTGGTCACCATGTGCACTGGCCTGGGGATGGCGGTAGCCACCGTGATCGAGCGCGTATAGCGCGGAGGAAAGAAAATGATCGACTATCTGGTTGATGATGCGGGCGTGGCGCATATCGTCTGGAACAACCCCGACGGGCCGGTGAATATCAAGAACGCGGCATCCATGGCGGATTTCGTCGCGGCCGTGGATCGCGCGATCGAGGATCCCGGCGTCAAGGGGGGCATCGTGGCCTCGGCCAAGCAGGACTTCCTGGCTGGCGGCGACTTGCATGCCGTCTATGCCGCCGCCACGCCAGCCGAGGCGGCGGCCAACGTCGCCGCGATCCGCCGGTGCCTACGGCGCATGGAGACCTGCGGCAAGCCGTTCGCCGCCGCCATCAACGGTTCGGCGCTGGGTGGCGGGCTGGAGGTGGCGCTGGCGTGCCATTACCGCGTAGCGGCCGACGCGCCCAGGGCCAGGATAGGCTTGCCCGAGGTCACGCTGGGCCTGATTCCGGGCTGCGGCGCCACGCAGCGCCTGCCGCGCCTGATCGGCATCGCGCCGGCGGCGCGCCTCATGCTGGGCGGCACCGCCTTGTCTGTCGCCGAGGCGGCGGCGCAGGGCATCGTCGACGACGTGGTGCCCGCCGATCAACTCCGGGCAACGGCGCATGCCTGGGTGCTGGGTCACCCCGAGGCCCGGCAGCCCTGGGACGGCAAGCGCTTCCGTTATCCGGATTTCGAACCGCAATCCCGCGAAGGCCGCTGGTTCTTCTTCTATGAATGGCCTCGGCTGCGGCGCAAGACGCCGCCCGCCGACCTGGCGCCGGGCGCCTTGCTGCACGTCCTGGCCCAGGGCCTGGAGCGCGGCATCGATGCCGGGCTGGCGGTGGAAGAACGCTATTTCGGCATGGTCGCCGCCTCGGAGTCGGCCAAGAATCGTATCCGCACCCAGTTCATCGCCACCACCGCCGCGCGCAAGCAGGCGGGGCGGCCACCCGAAGAGCCGGCCTTCGAAGCGCGCAGGGCAGGGGTGGTGGGCGCCGGGCTGATGGGCGGCGGCATTGCGCTGGTATGCGCCCAGGCGGGCATCGATACCGTGCTGCTCGATGCCTCGGAAGACCTAGCCGCCCAGGGCAAGCAGCGTATCGCGCAGACGCTGGACGGCGCGGTGTCGCGCAATCGGCTGTCGGCCGCCCAGCGCGACGAGATCCTGGCCCGGATCCAGCCGGGGGCCGATTATGCCCGGCTGCGGGGTTGCGACCTGGTGGCCGAAGCGGTGCTGGAAGTGCCCGAGGTCAAGGCCGAGGTGTTCCGGAAGATCCGGGCCCACGCGGGCGACGATGTGCTGATTGCCACCAATACCTCGACGCTGTCGATCAGCACCCTGGCGCACGACCTGGCGGCACCGGACCGCTTTATCGGCCTGCATTTCTTCGCGCCGGTGGATCGCATGGCGCTGGTGGAAGTCATCCTGGGCGAACTGACTTCACGGCGTACGCAGGCGCAGGCGCTGGATTTCCTGAAGCAGATCCGCAAGACGCCCGTCGTGGCCAACGACGGGCCCGGTTTCTTCACGTCCCGCGTGGTCGGGGCGTATACGCGCGAAGCCCTGACCATGCTGGCCGAGGGGGTGTCGCCGGCGCTGGTCGACAATGCCGCCGTGATCGCCGGCATGCCGATCGGACCGCTGGCCATGGCCGACTTGACGTCGTACGACTTGCTCAGCGATATCCTGGGCAGCCTGCAGCGCACCGGCCTGGGCACCGCGCGCGAATCCGCCCGGGCCCTGGAAGCGGCGCGTCGCCTGGTGCAAGCCGGGCGTCACGGGCGCAAGGCGGGCGGTGGCGTCTACGACTACCCGGCGGCGGGCAGGCAGTTGTGGAAAGGGCACGCCGAACTCTTTCCCGCCGCCCGCCAGCAGCCCGGCCTGGCGGAAGTCACGCAGCGGCTGCTGCATATCCAGTCCCTGGAGACCCTGCACGCCATGGACGAGGGCATCGTGCGGGCGCCGCTGGAAATCGACCTGGCGTCGGTGCTGGGCTGGGGCTATCCGGCCTGGCGCGGCGGGGTGCTGGCCCACGTCGATCACACGGGAATGAGCCGATTCGTCGACGAATGCGACCGGCTGGCCGATCGCCATGGGGAACGCTTCCGCGCGCCGGACTCGATGCGCGAGCGCGCCCGCTCCAACACACGCTTTCATGCACACTAGGAGGCTGGCCAGATGATCACGCTCAGCAAGGAAGAGGCCGAGAACACGCTGGCCACGGCGATGCCGGGATGCGTGCGCGACCTGGGCATTTCGGTCGTGAGCCTGGAGGCCGGCGCGGCGACACTGCGCATGCCGGTCAGTGAGCAGGCGTGCCGCGAAGGCGGGATATTCTCCGGCCAGGCGCTGTCCGCGCTGGCCGATACGGCTATGTGCTTCGCCGTCTGGACCGACGGTCGAGGCCGCAGGCCGGTAGCCACGATAGATTTGCATGTCACGTTCGTCAGCGCCTGCTCGGGCGAGGACGTCGTGGCGCGCGCCGAACTGGTGCGCTCGGGACGGGGCCACGCTTTCGTGCGCACCACCATCGCCTCGGCGGCCGGCAAGACCGTGGCCACCGCGGTAGCGACTTTCGGATTGCCATCATGAGCCCGCTTCCGCGCATTCTGGTGGTGGGCGGCGGAATCGGGGGCCTGGCCCTGGCGGGCCTGCTGATCCAACGTGGTTTCGCGGTCCAGGTCTGCGAGCAGGCGGGCCGCCTGGCGGAGATCGGCGCCGGGGTTCAGCTCAGCCCCAATGCGATGAAAGTCATTCGCGCGCTGGGCCTGGAAGACGCCGCCAGGGCCTGCGCCTTCGAGCCCGAAGCCTTTGTGGGCTGGGACTGGAAGTCGGGCAGGGCGCTGTACCGCACGCCGATCAAGGGCGTCTACGAATCCCGCTACGGTGCGCCGTACCTGCATATCCACCGGGCCGACATCCACCGCCTGCTCGCCTCGACCGTGCCCTCGTCGGCATTCCGGCTTGGCGCGCGGGTGGCGTCGCTCGACGAGTCCGGGCCCGAGGTATTGGCCAGGCTGGCCGACGGCCAGACACTGGCGGCTGACGTCGTCATTGGCGCCGACGGTATTCATTCCGTGGTCAGGCGCCACCTGTTCGGCGACGAGCAGCCCCGATTCACGGGCAACATGTGCTGGCGCGGCATGGTGGACACCGCGGACCTGCCCGCCGGATGGGTGCCGCCCGTGGCCTCGAACTGGCTGGGGCCGCATGGCCACGTCGTGCAGTACTACGTACGCGGCGGCAGGGCGGTGAATTTCGTCGCCGTGCTGGAAACCGAGCACTGGACGGAAGAGTCCTGGACGTCCCCCAGCAGCGCCGATGAATTGCTGGCCGCGTTCTCGCGCTGGCATCCGCGGCTGCGGACCGTGCTGGAGCGATCCGGCGAGATCTTCCGCTGGGGCCTGTTCGACCGGGATCCGCTGGCGCGCTGGAGCCGCGGCCGCGTTTCCCTGCTGGGCGATGCGGCGCATCCCATGCTGCCGTTTCTTGCCCAGGGCGCCGGCCAGGCCATCGAAGACGCCTACGCGCTGGCCGGGTGGCTGCACGCCAGGCCCGCGGACTCCGCCTCGGCCTTGCTGGCCTACGAGCAAGAGCGCCGCGACCGCACGGCGCGGGTGCAGCTGGGCGCGCGCGCACGCGGCAAGACCGTCCACCTGGCATCGCCGTTCGCCCGCTGGCGGCGCAATCTGCGCTTCAAGCTGCAAAGCCTCAAGGACCCGGTGTCCACCTCGCACCAGGCCGAATGGATATATGCCCACGATGTCACCCGGATCCCCCGGGGATGACGCTCGGCAGTTCTCACAACGACAGGAGACAAACCATGAAAGCAACAACGGTCGATACCCGGCGCCGCGAACTGCTGGGCAGCGCCCTGGCCATTTCCCTGGCCGGCGGATTTGCGCCGCTGGCTTTGGCGGCGGACGAGAAATGGCCAGCCCGCGCCGTGCGCTTCGTCGTCCCGTTCGCGCCGGGCGGCGGCGCCGACATCGCCACCCGCATGACGGCCGAGCGCCTGCAGGCGCTGTGGAACGGCATTCCCGCCATCGTCGAGAACAAGGCGGGGGCCAACACCATCATTGCCGCCGGGGCGGTCGTCAACGCGCCGCGCGACGGCGCCACGTTCCTGGCCACCATCGGCCTGACCATGCAGTTGCCGGCGCTGGTGGACAACGTGTCGTTCAACCCGATGGAAGACCTGGTGCCGGTCGCGCCGCTTACGCTCGAGCAACTGGTGCTTATCACCAACGCCAAGTCGGGCTTCAAGACTTTTGCCGGCATGCTGGAAGCCGCCAAGCGGCAGCAAGGCCTGGCGTTCGGCTCGTACGGCGTGGGCTCGCAATCGCATCTGTTGCTCAACGCGATCAACCAGGCCGCGGGCGTGGATATTCTGCATGTGCCCTACAAGGGCGCCGCGCCGGCAGTGCAGGCTGTCCTGGCGGGCGAGGTCTCGCTGGCGCTGGCCAACCTGGGCACGGTGAAAGAACATATCGATTCGGGCCGCGCCGTCGCGCTGGCCGTGACCGGCAGCGCCCATTATCGCTTCGTGCCGGATGTGCCCACGCTGAAAGAGTCCGGCATTGCCGGCTTCGATACGCCTTCCTGGATAGGCGTGTTCGCCGCCAAGGGGGTGCCGCAGCCTATCATCGAGCGCGCCAGCCAGGATATCCGCCAGGCCCTGCGGGCGCCGGAGCTGATTGCCCGGCTCAATGGCTTCTGCCAGGAGCCCGGCGACATGAGCCGCGAGGCATTCGCCAGGCTCGTGGCGCAGGGAACCCAGGACGCGGTCAAGATGATCAAGGCCAGCGGGATCCGCATGCAGTAAGCGCCCCGATGGTAGTAATCTCTTTGGACTGGAGTCGGCTTGGCCCGGCGCTGCCCCAAGGCGCCGGGGCGTTCCAATATCGCCCAAGGAGACCGGGATGATGAAACTGTATGGAATGGGCCCGACGCGCTCATTGCGCGCCTTGTGGGCACTGCGGGAACTCGACGCGGATTTCGAGTTCGTGCCCGTCAACCTGATGGCCGGCGAGCACCGCCGGCCCGATTTCCTGCGCCTGAATCCCGCCGCCAAGCTGCCGGTGCTGGTCGATGGCGACCTGGTGCTGACCGAGTCCGCCGCCATTGTCATGTACCTGGCCGACAAGTACCGCGACAAGGGGTTGATGCCCGCCGGCCTGCAGGAGCGGGCGCAGGCTTACCGCTGGTCGCTGTTCGCGGTCACCGAGCTGGAACAGCCACTGTGGCGTATTGCCCGGCACAGCTTCGTGTATCCCGAGGAAAAGCGCATCCCCGCCGATATTCCGCTGGCCCAGGAGGAATTCCTGGCGATGGCGGCCATCCTCGACCGCCACCTGGACGGGCGCGAGTTCATCGTGGGCGACCGGATCAGCTTCGCCGATTGCGTGACTGCCTATGTGCTGGACTGGGGCGACAGGAACGGGCTGGTCGCGGGGCACCCGAACCTCAAGGCGTACCTCGAGCGCATGTACGCCCGCCCCAAGGCGCCGCAACGCATCGGCGAGGCCATGGCCAGCCTCAAGACAGGCGCGCCCTGAGCGGCGGCCGGATGGCCGCCACCAACAGCACGAAGAAGCCTGCCGTTGTGCCCTTGACTAATAGGGGTGGCCGGCTCGGCGCTTCACTGTTGCAAAGCGTGAAACGCCCATGCATCATTCAGGTGCGGTGCGCAGGATAGGCTGGGCACCGCGCGTGCTTCCCGCACACGGCACCCGGGCAGCCATTTGCCATTGGTGGTGGAGAATCTTGATGGCGGTATCGATTCGATGTCTTTCCCGGCCCCTGGTCATGCTGGCCCTGGCCGGTGCCAGCGCAACCGCATGGGCGCAGGCCTACAGCGCGTTCTCCACGGACACGATCTACGGCTCCTTGCAGCATGCCGAGTCCGTGTCTTTTAACGACACGGCCGCCAAGGTGCTGAACGCGCCCGAAAATGGCGTCATCACGCTCTGGACCAGCCCGCTGGCCCGCCGCACGCCCACCACGGCAAAGCTGTATGCCGACGGTTCGCGCGAACAAGACGGCATGCCGTGCCGGCAACTGCACGCCACCCTCGAGCGCGGCCCCAACCAGGAAAAATGGGAATTCTGGTTCTGCCGCAAGGGCGACCAGTGGAAAACGCTTTCCCAGACGCGCCGGTAAGGCCCTGAAATCAGCGGTATGCCACGGTGCGCGATAGCGCCTGGCGCACGACGTCGCGCAGGATGCGCGCCGCGGGCAGGCCGCGGCGCTTGGACAACGAGATCAACCCGACGGTAGGCATCTTGAACGAAGGGGGGAATTCGATGGCCTTTATGCCCCCCCATTTCTGCAGTTCCAGGGCAATGTCCAGCGGCAGCAGCCCGCACGCCGCCACCCCGGTGCTGATGGCCGTGTGCACCAGCCGCGCGGACGTCGTTTCGATGCGCGCCGAAGGCGGCGCGGCGCCATGGTTGACCAGCCATTCCACAAACGCCAGGCGGGTAGGGCTGGGTTGCGGAGGCAGCACCCATTCGTGCTCGTGCAGGGCATCCATCTTCAGCGCCTTGCGCCTGGCCAGCGGCCCCGAGGCGTTGACCACGATCGATGCGGTCTGGGTGAACAGCTTTTCCTGATGCAGCTCCGGTGTCGTGGCGTCCACCACGATCCGCCCCAGCACGGCGTCCAGTTCCTGCCTGCGTAAGGCTTGCACCAGTTGGTCGGTGGAGCCTTCGTACGTGCTGATCGACATGGCGTGCCGGTCCGAGGTCAGCTCGCTCAGGATGGCGTGCATCAACGCGTTGGAAACGAACGGGATCACTCCCAGGCGCAGATGGGTGCTTCGGCCTTCCTCGAACGCCAGCAACTCGTCTTTCAGCCCGTCAGCCTCGCTCAGCAGCAGTTCGATGCGCGAGAGCACCAGGCGGCCCAGCGGCGTGGGCTCGAGCCGGGCCATCCGGTCGCGGGAAAACACCTGGGCGCCGAGCGCGGCCTCGATGTCGCGCAGCGTACGGCTCAGGCCCGGCTGGGAAAGGCCGCGCGCGGACGCGATCGAGGTCAGCGAGCGCGTCGCGGCGATGTCCCGCAGCAGTTGCAGGTCCTTGATCCTGAGCTTGGCGAAGAGGGCGTCCATGGAAACTACCGGGTGGCGGGGTGACAAACGCCCGGCCGCCGCGGAGGCGGGCAGGGCATAACAATTATGTTATGACACCAGCCACCCTCTGCATATGAAAATACGCGTTTTCACGTACAAGAATCCAACAGGGGAACGCTATGAATCCACACCACCCATACCGGCGCCTGGCGCTGCGCGCGATCGGAATCGTCGGCCTTTCCGTGGCGGCGGCGCAGCCCGCCCTGGCCCAGGACTTTCCCAACCAGCCTATCCGCATCGTGGTGCCTTACGGCCCGGGAGGCACGGGGGACGTCATCGCGCGGTTCGTCGCCAAGAAGCTCTCGGAAGACCTGAACCAATCCATCGTCGTCGAGAACAAGGCCGGGGCCGCCGGATCGATCGGCGCGGCCTATGTCGCCAGGTCGCCGGCCGACGGCTACACGCTGCTGCTGGGCTACACGTCCGAGATGGTCATCAATCCGCTGGTGCAGAAGGGCGTGACCTATAACGTCGCCAGCGACTTCACGCCGGTGGCGCTGGCCGGCTCGACGCCGCTGCTGCTGGTGGCCAACCCCGCCGTTCCCGCCCGCAACCTTGCCGAACTGCTTGCCCTGGCCAAGGCGAAGCCCGGCACCGTCACCTATGCCACGGCCGGCCACGGCAGCCCCGCGCATATCGCCGGCGCGCTGCTGGCCAGGGATGCCGACGTCAAGCTCCTGGGCGTGCCCTACAAGGGGGGCAGCCAGGCGGTGACGGACACCGTCGGCGGCGTGGTCGACATCTATTTCTCGGGCATGCCGCCGGCCGTGCCGTTCGTGAAATCGGGCAAGCTCACCGCGCTGGGCGTGACGGCCACGGAACCCAGTCCGGCATTGCCCGACGTGCCGGCGCTGGCCGCGCACGGGTTCCCGCGCCTGGACCTGGCCAGCTGGTTCGGCTTCTTCGTTCCGCACGGCGTGCCGGCCGACCGGCTGGCCTTCCTGCACGACCGCATCCTGGCCGCGCTGCAAAGCGCGGAAGTCAAGCAAGGCCTGGCCATGCAGGGCGTCCAGACATCCGGCATGTCGGCGGCGGCCTTTGCCGGGTTCGTGCGAGACGAGCAGAAGAAATACGCGGACCTTATCAAGGAACTGAACATCGCGGCGGAATGAGCGCAGGCCATCCCCGCCTCTGCAACCCTGGGACGAATTAGACAATGCAACTCTGGTTACTTGGAACCGGCACGCCCACGCCGTCGCTGCGCCGCATGTGCTCGGGATATGTAGTGCGTATCGCCGACGACTACCTGGTTTTCGATCATGGCTTCGGTGCCCACCACCGCCTGCTGGAACTGGGCATACCCGCGACGAAAGTCAGCCACGCGTTCTTCAGCCACCATCACTACGATCACATGGGCGATTATCCCCGCCTGCTGCTGACGCGCTGGGACCAGGGGGCAGGGAAGATCCCCGAGCTGAACGTCTATGCGCCGCCGCCGCTGAAACTGATCACCGAACGGCTGATAGGCGACGACGGCGCGTTCGGCCCGGACCTGATTTCGCGTACCGAGAACCAGGCCAGCATCGACGTCTACCAGGCGCGCGGCGGCCACGGCAAGCGCCAGCGGCCCGCGCCCGTGCTGCATGAACTGGGCCACGACGCCACGGTGCAAGGCCCGGGCTGGACGGTGCGGGTCGCGCCCGTCAATCACTTCGCGCCGCACCTGGTCTCGTACGGCTACCGCCTGGAGGCGGACGGCCAGTCGTTCGTCTATTCCGGCGACACGGGCCCCAGCCGCGCGCTGTCGGCGCTGGCGCAGGACTGCGACGTGCTGGTGCACATGTGCCACTACATGTCCGGCACCGCGCCCAGCAAGACGTTCGCGGCGTTCACCATGGGACACATGGAGCTGGCCGAGATGGCGGCCGCCGCGCGGGTGCGCAACCTGGTGATCTCGCACGTCACCGAACAGTTCGATCGCCCGGGCCTGCGCGAGCGGATCGTCCGGGAAGTGGCTCAGGTGTACCAGGGCAATATCTTCTTCGGCGAAGACGGCATGGAAATCCCGTTTGCCGGGCCGCTTGCCGCGAAGCTGGACTGAGCCCTATGATTGGCCCCGATCCAGACAACTGCCAGGCCTATCGTGACGACGACGCTCTACTATCATCCCGGCAACGCCAGCATGGCGCCGCATTGCATTCTTGAAGAAATCGGGCAACCGTTCGAACGGGTCTTCGTCGACCGCGCCAGGAATGGCCACAAATCCGCCGACTACCTCAAGCTGAACCCGAACGGCCTGATCCCGGTACTGGTCGATGGCGATCTGGTGCTGTACGAAACCGCCGCCATTTGCCTGCACCTGGCCGACACGCATCCGGAAAAGCAGCTGGCGCCCGCATTGGGAACGCCGGAGCGTGCCCAGTTCTATAAATGGCTGATGTGGTTCACCAACACCCTGCAAGCCTCGTTGCTGCTCTATTTTTATCCCGAGCGATGGCTGGACACCGGCAACACGTCGGGCGCAGGGCAGGTGAAGGCCCACGCGGAAGCCAGAATCGCGGGTCTGCTGGATCAGATGGAACACCACCTGGAGCAATCCGGCGGCCCGTGGTTCCTGGGCCAGCATTACAGCGTGCTCGATCCGTTCGCCATGATGCTTTGCCGCTGGACGCGGGGCCATGCCAAGCCGGCGCGCGATCTGCCTCGGCTCGGGCCGTACCTGCAGCGCGTGCTGGCGCGTCCGGCCGTCCAGCGGGCGCTGCAAACGGAACAACTGGCACAACCGTGGGTGTAAAGGGCAGTGCCAGGCAGGCTCGGACGCCTGGCACTGGGCAACGGGTGGTTGCCGCCCAATCCATTACTTTACATAATATACATTATGCGTATTCTGGATGGGCTTGCCGGGGCGGTTCGGCGGGCGTCGGCGCGGCGGCCACGGCGCTTCCCCCGTGCGTCCACAGATAGCGCGCGTCCAGTTCCTCGAACCGGCTGCAGCCGATCTGCGCCATGACCATGTCGATTTCGTTGCGCACGATCTGCAACGCCCGTTCGGCGCCCGCCTGGCCGCCGGCGGCCACCGCGTACAGCGTCGGCCGGCCGAAGATGGTCGAGCATGCGCCCAACCCCCGCGCGATGGCCACGTCGGAACCGCGCCTGACGCCGCTGTCCAGGATCAGCGGCAACCGGTCGCCCACCGCCGCGCGGATGGCCGGCAGCATGTCCAGCGGCGCCGGCGCGGCGTCGAGCTGGCGGCCGCCGTGGTTCGAGACCACCAGGCCGTCCACGCCCAGGCGCACTGCCTCGCGGGCGTCGTCCGGATGCAGCAGCCCCTTGATGACCAGCGGCCCGTCCCAGGCCCGCCGGATGCGCTGCATATGCTGCCAGCTGATCATGGGCGCCGGCGTCAGCGTGCCGTACAGGTCGGCCACCGCGGCGGCGTCGGCGCCCGCCGGCGCGTACGGCTTCCAGTTCTGCATCATCGGGATGCCGCCGGTGCGCAGGTAGCGCAACACCCAGGCCGGGTGGCCCAGCGCTTCCAGCACCACGGCCGGCGTCATGCGAAATGGCCGTGAAAACCCATTGCGCCGGTTGCGCTCGCGATTGGAGTTCACGGGCACGTCCACCGACACCACCAGCACCCGCGTGCCGGCCTGGCGCGCGCGCTGGACCAGGTCGTCGTTGATGCGCTCATCGCGCGTGCAATACATTTGCAGCCACACGTGTTCCGGCGCGATGGCGATGGCGTCTTCCCAGGCGGCGTTGCTGGCGCTGGACAGCAGGAACGGCACATCGGCCTGGCGAGCCGCCGCGGCCAGCATCAGGTCGGCGCCGGGCCGGAACAGCCCGGCCAGCCCCGTGGGCGAAATGCCGATCGGGCTGGCATAGCGGCGGCCGAACAGCTCGACGGACTGGTCGCGGGTGGATACGTCGCGCAGATAGCGCGGCACCAGGCAGTAGCGCTCGAAGGCCTCGCGGTTGCGCCTCAGGCACAGTTCGCCGTCGGCGCCGCCCTCGATGAAATCGAAAGCGATCCGCGGCAGCTTGCGGCGCGCCAGGCGCCGCATGTCTTCCAGGTTGATGGCCGAGTGGGTGTTCATGGTGTGGCTCTTGTGGGTATCGATGCCGTTACCTTAAGCGACGTTTCCGGCCCTGCCATCGCCCTGCTCCGCGTCAATTTCACATACTGAACTTGTCCGCCTCGGCCGACAGGACGGCCGCCACCTCGAGTAGCGCGTCGTGCAATTCCGGCAGGCGTTCTTCGCCATAGAGCTCGGCCGTGCCCATGATGCACAGGGCCGCGAATGCATTGCCCGTGGCATCGCGCAACGGCACGGAAAAGGCATGCACGCCGGGCACCACGTCGCCCAGGTTGACGCCCCAGCCATGATGGTCGGAACGCTCGCGCATCTTCTGCAAGGCATGCAGGCGCGTCGTGCCGTGGCTGGCGATTTCCTGTGCGACGTTGTTCAGCAATACCTGGCGCGCTTCGTCGGCCGGCAGGGTCTGGATGATGGCCACGCCGCCCGCCGAGGTAATCATGGGCCGTCGCGTGCCCGGGCGCACCAGCAGGCCGGCCAGGGGCAGGCTCCCTACCCTGATGCTGCATACGTACTCGTTGCCGCTGCGCATCATCAACAGGGCGACGCCGCCCAGGCGGCGCGCGAAGGCTTCCAGGATCGTCTCGGCCTGGCGCTGGAACTGGACCTTGGCGGGCAGCGCCAGGCCCAGTTCGTACATCAGCGGGCCAGGCAGGTAGCGGCGGTCGTGGGCGCGCTGGATGACCATGCGTTCCTCGACCAGGCAGGCCAGCATCCGGTGCACGGTGCCCTTGTCCTGCTTGCAGACCGCCGCCAGGTCCGACAGCCGCCAGCCGAAGTCGGGCCGGGCCGCGATCGCGCGCATCAGCTTGATGGAGCGCGACAGGCTTTGCGTGCCGGTGCGATCCGGCGCGGCCTGCGGCAAGGCTTCCAACGCAAGGTGTTCAAGATCCATGGTGTCCCTCCCCCTGCCCTGTTCCGGCCTGTACGAAGCGTCAGGCGGACGCGTGCGAATACATTGTGTTGCCCCGCACCGGCACCCTGGCGGTGAATATGCAGCCGGTGCGCGACTCGATCATGTGCAGCGTGCGGCCGTCCGGGCCGCCGAACGCGCAATTGGTGGTGTACAGGCCGTCGGGCGAGTCGATGCGATACAACGGTTCGCCGCGCGGGCTGAACAGCCAGACCGCGCCGAACCCGACATGGCACACGGCCAGGCCGCCCTCGGCATCCAGGGCGATGCCATCCGGGCCGCCGCCGCCGGACATCTGAATATACACGCCCACCTTGGTGGCCGAACCGTCGGCCATCAACGGGACGCGCCAGATGGCGTTGTCGCGCGTGACGGCCAGGTAGACCGCGGTTTCGTCCAGGTTCAGCACCAGGCCGTTGGGGCTGGGAATGCCTTGCAGCACCAGGTCCAGCTGGCCCGAGGCGCGCAACCGGTACAGTCGCCCGCTGGGATCGTGCAGGCCGGTCTGGCCCTGGTCGGTGAAATACAGGTCGCCGTTGGCGGCGAAAAACAGGTCGTTGCAGCCCTTGAAGCGCTCCAGCCGCGCGCGGCCCAGGTAGGGCTCGACCCGGCCGCTGCGCGGGTCCAGCACCATGATGCCGTTCTTGTAGTCGGCGATGAAAGCCCTGCCGTCGGGATGGAACTTCAATCCATTGGGTTCGCCGTCGTACTCGGCGGCCAGCTCCACGCCGCCTTGCGGATCGATGCGGAAAATGCGGCCCCAGGGGATGTCGACCACCCACAGGTTGCCGTCGCGGTCGAACGACGGGCCTTCCAGGAACACCGGCGCGGGCGCGCCGTGCAGCTGAGTGCGCGCCCAGTCGCTGGAACGGTCGCGCACCAAATAGCGTTCGGGGATGCGCGCGAAGACTTCGGGTTTCAGTTTTTCGGGAGAAGCGAACATGGGTCTTCCTGCCTTGTGAGAATCCGTTCAGCCGCCGGAAATGTGATCGGGCAGCCACAGTGCCAGTTCGGGCCATATCACCAGCAGCAACAACAGCACGAACATCAGCAAGTGAAACGGGATGGTGCCCATCACCACGTCCGACAGGTTGCCGCGCGAAATGCTCTGGATGACGAAGAGGTTGATGCCGATGGGCGGGGTGATCTGGCCCATCTCGATGAACAGCACCACGACGATACCGAACCAGACCGGGTCGATGCCGTAGGTCGACAGCAGCGGATACAGCAGCGGCACGGTGATGACGATCATGCCCAGGCTTTCCACCAGCGCGCCCAGCGCCGTGAACAGCACCAGCAGCGCGATGAAGAAACCCACCTTGCTGAGGTTCATCTCGACGATGAATTCCGTGATGGCCTCGCCCACGCCGGCGTAGCTCATGGCATACGAGAACACGAACGCGGCATAGGTGATGAACAGGATGTTGCTGACCATCAGCGTGGACCGCTTCAGGCACGCTTTCAGTTCGCCCCACGACAGGTTGCCGAACAGCGCCGCCACCGCCAGCGCGAACAGGCAGCCGGCCGCCGCGGCTTCGGTGGGCGTGGCCACGCCGGTGTAGATGGCCCCCATGATGCCGCCGATCAGCAACAGTACCGGCACGATGTCGATCAACGAGCGCAGCACCATCTGCCGGGTCAGCGCGCCGCGCTCGGCGGGCGCGATCTCGGGTCGCAGGGTGGAGGCAACAGCCACATACACCATGAACAGCAGTGTCAGCACGATGCCCGGCACCACGCCCGCCATGAACAGCTTGGCCACCGAGGTCTCGGTGAATGTGGCGTAGACGATCATCGCGATCGACGGCGGCAGCAGAATGCCCAGCGTGCCGCCGGCGGCCAGCGTGCCGGTGGCCAGGCGCGCGTCGTACCGCCGCGTCTTCAGTTCCGGCAGCGCCACCTGGCCGATCGAGGCCGCCGTGGCGATGCTCGAGCCGCTGACCGCGGCGAACACGGCGCAACCCGCGATATTGGTCTGCAGCAGGCCGCCCGGTATGCGCCGCACCAGCCGCGACAGGCCGCCGTAGACGCGCATCCCCACCCCGCTGCCCTGCAGCAGCTCGGCCATCAGCACGAACAGCGGAATGGCGGTCAGCGTGTAGGCATCCATGCTGCCCCAGGTGGTAATGCCCAGCCCGTGCAGCGCGCCGACGCCGCCCTCCAGGTACAGGTACAGCACGCCCGGCAGCAGGATGGCGTAGGGCACGGACATGCCGGTGGCCAGCAGGCCGATGAACAGGATGAAAATAAAAATGATCTGGTAGTCGCCGCCCATGGCGCCCTCCGGTTGTAGGTTGGGGTGCGCCGGTCAGCGCGATGCGGCGCGCAGCCGGCGGACGTCGGCCGCCACGATCCTGAACAACGCCCATACCAGGATCAGGGCGCCCACCGGCATGGACAGGCGCGGCAGCCACAGGGGCAGCATCAGCGTGGTGGCGGATACATCGCCGGAGCGCCAGGTCAGCCATTCGAACCGCAGCAGCTCGACCAGCAGCACCAGCATCACGGCCGTGGCCAGCAGGTCGAACACCAGCCTGAGCCGCGCGCGGCCAACGGCGCCCAGGCGGTTTTCCAGGAAATGCACGCGATGGTAGGCATTGAGCAACTGGCCGGAACCGAGCGACAGGAAGGTGATGGCCACCAGCGCATAGCCGCCCAGTTCATTGCTGAACTGGATCGACCAGCCGAACAGCGAGCGCGCCACCATTTCCACGCCCATCATCGCCACCAGCCCGACCACCAGCAGTTGCGAGACCCAGCGCGCCGCCCGGGCCACCCTGCCCTCCGGCGGGCTGAAGGCATCGGCGTCGGCTTGCGCGCCGGCCAGGTCGATCGGCGCGGCGGCGAGCGGGACGGGCGGCGGCACGGGCGCGCCGCGAAGTACCTGCGTGTCGGTATGCATGGCTTTGTTCCCTGACATGGCGGTTCAGCGTCCGACGGCGGCGCGGACTTCCTGCAACGCGGCCGCGGCCGAGGGGCGTTCCTTGCCCCACTGGGTCCAATAGGGCGCGATGCGCTTTTCGGCTTCGGCCAGCTCCGCCGCGCTGGGCTCGGTGATCACCATGCCGCCGGCCGCCAGCTTGCGGGTCAGTTCTGCATCTTCCTTGGCCATGGCTGCGGTGATGGCGCGGGTATGCTTGTCGACCGCCGCCTGCACTTTGGCCTGCACCTCGGGGCTGAGCGCCTTCCAGGCATCGGTATTGACCAGGATCAGCGAGTCGATGAAGCTGACGTTCAGGCGATAGCTGTGCGACAGCAGGTCGCGCCAGACATAGCCGTAGCCCGAGCTGGCGGTCAGCACGCCGTCGATGACGCCGCGGTCGATCGCCGCCGCCACTTCGGAAGTGCCCAGCGTCACGGGGATGCCGCCCAGGATCTTGATGAACTCGGCCTGTTCCGGCGAAACCACCCGGATCTTCTGCCCGGCGATGTCGGCCAGCGAAGTCAACTTGCTCTTCGACCAGAAGACGTTTTCCGGAAAGATGTAGCGGCCCAGCAAGGTGATATTTTTCTTCTGGAATTCCGCTTTCAGGTACTTTTCCTCGATGCCCCAGGCCCGTTCGAAATCGGCCCGGGTGCGCAGGAACAGCGGCAGGCGCACGACGCCGCCGACCGGCACGTTGCCCAGGAAGAACGAGTCGTCTCCCATTTGCACCACGTTGTCCGAGACGGCTTGCGTGATGTTGGTGGCAGAGATCGGTATGGTGCCGCCCAGGCTCAACCGGACGGTCAGTTCGCCCTTGGTGTCTTCCTTGATCTCGTCGAGCATGGCGTTCAGGCCCTTGACCGACGTGACGGTGGAGACAGCGTTGTAGGTATAGGCGCGCCATCTGTCCTTCGCGGCAGCCGGATTGGCCGCCGCCAGCGCGGCTGCGAGCAGGCAGGCCGCGCCGATGCGCGGCAGGATTTGTGCGGGTCCAAGCATGTCTTCCTCTCCTATCGTTATCGTCCCGCGACTCGATTGCCGGTTGCAGGTTGCTGGTACGTTAGCCCGATACGCCAGGGGAGGAAGCGCGCCCCGCTACATAGGTTTCATATGTTGAACTTTAAGCGCCGGACACGCCAAGCCGCGACCGGATGCATTCAAGAGCGCGACCGGCGCGACCGAAAAATGCGACGAGGCCGGCCGCTTGATAGCGCAAAAGGGACTCGCCGCCCCGGGCATCGAGGCGCGCCATACCTGGATCCGGGCCAGCCATTGCCGGGCACTACGGACACCCCGGAATAACGAATAAATATTTATATATATCAATAATTTATCTTAATCTATTGATATTTTACTTTACATTCAGGCCAGGCCTTATCAGGGGTTCCCGCGCGTGGCTCGGCTTGGCCCAATCTGATTGCCGCGTTTGGCCCTAGCGTTATGGCGGCATCCAGGCAAACTTGATCGCGGGCCGCAGCGCAGCAGTCCGGTCGCATCGGGGCGCGGCTTACTCTCTTTCGGAGATCACCATGCAAGCGATACACCGCCTCATTCGCCGCTGCACCCTGGCCGGCCTGCTGGCCGTGCTGGCCGCCGCGCCAGCGTACGCGCAAACCAAGCTGGTCGTCGGCTATCAGTTGATCGTGGGTCCGTTCTTGTCGGCCATCGCCGACGGCAGTTTCGACAAAGCCCTGGGGCAAGCCGGCTACCAGGTCGATTGGCGCCAGTTCAGTTCGGCCGGCGACATTTCCACGGCGCTGGCTTCCGGGAAGGTGCCGGTAGGCGTGCTCGGCTCGACCGGGATTACCGCCGCGGCCACGCGCGGCGTCGACCTGGAGCTGTTCTGGATTCTGGACAACATCGGCAAGTCCGAGGCGCTGGTGGCGCGCAACGGCTCGGGCATCAACGGGCCGCAGGATCTGAAGGGTAAGCGGGTGGCCACGCCATTCGTGTCGACGTCGCACTTCCACCTGCTGGTCGGGCTGGAGAAAGTCTGGAAGATCAGCCCCCGCGACGTGCGCATCCTGAACATGCAGCCGCCGCAGATCGTGGCCGCCTGGCAGCGCGGCGACATCGATGCCGCCTATGTGTGGCCCCCTGCCCTGGCGGAAATCCAGAAATCGGGCAAGACCATCGCCGATTCGGAAGCCATCGGCAAGGCCAGCGTGCCCACCTTCGACGGCCTGGTTGTCGACAAGGCCTGGGCGAAGAAGCATCCCAAGTTCATGGCCGCTTTCACCCAGGTGCTGGCCAAGGCCTATGCCGATTACCGGGCCCAGGGCGCGAACTGGAATGCCCAGTCGCCGCAGGTGCAGGGCATGGTCAAGATGATCGGCGGCAAGCCCGACGATGTCGCCGATTCGCTCAAGCTGCTGGGCTTTCCCACCGCTCAGGAACAGGCTTCGAACGAATGGCTGGGCGGCGGCAAGGACTCCGGCGCGGCCAAGGCATTTGGCGCCAGCGCGCAATTCCTGAAAGACCAGAAGCAGATCGACCGTGCGCTGGACGATTACACGCCCTATGTGAACGCCAGCTTTGCCCAGGCCGCCGCCAAATAGCCGCCGGCGGCAACACCACGGACCGGCCGGCGCTACGCGCGCCGGCCGGCGCCCGATTCCGGAGAGATGCCGCATGACCATGCCGTCGCACGCGTCCCCGTCTACCGCGCAGACCTTGTGCGCCGAGAACGTGGGCGTCACCTACCCCGGCCTGCACGACAGCGAGCCGGTCGTGGCGTTGCAGAACGTCAACCTGACCATCGAGCCTGGCGAGTTCATCGTGGCGCTGGGCGCCTCGGGCTGCGGCAAGACGACGCTGCTCAGCCTGCTGGCGGGCTTCCTGTCGCCTACCCAGGGCCGCATTACCCTGGCGGGCGAGCCCATCGTGGGTCCCGGCGCCGATCGCGGCGTGGTGTTCCAGAAGCATGCCCTGCTTCCGTGGCTGAATGTGCTGGACAACACCGAGTTCGGGCTGAAGCTGCAGGGCGTGCCGCGCGCGCAGCGCCGTACCCGCGCCGTCCAGAACCTGGAACTGGTGGGCCTGCAGGACTTCCACCAGCACATGATCTACCAGCTGTCGGGCGGCATGCAGCAGCGCGTGGGCATCGCGCGCGCGCTGACCTGCGATCCGGCCATGCTGCTGATGGACGAGCCCATGGCCGCGCTGGATGCGCTGACGCGCGAGACCATCCAGGAACTGCTGCTGCACATCTGGCAGCGCACCCGCAAGATGTTTTTCTTTATCACGCACAGCGTCGAGGAAGCGCTGTTCCTGGGCTCGCGGCTGATCGTCATGTCGCCGCGGCCCGGGCGCATCACCCATACGTTCGCGCTGGACTTCAACCGGCGCTACCTGGCGGAAGGCGATGGCCGCCGCATCAAGTCCAGCCCCGAGTTCATTGCCATGCGCGAACAGGTCCTGGGCATCATCTACGGCGACGAGCGCGCCGCCGGGCCGGCCGGAGGCTTGCATGCCTAGACGCACATCCCTGCTGCGCGGCAAGCCGGCCACGCCGGGCAAGGTCTACGGCGCGCCGGGCGCGGGCCACAGCGGCCATATCAGCCTGATCACCAGCGCGGTGCTGATCGGATTGTGGTTCCTGGTGACGTCGATGGGCTGGGTCAAGCCGCTGTTCCTGCCCTCGCCGCAGGCCGTGTACGCCAAGTTCCTGGCCGCCATGACCGATGGCGTGGCGGGCTCGACCCTGGCCGAACATGCCGTGGCCAGCCTGTCGCGGGTGTTCGGCGCATTCTTCCTGGCCTGCGCCACCGCGATTCCGGTGGGCATCCTGATGGGCGTGAATCGCTATGCGCGCGGCATTTTCGACCCGCCCATCGAGTTCTACCGGCCCCTGCCCCCGCTGGCATACTTGCCGCTGGTGATTATCTGGTTCGGCATCGACGAGTTTCCCAAGATATTCCTGATCTATCTGGCGATCTTCGCGCCCATGGCCATCGCCGCGCGCGCCGGCGTGCGCTCGGTATCGATCGAGCAGATCCACGCGGCCTACGCCATGGGTGGCACGCCCACGCAAGTCATCCTGCATGTGATCCTGAAGGCGGCCCTGCCGGAAATCTTCACCGGCATGCGCATCGGCATCGGGGTGGGCTGGACCACGCTGGTGGCCGCCGAAATGGTGGCGGCCGACCGGGGACTGGGCTTCATGGTGCTGAACGCGGCGCAGTTCCTGGCCAGCGACACGGTGATCATGGGCATCGTGGTGATCGGCATATTCGCGTTTGCCTTCGACCTGCTGGTGCGCTACCTGGAGCGGCTGGCCATTCCGTGGAAGGGCCGTATCTGACCATGCGCTAAACCGCCGCCGGCCGGGCAATCCCCCATAGTCCGGCGGCGCTTTCTCTTCTATGCTTGAGCGATCATGTGGCGCGTTCTTGCGCCTCACCGGGAGCTTTCATGTTCCAGGCCGCGATGCTCAAGCCTGTGTTGTGGGAACGCCTGTTCCAGCGCGAAAGCGCCAGCCATCTCAGCCTGCAGGGACGCCTGCGCCAGATGCTGGTGTCGGCCATCCTCAGCGGCCACCTGCCGCCCGGCGCGCCGGTGCCTTCCAGCCGCTACCTGGCCGACCAGTTGGGCATCGCCCGCAATACGGTGGTGTTCGCTTACCAGCAGCTGGTCAGCGAAGGCTACCTGGTATCGCGCGAACGCAGCGGCCATTTCGTCAGCGACGACGTGCTCAGCGGCCGGCTGGGGCAGGCGCCGGCGGTGGCCGCCGACGATCCGCTGCAGGCGGCGGTGCAATGGGACCAGCGGCTGCGGTTCCGCCCGACCCGCCAGCGCAACATCGTCAAGCCGCGCGACTGGCAGACCACCGCCTACCCCTTCGTGTACGGCCAGTTCGACCAGGAACTTTTCCCCACCGCCGAATGGCGCGAGTGCTGCATCAAGGCCTTGTCGGTGCTGGACATCCGCAGCTGGGCGCCCGACCTGATCACCCACGACGACCCCGCCCTGATCGAGCAGATCCGCACCCAGGTACTGCCGCGCCGCGGGGTATGGGCCGATGCCGACGAGATCGTCATCACCGTGGGCGCGCAGCATGCCCTGTATCTGCTGGCCGACCTGCTGATCAACCCCGATACGGTCGTGGGCATGGAAGATCCGGGCTATCCGGACGCACGCAATATTTTCGCCAGCCGGACCTCCAACCTGGTGCCGCTGCCCATCGACGACCAGGGCCTGTGCCTGGGCACGCGCCTGCTCGATTGCGACTACCTGTTCGTCACGCCCAGCCACCAGTGCCCCACCACCGCCACCATGCCGCTGGTGCGCCGGGAACAGCTGCTGCGCCTGGCCGCGCAGGCCGATTGCATGCTGATCGAAGACGATTTCGAAAGCGAGAACCGCCATGGCGAGACGCCCATCGCGGCGCTCAAGAGCCTGGACCAGGGCGGCCGCGTCATTTACGTGGGCAGCCTGGCCAAGGCGTTCGCCCCGGGCCTGCGCATCGGCTATATCGTGGCCGCGCGCGAACTGGTGGCCGAGCTGCGCGCGCTGCGGCGGCTGATGTTGCGGCACCCTTCGGCCTATATCCAGCGCGCTTTTTCGCTGTTCATTTCGCTGGGGCATCACCACGCGCTGCTGCGCCGGCAATCGCACGCCTACCAGGCGCGCGCCGCCGAGGTGGGCGCGGCGCTGGCGCGGCACCTGCCGCAATGGCGGGCGGTGCCGGTCACGGGCGGCTCGTCCTGCTGGCTGCACGGCCCGGAATGGCTGGATACCGGCCTGCTGGCCCAGGCGGCGCTAGAAGAAGGCGTGGTCATCGAGCCGGGCGGCGTCTTCTTCATGAACGAGGCCAGCGCGCCGCGCAATACCCTGCGGCTGGGCTATACCTCGATCGGCGCCGACCGCATCGAACCGGGAATCGCCCGCCTGGCGCAGATCGCCGGGCGCATGCGGCCACGCGCGCCGGCCGTCGCGGCGGATCAGAGTATCTCGTCGCGCAGGTAGTACCAGCGGTACAGCAAGGCCTGTCCCAGCCGGCGCCAGGGCGCGAAAGTGTGCCCCGGCAAGGGCGTATCGTAGATGGGCAGGTCCCAGCGCACGCCGTCCTTGCCCACGATGCGCTGCGCCAGCCGGCGCCCGGCCTGGGCCGAGAACGACACCCCGTTGCCCCCATAGCCCATGGCGTAGTACACGTGCTGCGCGGGGTCCGGCTGGGTCACGCGCGGCATCATGTCGTGGCTGACATCCACCCAGCCCCACCAGGAATAATCGACCTGGACGTCGCGCAGCGCGGGGAACTTGCGCGCCAGGCCGTGGCGCAGCAGGTCCAGGTGGCGCGGGTCGCCGGCATCGGCGCCGCGGATGGCGCTGCGGCTGCCGATCTGCATGCGGCCGTCCGGCAGCAGGCGGTAATAGAAACGCAAGGTGCGTGTGTCGGTGATGAAGACCGTGCTGTGCAACCCGGCCTCGCGGCGCTCGTCGTCGCTGAGCACGCGGGTGACCATGGAGTTGGACAGCACCGGCATAATGCGGTTGTCGAGCAGCGGGTTCACGCCTTGCGCGGTATAGCCGCCGGTGGCGAAAGCCACCCGGCGCGCGCGCACGGTGCCGCCCGGCGTGCGCAAGTGATACGCGCCATCGACCTGCTGCCATCCCAGCACCGGGCTGCCCGGGTGCACCCGGGCGCCCAGCGCGCGGGCCTGCCGCAGATAGCCGAAAGCCAGTTTCAGCGGATGCACGCCCACGCCGTCGGGCTCCAGCAAGGCGCCCACCGCCTCGCGGTCGTCGGCATAGCGCTCGCGCAGTTCGGCACGATCGAGCATGCGGGTGTCGTAACCGAACACCTCGCGCATCACCCGGGCCTCGTTGCGCAGGAACGCCAGTTTCTTGCCGCGGTGCGCGGTGTACAGGTGCCCGCCGGGCTGGGCGTCGCATTCGATGCCCGCGACCAGGCTTTTCCAGTATTCGAAGCCGCCGCGGATCTCGGCGTCGAGCCGCTTGGCCATGTCCAGCCCCCAGCGCTGGATCCACTGCGAGCGGTACAGGCGCCCGGAGGCATTTTGCCCTTGCCCGCCATTGCGGCTGGTGCAGCCCCACACCGCCCGGTTGGCTTCCAGCACGGTAGCCTGGATGCCGAAATCGCGGGCCAGCGCCAGGGCGGCGGACAAGCCCGTGAAGCCCGATCCGACAATCACCACGTCGGCATCCATGTCGCCACGGACCGGCCCGTCGTCCGGCGGCGGCACGCCGGCCGTGGCCACCCAGTAGGTGGGCGCGTAGTCCTGGCCGCGCCCGGGCGGCCCCACCAGCGGATCGTACAGGGGGTCGTAGGGCGCGCTGGCGCCCGCCGGCATGCGCGCATCGCGCGCGTCGTTCAGGGAAGTGGCTTGGGCATCCATGGCAATCCGGTGGAAAGCGTGGGCAATCGGCTCGGACAGGCTACCTATCGACCGCCGGCAAGGGCGGGCGCTGCTTGCGGAAAGCGTTCTTGATGTGGATCTTGCCGTCGCGGAACGTGAACACGTCGACCATGTCGGCCTGCACGCGCGTCCCATCGGCGGCGGTGCCGGTGAAGGTGGATTCGGACACGCCGCGATCGCCAGCCACCCAGTGGCGGCCGTCGCGCCATTGCGCGTCGGGGAAGCTTTGCCACGCGGCCGCGAAAGCCTGGCGCACCGCCTGCAAGCCCACGTGCCGGCTGCCGTGCTGTTCCGGCCCAGCCACGGTCTCGAACACGCAGTCCTCGGTCATGAAGCTCATCAGGGCCTCGATATCGTGCCGGTTCCAGGCGGCCGCGAAATCGGCCAGCATCTGCGGGGTCACTGCCTTGGACATGGTGCCAACTCTCCTGTCTGCGATTGCCGGGCGGCCCGGGGATTCACTGTCACCTTACGCGCGGCCCGGTGGGGGGTCTAGAACCAGAGCGGGGCATTCGCTTGCACCAGAGGCGCCCCGCAGCGCCTGCCCGATGGCGGCGCGATCCAGGCCGCGCGCGCCGATCAGCACCAGGCCGGCCGGTATCGCGCGCCCGGGCTCGACGCGCGAATAGCGCACCCGCCCGCCGGCGTACTGCACCAGCACCGGGCCATGACGATCCGTGGTCAGCCACCCCTTGGCCCGCACGATGCCGCGCGGCAACGTCTTCAGCGCGCGCGTCAGCGCATCGGCGCGCAATGGCGCCTCCGCTGCCCAGAACCAGCTTTCGAACGGATGGTCCGGCGCCTGGCCATGGTCGTGGCCATGGTCGTGGCCCGGCACGCCATGGCCGGGGTGGCGCCCGCCCTGCCCCGGCAGGTCTTGCCTGTCCGGCCCCGGCCGCCATGGCGGCACCTGCAGGGCGCGCAGGTCGACGCCGGTCGGCAGGATGGGCACGCCGGCCGCGCGCTGGGCCAGCCAGGCGCGCGCGGCGGCCGTCTCGCGCGGGCCGGCCAGGTCGGTCTTGCTGAGCAGCAACACCCCCGCCGCGTCCAGCTGGCGGCCCACGGTATCGGCCAGCAATAGATCGGCCGCCTGCGCGCGGATGCGGCTGGCGTCGGCCAGCACCAGCACGCTTTCCAGTTCCAGCATCGGGTCGGCCATGCCGACCTGGGCGATGCGGCCGGGATCGGCCACGCCGCTGGCCTCGATGACGATCCATTGCGGCGCCGGCTGGCGCGCCATGGCGCGTGCCAGGGCATCGTCCAGGCCGCCGCCGATCGAGCAGCACACGCAGCCGTTGGCCAGGCTGATGGTGTCGCCGTCACGGCTGGCCACCAGCGCGGCGTCGACGTTGACGGGGCCGAAATCGTTCACCAGCACCGCCGCGCGGCGTGGGCTAGCGGCCAGGATACGATTGAGCAGCGTGCTCTTGCCCGCGCCCAGGAAGCCGCCGACCACGGTCAGCGCAATGCGCTGCGGCGCGCTCATGTCAGCCGCCAGGCGCGGCCAGCGGCTGGCCGCCGATCACTGTCTGCACGACGCCGGCGTCCTTGATCGCATCGGCCGGCAGCGTTCGCGGGTCTTCGCGCAGCACGCAGAAATCGGCCCGCTTGCCGACTTCGATCGAGCCGATCTCGTGGTCCAGGTGCAAGGTGTACGCCGCACCCAGGGTGATGGCGCGCAACGCGGCATCCACGTCGATGCGCTCGGACTCGCCCAGCGTGCGCCCGCCCGCGGTGCGGCGATTCACCGCGCACCAGGCCGTGAACAATGGCCCCAGCGGCGTGATGGGCGCATCCGAATGAATGGCGAACGGCACGCCCAGCCGTGTCGCCGTCGCGCAGGCGTCCATGCGGTTGGCGCGATCCGGCCCCATGGTCTGCGCGTAATGGGCGTCGCCCCAGTAATAGATGTGGTTGGCGAACAGGTTGGCGCACATGCCAAGGCTGGCCATGCGGCGGAACTGCGCGGCATCGGCCATCTGGCAATGCTGCAGGGTGTGGCGGTGATCGCGCCGCGGATGGCGTCGCAATGCCCTGTCGACCGCCTGGATGGCCACCTCGGTGGCTTCGTCGCCGTTGGTGTGGATATGCAGTTGCACGCCGGCCGCGTGATACGCCATCACGGTGTCGTCCAGCGTGTCGGGCGGTGTCACCCAGATGCCATTGGGCGCGCCGTTGTAATAGCCGGGCCAGCGCAGGCGCGCGGTGAACCCCTGGATGGACCCGTCGACCACCAGCTTGACCATGCCCAGCCGCAGCTTGTCGTGGTTCAGGCGCTTGAGTTCGTCCAGCCGCCGCAGGCACGCGGCCGGATCGCCGGCGAAGGCCATGCCCGAGGCCGCGGGCACGATGCGCACCGGGAAGTCCGGTTCGGCGGTGACGCGCGCCAGCGTGGCGATGCCGTCTTCGTTCAGTTCGTTGACCAGGTCGGTGGCCGTGGTCACGCCGGCCAGCTGCGCCACCTTTCCGAACAGGCGCAACCCGTGTTCGGTCAGGCCGATGGTGCGAAACGGGTTGCCCACCAGCCGCAGCACGGGGAACATCGCCGCGAACTCGCACAGTTCGCCGGTGGGTTCGCCGTTGCCGAAACGGGTAATGCCCTCGATGTCGGTATCGCGATCGATGCCGGCCTGGGCCAGCATGACACTGTTGGCGTTCAGCAGGTGCATGCTGGCGTGCATCACCACCACCGGCCGCGTGGCCGACACCGTGTCCAGCTCGCGCACGCTCATGCGGCCGGAATCGAAATAGATGGGATCGAATCCCCAGCCGATCAGCGCCTGGCCGGCCGGCAGCCCCGCCTCGGCGTCCCGCAGGCGCGCGCAGACGGCCTCGAAGCTGGTCAGGCCTTCCCACACCCGGCCGTCCGGGCCGCGTCGATCGTAGTAGCCCACGTACACGAACGTCCACATGCCCCCTTCGGGAAGATGGCAGTGGCCCTCTACCAGGCCGGGCATCAGGACATGGTCGGCATAGCGCTCGTCCAGCGTCGCC